>Ga0209382_10008661_pt1 | contig 12811 bp, 13 predicted proteins | sample SoiMetdeltSBSDD5_FD_187599 | JGI IMG/M metagenome (GOLD analysis project Ga0209382, IMG submission 187599) | Bulk soil microbial communities from a Populus tree surrounding site in Tennessee, USA - Soil MetaG P. deltoides SBSDD5 (SPAdes) (version 2) | ecosystem: Environmental > Terrestrial >... | reverse complement strand
TTCGTCATGTTCTTCGACGTGCTTCACGCAATCCCTGCCGGGGTCCTTCGCTACGTCCTCGGACCTCGGCTATTCTCGCGGCGTGGAGCCCGGCTCCTCTCCTTCGTCCGCCCAGAACCGCACCACGGCAGCCGCAAGCCGGTCTTCCGCACAGAGGACAACGATCGGTTCGGTGCCGTCAGCTGGCGTCAACGAGACGCTGCTGTGCGTCGTCGCCATCTGCGGATGGGAGTGCGCTGGGGGATCGCCGGCAGTCAGTACGACCGTACGCATCTTCAGTACTCCTCCTGGATCTTCACGTGTTTCGGGCGGCCTCGACACGATCCGGCCCCGTAACCATGGACGGTCGCGAAACAGTGGGGCGAAGAGCGAGGTGGCCCCGACGAGCACTGTGCCACCTTGTCGCAATGATAGCTGTCGAATATTGAACACCGCCCCGGATCCGGTGCGACGCTTCGCCACGCTGAGCGGGACCGGCGACTGAGCAATTCCCCGTCCCTGATCGGAGGCTGGAACAACTCGAGCACCAAAGCGTCATCGGCTGGCCCGCCACGCTCAGCCGAGCGCTGGAATTATTACGAAGCGCTTCGTATTGACATTACGAAGCGCTTCGTAATAATCTCCGGCGCGTGCCCCGCCATCCCAAACCGACCGCCTCCGAGCTCCAGATCCTTCACGTGCTGTGGCGCCGTGGCCCGTCCACGGTCAACCAGGTCCAGCCCGAGCTGCAGCACGGCGATCGCGTCGGCTACACCACGGTGCTCAAGCTGCTGCAGATCATGTTCGACAAGGGGCTGGTTCGCCGCGACGAATCCACACGGCCCCACGTCTTTCGCGCCGCCGTCGCCGAGGCGCAGGTGAAGCGCCGGTTCGTCACCGACCTGCTCGACCAGGTCTTCGACGGGTCCGCGACCAGCCTGGCGATGCAGGCGCTGTCGGTGAAGCGGGCGACGCGCGACGAGCTCCGCCAGCTGCGCGAGCTGCTGGATGAAATCGAAGGAGACCCCTCATGACGATCGTCGAACTCGTTGGCTGGGTGCTGCTGCACTTCGTCTGGCAGGGCGCGCTCATCGCGCTCGCGCTGGCTGCCCTGCTCGCGCTGACCCGCGAGGCGCAGGCGAGGCTGCGCTACGTCTTCTCCTGTAGCGCGCTGGTGCTGATGCTGGCCGCCACACTGGCCACCGCGACGCTGATGCGCTCCACTGACGTGCAGGCCGGCGCGGCGGTCGCTCCTGAGTCGCCGCCGCTGACGCCACCCGCGCCGGATGACGGGCCGGCTGAACGCAGCGCCGGCCATCCCGCGCGCGTCATCTCGTCGGCGACCGGTGGCGCGGACGCGAACAGGGGCAGCGTTCTCCAGCCGGTCGTCGATCGAGCCATCCCCTGGCTGGTGCTGGCATGGCTCACCGGCGTGCTCCTCCTGACGTTCCGGTTGCTCGGTGGCTGGTGGAGGACCCGTGCGCTCCGCGTCGTTGGAATCTCGCCGGTGCCCGAATCGTGCGTGGCCCAGCTGAGCGCGCTGTCGGCACGAATGGGCATCACGCGCCCGGTGGCGATCGTGGCCTCCGTCCGGGTCACGGTACCGATCATCCTGGGTCACCTGAAGCCTGTCATCCTGCTGCCCGCCGTGGCGCTGTCGGGCCTCGACCCCGTGCAGATCGAGGCCATCGTCGCGCACGAGCTCGCGCACGTCCGCCGTCACGATTACCTGCTCAATCTCGCACAGACGATCATCGAGACGCTGCTCTTCTACCACCCTGCCGTATGGTGGGTGTCGCGGCAGGTTCGCGAGTCACGCGAACACTGTTGCGACGATCTCGCGGTTGCGGTCTGCCGCAGCCGCCGCGAGTACGTCAATGCGCTCCTCGAGCTGGAGGAGCTGCGGGGCTCGATGCCGGCGCTGGCGCTCGGCGCAACCGGCGGATCGCTCCTCGCGCGCGGGCGCCGGCTGCTCGCGCCAGCCAGGGCCAGAACAACGGCGGCCCCGCGTCTCGCTGCGACCGTGATCGCTCTGATCGGTATCGCCGCAGCCGTCGTCGGCGCCTCGTTCAACTCCGCATCCGTCCCGACCTGGCCAGGGCCGGAGCCACTGGAATCGGGTTCAGTAGCGGCAACCCCATCGGAACCGCCGCAGGGATCAGAGGCCACGCCGATCACCGCAGCGCCGGACACGACGGCATCGCTGTCGACGCGCTGGGCGTGGGCCGAGAATGCGGCGCGTACCGCCGGCCGGCGGACGTACTGGATTGGTTACGCCGTCACGCCGGTGAAAACGCTTCCGCCGTTCATCTACAGTGACCGGTCGAGCACCGTGATGGGCGACAGAATCAGCTTGAGCGGCGACCTCTTTTCCACCGACGCAGCCAACCTGCGGTTCCCCGGCCGGGCGCTCGCCGTTCCACCCGGTACGAGCGGGGTGAAGCTGCTGTTCGAGCTCGATGCGAGGGGGCGCGAGCCCAGGCTCACCGCCGTCCACACCAGCACGATGTCGCTTCCCGCGGATACGAAGGGGCTGCCGGTCTTCTGGCTGGGCCCTGCCAACGCCGCCGAGAGCCTCGATCGTGTCGATCGTTTCTATCAACGGACGTCGAGTCCCGAGTTGAAGCACGATCTCATCGCCGCCGCCGGCGTGCTCGACGCCTCCGCCGCTGTCGTCGCCTGGCTCGAGCGCCGCGTCGGCAGCCCGGAGAACGAAGACATTCGCGGCCAGGCCGTCGAGTGGATCGCTCACCACCCGATTCCCGCTTCGATCACGGCGCTCGACCGGACCGCCCGTACCGACCGCAGCTCGCACGTCCGCCAGGAGGCGGCCGAAGCGATGGGCGACGTCGCACTGCCGGAAGCCACACCGGCGCTGATTGCACTCGCCAGGTCGCTGACCGACACGGACGCGCGCCGTGAGGCGGTCGAGGCTCTGGGGTCGCGCCCGGAGGCGGCGGCGACCGACGCGCTCGCCGCGATCGCCCGTGACGACGCGAGTCTCGACATCCAGCGCGAAGCCGTCGAGACTCTCGGCGACTTCGAGGACAAGCGCGGGGTCGACATCCTGATCGAGCTGGCGCGGACCCATCCTCGCCTGGACGTGCGCGGTGAAGCCATCGAAACGCTCGGCGATGCCATCCCCGAAGGGACAGCCGTCGACAAGCTCAAGGAGTTCCTGGCGGACCGGGATCCGCAGATTCAGCAGGAAGCCGTCAACGCGATTGCGTCCATCGAGGACACAAGCAGCCTCGAAACGCTGATCCAGCTGGCGCGCACGCACACGAGCACCGCCGTCCGCATCGAGGCGGTCGAGGCCCTGGCGGGCCGGGCGCACGGACAAGGCGAAGGCAAGCCGGACGCTGAACTGACGAAGGTTGTCGAACTGCTCTCAGGCCTCGCAGCAGCGGACCGCGAGATCGACGTGCAGACGGAGGCCGTCGAAGCGCTGGCTGAAATTGGCGGCACCGCCGGCGTCGCTGAGCTGCGAAAGCTGGCGGAGACCCATGCAGAAGAGCGGGTCCGGGTCGAGGCGATCGAATCCCTGGGCGAGAGCGGTGCGCCCGCAGCCGAGACCGCCAGGTTCCTCAAAGGGCTCGCGCTCGCGGAAAAATCGGAGCACGTGCGATCAGAGGCGCTCGAGACGCTCGCGGATCTGCACGACCGCGCCGGCATCGGCGCGCTCATCGACCTCGCGCGCGAGCATCCGTCGGCCGACACGCGGCGTGAAGCGCTCGAGCGACTGCTCGAGAGCGATCACCCGGATGCCAAGGCGTTCTTCGAGCGTGCGCTGAAGAAATAGAGAAACGTCATGCCTCGGCGTTCGCGCGGTTGAGGAGCGCCTTCATGTAGGCGAAGCCGTACGCGGTCTGCGTGTAGTTACCGCCGACCATGGCCGGACTGTGGTCGAGAATCACGATACCCTCGAAGTCGACATCGCGCAGGGCCTTCATGATCTTCCACATGTCGTAGTAGCCGTCGTCCATGAAGGTCTCGACGAAGTGCGGGAGCGGCGCGCTGACGTTGCGGAAGTGGATCTTCCAGATCTTCTTCGCGCCGAACGCCCGGATCATTTCCTCCGGATCCTTGCCGGTCAGCTTCTTGCCCCCCTCCAGCCAGGTACCGCAGCAAAGGCAGATCCCGACGTTCGGGCTGTTGGCGATTGCCATCGCCCGCTTGTAGCCCTCGTAGTTGCCGAAGATGCACCGCGGCACCCCGGCGAGCACGGGCACGGGCGGATCGTCGGGGTGAATGCCGATGTGCACGCCGGCTTCTTCCGCGACCGGGGCCACCTGCTTGATGAAGTAGGTGTAGTTCTCCCAGATCTCCTCTTTCGTGAACTCCCGCCCGTGCGAGAGCGGCCCCTTGAAGACCTTGCCGTCCCAGCGTCCTTCCGCGTCCGGGCTGTTCTGATCGAACTCGCGCGCCATGGCCCCGCGAATCGGCGAGCGGCCGCTGGTCCAGATGCCGTTCCCCATGTGCGCGTAGGTCGTGTAGCCGATGCCCGCCTTCCCCAGGTTGCGGATGTACTGCTTGTATTCCTCGATCTTCTGGTCGCGCCCCGGCAGGTTGAGCGTGACCTCCGGCATGTTGTGCACGCTGGTGTTGCCGATGTTCCACACCGTGATGCCGGCGTCGGCGTAGCGCTTCTTGATCTGCATGAAGCCTTCGGCCGTTCGCAGCTCTGGTGTCGAGCCGACGCTCACATAGCCGGCCCCCAGTTGCTTGAGGAAAAGCAATTGCTCGTCGGTGGGCGTCGCCGGCGACTGCACGCACAGCTTGATGCCCGGAGTCTGGTTCGGCGCAGCCCGGCCGGCCCGCCCCGCCAGGGCGGCCGCACCGAGGGTGCCGAGGGACAGGCGGGCGAAGTCCCGTCGGCCGATTCCTTCAGGCGTTCTCCGATTCGGCATGTCTTCCTCCGCGGCGAAGATTTCCGCAAACCGGAGAAGCCTGTCAAATCGGAGACACTCCCGTTTCTTCTATTCCGCCCTCAAGGCCATGACGGGGTCGATTCGCAGGGCGCGGCGGGCCGGGATCCATGCGGCGAGTGCGCTCACACCGAGCATCAGCGCCGTCGTGCCGACGAAGGTGATCGGATCGGTCGGGCGCAGGCCACCGACCAGGAACATCGACAGGGGGCTGGTCAGCAGCGATGCCGTTCCCACGCCGATTGCGGAGCCGAGGCATGCGATCACGAGGGCATCGCGGATCACCAGGATCACGACGGCGTTCCGCGTAGCGCCCAGCGCGACGCGAATGCCGATCTCGGCGGTGCGCCGACTGACCGAGTACGCGACGATCGCGAACAAGCCCACCATCGCCAGCGTCAGGCCGAGCGCCCCGAGCGCACCGAGCAGCCCGGCTCCGACGCGGCTGGGCATGAAGGCAAACGCCAGCGACGTCCGCATCGGCTGCACGTCGATCGCTGCCGACGGATCCATGTCCTGCAGGACGCCCGCGATATCAGCAGGCGCAGGTGCAGCACCAGGGCGCGAGCGCACGAAAACGTGCGCGAATCGAAGCTGGTTGACGCGCTGGCCGAAGACTTCGTAGACCGCCGCCTGCTGCGACTCGCCGAGCGATCGATACTTGCCATTGCGGACCACGGCCACGACTTCGGCCAGGTAGCCAGCGTCGGTCGGGCCCGGCAGCCGAAGCCGGGCTCCGATGGGCTCCTCGCCCAGGAGATAGCGGCGCACGAACTCCTCGTTCACCGCGACGACCACCGGACTTCCACGCCGGTCCTCCTGACGGAACTCCCGCCCTTTCACCACATCGATGCCCATGACCGTGAAATAGTCCGGGCCGACAAAGCTGTCCTGGTAGATGGCATCAACCCCGGGCGCCTTGCCGTTGATGACGACTCGTGCGCCCGTCGTCATGCCGCTGCGCAACATCAGCGGGGCTCCGAACGCATAGCTGGCGCCCTGGACGCCGGGCATGCCACGTAACCGCTGCACGGCCTCTTCCAACAATGCCGTTCCGCTCGCCGGCGTGAACCTGCCCTGCACGATACCGATCTGCGCCACCTGCAGGTTCTCGACTTCGAAACCGGGGTCGAGATCGCCGGCCCGCGCCAGGTTGCGCACGAACAACAGCGCAGTGACCAGGAGCACGAGCGCCACGGCTACCTGGCCAATGACCAGGAGGTTACGCAGCGACCACCAGCGGCCAGCTCGCTGGACCGCAAGGGGATCCTGGTTCTTCAGCGCGGGCAGCTGCGAGCCGCGCGTGACCTGCAGCGCGGGCACGAGCGCGCACAGGATGGTGGTCACGAGCGTGAGCACCGCGGAATACACGAGGACGCGACGATCGAGGTCCGCGTGCAGCTCGAGCGGCAGCGGCAATGGCAAGGGCACCCGGGCCAGGAGGCCGATGACGAGATTCATCAACACCAGCCCGGTGATGGTGCCGAAGCACGCAATCCAGAAGCCCTCGACGAGCAGCTGCTGCACCAGGCGCCAGCGGCTGGCGCCGAGCGCCACGCGTACCGCGATCTCGCGGCCGCGGACCGTCGCTCGCGCCAGCAGGAGGCCGGCGACGTTCGCGCACGCGATCGCAAGGATCAGCCCGACAGCGACGAGAAGGACGCCGAAGAACGCGCTGACGGTGGCCAGACTCCCGATCTGTTCGGTCGACCCGACCGGCGCGAAGAGCCAAAGCTCCCCGAGCCGGCGCTCACCCGGCGTCGCGACGGCCTGTCCGGCCGCGGCCATCGCCGCTCTGCCGGCCGCCAGCGTTTGATCGTCGCGCAGGCGGCCGACGAGCTGAATCGTGGCGACGGGTCCCGTGCTGTTGAAGTCCGGCATGAGGGTGCGGCCGACGGGCAGGTAGACTTCCGGCGACAACCCGAGCCCGGCGATCGATCGCGCCCCGTCCGCAATCACCCCGGTCACGGTGTAGGGACGGGCGTTGAAGATGAGCGTGCTGCCGATGACGCCGGGCGTGCCCCCGAGGCGCTGCTGCCAGAACCGGTGACTGATCACGACGACGGGCGGATCGAGCTCTGCCTGCGCCTCCTGTGCCGTAAATCCCCGGCCGAGGGTCATCGGCACGCCGACCACGTCGAAGAAATTGCCGGCCACCGCCATGGTGATGAGATTGACCGTCTGATCGGGTCCGCGCCAGTTGGCGCTGGTCTCGATGTTGAACCCGGTCAGCCCGTCGAGCGCGCCGCTCTCCTGCAGCGCACGCCATTGACGATGAGAGACGTGGCTGCCTCCACCCATCCTGATGTGCACAAGCCGGTCGGCACGGTAGGCGGACGGCGTCGCGAAGAGGAACTGGCTGGCGAGACTGAAAATCGTGGTGTTGGCGGCAATGGCGAGGCCGATCGACATCACCGCCGCCGCCAGCAGCATCGGTTGATGAAGGAGCGAGCGGAGCGTGTAGCGCAGATCGAGCGCGAGATGCTCGACGAAGGAGACGCGACGCGTGTCGCGGCACTGTTCTTCAATCAGGCTCACCGATCCGAACGCGCGCAGCGCAGCCGCGCGCGCCTGGTCGGGCGCCATCCCTGCCGCCAGGTTCTCGTCGATCTGCTCCCGCAGATGCAGCTCGAGCTCGTGCTTCAACGACTGCTCGACCTGCCGCGGCCGAAACATGGACAACAGGCGCAAGCGGAGTTTGTCGATCGTGCGGGGCATGCCATGCTCCATCCGGGCGTCAACCCGGGAGAACCCGATCTCCTGCTCAAACTTCCCGGGGAATTCCTACTCGGCTTCGCGTACGACCAGCCCGATTGCCGTCGACAGCCGGTCCCAGCTCTCGAGCTCGCGCGCCAGCTGCTTGCGCCCGGCCGCGGTGAGCGCATAGAACTTCGCCTCTCGCCCGGTGTCGGTGGTGCCGGCCTGCGCCTTGATCCATCCCTGCTGCTCGAGCCGGTGCAGCGCCGGATACAGCGAACCCTGCGTAATCAGCAGGACGTCGCGGCTCACCTGCTGAATCCGCTTGGCAATCGCCCACCCGTGCCGGGGCTCGAGCGCAACGGTCTTCAGGATCAGCAGATCGAGCGTGCCCTGGATCAGATCCGACGGCTTGCTCATAGGACGCGTGCCCTCCCCATGCCTAAGTCGTCGACAATGATACCTAAGTTATCGACAACATACGAGGGGTCGGCGTTCGAGGTTCAGAAGGCGCCATACGGTCGAGACACGTGGGCGGGTCGCGGTGATAAGGTGGGTGACCGGATCAATTCACCAGGAGGGGTCCATGAAGCGATTCATCATCCTTGTATGCGTCCTCGTCAGCGTCGCCACCACCGCCGCCGTGGCGGGCCAGTCGAACCCAAAGCCCGCGCCCCCCGCATCCAAACCCGCGGCGACCCAGGCGAAACCGGCCGCGAAACCCGAGCTCCTCGATCTGAACACCGCCACCCGCGAGCAGCTCGAGGCACTCCCCGCGATCGGCACGGCCTACGCCCAGAAGATCATCGACGGCCGGCCGTACAAAGCGAAGAACGAGCTGGTGTCGAAGAAGATCGTGCCGCAGGCGACCTACGACAAGATCAAGGAACACGTCGTGGCGAAGCAGGCGGCGAAATGAGGTCGCGCTGATCGACACCAGAGGGGCAGGAGTTCAGCGAGAAACACGCGCTGCTGATCTCCTGCCCGACTCCGCGGTTGTGCTCAGCGTTTCGTCCGGCGGGAACGGGGCGGTTCCACGTCGTCCTCATCTGCGTGGAGATAGTGCAGGAACCGATGCACCACGGGCGCGAACACGACGCCCGCGATGGCCAGGACGGCCAGGCCGCTGAACAGCGCGTAGAACCCCGCGAACAGCTTCGCGCCGGGCGTCTGGGGATCGGCGAGCGGCCCCATCCCCGAGAGGATCATCGACGCGTTGACGAACGCGTCGATCCACGACATCCCCATGAGGCTCCGATAGCCGATCATCCCGATCGCCAGTGACCCGATCACCAGTCCGCCGCCAATCAGCGCGCTCCCCGCCAGCCGCCAGAAAAACGCCGGCCATGGCAGGACCGGTTCGCCGCGCCGTTCAAATCGCATAAGGTTCTCCGGTGCCCATGCTAAGACGAACCACGATGGGGCTCACCCCCGATTCTTTCCAGTCGATCCGGTTCGGGACGCCGGAACGCATCCTGAGCGCCGACCGCTTGATGATGGTGGCCGCGGAGGTTGGCGCGGCCGGGGCGCACGGCGGCATGACCGACGTGTCGTTCGACTGGGCACGCCGCACCCGGCGGTTGAAGGAGGAGCTCGACATGTACCTCGAGATCCAGACCTTCCTGCCACGCCCCGGCGTTGAGGACGGGCCAGGCCCCGATCCGATGGAGTTCGAGCACGCGGTTACAGTGGCCAAGGAAGCCGGTGCGACGAGCCTGCGCGTTGTGTGTCTCCTCGGACGCCGATACGAGCTGATGAATTCGCTTGACGACTGGAAACAGGCCATCGAACGCTTCCATCGGCAGATTGCCGCCGCCGTTCCCATCGTCGAGCGGCACCGGATGCCCCTGGGGATCGAGAACCACAAGGACTGGCGCGTCGACCAGCAAGTGGCGCTCCTCGAGCGCTACAGCAGCGAGTATGTCGGCGTCTGCCTGGATACGGGCAACAATCTCGCCGTGCTGGACGATCCGATTGAAACTGTCGAGAAGCTGGCGCCCTGGACCCTCAACGTCCATTTCAAGGACATGGCGATGGAAGAATGCGAGAGCGGCTTCCTGTTGTCGGAAGTCCCGCTCGGTGAGGGAGTGCTCGACCTGCCTCGAATCACCGAGCTCATCCGCCAGGCCAGGCCTGACGTGCGCTTCTCGCTCGAGATGATTACTCGCGATCCGCTGCTCGTGCCGTGCCTCACCGATCGGTTCTGGGCAAGCTTCGACGACCTGAACGGGATCCATTTGGCGCGGGCCCTCACCCGCATCCGGAGCAGCCGCCGCACGGCCCCGCTGCCGCGGATCAGCGGCCTCGATCCGGACCAGCGCCTCGCGCTCGAGCACGAGCTCGTCGATCGCTCGATCGATTACGCGGCGGAACACCTGGGGTTGACGTGACACTCGCGGGTTCGCGGGATCGCGGGATCGCGGGATCGCGGGCTCGCGGGTTCGCGGGTTCGGAGCCGGTGGTACTCAGAGGCAACGAGCAAAAATCCAAGCAGCTAATCGCCTCTAATTACCACCGGCTTTCCGAACCCGCGAGCCCGCGAACCCCCGAACCCGCGAACCCGCGAACCCGAACGCCCGGCAACGTTCCGCGTTACGCGCGAATCCCTTCGAACAGATCCGTTTCCTGCGCTCGCCCCCCGTTGACCGTGCTCATGACCCGATAGAACGACTGCGTGCCCCACAGGGCCTCGTGGTGCTCCGGCGACAGGTTCTTCAGCCCCTCGTAGGCCGCGACCTGCGAGTCATGACAGGAGATGGCTTTCCACACCGTCGGCCAGAACGGGCGCGTGTCGATCACGGTCGTGATTGCCCAGACCGGCCACGGTATCGCCTGTCGCACGCTGCCGTCGACCGTGGAGACCACGCGTCCGAACGCCGCTTCGTACGCGGCCCATGTCGATGGCGGCCACGCCATGTAGTACAGCTTCTTCGTGAGGTGGGGACCGCCGTCACCTTCCGACGGAGATGCCGCAGCCGCCACCGCCGTGGTCGTGAACTGGCAGATCGCGATGTGATCGGGATGACCGTAGGCGCCATCGGGGCCGAAGGTCAGGACGACGTCCGGCCGTACGCGGCGCAGTTCGGCAACCAGCTGGGCGACCGCTTCAGCGGGAGCAGCGCGATCGAGCGCCTGATCGTCATAGTCGAGCAGCGTCAATTCCCGAATGCCGAGCACGGCAATCGCCGCCCGCAATTCCGACTCGCGAATCCTTCCGAGCTGCTCGGCGCCAGGATGCTTTCCCGGTTCCCGATGCCCGTGATAGCGCCCGCTCTGCCCGCGCGTCGCGGTCACGAGAAACACCTCGACTCCTTCGGACGCATATTTGGCGAGCGTTCCGCCGACCCCCAGGGACTCGTCATCCGGGTGCGCGAGAATTGCCATCAGGCGCAGTGGCCGATCGGCAGGTGGCATGCGCCGCAGTGTAGCAGCAGGACGCTTCCGCGGGATCGCGGCCCGCAGTCCGCTGTCCGCGGCCCGCACTCAACCGGGGCCAAAATCGGGCCACGGACTGCGGACCGCGGCCTGCGATCAGATATCTACTCAACTGGGGAGTTCGAGACCTGTCGTCAGGACGTCCTGATCGTGAGCGGCGCCGCTCCACCACTGACCGCGCCGGATCTCACGAATCTGAAGATGACTCTCACGATGGATTCGCTCGACGAATGACTCCTCGTAGGCCACGGCCGCCGCGGGAACCGCTGCATCATGGAGGCGGTACACGCCTGACGGATGGACGACGTCGAAGCGCATGAAGCTACGGCCTTCCTCAACACTCTTTCGGGTCTGATCGTTCAGCAGGAAGAAGCTGCACACGCATGTGCCGTCAGGCTTCAGCACGCGACTGATCTCCCTCAGGTACTGCACGACCTCGTCCGGCAGCATGTGGGTAAAGACGGACGCGAGCAGGATGAAGTCGAAGGTGCGGTCTGGAAAGGGAAACCTGTAAACGCTCGCAGGCTCGGCCCCCTCCGGGTTGTAGGCGCTGCTTGCGACGTTCGCGCGGTGAAAGCGAAAAGACGGGTAGCGGGGAGAAATCGTCCGCTGACACCAGGCCACGGCCTCCGGATGAATCTCGAGACCATCGTACCCGCCAGTGAGGTGATCCTTCAGCGCCAGGGCCAGATTGCCAATGCCGGATCCGATGTCGAGCACCCGATGTTCCGGGCGCAGACCTCGGCTCATGAGCTCGATCCGTGCGTTTTCCCCGGCCCGTGCCACCAGGTCGGGGGCCCACGATCCGTAGTAATAGATCCGCAGGTGCGCAGGCGGCAGGAGCCCGGCCGGATCAGGATGTACGAGCGGGTCGATCAGGTTCGCCCCGCGATGGAGGATGCGCCGGGCAGGTCGTGCCACCCGGCGCCACAACGATCGTCTGGTCACGAGAGTCTTTCTACAGGGTAACTCACGCCGATCGCACGCCCCGGGACCGACCTCGTGGCGTATAGTCTTCCCACCACAGGAGTTGATCATGACGATCGCAGAGCTCGTTCAGGAATTCGAAGCGGAAGCCAGGACCACGCGCCGCGTACTCGAGCGTGTGCCCTCCGACAAGCTCACGTGGACACCCCATACGAAGTCGATGTCGCTTGGAAAGCTGGCAATGCACCTGGCCACGGCGCCCGCGGCGATCTCGGGCTGGCCGGTCGCCGATCATTTCGAGTTCGCCGGCGGCGGGGCGCCATTCCCGACCTCGACGGACCAGATCCTGGCGGCGCACGACAGTGGTATCGCCGAGGTCAAGGCCAACCTGGAAAAGATTGGAGATGCCGGCCTGAACGCCGAGTGGACGGCGGGCATGGGCGGCAAGACGCTGATGTCGATGCGCAAGGCGGCGGTGCTGCGCGCACTGCTGATGAATCATACCTATCATCATCGCGGGCAGCTCTCCGTCTATCTCCGCCTGCTCGATGTGCCGGTGCCGCCGATCTACGGTCCGAGCGCCGACGAGAGCCCGTTCACCTAGTCAATCTGATCGCCGGGCCCCTCGACGGCCGACGGCCGCGACACAAAGGCCACCAGGCCCACTGAGAGCACGAAGAACTCCAGTGACTTTGTGGCCGTTGTGAGCTTTGTGGGCTTCGTGTCGCCGCCGTCGGGCGTGATCAGCGAGCGGGCTCCGCCGTGCACAGAGAGCCGCCTGTAAGATCGGTGCGATGCATTCGTCCGACCTGATTCTTACCATTACCGGAGGACTGGCCGCCGCG
>Ga0209382_10008659_pt1 | contig 12811 bp, 11 predicted proteins | sample SoiMetdeltSBSDD5_FD_187599 | JGI IMG/M metagenome (GOLD analysis project Ga0209382, IMG submission 187599) | Bulk soil microbial communities from a Populus tree surrounding site in Tennessee, USA - Soil MetaG P. deltoides SBSDD5 (SPAdes) (version 2) | ecosystem: Environmental > Terrestrial >... | reverse complement strand
TCGCGCTGTACTCGTAGATGTAGTCGCCGAGGAAAAGGATCAGTCCGGGATTGTCCTCAACCATGCGCCGGTGTGCGGTGAAGTAGCCCTCCTCGTAGTTCTGGCAGGAGGCAAAGCACATGACCAGGTCACGACCGAAGGTCCCGATCGCCGGGGCGGTGCGGGTGCGCCCCACCGGCGAGATGTGCCCCTGCGCCCGGAAACGGTAGAAGTAGTCCGAGTCAGGGCTCAGCCCGCCGGCGACCACGTGCACCGAGTGCGCCGAGGCAGACACGGCGACCACGGACCCGGACGACACAATGGAGGTGAACGTGTCGTTTGTGGACACCTGCCAGTCCACGGTCACGTTACCTGAGCCCATGCCGCCCAGGCCGTCGGCGTTGACCGGCGAAGGCGCCAGGCGGGTCCACAGCACGACACTGTTATCGTCGGGTTCGCCGGAGGCCACACCGAGCTTGAACGGGTACGGCACGGTCGCTAGCGCCGCCACGTCATAGGAGCTGGCCGACGACGCGGACAAAGGAACCGCCGCGGCACCGGCCACGGCGAGTCCACCTAGGACAAAAGTCCTTCGGTTTAATCTGGTCACAACCACTTACCTTCCGGCTGACAGAAGAATGGCACCAACCCCGCCGCCGAGGCAACACGTCAAGCTCAGATGGCAATGAACATCACGCCAGGTGGCGGTCTTGGATACGACGCTGACCGATGTCGTTGTCGGGGAGGCGAAAACGAACCTAGAACGTAATCCGGGTACTGTCTGGTCTGGACGGCGCAGGCGCTCCCCGTTGTCGGGAAGCGCCTGCGTTTGGATCAACTAGTGCAGGTGGGGACGCCGGGGAGTTGGGATGCGGGATTGTTGATGTAAATGTTGCTGATGAAGCCGGATGGCGACTCCAGCTTGGACCACCAGTTGTTGACGTACCCCTCGGCGTAGACTGTGTCGCCCTGCTTCTGGCACAGCACATTGACGTAGGTCGGCCCGGGGAGAACCGCGACCACGGATGAGGTCAGGTAGGGGCCGGAACGGACGTTGATATCGTTGCCCCATGTCCAGAAGTAGGTTCCGCTGGTGCTGCAGCCGTTGTCGCTCGTGAGTGACCTTTGGTAGTACTGGGTCGGGTAGGGCGCGAGCGATATGCCGTTGATGACGATGGTCTGCGGGGTTGCGTTGTACAGCTGCTCGTAATGGATGTGTGGACCGGAAGAGTTGCCGGTGCTGCCGGTGAGCCCGATCTGGGTACCCTGCGTGACGCTGGCGCCGTCGGCCACGGAGTATGAGTCGAGATGGAAGTAGTACGTCTTCCACCCGCCGCCGTGGTCGATCACGATGTAATTCCCCGCGCCGCCCGATTCGTATCTGCGGTCTGCGATGCCGTCGGCTGATGCTAGAACGGGTGCACGGTAGGTGGTGCCACCGTCATTGCGGATGAAGTCCAGCGCCTTTCGCACTTCGTTGGAGTGATGATAGTAGGTCCACTTCTGCCCGCACTTGAACGGAGCCTTGAAGTTCGGCGCCGCGAAAGCAGGCTGCGGCGCGACAAGCACCCCCACGGCCGTGGCCGAGAGTGCGACTAGCGCCGCAACGATAGATCGTCTTACCTGCATAGTCTTCCTTTCATTCGTGGGCATACGGTAGGTGAAATTCCGTTGATGTCGAAAGCACTTCGGCGAATCCTGATCGGTGGCGGGCGGGTCATCGACGGCGAGAGCAAGGGCGCGGGCAGCGGCGAAACCATGGCGATCGGCTGGACCTGCTCGTGAACCTGTGCCGCCGAAATCAGGCCTCGAAGCTTCAACCCGTGCGGCAAGGGTGAGTCAGAAGAAAGAGTGGCAACAGCTCTCTGGGTATCCTCTCATCGTCTGGGCCATCGGCACCGGGCTCGGATGGCTGGCATCCGCCCGGCGGAGAAGTGACCGGATCCAGCAAGGGGGGATCGCTGGATCCGGTCCGACTAGTTGGGGTCATCCATGAGATAGATCGCGGCGCCTGAGGAGGACCGGATCAGGTATGGATAGTCGACCACCTTAGGGCCCGTGGGCATCGCCGCGACCTGTGCGGGTGTACGTTGCTGAACGTCGCCGAAGGTCCATCGCCAGGCCGCCATTACCTGCTGGTTGGGCACATGCCGCTTGCGGTCGCCGTCGGCGAGGTACACGGCGGGGTCGCCGGTGGCCTGAATGAGAAGCGGTGCCTGCGGGAGCGGGGTTCCCAGCGGATAGGCGTCCACCTCGGACTGTGGCATGAGCCATTCCTCACCGAACTTCCAGCGCCAAGCGGTCAGGGACGAACCACTGATCACATGCCGGCGGCAGCGCGGGGCGCCAGGCGCGAACGGCATGTCGGTGATGACGAACTGGTTGCGGGCATCGGTCTTGTACTGGTTGAGGTAGGGCGAGTAGGTGCGAACATCGACCGTGCCCGTCGAGGGATGGAAGGTCATGATGCGCAGGAAGCTGTTCTGGTATCGATCAGCGTAATCGTAATCCTGGTAGTCGGCCATGACGTGATGCACGATGTTGCCGTTGTCGCCGAGATCCTTCCGATACCCCTGATTGGTGTAATGCCCGTTGAGGATGAGCGCCACGTTCGGATAGACGCGGGAGATCGTGTTCCACAGCCTGGTCCCGGTGGCGCTCAAGGTTGTGCCGTTCATGCAGTCATGTGTGTTGATGATGATCTGCCGATCCGGGTTGGCGGCCACCACGCTCGCTCCCCACGCCAGCTCGGCATCGGTCGGATTGAACTTGAGCGTCAGGATTCCCCAGTCAGTGCCGCCGGCGGTGAACTTGTGGAAGCTGTTGTCGTTCAACGTGGACGGATAGCTGCTGCCGAACGATGGCCAGGCCGCAAACTTGCTGCGGGGAAAGTAGGAGTTGAAATTGTTGCATGTCCGGTTGGCGGCGATCGCGCTGTAGCTGCCGTTCCACGCGTCGAAGTCGTGGTTGCCGATCGCCACAACATAGGGGACCTTGCCGTCGAGCTTGTTCATGCCGTAGCGCGCCCGGCTCCAGTCGGTGGATCGGGGCCATTCGGTGATGTCGCCGACGTGGATGGCGAACCGGATGCCAAGCGTATTGCGGTTGTCGGCGATCCATTGGGTTTGCGCGTAGAAGAATTCGGGCCAGTCCTGCACGGCGATCTGGGTATCCGGGATCATGATGAGGGTAAAGCTCTCCCGCGATATGCCGCTCGCCGCGCCAGCGGCATCCATAATGGACGGTCCACCGAGGACCCCCGCTGCCATGCCGAGCAGGATGGTGCGCCGCCTCACGCCTCGGTAAATTGCCATGCGTGCATAGTCAGAGAGGCGGCGGCCTTGTGCAAGGACGTCGGACGATCGCGGACAACGCCGGACAGCTGGCTATCCGATCCCCATCGCGGCAAAGAGTTCTCGGGCCTGCCGCTGCTCACCCAACCCGGATAGGGCCAGCGCCTGTTCGTATCTATTGCCCACCTGACGGGCCAAGGCGAGAGCGGCCTCATGATGTCGCCTGTCGCTCAGGACATCACCCAAAGCGTTGAGCGTTTCCGCCTGGCCGTTGGGGTCGTTCAGGGCTCGCCGGACGATGAGGGCCTGCTGGAAATGGTGCAACGCGACAGCGCGCTGGCCCAGCTTGTGATGCACCACGCCCAATCCGTGCAGAGCTTCACCGACCCCGGCGCGGTCATCGATTTTCTGGCAGATGTCGAGGGCTTGGCGATGGTACCCAGCCGCCTCTCCCACGCGGCCGAGCAGCGAGGCTGCCGTCGCTAGCCGGTTGAGCGCGGCGGCTTCGATCGCCTGGCCGGAGAGTTCCCGCGCCAACGCGAGCGCCTGCTGAAGGTCGTCGATGGCCTCGTCGAGGCGGCCGAGGCGGATCAGGGCTAGCCCGAGGTTGATCAGGGTCCATGCCGCGTCGTCTTTGGCGTCGATTTCTCGCTGAATGGCAAGCGCCTGCTCGTACTGTTCGACGCTGTCAAGGTTCCGGCCGAGCTGCATATACACGGTGCCCACATTGGCCAGCTGGATCGCCTCGGTGTCGCGGCTGCCGACCTCGCGGGCGATCGCCAGCGCCTGCGCATAGTGTTCGAGCGCCTGCTCGTGGCGGCCGGTGAGGCTATCGACCGTGGCCAGGCCGCCGAGGATGTGCGCTTCGCCAATCCGGTCACCGGCCTGCCGGCGCAAGATAAGCGCTTGTTCGAAGTGCGCGGTGGAATCTTCGTAACGCCCGACCCGCCACCAAACATCGCCGATGCGGAACTCGGCGCGCGCGGCGGCCGCGATGTGGCCGTGATGCCGCGCCGCGCAAAGGGCGTGGCCATGGATGGCCAGCGCCTCATCGTGATGGCTGCCGAGGTTGAGATACCGCCAAAGCAGCGCCGAAAGCCCGGCCGTATGCTCGGGCCAGCCGCCATCGGCGGTATGCGCGCCAACGGCCACCAGATTGGACAGTTCGAGGCTGAGCCAGCGGGCGGCGTCCTCCGGCCCCGCGAACGACAGGGCATGGCGGGCGTCTCCCGGCAGCGACCGTTTCGGCGGCTTGTCCCACGGATGCATCGCGTCCTTGGCGGCCGCCGTGCTGTGCAGATAGTGGTCGAAAAGCCTGGTCAGCGCGGCGCGCTGGGCGGCTCGGGGCTCGGCGGTAGCCAGCTCGGCGGCATAGGCGCGCAGCAGCTCATGCATGCCGTAGCGGCCATCATTCGTTTCCTCTACCAGGTTCGCCCGCACCAGGCCGTATAACAGGTCGCTGGCTTCGTCGGGCGTGATATCGGCCGCGGCCGCCACCGAATGGCGGCTGGCGTGCCGGCTCGGATGCAGGCCCAGCAGCCGGAACACGCATGCGGCCGGGGCGGGCAGGCGCCGGTAGGACCAGGAGAATACGATGCGCATCGCGCTGTGGTCATCGCTATGCGTGTCAAGCAGATCCAGGCCTTCCCGCTCCAGCTCGGCGACGAGTTTGGCCAATGGCTCGCCGGGCCGGGAGGCTGCGTGCTCGGCGGCGATCCGCAGTGCCAGCGGAAGGCAGGCACACTGCTCGGCGAGAGCCGTCGCAGCGGCTGGATCGGCGTCCATCCGGTCATCGCCGACCAAGGCGCGCAGCAATGTCATCGCTTCGGGCAGCGGCATTAGTCGTAATTGGACACGATAGGCGCCGTCGCGGGCGCTCAGCCCGCTAAGGCTGTCTCGGCTTGTCACCAGCACCAGGCTTTGCGATGAGCCGGGCAGCAATGGCCGGACTTGCTCGGCGTGCGAGGCGTTGTCGAGCATCACGAGCACCCGGCGATCGGCGAGCAGTGTGCGATACCGGGCGGCGCGTTCGTCGACACCGCGGGGAATCTCCGCAGCCGGGACGCCGAGACTTCGCAGGAAAGCAGCGAGGATCTCGCTCGCCTGCGCGGGCTCGCCGGGATCATAGCCGCGCAGGTTGGCATAGAGCTGCCCGTCGGGGAACCGATCACGGACGCTGTGCGCCCAACGCAGCGCCAGAGCGGTCTTGCCGACGCCGGCCGTGCCGGAAACCATCGCGATCACTACGGTGCGGCCGTGGTGTGCCGAATGCAGCTGACTATCCAGGGCTGCCAGGGCCGTATTCCGGCCGACAAAAGTTGCCACATTTGGTGGCAGCTCTGCGGGTACCCGGAGGCAAGCGTTTGGCATAAGGTCGGCAACCCTGAGCCGTCCGTCTCGCGAGGCTTTGATGTCACGCCATGCCTGCTCCCATCGAGGCAGGTCTTCGCCGCCACCGAAGGCCTGCACCAGGATGCGGACGAGATCCAGTGCCGGGAATCGCGACCGATCAGGGTTAAGCGCGTCGCTGATGGTGCTGCGGGGTTGCCCGGTCATGCGGCTCAAGTCGCGCAGCGAAGGGTCGCCCGCCCAGACTTTCAGCAGCCGCAGTTGACACGCGAAATCGGCCGCGGTGCTGGCGGCGGCCGGGTCCGGGCGTTGTTCCACCTGAATTGCGCCCCTTCATCGACATTGATGATTTTCGAAACATGAACCCCTGAACGCTAGGCGAGGTGAGGATATCGCTCGTCGGAGGTTGTTCGCGATAGTCCGATAGTCGGTTGAGTATCCATTCATTCCTCAAGGAGCGGTGTTGGTCAAGCCCTGGGTTTGTGTCCTTAGCCTCGATCCGTGGTGCGCCCCAGCAGAACAGGGAGGTTGACCATGTTAGGTGGTTGATCGATGTTCGTAAGCTCGTCGTCGCTTGCCGGTGTGAGTCCGGTCCGGGTAGCTGTCAGGAGGCCCGGTAGCAGACTGGCGGCTTGGTTTGGAAACGGGCCGGGTCGAAGCCCAGTGTCGAAAGCCCTTGTGGGGGAGCGACTGAGCGGTCGGTAGCATTAAGCGAAGCCTGCGGCGTCGTTAGAGGTCTCATCTTTGTGGTGGGGCGAAGGGAGTGCCGAGCCCCCCGTGTCAGGGCGAAGGCCATGGAAGCGGTGAAGATCCTGAAGTTGCAGCCGTGAAGGACTCCCCGGCGTACAGGGCGCGGAACGTTCAGATAGTGGCGGCGGGAACTGGGGAGGCCCTCCCCGGCCCGGTGTGCTGCGGATGCGCACTGGAGCGTCCGGGTCCTATAACCGGTTTACGCCGGGGAGTGGATCTCGTGCCGGGAGGGAGTCGGAGGCGGCCGTAGTACTGATTGAGCCGGGCGACACCATAACCACCGGTGAGGGAAGGGCCGCTACTTCGTCGACGCGTATGGCTGATGGAGAGATGCCCGGTGAGTGCCGTTTCGGATAGTCCCACCGCTTCGGGGTCCATGTTGGATCCGGTTCGTGCTTTGCAGCATGCGCTGTACCGGGCGGCCAAGGCCGCCGGGTAGGCGGCAGGAGTCTCACCCGCCGCCCCCCACAGATCCGTGCGTAAACCTCTCGATTTACACGGCTCTTGTCGCTCTGATCGTTTAGAAGGTCGTGGTCCATGCCCAGTGGGCGAAGGTTTTCGGGTACTGGTTGATGATGCGCTCCCAGCCTGCCTTGGCCTTTTTGAAGGACCGGACTCGTTTGAACTTGTTGCGCAGGAACCGCATCAAGTAGGTATTGATGCGTTGCAGGACTCGGTGCAGCGCGGAGCGGTTGAACTGCCCAAAGTACTGCATCCAGCCCCGCACGATCGGGTTGATCCATCGTGCGAGGTCGGCGAGGGTCTGACCGGTCTTGCGATCGAGTCGCCATCGGCGAACCGTGACGCTGATCTTTTTGAGGGCTTCCTTGCTGATCGCCGGTGCGAACGAGGTAAACACCTTGCCTGTCCTCGTCCGTGCCGCCCTGGCCCGGAACGTGTACCCGAGAAACGTGAACGCGGTGTGTTCGTGCTCCCCGCGCCGGTTACCGTCCTTGCAGTACACGATCTTGGTTTTGTCGGGGTGCAACCGCAAGCCGACTTCCCTCATCCTGTTTGCGATCGCCCTGGCCACCATGATGGCTTGGGCTTTGCTGACGCAGTGCACCACCACGTCATCTACGTAGCGCTCGAACGTGATGGTGGGAAACTCCCGGGCCATCCACATGTCGAACGCGTAGTGCAGAAACAGATTCGCCAGGACGGGTGAAACGGCCGAGCCTAATGAGCAGTGCTGGGTTATGCGCAGCGTCGGCCTGTTGAGCCTGGTGAGGGGCTGTGGCAGCGGTCGAGCGCTGCGCATAATCCCACGGCTCGCCGACGCCGGGGTCAGCCCGTACACACTGCGCCGTAGCAAGGCAATGCACCGAAATGAGGCAAACATCCCTCTGCCTACGTCCGAAACATACTCGGGCACGTCGACCTGTCCATGACTCGGCGCCTCCACGCCCGAGAGGTTATGCCCAGTGTTGGACCCTTGACGTCGCTCTCAGCAGGCTCAACAGGCCAACGCTGCGCATAACCCAGCACTGCTCATTAGGCGGCTTATGTTCAGCTGAACATAAACCGCCCTGGGGTGTTCCCCGGTCCCGTTGTTGCAAGGTTCCGTCGGGCAAAGCCAGCGGGGCTTGTAGCCACCGCTTGACATACAGCATCACCCAACGCTCGTCGGTGTGCTTCTCCACCGCTTTGAGCACCAGGTCCCAGGGCACGCTGTCGAAAAACTTTTGGATGTCCCAGTCGATCACCCAGCTGGTTTTCCAGCAGCGTTGTCGGCATGCCGCCACCGCGTCCAACGCCGAGCGGCCCGGCCGGTAGCCGTAAGAGTCCGGATGGAAGATCGGTTCGACCTTCGCCTCCAGCCTGCGGGCTACCACGGTTTGCGCGATCCGGTCGGAAACGGTTGGCACCCCTAAAATCCTGGTCCCCGCACCCTGCGGTTTCGGTATCTGCACCGCTTGACCGCCGGCGGGAAATAGCTACCCGAAGACATGCGATTCCAGACCCGGTAAAGACTATTCTTCAGGTCCTTGTCGAAGTCCTCGATGGACTGCCCGTCCACCCCAGCGGCGCCCTTGTTGGCCTTGACCTTCAAATACGCTTCCCACACCTCCTGCTTGGAGATGTCAAACGGCTTGCCTTCCAACGACTTCTGCCTATCCACAAGACTCCTCCCAGCCACCGGCCGGTTGATCAGACGAACAGACCACGAACGACCCGGCCTCTTCGCTCGGCTCCCGTTACAGGAGCTTCCCCACTACTACGAGCCGGTCCGCCAGCACGCCCGGCGACGGTACTCAATCCCTCACGGTTGGCGCCGCTTGAGACGCTCCCTGTCGCGCCGGAACCCACCGGACAGCAGCGTCCGGGCATGCCTTCCCCAGTTCCGTACGAGAGCAGCAGACCAGGCTCACGTCGCCATCCATGCCGGACACCATCTGGCCAGCAGGGTCGGGCACCCGCCAGACTCATCCCGGGATTGCATTGGATACCCCGGTTTCGATGCCACTTGTCTACGTAACGACACCTCATCGACGATCGTCTTCCTGATCCCCACCTGACGCATCTCGTGCGCCTTTTCCCACGACGCTCAGCACGACAGTCTTCAGCTAACGCACCTCGGGGCGGTTTGCAGCCTCCCCCCGAACGGGCGGCTGCGAAGGGCCAGATCTTTCATCTCTCGCACAGCGTGCAACTCCGAAGCTTTACCTACATTCCAAGCTCCTTCGCTGGTCAGGGCGCAACAATGCCACGTAGCTTAAGTTGATCTCGAAGGCTGGTGTCCATATCGGATGGTTGACCTTCGACCCCGGGATGGGTGTCGGCGTGTCGCTTGGCGTGACGGGTCTTTGCTGTCGATGATCGGCGTCTATGGGTGTGGTGTCGCCGGATCAGGTGTCGTTGGGTGTGCTGGTGGCGACGGTGTCGCGGGATGTGATCGACGCGGCGGTCGCGGCGTGTGGGGTGGGTCAACGGCGCGCGGGTGGGAAGCTGCCGGCGCATGTGACGGCGTATCTGACGATGGGGTTGTGCCTGTTCGCCGATGACGACTACGAGGAGGTCGCCACGAAGGTGACCGGGTCGTTGGACCGGTGGGGGTGTTGGGACTGTTCCTGGACGGTGCCGACATCCAGCGGGATCACGCAGGCGCGTAAACGGTTGGGTGCCAAGGCGATGGCCGAGGTGTTCGAGGGTGTGGCCGAGCCGGTGGGTGCGATGTTCACCCGGGGTGCGATGCTGCACGGCTGGCGGGTGCTGGCCATCGACGGGTTCGAGGTGGATCTGCCCGACAGCAAGGAGAACGCGGCCGAGTTCGGCTACGCCGGTTCGGGCGCCAACCGCTCGGCGTACCCGAAAGCCAGGGTGGTCGCGTTGTCCGAGTGTGGCACGCATGCGTTCCTGGCCGCGCAGATCACCCCCTACCACGTCGGGGAGAGGACGTCGGCGCAACGGCTGTACGGCAGGCTGCGCCCCGACGAGCTGCTCACCGCGGACCGCGGCTTCTACTCGTTCAAGGCGTGGGGGGACGCGGCCGCCACGGCGGCGGCGCTGGTGTGGCGGGCACCCGCCGGGCTGGAGCTGCCGCTGGTCGAGGTGCTCGCCGATGGGACGTACACCGCGGTGCTGGTCAACCCGAAGCTACGGGGCACGCGCCGTGAGCCGGTGATCGCCGAGCGCCGTAACATTGCACGTCGGTGCCGTCCAGGTCGATGGTGACCCGGCCGGCAAGCAACTGGCGGCGCCGCCCGTCGGGCAGCAGCGCCACCGCCCGCCGCACCAACTCGGCGACACCGTCCTCGATGGCCACCAACTGCTGCCCGGTGAACCGTTCGGCCAGCCCGGCCGCGGTCGTTGACGCAGGGGTAGGCACGGCCGATAACGCCTCCCCGGCCGTATCGGCACGACGACGGTCTAAACTGGACAGAAAGTCACCCCCGAGCATCTGGGTCTGCGCCAACGCCAGCAGCAACCCACCCGCGGACACGCCCGGTCACGCTGCTTGATCGGACCGACCGCCTAATCCAACGCCTGCACCACGCCCAGCCTGCCGGCCAACTCCGCGACCGCTGCCACCCCAGAAGCCGAGGTCAACGACGGGTCCGGTGCGCCTACACGTACCTGATCCGCCATACCAGTTATGCTCTTCACCGGGCGGGTGTCCTTCCCACGACAACGGAATTGGTGCTTAGACAACCCCGATTATCGTTGCTGGCAAGGCATCCGTTCTTTAACGCCACGCAGTATTTGCATCCCTAATCGCGGATCCGGGTCAGATGGCCGCGACCGCGGCGGCGACGAAAAGTGCCTGAAGCCCTGTACGTACGCCGAGCGGAGTGACCGGGCGCCCGGCTAGGGTCAGCTTGCGCCGCGCGGCGGACACGTTGGCCGGGAACATGGCCAGCATCAGAAGCGCCAAGCCGCCGGCGGCCCACGGCGCGGTGGCGGGAATGAGTAGCCCCACCGCTCCCGCGATCTCCAGCAGCCCGGTGCCGGTGACGAGCAGGTCGGGCCGGGGCAGGCTGGCGGGCACCATGGCGATCAGGTCAGCGCGTCGCTTGGCGGAGAAATGGGCGCTCGCGGTGAGCAGGAACATGATCGCAAGGCCGCCGCGCAGCGCGGGCGGCCAGGAGTCGAGCGGTTCGATTCCGGCGACGCCGAGGAGCCGAATGGTAAGCGTGCCAACGAGTAGTGCGATGAGGGGTGCCATCTTCGGGTCCTTTCAGGTTGGTAAAGCGGTGACTAGGCGGCGATGACGCCGTAGGCGAGGATGCCGAGGCCCACGGCCAGCAGGACGGCACCCAGGGTGGTGACGGTATTTCCCCAGGACCATTGGTCGGGTCGGCCGATTCCCATGTGGATGAACATGCCGCCCGACTGCGCCAGCGACCCCGCCAAGAGCAGGGTTCCGACGACCCAGGTCAGCGGCTGCGACAAGGAGAGCCTGGCGGCCACGCCGAGCGAGGCGAGGGTCATCACGAGCAGGACACCGGCGTGAGCATGGCCGGCCCGGAAGAAGGCGGCCTGGAACTCCGTCAGCCGCTTGGCGCTGCGCAGCCGCAGCAAGGAGAAGCCACCGAACATGACGGTAGGGATGCTGATGACGGTGATGGCGGTCAGCACCTTGTCGGCCGTTGTCATTTTAGGTACCTCCAGAGAAACTTGACAGTGACAAGATAATATTATCGTGCTAACTTGTCAACGTCAAGATTGGAGGTCGCGCCGATGGGTCAACAGAGCTACCACCACGGCGACCTGCGCCGGGCGCTGCTCGCCGCGGCGGCCGAGGCGATCGATGAGTCCGGGCCGGCCGCGGTGAGCCTGCGCGACTTGGCGCGCCGCACCGGGGTATCGCATGCGGCGCCCCAGCACCACTTCGGAGACAAGGCGGGTTTGCTGACGGCGCTGGCGGTCGAGGGATACGAGCTGCTTGCCCAGGCGTTGGAGCAGGGTGGTGGCGACCTGCTGGAGGTGGGAATGGCGTATGTGCGGTTCGCCGCCGAACATCGGGCCCACTTCGAGGTGATGTTCCAGCCGAGTCTCTACCACGCCGACGCCGCCGAGGTCGGTGCTGCCCAGGCGCGGACGCGGTACGCACTACAGGGCGGGCTTCGCGGCGTGACCGTCGCGGATGGTCAGCAGGCCCATGCCTCCCTGGCGGCGTGGTCGATCGTTCATGGCTTCGCCACGCTATGGCTGGCGGGTGCCCTGCCGCCCGAGCTCGGCGACGACCCGGCGGAGGCCGCCCGGCCGGTGATCCAGCTTCTGTTCGACTGATCCCCGGCAGCGCGTCCGGTGATCGGACAGCATCCGGGCCACGTGGCACATCTCCCTTGATCATCGCAAGTCTTCAACTCTTGAACAGTTGTGATGATCTTGACCGGCGGACTCCTTCGGGCTACCGAACAGTCCTCGGAGCCCGTGGGGCGGACCCACACCAACGCCGAGCTTTGCTAAACCTTGTTCGGGCTGGTCGCGTCGGTGTTGCCGAGCATTGAAAATGAGGATGTAGCGGTCGTTGATGGCGAGGACGCGCGGGCATGAGAATGCTCCGCCGGACTGGTGCCGACGAGGCGGTGGCCACTATGGTGACCGTCTGGTACTCAGGCTGAGCGTTTTGTCCTCACGCGTTTGGTTGTCCTATTCGGACATTACTTCATTGATCGCGGCGCGGTGGAGGATTCGTCAACCATGCGGAAAGTGCCCCGATTTCCTCGACCACCGGAAGGCGCGGACAGGCTAAACGTCCTCGAACAGGACGCCGTCACACGAATCCAGCCGGCCGAGTTCGCCAGCCGGTATTCGACTTGAGCCATGTTAGGACCTAAACGGTCACCCAAGCCATAGCTGCTCACCTCCCCCGATGGTGAAGACAGGCCCCCGTGGAGCCCGCCGAAAGTGGCGCTACCGCGCGGCCTGGCCGCGCGGGGTATAGAAACGGCTCCCCTGCTGCTTCCGTGGGTCCATGATCACATGTTCACGAG
>Ga0209382_10008658_pt1 | contig 12811 bp, 12 predicted proteins | sample SoiMetdeltSBSDD5_FD_187599 | JGI IMG/M metagenome (GOLD analysis project Ga0209382, IMG submission 187599) | Bulk soil microbial communities from a Populus tree surrounding site in Tennessee, USA - Soil MetaG P. deltoides SBSDD5 (SPAdes) (version 2) | ecosystem: Environmental > Terrestrial >... | reverse complement strand
GCCGGTGCCGTCGGGCGTGGGGTAGTCGTCGCCGAACAGCGGCAGCTTCTCTCGCTTGCCCGCCGCCACCTCCAGCGCGATCGGGATCAGATGTGTCTCCGGATCGTGGCGCTCCCCCAGCATCCGCCCATCGGGGAGGATCAGCGCGCCTGCGACGTTGAAGTAGCGCAGGCTGACCGCCGCCAGATCGTGCGCGTGCACCTCGGAGGAGATCGCCATGTCGACGGCCAGTTTCGTTGCGCCATAAGTGTTTATCGGCTTGGTCACCGCCGTCTCGGTCAGCGGCAGCTCCGACGGGTCGCCATATGCCGCCGCCGTCGACGAGAAAATCAGCTTGCCGACTCCGGCCTCCCGCATCGCGTCGAGAAGCTTCAGCGAGGCCGCCAGGTTGTTTTCCCAGTGCCACTCCGGGTGCGCCATCGACTCGCCCGCCGCGATCAGGCCCGCGAAATGCAGCACGGCGTCGAACTCACCCGTCAGCACCTGGTCGACATCCTGCACCTTGAGCTGCACAAACTCCGCCTCAGCCGGCACCTGTGTGGCGTTGTTGCGCGAAAGATCGTCGATGACGGTGACGCTGTGGCCCGCGTCGAGGAGGAGGCGGGTCACGACGCTGCCCACAAAACCGGCACCGCCGGTGACCAGAACCTTCATGGCTCAGAGACTAGCTTCCCCCATGTTCCAACACAACTAAACACTCTCCAACGCCAGCGCTGCACGGTCACCCTGTGCCACAGCCAAGCTCCACAGTTTGAGAGACGAACAGAGGAGGAGACATGTCGGCGTTGCCCGGTCGGTCGCGACCATACGCCAAGCCGATCGTCCGGCCGACATCCCTCTCCCGCCTCCACAGGCCGATCGCCGGTGTGGTCAGTCTCCCGCGCCACCTCGAGTGGTCTGGCAGCAACTGTTATGACCTTGATCAGCCCGGTCGGATTGTTGCAGGGCTTGGAGCGCCGTTCGTTTCGTTCGAATTGCGGTAAGCTAGTGGCAGCCCACCCGACGAGGAGCCCTGATCATGCGTACCGCAACGCTGGAACTTACCGTGCTACCCCCCGACGGGCCACTTGATGACCTGGCGGAGATCGCCGCGTTCGTCAACAATCCAGCCGCGGCGGAGCTGATCGATCCCCATGGGCGGCGGTTCGTGTTGCCTGAGGAGGTGTTTCAGGTTCTCGCGGTGGTTGTCTCCGCCATGGCCAATGGACAGGCCGTGACCATCGCGCCGCACAACCAGACTCTCACGACGCAGGAGGCAGCCGATCTTCTAGGAGTGAGCCGTCCGACCCTTGTGCGCTTGCTCGATAACGGGAAGATGCCATACCACCAACCCGGCCGCCATCGCCGCATTCTCCTCCGCGATCTTCTCGCCTACGCCGAACAGCGCCGGCACGAACGCCACGCCGGACTTGACGAGCTGGTGGCCGTCAGCGAGGAGGCTGGACTGTACGAGGCGACAGCGAAACCGAGGCCAACCCGCTAGGCTCCGCCTGTGGGTCCACAGGCTCTCCTGGACACGTGCGTGCTCTATCCCGCTTACCTCCGCGACACACTGCTATCCCTGGCACATGTTGGCCTGTACCGTCCTCTTTGGACGCAAGAAATCCTCGGTGAGCTTCGCAGAAACCTGATGGAGATCGGGATCGGCGAGGCGGTGGTCAATCGAACGCTGACCGCCATGGCAACACACTTCGACGATTCTGCTGGCGTCACGGGAGTCATACGATGTCGCGTTGGCGACCCCGGACGACTTCCTGCTAGACCTCTTTGACCTCGCTCCATCCGTGGTGGTGACGACGCCGCGAGCGCAGGCGGCTCGCTACAAGCGCGAGCCCAAAACGCTCCCAGGGCTGTTGCTTGCCTTGTCCAAGGGTGGCGCTCCACGCTTCGCGGACGAGGTCAGACGACTTGTTCGGTAAACTAACCCGGCAAACCGCCCACACGACCACGACCGGGGCGGCGCGTGGTTCATGATCCGAATTGTGGGGCATTATTCTCGGGTGGCACTGCCGAGACCGCGAGACGGCCATCCTTCCGGGTCCAAACACATGCGCAAGCCTGGCCGGGTGGCGAAAGCGCTGGCCCCCGCCATCGTGCGGGCCGCGGACGGGTTGACCAGGTGGACGACCCGGGTGCTGGGGGTGGAGGCGACCGTCGGGCGGGAGCGGATCACCGAGACGGAGCTGCGGCAGCTGATCGCCGTCAACACGGCGCTCGACCCGGATGAGCGGCACATCATCGGCAAGGCGCTGGCGCGGGCGACGGCGATGGTGCGCGAGGTGATGGTGCCCCGCATGGAGGTGTGTTTCCTGCAGCTGGGCATGTCGGTGCGGGAGGCGAACGAGTTTGCCCGCCAGGCCCGCCACACCCGGTTTCCGGTGGCGGACGGCAGCGACGACGACGTGGTGGGCTTCGTGCACCTGCGCGATCTGTTGTGGGAGAAGGAGCAGGAGCGAAGCATCGGCGACCTGACGAGAGTCATAAAGCGCCTGCCGGGCAGCAAGCCGGTGCTGGCGGCCCTTTCCGAGATGCGCCGGGAGCGACATACCATCGCGGTCGTTGTCGATGAGTATGGTGGCACGGCCGGGATTGTGACACTGGAGGATCTCATCGAGGAGCTGGTCGGTGAGATCCACGATGAGTATGACGAGACACCCGCCCCGGTTCCGATCCAGGGCGCGCCGTCCGAAGTGGACGGTATTTTGAACCTCGCCGATTTCGCTGAGCGCACGGGGCTTTCGCTGCCGGAGGGGCCGTACGAGACGGTGGGCGGCTTCATCATGAGCTCGCTGGGCCGCCTGCCCGTCATGGGCGACACCGTGACCGTCGAGACCTACACGCTGACGGTCACCAAGGTCGAAGGTCGCAGGGTGTCTCGGATCCGTTTGACGCCAAGGGAATGAGGGCTCTGGTTGTCACGTTCGCCGTGACCCAGACGGTCGGCTATGGCGTGCTGTTCTACACGTTCGGGGTGTTCAACGTTCCCATCGCGCACGATCTGAACGCAAGCACGACAACGGTTTCCGGCGCCCTCACGCTCAGCGTGCTGGCCTCGGCGGCCGCCGCCTACCCCGTGGGGCGCTGGCTCGACCGGCACGGCGGGCGCCGGCTCATGGCGGCCGGTTCCATCGTCGCCACCGCGGCGGTCCTTGCCTGGTCCCAAATTCAAACCGTCTGGCAGCTCTACGCCGTGATGGTCGTGATTGGACTCACGAGCGCGGCCGTGCTCTACGAGGCGGCCTTCGCCGTCGTCGTCAAGACGGCGAACCCGCCCAAGCGCGCCACGGCCATCCTCACCATCTCCATCGTGGCCGGGTTCGCGAGCACGATTTTCATGCCGCTGGCGGGCCTGCTCGGCGAGCGCCTTGGATGGCGAGGGGCGCTGGTGGTGCTGGCCACGATCCACGGTGTCCTGACGATCTTGCCGCATCTTCTGTGGGTACCCACAAAGCCCGCCCCAAGCGAAAGACCCCTCGAGCCCACGCTGCCCCTCGACGCCGCCCTCCGCGACCGCGTCTTCTGGTTGCTGGTCATAGGTTTCACCGCCAGTGCGGCGGCGGTCGCGGCCGTGGCCGTGCACCTGGTCGGCTACCTGCTTGAGCTTGGCCACTCCGCCCCGGCCGCCGCGGCGATCACCGGGCTGCTGGGCGCGATGTCGGTCACGGGGCGGCTGCTCACCACCCGCCTCTCCGCCCGCTTCCCGACCGTCGCCATCGCGACCGTCATCTATCTCATCCAGGGCGTGGTGGTGCTCCTGTTGCCCCACATCGGCCGCAGCGTCGCGGGCGCCACGGCCTGCGTGCTCGTCTTCGGCCTCGGCTTCGGCCTGGCCAGCATCGCCCGGCCGTCCATCCTCGCCGATCGTTACGGCGCAAGGGCTTTCGGCACCATCTCCGGGGCGCTGACGGTCCCCGTCACGCTGGCGCGGGCCGCGGCCCCGCTCGCCGTCGCGGCCCTGACGATCACCAGCCTTCCCCTCTTCACTTCCATCAACGCCCTGGTCGCGGCCGCCTGTCTGGCCGCGGCAAGCGCGGCGGCAGCGGCGGGCCAGAGTGGCGTCATCGACCCCCCGGCCTGAGCTATAGACGTGTGTATAGTCTGCGCGCATGTCGTCGAGTCAGCAGAGCAACGCCTATCTCGAGCAGGTCGTCGCCCAGCAGGCCGCCCTCGAGGAGGATCTGCGCCCCAGCGCCAGCAAGATGGCGTCGCCCGTGCCGGCGCCCCGCCGCTCCCGCGGATTCGGTGGGCCGGCGCCCGCCGCACCCGAGCCTGAGGTGCAGGCCGTCGACGTGCGCATGACCGGGTTCGGCCGGTGGAAGACGGTCATCGTGCCGCCCAACGCTTTCGTCGTGCACACTCGCCGCGGCCGCACCGAGCCGCTCCACATGGGACTGGGGATCTCGTTCCGGTTCAACCCGTACAAGGATTCCTACCTGGTCGTGCCGGGGACGATGCAGACCATCCTGCTCAACGCCTACTGCATCTGCCGCGAGCTTCAGGGCGTGGTAGTGCAGGCCTACGTGCAGTGGATCGTGGAGGACATCGCGATCGCTTACCGCCGCTTGGATTTCGGCCACCGCACCGACCCGATGCGCCTGGTCAACCTGCAGCTCAAGGAGCAGGCCGAGGCGGCGGTCAAGGACAAGGTGGCGACGATGAGCGTGCTCGAGGTGCTCAGCGACAAGCAGCCCATCATCGAGGAGCTGACCTCGCGGCTGCGCGCGGTCGCCGAGGGCAACCTGGGCCTGCGGATCGTCACCGTGCAGATCAAGGAGGCGGTGGTCTCCTCCACCCGGGTGTGGGAAAACCTGCAGAAGCCCTATCGCGCCGTCAAGAATCAGGAGGCGCGCCTGGCCGAGCTCGAGGCCGATGAGGTCATCGCGGCTCGGCAGGCGAAGAACGATACGGCTGCCTTCGACCGCCAGGCGCAGGAGCAGCTTCGCCGGGGCGAGCGCGAGCAGGAGGACGCGCGGAAGCTGGCCTCGCAGCGTGACGAGACGCGCGGGCACACGCTGCGCCTTGAGACCGAACGGCACGCGCAGGAGGTCGAGATCGGGCGGTTGCGCCTGGAGATGGAGCACATGCTGGAGCAATTGAAGCTCGATTATGAGCTGGCATCGCTGACGGCCCGCGCCGAGAACGAGAACTCCATCAAGCTGATGGAGATCGAACGCTCCCGCATGCGCCAGGAGATCAACAACGGTCAGACGGCCGAGGCGATCCAGGCCCGGCTCATCGCCTCCCTGCCCGAGATCGTCTCGCGCCTGCCAAAGCCCGCGGAGCTACGCACGGTCAACCTCTCGGGCGCCGACTCGAGCACCCTCGCCGGTATCATCGCCGAGCTGACCGCCGCCGTCACCGCCCTTCGATCCCTCAGAAGCGGTTAGGCGACCAGACGATCACGCAGCTTCGACGATCATGCCCGCGCCCACGGTGCGGTTGCTGTTCTCATCGATGATGATGAACCCGCCGGTGGTGCGGTTGCGCCTGTACTCGTCGGCGAGCAGCGGCACGGTCGTGCGCAGCCGCACCCGCCCGATCTCGTTGAGCGTCAACGTGTCCGCCGCCTCGTCGCGATGCAGCGAGTTGACGTCGAGGCGGTAGTGCAGCTGCCGCACGATCGCCCGTGCGTTGCGTGTGGTGTGCTTGAGGGTGTACTTGCCGCCGACACTGAGCGGCTTGGACTCGTCCATCCAGCAGACCAGCGCCTCCACGTCCTGCGCCACCGCGGGCGCGTTGTTGGGCCGGCAGATCATGTCGCCGCGCGAGATGTCGATCTCGTCCTCGAGCCGGATCGTCACCGACATCGGCGGGAACGCCTCGGCCACCGGGCCGTCGGCGGTCTCGATCGCGCTGATCCGGGTGGTGAAGCCGCTGGGCAGCACCATCACCTCGTCGCCCGGCTTGAGCACGCCGGAGGCGACCTGCCCGGCGTAGCCGCGATAGTCGGTCACCACTGTCGATTGTGGACGGACGACGAACTGCACCGGGAAGCGCACGTCCACCAGGTTGCGGTCGGAGGCGATGTGCACGTGCTCGAGGTGGTGCAGCAGCGAAGGCCCCTCATACCACGGCATGTTGGCCGAGCGGGTCACGATGTTGTCGCCCTTGAGCGCGCTGACCGGGATGATCGCCAGGTCGGTGATGTCGAGCTTGGCGGCGAACGAGGTGAACTCCTCGACGATGCGCTCGTACACCTCCTGGGACCAGTCCACGAGGTCCATCTTGTTGACGCACAGGACAAGGTGCGGCACGCGCAGCAGCGAGCAGAGGAAGGCGTGGCGGCGGGACTGCTCCACGATCCCCTTGCGCGCGTCGATGAGCACCAGAGCCAGGTCGGCGGTGGACGCGCCGGTCACCATGTTGCGTGTGTACTGGATGTGGCCGGGGGTGTCGGCGATGATGAACTTCCGCCGCGGGGTGGCGAAGTAGCGGTACGCCACATCGATCGTGATGCCCTGCTCGCGCTCGGCGCGCAGCCCGTCGGTGAGCAGCGCCAGGTTGGTGTACTCGTCCCCGCGCGCCGCGCTGACCGCCTCCACCGCCTCCAGCTGGTCGATGAATAGCGACTTGGTGTCGTAGAGCAGGCGCCCGATCAGCGTCGACTTGCCGTCGTCGACGCTGCCCGCGGTAGCAAATCGTAGAAGGTCGGCCTGAGACATTATTAGAAGTACCCTTCCCGCTTGCGATCTTCCATAGCCGCCTCGCTGACCTTGTCGTCGCCGCGGGTGGCGCCGCGCTCGGTGATGCGGGTCGCGGCGACCTCCTCGATCACCTTCTCGACGGTGTCGGCGTCGGAGCCGATCGCCGCGGTGCAGCTGGCGTCGCCCACCGTGCGGTAGCGTACGCGCTGCTTGCTGATCACTTCATTCGTCAGAGGACGGATGAACTCGTTGACGGCGTAAAGCATGCCGTCACGCGAGACCACCTCGCGGTCGTGGGCGAAGTAGATGGAGGGCAAGGGAATCCGGTCGCGCTGGATGTAGTGCCAGATGTCCAGCTCGGTCCAGTTGGACAGGGGGAACACGCGGATCGACTCGCCCGCGTGGTGCCGCCCGTTGTAGAGAGCCCACAGCTCGGGCCGCTGGTTCTTCGGATCCCACTGGCCGAACTCGTCGCGGAAGCTGAACACCCGCTCCTTGGCGCGCGCCTTCTCCTCGTCGCGGCGCGCCCCGCCGAACAGGGCGTCGAAACGATACTTCTCCACCGCGTCGAGCAGCACAGGGGTCTGGATCCGGTTTCGCGAGCCGTTGGCCGGCTCCTGCACCAGACCCTTGCCGAGCGCCTCGGGCACGCTCGCCACGATCAGTTGCAGGCCAAGCTGTTCCACGCGCTCGTCGCGGTACGCGATCACCTCGGGGAAGTTGTGGCCCGTGTCGATGTGCATCACCGGGAAGGGGATGCGGCCCGGGTGGAACGCCTTCTCCGCCAGGCGCAGCATGACGATCGAGTCCTTGCCGCCGCTGAAGAGAAGCACCGGGCGCTCGAACTCCGCCACGACCTCGCGCATCACAAAGATGCTCTCGGCTTCGAGAGCATCCAGATGGGAGAAGCGATACGCTGCCGGCGAGCCCATTTCCAGACCTTTCCTAGCCATTAACTGGGGAATTAACCTACCCCGGCCACCATCGCACTTCAACGCCTGTGTGACAGGGCCGACAGCAGCCGGTGCGCGAGATCCGCCCGGCACACGATCAGATCGGGCAGGCTCGGGTCGAGCCGGTTGTAAATCAACCGACTGCCGTCGATGCGGCTGGCATGCAGGCCCGCGCTCAGCGCGACGGCCACCGGCGCCGCCGAATCCCACTCGCTTTGCCCCCCGGCATGGATGTAGGCGTCTACATCCCCGGTGATGACGGCGGCGATTTTCGCTCCGGCCGATCCCATGGGTACCGCAACGGCGTGGACCTCTTCGGCCAGCTCCGACAGGAACGAAGGCGGGCGGGTGCGGCTGACCGCGATCCGGATCGGGCCGCCCGCCGCCACGCTTGGGTGCATCGGCGGGTAGGAGGGCACCGGATCCGTGGACAGCACGAGGCTCGCGGCGGGCAGCGCGACCGCGCCGGCCACCAATGACATGGCCTTCTGGCTCCACAGCGCCACATGCACGGCCCAGTCCGACCGGCCCGGCTCGCCGAACTCGCGGGTACCGTCGAGGGGATCCACGATCCACACCCGCTCGTTGCTCAAGCGGGCGGGGTCATCGGGTACCCCCTCCTCGGAAAGAACCGCATCCGCTGCCCGCCACCGTCCCAGCTCGGTGACCAGCAGGTCGTGCGCGCTCTTGTCGCCGGCGGCCCGCAGCGCCGCGGGGTCGCCGAAGCCCATGTCGTCTCGCAGCCCTTGCAGCATCTGGCCGGTGCGCTCGGCCAGCCACGCCGCGAAGGCGCCGTCGGAGGCCGGAGGCATCAGTACGCCCCCGAACCGCGTGCGATGGCCGTCAATGTCCGCAGCATGATGACCCGATCCAGGGATAGCGACCAATTCTCGACATACCGCAGATCCAACCGCACTGCCTCGTCCCAGGGAAGGTCCGAGCGGCCCGATACCAGCCATAAATCTGTCATACCGGGTTAAACGGTTCACGCAGTGTGATAGATCTGCTGCGCCGCGGCGAGCCCCTTTGTCACAACGGTCTCCACCGCGTCCGCCGCCCGGTCGATAAGAAAGTCAAGTTCCTTGCGCTCGGCCGAAGAGAAGTCGTTGAGCACGAAGTCGGCCGGGTCCTGCCGCCCCGGCGGCCGCCCGATCCCGAACCTCACCCGTATATAGTCCGTTGTGGACAGTGAGGGGCTGATCGAGCGCAGCCCGTTGTGGCCGCCCTCGCCCCCGCCAACCTTCAATCGCAGCTGGCCGAACGGGATGTCCAGCTCGTCGTGCACGACGATGATTTGCTCCGGCGGCACCTTATAGAACCGGCTCAGCCCCGCCACCGGCCCGCCCGAAAGGTTCATGTAGGTCAAGGGTTTCGCGAGCACCAGCGCGGGCGCGTCAATCCCGACGCCCAACCTGCCCTCGGCCACATCCGCCACGGCCTGCTTGTGCCGCCCGAACCTCGCCCCGATGCGTTTGGCCAGGAGATCGATCACCATGAAACCCACGTTGTGGCGGTTTCCGGCGTACTTGGAACCCGGGTTCCCGAGCCCGACCACTAACATGGCGCCGCCTCCGGCCCTGACATGGCGCCGCCTCCGGCGTCGCGGCAGTCCTTGCCTTGGAGCCGACGTTCGTGCCTGATCATCTGGCAAGCGAAACCCGTGTTTGCCAGATGATCAGTCCCGAACGTCGACGGCATGACTGCGAGTGTCGGCTTACTCGTTCTCTGCGGGGGTGGCCTCGCCGGCGGTCTCGGCCTCGACCTCGGCGGCCTCCTCGATCTCGGCCTCGACCTCGGGGGTCGGGCCCGCAAGCTCCTCGGCGGTCGGGGCGTGGCTGACCACGACGATGACCGTTTCCGGGTCGCTGGCCAGAACGGCGCCCTTGGGAAGCTTGACGTCGGCCGCGGTGACGTGCGCGCCCACGTCGAGGCCGTCGATCGACGCCTCAAGCTGATCGGGCAGGTGCAGCGCCTCGGCGGTGATGGAGATGCGGTCGTGCTCGGTCACGACGAGCGTGCCTCGCACCGCCTCACCGACGATGTGCACCGGAACATCGACGGTCACCTGCTCGCCGCGCTTGACGATGATCAGGTCGACGTGCTTGTAGGTGTCCTTCAGCGGGTCACGCTGGATCGCCTTGGGCAGCGCCAGCGTCTTGTGCCCGTCGGAGACCGTGATGTCGAAGACGGTGGTCATGCCGCCGTGGCGGATGGCGGCGGCGAACTCCTTGGCCGGCAACGCGATGTGACGCGGCGCCTCGCCGTGGCCGTAGAGCACGGCCGGGACCAGACCCGCCTTGCGGGTGCGGCGCGCAAAACCCTTGCCGAACTCGGTGCGCGGCTCGGCGCTAATCTTCACACCTGTAGACATGTTCTTGAACTCCTGGCTCAATGGTTTCTTGGGCGGCCGACATAGAGCCAGAGCTCCGCGTCGATAACGGTGCTCTCGCACCCTCGCCGTGGCAATCCAACCACTCTAGCAGCGTCAGCTAAGCCCTCCGAAGAGCGTCGTCACCGAGCCGTCGTCGAAGACCTCCCGGATCGCACGCGCCAGCAGCGGCGCGATCGACAGCACGGTCAGCTTGTCGAACTGCTTCTCCGGCGGCAGCGGCAGCGTGTTGGTCACCACGACCTCCCGGATGCGGCTGTTCTTCAACCGTTCGGTCGCCGGATCGGAGTGCACGGCGTGCGTCGTCGCCACGATCACGTCCAAGGCGCCCGAGTCGAAGAGGATATCGGCGGCCCTACATATGGTCCCCGCGGTGTCGATCATGTCATCGACGATGATGCACGTACGCCCGGCCACCTCACCGATCACCCGGTTCGCCACCACCTGGTTGGGCTGGTTGATGTCCCGGGTCTTGTGGATGAACGCCAGCGGGCAACCGCCCAGCCGGTCGGCCCAGCGCTCCGCCACCCGCACCCGGCCCGAATCCGGCGCCACCATCGTCAGCGGCCGGTCCCCATACTGGCCGTGGACATACCCGGCCAGGATGTCCATGGCGAACAGGTGATCCACCGGCCCGTCGAAGAACCCCTGGATCTGCGCCGTGTGCAGGTCCACCGTCAGGATCCGGTTCGCACCGGCCGTCTTCAGCAGATCCGCGACCAGGCGGGCGGAGATGGGCTCGCGTCCCCTGTGCTTCTTGTCCTGCCGCGCATACGGGTAGAACGGCAGCACCACGGTGATCCGCTTGGCCGAGCCGCGCTTCGCCGCATCGATCATCAGCAGCGTCTCCATGAACCACTTGTTCACCGGCCGGGTCATCGACTGGACGACGAAGGCGTCCGAACCACGGACCGACTCGGTGTACCGGACAAAAGTCTCACCGCCGGCGAAGTCGTAGGCGGTCGTCGGCGTCACGTCGACGCCCAAAACCTGCCCGATCTCCTCGGCAAGCTCCGGGTATGCCCGGCCCGAGAAGAGCATCAGGCTCTTTCTATTTTCCGCGACGATGCTGCCCATCGGCCCGCCCTCTCACGCGATGGTCTGCGGTCAGTATCACCCAGCTCGCCATCCTCCCCTGGCGATTTGGTCACCTGCTCTTAAGCCCATCCTTGCGTGGGATACCTCACGCGCCAACACCGGGGCGGAGTCATTGGTCGCAGCTGCGCCCCGCTGTGCGCCGGCCGCTCCGGAAGGTCCTTGGTCGCAGCTCCGCCCGCTGTGCGCCGGCCGCTCCGGAAGGTCTTTGGTCGCAGCTGCGCCCCGCTGCGCAGCGGCCGCTCCGGCAGGTCTTTGGTCGCAGCTGCGCCGCTGCGCGCCGGCCACTCCGTAAGGCGCCTTGATGGGGGCGGCGGTCGAGCGCTACCTTCATTGCATGTCCCAAGAGGAGAGAACGGAGCCGCCGGTGATCCAGCGGCGCATCCTCCTGCTCCTCGCCGCCGGCTTCACCATCTCGACCATCGCCAAGCTCGTCTTCCTCAGCGAGCGCGCGGTCTATGAGCACATCGCCGCGCTCAAGTCCGCCACCGGCGCCAAAAACCAGTTCTCCCTCGGCGCCGAGGCCGCCAAGCGCGGCTGGCTCTAACTCTTTGCTCGTGCTAAGGCAACGAGCGGGCAGCGGCGGCGGCAGTGCGGGAAACTCGGGGCTAGTCCTCGTCCTTCTCGGCTTCCTTTTTGGCGCGTTTCGCGGCTTCGTCGGCGGCCGAGCCAGCGCGCGACCGGGCCACCCAGTCGTCGATGTTGCGCTGGTGCGAACGCGCCACGGCAAGCGCACCGGGCGGCACATCCTTGGTGACCACCGAACCGGCCGCGGTGTAGGCACCGTCACCCACCTCGACCGGCGCCACAAACGTCGTCGCCGAACCGGTCCTCACGTGGTCGCCGATGGTGGTGCGGCTCTTCGCCGCCCCGCTGTAGTTGGCGAAAATGTTGCCCGCGCCGATGTTGGTGTGCTGACCGATGGTCCCATCGCCCACATAGGACAGATGCGGCACCTTCGTCCCCTCGCCCAGCGACGAGTTCTTCACCTCGACGAACGTGCCGACCTTGGCCGAGCGGCCGATGACCGTGCCGGGGCGCAAGTACGCATATGGCCCAACGCTTGACGACGGCCCGACCTCGGCGCCGATCGCGTGCGCCTTGACCACGAAGGCTTCCTTGCCCACGACGGTGTCGAGGAGCATCACCTCAGGGCCGATGGTCGCACCCGAACCGATCCTCGTGGCGCCGTGCAGCTGCACGTTGGAGTCGATGACGGCGTCGCGCTCCACCTCGACCGTCACATCGATCCACGCCGTCGCCGGATCGAGGATCGTCACGCCGTCACGCATCAGCTCCAGGTTGACCCGGTCACGCAGCAGCGCCCGCAGGTTGGCAAGCTCCGCACGGTCGTTGCAGCCCATGGTCTCCGTCACGTCGGGGGCCACATGCACCGCGATCGGCGCGCCTTGCGCCTTCAACAGCGCGAAAACGTCGGTCAGGTACTCCTCGCCCTGATCGTTGTGCGTCGTCAGATGCCCAAGCGCGTCGGCCAGAGCGTCCGCGTCAAACGCATAGATCCCCGCGTTGATCTCGTGGATCGCCAGCTGCTCCGGGGTCGCGTCGCGCGCCTCCACGATGCACTCGAACTCGCCGTGCTCGTTGCGCACGATCCGGCCCAGCCCGTTGGGCTCCACCAGCTCGGCCGCGAGCACCGTCGCCGCGGCCCCGCTACGCTCGTGCGTCTCGACGAACGACTGGAGCGTCTGCTCGCGCAGCAACGGGACATC
>Ga0209382_10008657_pt1 | contig 12812 bp, 14 predicted proteins | sample SoiMetdeltSBSDD5_FD_187599 | JGI IMG/M metagenome (GOLD analysis project Ga0209382, IMG submission 187599) | Bulk soil microbial communities from a Populus tree surrounding site in Tennessee, USA - Soil MetaG P. deltoides SBSDD5 (SPAdes) (version 2) | ecosystem: Environmental > Terrestrial >... | reverse complement strand
ATAGTGGACGGTCACCGGCTTGCGAAAGAGATTTCGAAAGGTGATGCCCATCGCGCGGCCGACGGCCGTCACGAGCTGCCCCGTCTCTCGCCAGAATCCCGCCGGCCCACGGCCGTCAGCCGCCACTGGCGCCTCGCGTCGCGACCACGAACGCCGTCGCCAGCAGCAGCACCAAGGTCGACGGCAACAGGAGCTTCCAGGAGATCGCCAGGATCTGGTCGACGCGGATTCGCACGAAGGACCAGCGCACCCACGTGACGATCAGGAAGATCACGATCGCTTTCAGCAAGAGCCACAGCGGGCCGAGCCACGCCGGACCGGGTCCGAGCCAGCCGCCCAGGAACAACAGCGCGCCGAGGAAGCTCGTGCCGAGCATGTGGGCGTACTCGCCGAGCTGGATCAGCGCGAACTTCATGCCGCTGTACTCGACGCGGAAGCCCGCGACCAGCTCGGATTCGGCCTCGAGGATGTCGAACGGCACGCGGTTCTCGGCCGCGAGCGTCGCCACCAGGAACGCGATGAACGCGAGCTGACCGATGACCGGGTACGCGACGAACCAGAGCCCCTGCTGTGCGACGACGATCGCCGACATCTGCATCGAGCCCGCCAGCACCACCGGCACGAGCGCGGCGAAGATGAACGGCAGATCGTACGAGATGATTTGATTCACCGCCCGCATCGCGGACAGGAGCGCGTACTTGTTGTTCGACCCCCAGCCGCCCATGAAGAGCCCGACGATCTCGAGCGACGAGACGGCGAGGAAGAAGAGCACGCCGATGTTCAGGTCGGCCACGCCGAGCTGCGGCGCGAACGGGATCGTGGCGAAGATGAGCAGACACGGCACCAGGAAGACGATCGGCGCCAGGTTGTAGACCGCGCGGTCGCTCGCCGTGGGGACGATGTCTTCCTTCATCATCAGCTTGACCGCGTCGGCGACCGGCTGCAGCCATCCGTGCGGGCGGCCGACGTAGTACGGACCGATCCGCGACTGCATCCGCGCGGCGAACTTGCGCTCGAGCAAGGTGACGTAGGCCACCAGCACGAGCAGCACGTTCAAGACGATGAACGCTTCGATCGCGTGCCAGAGGATCGGCGGCAAGGTCATTGTCGCGGGGTCCGCGAGGCCGGCTTGTACAGAGGGTGGCCCGACATAGGCGCGACCCGGCTCTGTTGTAGCGGGGTCCTCGAGGCCGGCTTGGACCGAGGGTGGCCCGAGATAGGCGCGACCAGGCTCCGCGGCGACCGTTCTATCCGTCGCGGATTCCGGCTCATCGGTCTACTTCCCCGAAGACGGGGTCGACGGAGCCCATGATCGCGACGACGTCGGCGACCTTGTGGCCGGGCACGATATGCGGGAGCACGGCAAGGTTCGAAAACGACGCGCCCCGCCACTTCAGGCGGTACGGCTTGGGCCCGCCGTCGCTGACGATGTAGCAGCCGATCTCGCCCCGGGCGCCCTCGACGCGCGTATAGCCCTCGCCCTTCGGGACGCGCACCTGCGCGACCGACTTCACGCCCGGCCGCGACGAGATCGGGCCCTCGGGCAGCCCGTCGAGCGCCTGGCGGATGATCCGGATCGACTGGCGGAACTCGACCATCCGCACGCGGTAGCGCGCGTAGCAGTCGCCGGCGGTCTCCACCGGGACGACGAAGTCGAAATCGCCGTACGAGGAGTACGGCTCGGCCCGCCGCACGTCGTAGCCGACGCCGGAGCCGCGGATCAACGGACCCGACACGCCGACGGATTCGGCGACCTCGCGCGAGATCACGCCGACGCCCTGCGTGCGTACGCGAAAGAAGGCGTTCTCCTCCAGCATCCCCTCGTATTCGTCGAGCCGTCGCTCGATGAAGTCGATCGTCTCGCGCACCTTCTTGTCCCAGCCCAGCGGCACGTCGTAGCGGGTCCCGCCCGTCTGGTGAAAGCCGTACAGCAGGCGCGCTCCGGTCAGCTCCTCGAACCGATCGAGCACCATCTCGCGTTCGCGGATGCAATAGAGGAATACGGTTGCGCCACCGCCGAGGGCGCCCCCCATGTCCAGGCACCACGTGCCGAGCCACAGGCAGTGCGAGGCGATCCGCTGCAGCTCCGCGACGATCACGCGCAGGTACTGCGCACGCCGTGGGACCTCGACCTTCGCGATCGCCTCGACCGCGGAGACGTAGGCGAGCTCGGCGGTCATCGCCGACACGTAGTCGGTCTTGGAGGCGATCGATGGGTACTGCACGTACGTCAGGGTCTCGCCGAGCTTCTCGTGACAGCGATGCAGGTAGCCGATCACCGCGTCGACGGCGACGACCGTCTCGCCCTCGAGCGTGAGGATCATGCGGAAGACGCCGTGAGACGACGGGTGCTGAGGCCCCATGTTCATCATGAGGCGCTCGTTGCCCCCGTAGCCGATCTCGACGACCTGGCGCGCTTGCGTCTCGGGCACTATCGGTTTCCCGTGAAGGTTATTTCATCGGCGACGACGGCGCGGGAATCAGCGCGATCGAGCGCATCTCGACCAGCAGCGGCGTGGCCTTGCCGAGGAACGCCTGCCACTCCGGATCTTGAACGACCTTGCCGCGCACGGCCGCGCGATCGTTCAGATCGCGGTACGCCCAGAGGTGCACGACCTCGTTGAGCTGCGCGACCTCGGTCTGGAACACGCCGACGTTCTTCGAGTACTTCTCGCGCACGGGCATGATCCCCTTGAAGTGGCCGAGCCACTCGCCGGCCTTGCCGACCTGCGTGCGATAGGTCCGGAGCTCGTAGATGTGCCCGCCGTCGGCCGGCGGCTTGAGCGGCAGCTGGGCCGACAGGATCTTGTTCTCCTGCGCCAGCAGGAGCGGCCGGATCTTTCCGACGTAGTCGCGGCTCCACGCCTCGTTCTTGGCGAGCTCGCCCCGCAGCCGCTCACGCTCGACCAGGTCGGCGTACGCCCAGAGGTGGACGTACTGATTCAACGTGCCGAACTCGGTCGTCCACGAGCCCTCGAGCTTGCCGTACTTGTCGCCGCGGATCGGGCGGCCGATCTCGGAGTTGAGCTTGAGGTACTCGCCCTGCTTGCCGGGCGCCAAGGTGTAGGTCCGCAGCTCGTAGATCATCCCTCGCTTCTCCTCTTGTCCGTCTGGTGCGGGATCATCGGTACGGTTCGTGCGGCGTATCGACGGCGTAGTCTTTCCGGAGCGGATAGCCTTCCCAATCGTCCGACGTGAGGATGCGTCTCAGGTCCGGGTGGCCGTCGAACACGACGCCGAACATGTCGTAGCACTCGCGCTCCATCCAGTCGGCGCCGCGATAGAGCGAGGTCAGCGATGGGCAGCGCGTCTCGCCCGCCGGCAGCTTGGTGCGCATCGTGACGACCAGGGGCGTGTCGAGATTCTCGACGCGACACAGCACCTCGAGCCCCTGCTCTTTCCAGTCGACGGCGGAGAGCCAGTTGAAGTAGCGGCAGCCGAGGTCGCCCCGCGCGAAGCCGGCGAACTCCTGCCAGCGCTCGCGCGGCAGGGTGACCGTGAGTCCTCCGTCGACGACCGCCTCGACCCCGAACCGTTCCAGGATGCGCGCGCGCGCGTCGGCGGCCGTCATGCTCCCCCGGGGTCCGACGGCGCGGCGCGTTTCCCGGTCTTCTGGAATTCTTCGACCTGGGTCTGGAGCTTGAGCAGCCCGTACATGAGCGAGTCGGGCGTGGGCGGACATCCCGGGACGTAGACGTCGACCGGGACGACGCGGTCGACGCCCTTCACGACGTGGTACCCGTGGCGGAAGGGCCCGCCCGAGTTCGCGCACGAGCCCATCGAGACGACCCACTTGGGATCGGGCATCTGATCGTAGATGCGCTTGAGCATCGGGGCCATCTTGATCGTGACGGTCCCGGAGACGATCATCAGGTCGGAATGCCGCGGTGAGGCCCACGGCACCATCCCGAACCGCTCGACGTCGAATCGCGATGCGAAGGTGGCCATCATCTCGATGGCGCAGCACGCCAGCCCGAACGTCACCGGCCAGATCGACGACTTTCGCGCCCAGTTGAAGATCTTGTCGGTGGACGTCGTGACGATCCAGCCGCCCGGCATGTGGTGGATCGCGTCGGCGATCGAGGCGAGCGCGTTCGAGGTCTTGTCGTCCAGCGGGCGCGTCTGGTGGTACTTCTCCCACTCCTGCAGGTCCTTGAACTCACCCCAGACCGGGGGCGGGACCTGCGGCAGTGGCCGCTTCACTTCCATTCGAGAACACCCTCACGATATGCGTAGAGCCACCCGAGCCCGAGCACGCCGACGAACGCCGCCATCACCCAGAACGCCTCGAGGCCGACCGAGCGCAGCACGAGCGCCCAGGGGAACAGGAACACCGCGAGCGCGTCGAACACGATGAACACGAGCGCGACCAGATAGAAGCCCACCGGGAACTGAACCCACGCCGACCCGATCGGCTCGGCGCCGCACTCGTAGTTCATGAGCTTGACCGGGTCGGGCCGGCTCGGGCGCAGCAAGCGCGCTATCGCGAGCGAGACGACGCCGAAGCCGACGATCAGCGCGGCGAAGATGAACACGGGCAGGTAGCCCGACAAGATACTCCTCCTTCGAGATCGGGCCCTCAGTATAGCACCAGGCCTCCACCGGCCGGACACGCTCTGGTTCGACGGGTCGGTGGCACCTATCGTGCTAGAGTGAAAAGAGAATGCGGGTGCTCGTGGTCGAGGACCAGGTCGACCTCGGCGATGTGTTCCGCGACTATCTCGTCGAGCTCGGCCACCATCCCTTCGTCGTTCACACTGCCGAAGCCGCGCTGTCCGCGATTCAGACCGAGCGACTCGACGCGATTCTCCTCGACGTCCAGCTTCCCGGCATGAGCGGGCTCGACTTCCTCCGGCTACGCCCGGTGCGGGCGCTCGGCGTCCCGATCGTCGCGGTGTCCGGCGTCGTGAACGAGAGCCAGGCGCGCGAGTGTCTGAAGCTCGGCGCGGCCGACTTCATGGGCAAGCCGATCCAGCTCGATCGGCTGAACGAGGTGCTGACCTTCATCGAGCCGCACGCGATGAGCCGGGTCGCCGAGCTTGTCCGGCGTCCGGAGAAGCGCCGCTCGGGCCGCGCGCGCGTCGCATTGCCGGTGCGACTGGCGGAGTACAACGGACGCGAGCACGACGGCACCTTGGTCGAGGTCGGCCTGTCCGGCATGAAGGCCAGGTTCCGCACGACGCTCGATGCCGATACGGTGGGCCGCGCGATCTTCACCCTGCCGGACGGCGGTGCGCCGATCGACGTGATCGCGATCCTCGTCCGCGTCGACCCCGACGGGCAGGCGTTCACGTTCGTCCGGCTGGACTCGATGGACGTCGAGCGCCTGCGTCAGCTGATTCGCCAGACGGCCGGCTAGGGCCAGCGCGCGGCGGGCTAGGACCGCGCGAGCGCGCCCGAGGCCAGCGCGGCCGCCGCGGCCTCCGATTCAGGCCCCTGCAAGACCAGCGTCCGGTATCGCTCGGCGAGCGCGCGTGAGGCCTCGAGCTTGCCGGCGTTCGCCGCCTCTCGCTCGGCTGTTCGCATCACCGCCTCGAGTAATCGGTCGAAGTGAGCGGCCATGCGCCGGCGGACGTCGCCATAGCCCTTGACCAGCTGCGCGGCGCGCGCGACCTCGCAGGCCAGCGCACCGTCCCAGGCCGCGCACCGGGCGAGCGCATCGAGCCAGCGGTCGATGCGCGCGTGCTCCTCGCGGGCTCGAAACGAGATGGGCCGCAGCGGCCGCAGCCAGGTCAGTATCCACACGCGCAGGAAGCCGCTGACCGTCGTGGTCTTCACGTGCTGCCCGAGCGTCGGACGGCCGTGCGGCCAGCGGCGCTCGGCCCAGCGCGCGAAGGGCGCGACGAGGCGGTAGGGCAGGACGCCGTAGATCTCGTCCAGATCGGGCTTGAGGAAGTCGGTGACCACGATCTCGCCCGCGCCGACGCCTTTGTCCCGTCGGATCCGCTCGAAGCGGCTGGCCCGAGTCTTCAGCTGAGCCACCCGCACAGCATCCTCGTACGTCATCCACACCGCGAGATGCCGCGCCACGATCCGCCCCAGCTCTAGATCGCCACCACGCACAAACGGCCGCAGCCGCTCGAGATACGTCTCCGCATACGCCCGATCCTGATAGTCAACCAACCGCTCGATGGCCACCCGCAGCACCGGTCTAAGGAGTTCGGGGAAGCCAACAACGAGGGCCTCGATGTCCGAGCTGCCGGGGGTGACGGGGGCGCCGATGGCGGCGGGCGCCGGGGAGGGGTCCGTGGCGAGTGGGGTTCCGAAGCCACGCGACCCCTCCCCGGCGCCCGCCGCCATCGGCGCCCCCGCCGCCACGCGAAGCCCGGCATCGAAGCCGCGGAGGTTGGCGTCCACGCCGACGCCTTTGGCGCGAATAGCTTCACGGTAGGCATCGACGCCGATCGGCAAGGCGCCGGAGCCGGCGAGCGCGCCGAGCAGCACCGAATTGGCCTCGGTGCCGTGCTGCCGTGCCATTGCGAGTGCGTCGAACGCGATCAGCCGCTTCGAGAACGCGCGCGCCGCCGCCTGGAGCTGCTCGATCGGATAGATGCCATGGCCGGTCACGATCTTCTCGTGGATCGAGTACAAGCGGTGCGTGCTGGCGATGATCGTCGTCCGCGCGGGCGACGGGAATCCGAGCTCGATCGAGCGCCCGACCTCGAGGAACTCCGGCGCCAGCAGGACGTCGAGCGCGCCGGGCACGGGATAGAGCGAGAAGATCGGCGTGCCGTCTGCCGCAGGATTGCGCTCGCCCGCCACCTCGACGTAGTAGGTCGTGGAACCCGTGCGCTGCGCGACGCCGGGAATCGACGTGCCGTGGACGGGATAGCCGTCGATCAGCGCCGCGTCGACGATCCAGTCGAGGAGCACGCCGCCCCCCTGCCCGCCGACGGCGGGGACCAGGAGGCTCAGGAGTGGCGCGTCGGTCACGTCCCGGCGGCGGCGAGGCGGCGAATGACGGCCGCGCGCATCCGGCTCACGAACCGTGTCCACCAGCTCGGGTTCGTGATCACCTTGACCTCGTAGAACGACGGGCACAGGACCGCGGCGTGGGCGACCTCGCCGCAGACGCCGCAGCCCACGCACGTATCGTCCACGTGGGCGATCGGATCCTCGCGCAGCGGGTCCGGGTTCTCGCGCAAGGTCAGCGACGGGCAGCCGTTGAGCCGCATGCACGAGTGGTCCCCGGTGCACACGTCCGGGTCCACGCCGAAGCGCGGCTGCACCACCTGATGCCCGGCGGCGGCCAGCTTGCGCAGGCGCGGCCGCTCGCGGCGCTGGCGCTCGAGCATGCACTCGTTCCTGGCGATGACGACCTTGAGCCCCGGCACGCGCGTCGTCAGCGCCTCGCGGAGCGTGCCGATCACCTCGGCGATCCGGTACGAGTTCACGGTCCGGACCCACTTCACGCCGAGTCCGTGCAGGGCCGCCGGGATCGTCATCGGCAGCGGCTCGTTGCGCGCGTTCTTCCCGGTCGACGGCACGTGGTGCTGGCCCGTCGCGGCCGCGTAGAAGTTGTCGAGGATCACCAGGACCGAGTCCTGCTTGTTGTACATCGCGTTCGCGACGCCGTTGGTGAGGCCGTTGTGCCAGAAGCCGCCGTCGCCCATCACCGAGACGGTGCGTTTGCTGAAGAGCGGCGACACCGCGCTCGACGACGCGAGCCCCATGCCGTAGCCGAGCACGGAGTTGCCGACGTTGAACGGCGCCTGCGTCGAGAACGTCGAGCAGCCGATGTCGGCTGCGACGTGCGTGTCGCCGATTTCCGGCTCGCGCGTTCTCAGGATCTTCAGCGCGCTGAACACCGGGCGCTCCGGACAGCCGGTGCAGAAGGACGGCGGACGCTTGGCGACCGGCTGGGGCAGGACGTCGCCCACTTTCTCGCGATGCGCCGTGAGCGCGCGATACCGTTCCTCGATCGCCGTGGTCGTCTGCGATTTCACGCCGGCCGAGGTGAAGAAGCGGCGCAGGCCGCCGATGACCAGGTGCGGGACGTATTCGCCGTGGGGCGACAGGAGGTCCTTACCCTGGATCTCGACGGAAAGGCGCGCTTCGTGGGCGAGCGCCTTGAGCTCACGCTCGATATAGTTCGGCATGCCTTCTTCGATAACGAAGACTCGCCGCTTGCCGCGCATGAACTCGATCAGCTCCTCGGGCACGAGCGGATGGATCGCGTTCAGCACGAGCAGCGGAATCGGCGTCCGGCCACGGGTGTCGGCCAGGCCGAGCACGGAGAGCCCGCGCATGGTCGTGTTCCAGAGACCGCCCTGCATGACGATGCCGACGTGGTCTTCGTCGCCGCGGAAGTGCTCGTTGAGCCCGCGCTCGACGATGTAGCGCTTCGCGGCCGGCAGGCGCTTCTCGAACTTCTGCGCCTCCATCTGATACGTGAACGGCGGCAAGTTGATCCGGTCGATGCTGAAGCTCGGCGCGCGGAGCGGCGACAGCATGCTGATCGCCGGGCGCACGTTGTCATGGCAACGCAACGTCCCGCGCATATGGCAGGCGCGGATCCGGATCGAGAAAAAAACCGGCTCGTTGCACGCCTCGGAGAGCCCGAAGCCCTCGCCGACGAACCGCGCGAACGAGTCGAGGCTGTTGCGCGGATCGAGGAGCGGGATCGACGACTTCAGCGCCGTCGAGTGCGTGCGCTCCTGCAAGATCGAGGCGCCCTCACCGTAGTCCTCGCCGATCACGATCACCGAGCCGCCGATCACGCCGGCGGACGCCACGTGCGAGAGCGCGTCGGAGGCGACGTTGGTGCCGACGACCGACTTCCAGGTGACGGCGCCGCGCATCGGATAATTGATGGAGGCGCCGAGCAGGGCCGCGGCGGCGGCCTCGCTGCCGGACTGCTCGAAGTAGATGCCGAGCGGCCTGAGGAGCGGGTCGTTCGCGTCGGACAGCACGTCGATCAAGTACGAGACGGGCGCACCCGGATAGCCGCCGACGTAGCTCACGCCGGACTGCAGGAGCGCCTTGGTGATGGCGAGGATGCCCTCGCCGCGAAGGATCTCTCCTTCCCCGTACCCGAGCTGCTTGACGTCCTCCGCGAACGACCGCTCCCCCATGCCGAGACCCGATGTCCTCCGACGCTACTTCTGCTTGGCCACGATCTGGTTCTTGATCTTGTCGTAGGTGGCCTGCGGGACGACTTTCTTCTTGGTCAGATCGTCCTTCCGCGCGTACGGGCGGCCGTCGACGATCTTCTTCGCGTACGCGTCCCCGATCCCCGGCAGTGCCTTGAGCTCGTCCTCCGTTGCGCTGTTGATGTCGAGCGGCTCCTTCTTCTTCGCGTCGGACTTCGTGTCGGTCTTCGCTTTGGCGGGGGCGTCGGTCTTGGTGGGCGCGCTCGACTGCGCGAGCACCGGCGAGACGCCGAGCGAGACCACGGCGAACAGGACGGCGACCATCAGGGCGACGAGTCTGACCATCGTTGACCTCCTCGTGGCAGGTTGTGAACGCCGAAATAGCGTAGGTTCAGTATACCCCAAACAAATTCAATCATTTGCCGGGCATCTACAGATTGAGACGTGTCTGAGGATGTCGACATTCATCACGCGGCGGCGGATTACACCAGCATCGTTGGTACGCGGGTCGTGCACGCGCACCGATTCGTCGTCGCGCTCGCACGGCATCGAGGAACAGCGTGTGGTTGTACACTGTGCGGGTCGAGGAGAAGTGACCCGGGCCGGGGTGGTGTAACGGCAGCCACGCTGGACTCAAAATCCAGTGCCCGTGAGGGCGTGCGGGTTCAACTCCCGCCCCCGGTACCATTCCTTGACAACCTTCCGCGCGCGCTTATAAGGTGGTCTCTCGCGTGGGGCTGTAGCTCAGTTGGGAGAGCACAAGGCTGGCAGTCTTGGGGTCAGGGGTTCGACTCCCCTCAGCTCCACCAAACTAAAACGCCGCTCGGTTTTTCTAAGCTCGCACTACTCGAAGATCAGAGAAGCAGGTCCCGCGTCGAGGTGAGCAGCACGCAGGTGCAGCCGGTCTCGCTCCAGACGCGCTGATCTCCGACCCCCGGCTCGCCGCGATTGTAGTCGCCGGCGTAGAGCTTCTTCTCGTCGATCCACAGCTCGCCCTGAAGCAGATAGAGCTCTTCGACGCCGGCATGCGTGTGAGGCGGGTAAACGCCTCCGGGAGCCAGACGCACCAGCAACGTCACGCGTTCCTGTTCCGGATCCAGCGCGAGGATCTTGTAGGTCAGGCCGGGTGCGGCGTCTTCCCATTCCGGTTCGGCCGCGCGGGGCGACGCCGGCCGGAGCGGCGTCTGGCCGGTCTCGGCGGCGATGCGGTCGGTGAGACGATCCCAGAGAGAGGCCGACGGGCGCAGCACGTCGGTGGGCCACGAGACGAACGCGCCGACGATCGGGCGAAGCGCCTCCATTTCCTGCCGGCACTCGGCGCAGACGGCGAGATGGGCCTCCAGAGCCGGGAGCTCACCCGGCGGCAGCGCCCGAAGGGCGTGCAGGAAAACCAGCTCCTGGTAATCCCGATCGTGTTCGGCCGATCCCGAGCTCATAAACCCTTCAACGCTCCGGCGAGCATCTGCCGAAGCTTCGCCAGTCCCGAACGGATTCGCGTCTTCACGGTTCCGACGGGCTGGTTCAACCGTACCGCCGTCTCGCGGTAGGTCAATTCGGAGAAGAACGCAGTTTCGATCGCCTGACGCTCGTCGGACGTGAGCCCCTGCAGGGCGTGCCGCAGGAGACGCCCCTGCTCTTTGAGCGCAAACGCCTCCTGTGGACCATCGGAAGCGGTCGACTGAGCAGGATCGCCCGGTTGATCGTTCGTCCGCTTGAGCCGCTGCTCGAACCGTAGCCGATCGATCGCCCTGGAGCGGGCCTGATTCATGATCCAGCCGATCACGGGCCCGTTCGCGGGATCGTACACGGAGGCTCTGCGCCACACGTCGTGGAACACGTCGAGCGTGAGCTCTTCGGCCGTCGCGCGATTGCTGGTGATTCGCATACTCAGCGTGAACACGAGTCGGTGCGTCTGTGCATAGAGCGCATGCAGCGCCAGCTGCTCGCCTCGAGCAATGGCCCCGACCAGCTCGCACAACTGCTTCTCCGATACGCGGGGCCGCGACTCACTGACACGGATCACTTCTCCGAGAGTCTTTCGATGTCCGGGCGTGCTCACTGCCGTGGATCATGCCACGGAAGCTCACGGTCGAACCTCGCTTCGATCCAGTGGCGCATCCGGCGAGCATGTCGGCAGGGCGTGCGGCTCGCGCGCCACAGTGCCGTCGCCGTCGCCGCCCCCTGAGCGAGCCCGCAACTCGAGCTCCCATGCCGCATAGCACCGGGGGTGGGTCCAGTACCGATCCGGCCCGGGCGAGGTTGCGCCCCGGTCGAATTCGACCTCGATCTCCATCTGTGTCAGCGTGAGCATGGCCCCGCACACCGCGCAGGGCTTGCCCGTTCCGAGGCCACCCAGCACGCGATCTGGCTTGCGCGCCGGCAGCTTTCCGCTGTCGATCGCCTGGCGAATCCTCTCCGTCAGGAGGGGCTCTCGCTCCATGTACCCGATGAAACGTCAACCGGGCCCCGGTGGATTGGTGACGCGGGCGATTTCGCAGGGCGCCCCTGTCCGGGCGGGTCGGCCCCGGCCAACCTAATCGCTCGGCGCCACCGGATGTTCGGCGCGACAATGCGGTGAGTAGCCCTGCGAGTCGACGACACCAGATGCTGAGCAATCGAGACCGGCGACGGTTCGAGCGGGTCGCGGCGCGCGCCATGCGCCCCGGCGGACGGGGGTCGGTGGCCGCGGTGCTGGGCCGGCTCTCGACCCGCACCCTGCTGGTCACCCTGACGGTCCTCGCAGTCGCCATCGGGCTGGGGGGGTTCTACGCGTCCAGGTCCGCCCTCGAGCCGAGGGCGGCAGACCTTGCCATGGGCGGACGGCCGGGAGCCGCGCCCGAGCCACTCCCGGAGCCCCGAGCAGCGCGACCCGTTCAGGCCACGGATGCGAAGCCGGCCGAGACCCGGCAGGCCGACACGCAACAGGCCAAGGCGACGGACGCCCGCCAGGCCCATCTCCGCCAGCTTCAGCCGGTGCTGCGCACCGACGCGGACAGGCTGTCGCAGATCGTGCGACGCATGCGCGGGGAAGCGCACGTGCCGGGCGACCTTCGAGCCCTCTTCACGTCGCATCGGACCCTGAGTGCGGACCTCGGGAACCACCACCAGGAGTACTCGGAGACCAAAGAGCGTTTGCGCAAGAGCCTCGCTGACCAGGAAGAGGAATTTCAGCAGACGGGCCAGCTCGTGGCGACAAAGCTGGCACTCGCCCCTGCCGGCGAGGCGAGGCGATCGGAAGTGGTCGGCGCGATTCTCGAGAAGTGCCTCGCCAGAGGCCCGGGGATGACGATCACAACGCGTCCGGACGGCTATCAATACACCGTGCGCGGACGGTCGCAGCGTTACAGCGGCGGGGCGGCGGTGGCCGAAGACGAGGGCGCGGCGTTCGCGGCGTTCACCTCGTTCACGCCCGAGGCGGACGTGGTCGCGCGTTGCGAGAGCATGAAGAAGCGCGCCGTGGCGATCATGGCGAGCGCGGAGAAGCTATCGGCTGACGCTCTCGTGCTGGCCGAGCAAACGACCTTGCCCGGAGACTGCAAGTACACGAACGCGGAGTGAGCGCTGGTCCTCGAGCGCGCTACCGCCTGGCCGCGACGCACCCGTCCTGGCGGGCTTCCTCGACCGTCGCGTAGCAGCGCTCCGCCTTGGTCGTGCTGTAGAGCTCGCCGTCCGGCACGTGGTAGACGCACCGTCCACCGCCCGTGTAGGACGTCTGCTGCC
>Ga0209382_10008656_pt1 | contig 12812 bp, 8 predicted proteins | sample SoiMetdeltSBSDD5_FD_187599 | JGI IMG/M metagenome (GOLD analysis project Ga0209382, IMG submission 187599) | Bulk soil microbial communities from a Populus tree surrounding site in Tennessee, USA - Soil MetaG P. deltoides SBSDD5 (SPAdes) (version 2) | ecosystem: Environmental > Terrestrial >... | reverse complement strand
GAATCTGGGAGAGACGATGCGTGATCAGAATGGTGGTGCGGCCTTTTGCCGCCGTCCAGATCGCCTTTTGAATATGATCTTCGGTTGCGCTGTCGATGGCGCTGGTCGAGTCGTCGAGAATCAGAATTTGCGGATCGGTCAGGAACGCGCGTGCAATAGCGAGTCGCTGGCGCTGCCCGCCGGAAAGCGTCACGCCGCGCTGCCCTATGATCGTTTCATAGCCATCAGGAAATTCGGTGATGAAATCATGTGCCTGTGCCTTCCTTGCGGCGTCGATGATTTCATCCATCGTAGCAGCAGGTTTGCCGAAGCGGATGTTATCGGCAATGCTGCGGCTGAACAGGAAAATCTCCTGCTCGATGATGCTGATCTGCGAGCGCAGCGCCGCAAGGTTCCAGTCTCGTACGTCAACACCATCGACAAGTATCCGGCCTGATTGAATGTCGTAGGTGCGGTTTAATAACTTCGCCAGTGTGCTCTTTCCAGACCCTGTCTGCCCGACGAGCGCAATCGTCTGTCCGGGTTTTACCTCGAAGGATATGTCGTGTACAACTTCTGTTCCATCGAGATAGCCGAAGCAGACATCCTTGAATCCGATCTCTCCTCGCATGGACTCGTCATAACCCGCCACGTTTTGATCGAGTTGAGTCTCAGCATTAATCACATTTAGGATTCGCTCGGCGCTCGCGTAGCCGAGCGCCAAACGTGACAGCGCCATCAACGAGCTAAATACCGGGAAGCCAAACAGGGCAATCTGGCCCATAAACGCGACAATATCTCCAGCTTTAATTGCTCCTGCCCGGTACAAAATCACAGCATGAAGAAAGCCCCCTACCGTTGCTAACCCCAACAGCATCGCAGCAAAGTAGCGCGCTTCCATATCAGCCTGCTGCACGAAGCGGTCGCGCACATCGTCAACGTGGGTCTTAAACAGATCAATTTCCTGCGATTCCTGTGCGCTGCCTTTCACCACCTGAATCCCGTCGAGCGACTCGGCAAGGCGGGCGTTCATCGTGCCGAATGCAATACGTACGTGCTGTGCGATCTTGTGCATCCGTGTCACGAAGCGATACTGTACAATAACGTACAGAATCACAAAGGCTAACGGGGTAAGAATCAGCGCCCGGTGAATGGTCGGGGCAACAAAAATCGGCAGGATCAGGAACATCCCCGACCCGACAATCAGGTTCAACCCCGGATTCATCATGAAGTTCATTTCGCGCACGTCGTTTGTGACCCGCGCCATGATCTCCCCGACAGGTTGGAAGTCGTGATAAGTCATGCTTTTGCCGAGCAGACTTCCATACAACTCGTCGCGCACATCGCGCTCGACACGCTGCGCGAAAATTTCCGATGAAAAGTTGCGCATCAGTTGCAGCACGCCGCGCAGTAGTTGGCTGCCAACAATAGCGAGTGCCATTGTTCCGGCTAAGGCTAGATTCTTATTTTCGATAATTCCGTTGACAGCATTTCCAGAAAAGTAGGGAACCGCAGAAGCGAGCGCCGCATTGCTGAACGCCCCAAAGATCATGCCGAGCAGCACCCAGGGATGCCGCCGGATATGCGACCATACGAACCCCAATGCGCTGGAATGATCGGTTTTGTAGGGTATACGTGCGATGAACTCAGACGACATATAAATCCCTGATTCGGTGAATCTTTCTCAATGCATCGGCTCACGAATTATAGCCAGCACAGAATGATAAATCATTATCTAATAATCTGCGTTTGTGTGACGAATCAAAAGAGGGGTGGTGTGGCCCCTCTTGCAGCTTGACACGTAAAATCTCTAGAGTTGATCGGGCATTTCGCCCTCACTCTTGATGACAACTCCGCGACCATCTCTACTGAGTTCGGCAGGCTCATTCTCTTTAGTGCTCTCCCGCAGGGCGCGCACAAACGCCGAGAACGCTGCCGAGACGGCTCTTGTCTGGATGCTCAAACGATTTCGCAAGTCTTCGAGAGCGTTGGCCCGCAACACTTCCTCCTCAGGAGTACTCTCGTAGAGTTCGACCAGCACCCCGAATGTGCTTTCCGGATGGATAAAAGCGATCCGTTTGCCACCGCTCCCGATAGTCGGTGTTTCATTGATCAGATGCACGCCCTTGTCTTTCAAGGTAACAAGATGCTCATCAAGGTCTTCGACTTCCACGCAAATATGATGGATACCCGGCCCGCGTTTATGCAGATATTTGGCAACTCCACTGTTATCGGTGAGCGGTTCCACCAATTCAATCTCGCTCTCCCCAGCAGGGAGAAATGCCACGATCACTTCTTGATCGTCCATCTGCTCGATATGCTGTACGCGCATCCCCAGCGCACCTTCATAAAATGCCTTCGCCTCCTCAATATCGGGAACTACAATCGCAATATGATCGATCCGTTTAATGCCCATCTGTAAGATTTCTCCGTAACGCCCCGCCCATGATCAGACTCCGTTTGGTATTTGTTTTAGCTGATTGCTGACATGCTGACTAGCTGAAATGCTAAACAAACTGCTCCGGTCGATACTCGCCGAACACACGGCGCAGTACCCCGCAAATCTCACCGAGTGTCACATCATGCTCAACACTGGTAACAAACAGCGGCATGAGTGGATCGCTGCCGCGCGCTGCCGACTCTAGCTGCCCAAGAAGCTCATTCACTATTTGATTGTCCCGTCCCTCTCGCAGCCGTGCCAGCCGATCATGCTGCGCTTTCTCAATGGCAGGATTAATACGCAGCTTCTCAATAGTAGTCGGCTCATCGGTCGTAAAGGCGTTCACACCCACGACAATCTGCTCCTTTGACTCAATCTCTTGTTGGGCGCGGTAAGCCGCGTCCTGAATTTCGCGGTTGATGAACCCGGCTTCGATGGCAGCCATCGCGCCACCCAACGCATCGATCTGATCGATCAACTGGCAGGCCCGCGTCTCGATTTCATCCGTCAGATTCTCGATGAGGTACGCACCGCCCATCGGATCAATTGTGTTCGCTATCCCTGATTCGGCGGCGATGATGTGCTGCGTGCGCAGCGCGATCTGTACCGCTTGCTCAGTGGGAAGTGCGAGCGCTTCATCCCGCGAATTAGTATGCAGACTCTGCGCTCCGCCGAGAATTGCTGCCAGAGCTTGCAGCGTCACGCGGATCACGTTGTTTTCCGGCTGCTGTGCAGTGAGCGTGCTGCCCGCCGTCTGCGCGTGGAACTTCAACTGCCATGCCTTCGGGTTGGTTGCCCCGAAGCGGTCGCGCACGATTTTCGCCCACATGCGCCGCGCCGCCCGGAACTTGGCAATCTCTTCGAGGAAATTATTGTGCACGTTGAAGAAGAACGATAGCTGCTCCCCGAAGGCGTTGACATTCAACCCCGCATTGATCGCCGCCTGCACGTACGCGATGCCATCCGCCAGCGTAAACGCGACTTCCTGTACGGCGGTGCTGCCCGCCTCACGGATGTGATAGCCGCTAATGCTGATCGTATTCCACTTGGGTACATAGCGGTTACAGTAATCGAATAGGTCAGTGATCAGCCGCATCGAAGAGCGGGGTGGGAAGATGTATGTGCCGCGTGCGATGTATTCTTTCAGAATGTCGTTTTGTACTGTGCCGCGCAGCTTGCTCTCTTCGATTCCCTGCCGCTTGGCGACGGCGATGTACATCGCTAGCAAGATCGCGGCAGGCGCGTTGATCGTCATCGACGTGCTGACTTTATCGAGGGGAATGCCGTCGAACAGCCGCGCCATATCGTGAACAGATGAAATGCTCACCCCCACCTTGCCGACCTCACCCAGCGCCATCGGATCGTCGGCATCATAGCCGATCTGTGTCGGCAGATCGAAAGCGACACTTAATCCAGTCTGTCCCTGTTGCAGGAGATACTTATAGCGGGTGTTGCTCTCTTCGGCGGTAGCATAGCCCGCGTACTGGCGCATCGTCCACAGCTTGCCCCGATACATCGTCGGCTGAACCCCGCGCGTGAAGGGAAACTCGCCGGGGAATCCGAGCTTGTCAAGGTACTGCGCATCGCCATCTTCCGGCGCATAGATAGGTTCAAGGGGAATATCGGAGCTGGTTGCGAACCTGGGCTTGCGCTCAGGGAACCGATTGACTGTCGGCTGGTAGGTTTGATCTTCCCAGCGTTTTTTCTTCTGATGGAGATCGGCCATCGAATGACTGCCTCATCGTGTTATAGGAGTCAAACAGGAACGAGCATACTAACCTTCATAACTGTATCACATTTGATCATGAGCCGTTTGTAATCTTTATCCTTGATTCCGCGTCTAATCATCAGACCGTAAACTTGAATAAAGCAGACGACGCTTTGCTTAATTCGCCGATTCTGCTAGAATCGTCCTCAATCAGATCAGTATCGGAGCAACCCTTTGGCAGTAGATCGCTTTGGCCGCAACATTCACTATATGCGCATCTCTCTGACTGATAGATGCAACTTGCGCTGCGTCTACTGCATGCCGGAGGATATGGTCTTCCGCCCCCATCCGGAGATCATGACCGACGACGAAGTGCTGACTCTCTTCCGCCTGTTTGTTGATCTGGGCTTCGATAAATTCCGCCTGACAGGTGGCGAGCCAACCGTACGCCCCCACATTGTTGAACTCGTCCGCGAGATGTGCGCGACCCCCGGCGTCAATCAGATGACGATGACCACGAATGGGCTGCTGCTCCGCAAGCTGGCGCAGCCCTTAGCCGAGGCCGGATTAGATCGCTGCAACATCAGCATTGATTCCCTCGACCCGGAGAAGTTCAAGCGCATCACGCGCTGGGGCAAGATGGAAGATGTGTGGGCAGGCATCGAAGCAGCAGAACACGCAAGGCTGCTCCCGATCAAACTGAACGCGGTTGTTGCGCGCGGCTACAACGACGGGCAAGATGTGATCGATCTGGCCCGCCTCACGACCGAACATGCCTGGCAGGTGCGCTTCATCGAGATGATGCCTTTCGGTGACGTAGCCGACTTTCAGCAGTCGCAGGTTGTCACCGAGGAAGAACTCCGCGACACAATTGAATCGGAGCTAGGCCCACTTACTTTACTCGATGGCGGCAGACTCGACGGCGAAGCGCGGCTCTACAAGCTGCAAGATGCGCCGGGGACTCTTGGCTTCATTAGCTCGGTGACGGCTCCGTTCTGCGCGGCGTGTACGCGCGCCCGCCTCACCGCCGATGGCCGCTTGCGTCTCTGCCTGCTGCGTGAAAACGAAGTCGATCTCCTCACTCCCCTCCGGCAGGGCGCGACGATTGATGATCTCAAGCACATCATTCGCGGCGGCATCTGGTCGAAGCCTTGGGGACATGGCCTCGCTGATGACATTATTCCTCTGAACCGCGTGATGTCCGAAATCGGCGGCTAGTTTCCTTCTTCACCCCTTTCTTACGTTGTTCTTACCCACCTAAGCTAGTTTATAGCTTGCAGGCTGTAAGCTGTGTGCTTGCACTGCAAATTTCTATGCCTATAATCTTGCAGCCATGTGACCAGAGAGGCTGTGTATCATTGCTCAGGCAGCAGAGGTAGTGGCATCGACGCAGGCGCGCTTGCCCGCTGGGGTCAAACTGATTCTGTTTGACCTTCACGGCACGCTGCGCCAGTGCGTGCCTTCGATGCATGAGAGCCTGCTTGCCTTTGCACAGGACTTAGGATATAGTGTCGCGCCAAAAGCCGCACGTGTGGGGATTTTGTGGTCAAAAGCGCATTGGGCGAGCACGGATCGCTGGCTGGACTCCGCCGACATGGATAGATCGTTTTGGACGAGCTACACCCGCCAATATCTCGCAGCGATGGGCGTGCCGGAAGATCAGCTAGACGAAATGGCGTCGAGTATCACTGACAAATTTACGAATGACTATGCGCCCCGCATCGCGTTAGCGCCGAGTGCGAAGCAGCTTTTATGGGAACTTCGGGAGCAGCAATACCAACTCGGCCTATTGTCCAATCAGCGCGAGCCTTTGACAGGAATCGCAATTGAACTTGGGATTATCGAGTACTTTGACTTCACCCTTGCTGCGGGTCAGGTTGGCAGCCGCAAGCCCGCTCGACTGATCTTTCAACAGGCGATCACGATGGCAGGGGTGCAACCAGAGGAGGCAGTCCACGTAGGGGATAATTACTTTTCGGATAGTATGGGTGCGCAACGCGCAGACCTATTCCCTGTTCTATTAGACGAACAGGGTGTCTTCGCGGAGATCGCGTGTGATTGTTGGACCGTTAGGCAGCTCGTGGATCTTCCAGCGCTGCTGCCAGCCAGCGAATGATCTGATCCTGCCTTCAATATTTCTGGAGAAGAAGAATGAACACCTTACTAGATGACGAGATGCTTCCCCGGCTACTCGGCCCACTGGACGATGATGAAGATTGGGACGAGGATGAGTTCGAAGACGAGGAACTAGAGGAAGAGGAACTCGAAGAAGAGGAAGATTGGGACTACCTCGACGAGGACGAAGATGATGATTGGGATGATGATGAAGAATGGGATGACGACGACTGGGATGACGACGACGATTACTAGCCCGTCTCGCACCTAAACTTGCATCGCTCCATCACTTTCAGGGAATGCGGCGTATTACCCTGCAAAATGGCAGAGCCAACTGACAAGTTGGCTCTGTTTTTGTTCTTCCTCGGATTGTCAGTTTCCTGATCTACTCACTCAAATCTTCTGAGATTAGCCCAAGCTCGATGGCCTCGTCAATTGAAAGCGCATCGGAACCTGTCCCTGATGCTTCAATCTCAGACTCATTCCATAGGCTGTCCATATCCTCAAGATTGCCCAGATCGGCGTCAAGTTCATCAAAGTCAAGGTCGATAGGGGCATCAGCCTGATTATCTTCAAGCAGCTCTGCGAAGACGGGTGGAGGCGGAGTCTCTTCTAACTCCGCTTGCAGACGGGCCTCTTCTTCGGCGCGCTTCTTCATGCGGATTTCCTGTGCCAGCGACATTCGTGGGGCCTCTTCGACGGGCGGAGGGGCTTGAGAAGGCTCTGCATCTGGCACAATTTCGGCGGCTTTCTCCCCATAAATTAACTGCCCAATCCGTACGGCGGCGGGCTTTCCGATCCGCATGACTGCGCCCATTTGCTTCTGGCTGCCACCGGGGAACACCAGCACAAGGAAGAAATCGGTGCTGACGGTCAGCGCATAAATATCATGCCAGTTGTTTGCAAAATACTGCATAGCGCTGGGTGGCTGCTCACCGATGTAGGTTGAAATTTCAGAAGTAGTGGTGAAGTTGTTTGCCAGCAAGACGGCGATTTCGGGGAAGCACATCGCCTGCGAGAAGTTTCCATCTTTGGAGACGATCCGACCAGCCCGGTTGACCAGTGCGGCGGCTTCGGAGCCGAGGGCCGCAGAAAGGGTAGCGATTTCGCGGGCTGCTGCCAGTATATCGAACTCCGAGGGCGGCAGGTCTTCGTCCTTGATGTGCACCCCGTCCCCAGCAATAACCTGATCCCCTAGTAAAAACTCATCGACGCGGTTGGTAAAACCCTCGATGTCGAGCGGCTTTTCGAAGATACCCAAGATATCGACCTCGTTCAGTTCGCTTTCCACCTTCGGGGTCAGGTGTCCTGTGATCACAATCGCCTGAAGTCCGGGCGTCTTCTTGCGCGCCCGCCGGATCAATTCCGCCCCGGTCATGCCAGGAAGTTTGTAATCGGCAATCAGGAGATCGAACTGCACGCGCTGGATTTCCAGCATGGCCTCTTCACCGGAGGGCACATCGGTAATGAGGTAGCCCCGGTTTAGAAGCTCAAGGCTGGTACGCAGCACACGGGAAACTTCCCGTCGGTCGTCAACAATCAGAATACGAATATCAGTTTTTGAACTCATGCAGCCCTCACAACGTCCAAAACGCGGTTTTGATGATCATTATACTCTAGTCCCGCGATTAGTCAGTAGCAATAAGTACTAACCCTCACGGAATTGTAACTTTCTCCGGTAGGATCACCCGTCCATCGAGCGTAATCTCTGCCCCATCGCCGCTCGGATTGAGCCGCGTGCCCGTGTTCGGATCGTACCACCCGACCGCAATCTGATAGCTCCCCGGTAGGACATTAGTAAGATCAAGTGTGATGGTTTCGGGCACAACCTCGCCTTCGATCCAGCGCGTCGTCGGATAGGTATAGTTACGTGGCATTGCATCGGCCTGCGCAACGATCTGATTCGTCTTCGGATCAAGTAGGTGCACGAAGTATTTGTAGTCGGCATCGGGTTTTCTTGATGCTCCCCAAGCGACGCTCAGATCAAGCGCCTTTGCCGACTGGTTGATCGAGTACCCCCACCATTTCAGCGAGTCCCCAAATGTAGTATCCAGTGTGTGATCTAGCGGCGGCACATCGAAAAGTTTATCCGTCGGAGTGATGGTCACTTTCCCCGCCTCATAACTGTTACCAACAGGCTTTCCCGATGAGTCTGCCAATTGCAGATACAGAGCGTAATCACCAGGAACAAGATCGCGCGGTAGATCAATGCGCTGCTTGCCGATGACATATCCACACTGACCAGCTTCCGGTTCCCATTTGTGCGGATCAGAACCTGGGGCGAGATCAGTTACAGCTTGGAACGCTTCACCATCGGAATTATTGAGCGTCCAAATCGCTTGATAACCTTCCTCTGGTTGTGCGCTTATATTCCAAGCTACTTCAACATTAAGCGTATTCCCTTGCGCCGCCGTCTGATCGGCCTTCAAACTTGATAACCCGACTTCGGGAGTTAATTGATATACGCCAGAATCGCACGATATCTGGTTAGTCGATAGCACCTGAAAGTTGTTCAGTGTTTCACTACCGATGGGCTGGAGAGTCGCCAGATCGTATAGTGTTATCTGAAGCGAATAGGTTCCAGGTGGCGCTCCTGATTCCAGAGGAAGTTGGTATCCTTCATGAATTAATTCGTTAGGTTGCCACAGTCCAGTCGGGTAAGCGCCAGCGCCTCCTGCCTGAGTATCCAGCGCTCCCCACTCATTGCCTGCGACATCAAAGAGCCGCAGGGCGAGCGAATAGTTCTTGTCTATCCCCGCTTCTGTAGACCAATTCATGTAGATTTGTGCATCAGGATGAAGGCCGTGCCCATCGGCCCAAAGAAGGTTAATGGGGCCGAACTGTGCAATAGATTGATTGATCTTGTCCATCCTATCAGGTGTATAAATATAAGGGGGTGCTAGATACACACTTCCGCGCAAATCACCCGCTATAGTTAAAGTTCGTCTTTCACTTTCAGCAAATTCGACAAAAAATAACCCTGGACGATTAAGTACCGGACTAATATGCTCTGCAAGTGGAACAGGAGGAACAACTCTTGTATTTAACATCTCTCCCAGATTATTACCCTTTTGATCAACTATTCCTCCCGGACTATGATGGAAATAAGCCTCCTGCGAGAAATCCGCGTTGAGAGGCCCCGGCAAATCTTGATCGGGCGGCAGCGCATGAAGCAGCATTGAGAGCGAAATCAATGTCACGATCACACCCAATGCCAGCCCCCATCCCACCCAATCCCAGCGCGGCACGCGCGGACGCCACAGTGCCAGCGCGCCGATCAGTGCCAGCAGCGACGCAATCTCCGCCCACAACCGGATCGGCGTATGCCCCAGCCACAGCCTTACAGTATGACCCCCCTGTGGAACCATGATCTGTGAATAGCCAATTCCCTCCACCGGAGTCACCAGGCGGTACTCTCCATCTACTGATGCCTGCCATCCGGGGAAATACAGCACAGGAATTGCGATCTGTGCATCGGCGCTTGTCACATCGACTTGCCATGTCTGGCTGGCTGCCCCCGCCGATTCTCGATGCGCCTCCCCTTCCCCATTCAAGAACTTCGCACGCGGCTCTCGTTGAAGCAATATGTCCGAAGTATAGGGGCGCGGCACAGTCCACTTAGGCAGATATTCATAGCGGATCGTCGTGCCGATATTTCCGCTAAAGGACTCGTACCATTGAAGACGCTGCGGCGTGACATCGGCATCGTTGAGTGGAATGAAGTTCGGGCGCAGCGCCCCAAACATAGCGACCGCCATCGTAGCGATCAAGAGAATATTGATGATCGCAAATCCTGAGAGCAGTCGCAGTCCGCTCTCTAAGTGACTCGCTGTTACCCCTCTCCTGAACTTGTGAGGGAGAGGGGTCGGGCGAAGTCCGGGGGTGATGCCCAAATCCCCCAGCGCCCCGATCACCGCCGCACTGAACAATGCCTGCACCGAGAGGAATCGCCAGGGAAACTGTGCGAAGGGGAGCATAGGCACATGCGCCCAGATCGGCTCCGAGAGTGGCGTAATCATGAAGGTGGAGAACGCCAACCCGAACAACAAAAATCCATCGCGCCACCACGCCTTTTCCCGGATCATCCGTATCGTGAGCGCAATAACTCCCGCCCCGGTGAGAATCGCTTGTACTAGCCCCATCGCGAAGGGGGTTGAGGACTCGCTGCCCGTGTCGTAGTTGAATAGCGGTGCGGTCTGGATCAAATTGGTGCTGCGGAAGTGATTCCCATAGAACAAGTACCCGGTCGTCTGATCCCCAAGCTGAACATAGCCAGTCTCCGCAATTGCCGGGAGCCATACCCACGCCGCAAGAATCAATCCGAGAATCCCGCCCGCCGCCAATAACCCTATCGCCCGTAGGGGTGCACGGCTCGATGGTTCACCATCGGACTGCGCCCATAGGCCGCACCCCACCGCATAAATCGCCACGAACGGTGAGAAGATCAGCGCCGAGACATTGTGAGTCATCACCAGCATGCCGTAAGCCAGCGCGACGAGCGTAATCCGCCGCGCCGAGGGTTTCTCCGACGCCACTGTGATCGCCAACAGAATGAGCGGATACCACGCCATCGACCAGAACTCAGCCAGTGAATCGCCGCGCACGTAGATGTTCACCATATGGAAAGGTGCAAACGTGTATGCCGCCGACGCCAGCAAAGCGACCCACGTCTTCCCGGTGATCCGTTTGATCCACGCATACATCCCGATCCCTGCAACTAGAAATCCGGCAAGCTGCGTTAGCTTCAGGCTGAAAACAAACGAGAATCCAAAGAGGCGAAATAGCGCAGCGAAGTAATATGGAAGTGCCGCATAGTAATTGAAGAAGGGATAGCCCATTCCGAAGGCCGCATTGGGCATCCAACGCACAGGGAAAATACCTTCTTGCAACGCTACTGTGAGTTCGTGCAGCCGGAACAGAAGGAAGGGACTATCGCCGCCGCCGCGCGTATTGAGAAATCCCGTGTTCAGAAACAGGGGCAGCGCAGCGATACACGCGATAGCAAGCGAGCCAGCAGCCCACCATCCGGCTGCTGGCTCGCGAGAGGACGAATGACCGGATCGGTTATTCGTAGTGCTCACTCACCTGATTAAATTTGCGAACTGCGGCGCATCATCAGGAAGTAGCCACCCGCACCGAGGCCGCCGAGCAGAAGAATCGTGCCAACTGCTGCGACTAGCGCAATGACGAGGCGGTTTGATCCGCCTGTGTCACCCTGATCGGAATTGTTTGCGGTATCTTCACCCGACGACACGCCGAATTCGTGATTGACGGTCGAGCCAGAACTGAGATTGGCAATCCATGTTTGATCAGTGGTCGGGGTGTAATTATCCGCAACCCATGAAACGGTATAGTTCCCTGCTTTCAACCCGCTAAAGCAGTAAGGTTCGGAAAGCCCATCCGTCGTGTACGTGCCTATCGTAGAAGTCCCGTCGCTTACCGCGAAAGTCAATCCTGCCTGCTTCGGTTCCTCTGGCTCACGGATGCCATTGTTGTTGCTATCCTCATAACCCATCAAGCAGATTGTTCCCTGCGGCTGCGTCTCTGCACTGGGATTTGTCGCCTCGGCAACTTGGGTAGGATTATCTGTTGCCTGTACTTCTGATGTAGCTGTCGGAGGCACTGCGGTTGGCTGTTGCGCTTCGCGTACGAGAAGCTGCTGTCCCGGAATAATAATGTCCGATTTCAGACTATTCATCTGGCGGATTTGTTCGAGGCTTAACCCATATGTCACTGCGATCCCGGTGAGAGTCTCGCACTTCGCAACAGTATGGATAATGGAGCCATCCGGCTGCGGTGTCGCCTCAGGGATCGATCCGACAGGCACGCTGTTAGAGTTACAGCTTCCCTTATTGCCACCGCCAGTACTTCCCCCTGTTGTACCACCGCTTGGAGCAGATGTGTTAGTTGGGGCTGCTGCCCCAGTTGCGGTCAGGCTGGTGGCATCCCAGTACGCTTCAGACTGGTCAATCGGCCAATCATTCGATGCCCGCAGAAAAACAGTGATCTGCGCGGCTTTCGCAACTGCATCCACTGAAAGCTGCTGGTAGTTCCCCATTGGGATGATAATCCCAGACCATGCCACGCCAGCCGCAAATGGATCAGTTCCGCCATTTGGATCGATACCGATCTGAAACTGGATATTGCTGTTGGCGTCTGGGACTGAAATACCCTCACCCCATGCCGTGAAGTGATAATTCGTACCGGGCGTTGCATTGACTTTCTGCCAGACCCCACCGTTGAAGCGCCGGTAGTTAATCCACACACTAAGCGAGCGCGCCCCTGATTTTATCTTGCCCCCGCTCCCCTCAGATGCATTCCAGCGAGGGGCATCAAAGGTATCGTTATCCTGCGCCCACGCGGTCCAGCCATCTGGCACATTTTTATAAGCTTCGGTGCTAAAATTTCCTTCAAAGTCGGGATTCGCCAGCAAGTTGTTCTGCTGCTCCGGTGCGCTGAAAGCGGGCACAGCCGTTGCCGCGAGCACGGCGATAAGCAGTCCAATCACTGCCCATTTCGCGCTTGTTAATAACTTCATCCTCATACCTCATAGTTAGCTATGGTGTTGTC
>Ga0209382_10008655_pt1 | contig 12812 bp, 9 predicted proteins | sample SoiMetdeltSBSDD5_FD_187599 | JGI IMG/M metagenome (GOLD analysis project Ga0209382, IMG submission 187599) | Bulk soil microbial communities from a Populus tree surrounding site in Tennessee, USA - Soil MetaG P. deltoides SBSDD5 (SPAdes) (version 2) | ecosystem: Environmental > Terrestrial >... | reverse complement strand
GAATCCGCGGCATCGAATCGGGTGGCGCCGTCGAGGGGCTGCCAACGCACACCTTCCCGACCGACGACGGCGGTGTCGACATGAAGTGCCCGACGGAGATCGCGATCAGCGATCGACGCGAGGCCGAACTCGCCAAGAACGGCTTCATGCCGCTGGTGCACCGGAAGAACTCGGACTTCGCCGCCTTCATCGGGGCGCAGTCGCTGCAGAAGCCGACCGAATATGACGACCCGGACGCCACCGCCAACGCCAACATTGCGGCGCGATTGCCGTATTTGTTTGCATGCTGCCGATTCGCGCACTACTTGAAGTGCATCGTCCGCGACAAGATCGGGTCATTCAAGGAGCGCGAGGAAGTGCAGCGGTGGCTGCAGGCCTGGATCATGAACTATGTCGACGGCGATCCGGCGCACTCGTCCGAGACGACGAAGGCACAGAAGCCGTTGGCCGCTGCGGAGGTCGTGGTGGAGGAGGTCGAGGGCAACCCCGGCTACTACACCTCGAAGTTCTTCCTGCGGCCGCACTATCAGTTGGAAGGTCTGACGGTGTCATTGCGACTGGTGTCAAAGTTGCCATCCGCCAAGGCCAGCTGACACCGGAATTGGGAGTACTGGGAATATGACGCCGGTGCGGGGCAGCGTTCGCGGCGGACGCTGCGTCGCAGCGGGCTCGGGCGCCGTTGCGCGTACAGAGGAGTAAATCGATGGCTGTAGACGTCTTCCTGAAGATCGACACTGTAAAGGGCGAGTCAAAAGACACCAAGCACCCGGACGAGATCGACGTGTTGTCCTGGTCGTGGGGCGTGTCGAACGCGACCGGCATGGACGCGGGCGGTGGTGGAGGGGCGGGTCGGGCGAACTTCAACGACCTCAGCTTCATGCATGCGGTCGACAGTTCATCGCCGGTCCTGCTGCAGGCCTGTGCGATGGGCGATCATTTCAAAGAGGCGACGCTGGTCTCACGCAAATCCGGCAAGGGGCAGCAGGAGTACCTGATCGTCAAGATGAAAGAGGTGTTCATCACCAGCGTGCAGCCGTCGGGCAGCTCGGAGCACCCGATGGAGAGCGTCTCGCTCTCGTTCGGGCACGTGGACTTGGAGTACAAGCCGCAGAAGGAAGACGGTTCGGTCGCTGCCGGCATCCACTTCGTCTACAACCTGAAGAAGCGCGAAAACAAGTAAACGGGCGGAAGGCCTGTCCCCAACGTTCAGGCCTTCTCACTTCACCAGTCAGTTCAGCTCTCGCGTTGGGAAGGGTGTGACGTGGCACAGGCGCTTGCGAACGTGATGGCCGGCTACGGCGACATGTTCCTGTCGGTCAAGGGCGCGAAGTCCGGCCAGATCAAAGGGGAGTCGCAGGATAACGTCCACGAGCACGAGATCGACATCGTGAGCTGGTCGTGGGGCATGCAGGCGCAGGCGACCTTGGGCGGCGGCATGGCGAGCGGCAAAGCCACGGTGCGCGAGCTCAAGGTGCTCAAGCGGGTCGACAGCGCGTCGACACCGTTGATGAGCGCGCTGCGCAGCAACGAGCTCATTACCAAGGCGGTCCTGACCCTGCGCAAAGCGGGCAAAGCGCCGCTCGAGTTCTTCAAAATCACCATCGAACAGGGTCGCGTGACCGGGCTGACGATCGAGGCCGGCAATGCCGGAGGCAGCCCCGACGTCTTCGAGAGTGTGACCTTCTCGTTCAACAAGATCACTGTGGAGTACGTGCCCCAGGGGAAAGACGGCCAGGGCCGGGGCTCCATGCTGTTCACGGACCAATGGGATCAGCCGTGAGCGCGCCGCGGGTGCACCACGCTTGCCCGGGAGAGGCACGATGAGCGTCGCTGCGGCGGCCGAACTCAGCTTGCAGAACGGTGACGTGGCAGCCGCGCTCGCGCAGCTGCAGGACGAGATCCGATCGAAACCCGCCAACGCGGCGCTGCGCGTCTTCCTGTTCCAGCTGCTGTGTGTGCGCGGCGAATGGGAGCGCGCGTTGAACCAGTTGAAAGTGGCGTCCGGTCTCGACGCCGCCGCGCTGGCGATGGCGCAGATGTACGGCGAGGCCGTGCGGTGCGAAGCGATTCGCCGCGATGTCTTCAGCGGCAAGAAAGTGCCGGTCGTGTTTGGTCAGCCGGAGCAGTGGCTCGCGCTGCTGATCGAATCGCTCCTCGTCGCCGGGCGCGGCGAGATCGAGAAATCGGCGGACCTCCGCGCCCGGGCGTTCGAGGAGGCCGAGCCCTCTGCAGGCGAGATCAATGGGCAGCCGTTCGAGTGGATCGCTGACGCCGATTCCCGGCTCGGCCCCGTCCTCGAGGCGGTGATCAACGGCCGCTACTACTGGGTGCCGTTTTCGCGATTGGCCGGTGTCACGCTGGAGAAGCCCGAAGATCTCCGCGACATGGTGTGGATGCCGGCGCAACTGCAGTTCGAAAACGGTGGCGAGACGGTCGCCCTCATTCCGACGCGGTACCCGGGATCCGAAGCGTCGGAGGACGGCTCGATCGCGCTGGCACGCCGGACGACCTGGGAGGAAGTTGCGCCCGGGACGCACCACGGCCTCGGGCAGCGAGTCATTGCGACCGATGTCGCCGAAGTGCCGTTGCTGGAGCTCCGGACGCTCGTCGTTCGTGCGTCTGCTGCCGATTCGGCAGCGACCGCGGGGAACTGACGTGGCCGAGCAGCTCACACCGCAGGAGCGCCTGCAGCCCGCGCTGCTGGATCGCCTCACCGACGAGGAGCCCGACAAGACGCAGGAGTTGCGCGAGCATCGCGTCCTCTCGAAGAGCCGTCTGCGGCAGGCGGTGCTGCGCGATCTGGTGTGGCTGTTCAACTCGACCAGGCTCGAACGCGGCAGCAGTCTGTCGCATCTGCCGCACGCGCGGCGCTCGGTGATCAACTACGGGCTGCCCGCGCACTCGGGGCAGACCGCCTCGACGCTGGATATTCAAGACGTCGAACGGGATCTCAAACAGGCGATCCTCGATTTCGAGCCGCGCATTCTTCCGGAGACGATCGAGGTCAAAGCGATCGCTGACGTGAACCAGCTCGATCGGCACAACATCATCGGCATCCAGATTCGGGGTCAGCTGTGGGCGCAGCCAGTGCCGCTCGAGATGCTCATCCGCACTGAAATCGACCTCGAGACGGGCAAGGTCAACATTGCCGATCTCGCCCCCACGCGTGTGAGCTGATGGATCCGCGGCTGCTGCAGTACTACAACATCGAGCTGCAGCATCTGCGCGAGATGGGCGCCGAGTTCGCCGCGGAGTTTCCCAAGATTGCGGCGCGGCTCGGAATGGACGGACTCGAGGTCACCGATCCGTACGTCGAGCGGCTGATCGAAGGCGTCGGGTTCCTCGCCGCGCGCGTGCACCTCAAGCTCGATGCCGAGTTCCCGCGCTTTACGCAGGCGCTGCTCGAGACCGTCTACCCGCACTACCTCGCGCCCACGCCATCGATGCTCGTCGCGCAGTGCACGCCCGATGCGAACGAGCCGGCGCTGGCGGCCGGCGTGACCGTGCCGCGCGGGACCACGATGCAAAGCGTGACGGGCGTCGATGACGCGACCGCGTGTGAGTTCCGCACGGCGCAAGACGTGACGCTGTGGCCGATCGAGATCGTGGCGGCCAGTTACTTCTCATTCGCGCCCGACCTGCCGCTGAATGCGTTGCCGATCGGGCAGCGCATCAAGGGGGGCGTGCGGCTGCGGCTGCGCGCCACCGGCGGCTTGAAATTCTCGCAGCTCGCGCTCGATCGACTGCCACTGTATCTGACCGGCCGCAGCGACGTCGCCAACCGGCTGTGCGAACTGTCTCTGGCCACCGGTCTCGGGCTACTGGTCGTCGGCGGCAAGAGCACACCTCGGTCGCATCGGCTGCTGCCTGCCGCCTCGATTCAGCCGGTCGGGTTCTCCGATCGCGAAGCCGTCCTCCCAGTGACCCTGCGCTCGTTTCAGGGCTATCGGTTGCTGCAGGAGTACTTCGCGTTTCCGCAGCGGTTCCGCTTCCTCGAGTTGACGGGCCTCCAGCGCGCGATCAAGGACCTCGACGGACCCGAGCTGGAAGTCGTCGTCCTGTTCGGCCGCGGCGACGCCAATCTCGAAAGCGTCGTCGACGCGTCGAACTTCGCGCTGTTCTGCACACCGGCGATCAATCTGTTCCCCAAGCGCGCGGACCGAATCCACGTGACCGAAGGGACCTTCGAGTATCACGTCGTTCCCGATCGCACGCGCCCGATGGACTACGAGGTGTACCAGGTCACCGAAGTCGTCGGGCATGGCGTTGGCGCCGATAGCGAGCAGGAATTCCGCCCCTTCTACGCGACCTACAGCGCCGACGCCGAGCACGAGCACACGGCGTATTTCACGACGCGGCGCGAGCCGCGCCTCGTGACCGCCGACCAGCGACGTCGTGGCGTGCGATCCAGTTACATCGGCAGCGAGCTGTTTCTCGGACTGGTCGATTCCAGGCAGGCGCCCTTCAGCGGCGATTTGCGTCAGCTCTCGATGCAGACGCTGTGCACCAATCGTGATCTGGTGCTGCACATGCCGGTCGGGATCGGCAAGAGCGACTTCACGCTCGACGTCGCGGCGCCGATCACGAAGATCCGGGTGATCGCCGGACCGAGTCGTCCGTTCGCGCCGTTGGCGGACGGCAATATCTCCTGGCGCGCCGTCAGCCACCTGTCGCTCAACTACTTCTCGCTCGTCGACTCGACGGCGCAGGAAGGCGCCGCCGCACTCCGAGACCTGCTGGAGCTCTATGCGCCGAGTGCCGACGTCGGCGCCCGGAAGCAGATCGAGCACATCCGGTCGGTTCACGTGAACCGCGTGGTCCGACGGCTGCCGCCCGCGTCGCGTGCGGCCGGACGTGCCGAGAAGACCACGGGCCCGAGCCTCGCCTTCGGGCGTGGGCTCGAGATCACCGTGGACGTCGACGAACTGGGATTCGAGGGCGGCAGCGCGTTCGTGCTCGGGTCGGTGCTGGCGCAGTTCTTCTCGCGCTATGTGTCGATCAACTCGTTTACTGAAACCGTGCTGCGCTCGCTCAGTCGCGGTGAAATCAATCGATGGGTACCCCAGTGGGGCGCGAGACCGACACTCTGACGCTGTTCGCGGCGCTCACCGACACGCCATACAGCTTCGACTTCTATCAGACGCTGCGGCGGCTCGAGTGTCTGTTCGAAGCCAAGCCCCGGTGGGGGCACGCGCGTCGTCCCGTCGATGAACCGGTGCGGTTCGGCCAGGAGCCGGAGCTGATTTTCGCGCCGGCGCCGTTGACCTCGTTCGAGTCGGGCACCGACGGACGACCGCCCCGCCTTCAAATCAGGCTGTTCGGCCTGCTCGGGCCGAACGGACCGCTGCCGCTGCACATCACCGAGTACGCGCGCGAGCGGTTGCGGCAGCATGGCGACCCCACGCTGAGCCGCTTTCTCGATCTGTTCCATCACCGCTTCGTCACGCTGTTTTATCGGGCCTGGGCCCAGGCGCAGCCGCACGTCAATCGTGATCGACCGAAGGACGATCGGTTCGCCGGGTATGTCGCATCGTTCCTTGGCCTGACGCCGGCGGTCTTTCGCGGCCGCGACTCGCTGCCAGACCTCGCCAAGTTCTTTCACGCGGGGATGCTGGCGCTCCACACCCGAAATGCCGCAGGGCTCCAGGCAATCCTGCAGCACTTCTGCCGAGTGCCGGTGCGGATCGAGGAGTTCGTCGGACACTGGATGACGCTGGCGGCGAGCGAGCGAACGCGTCTGGGCGGTGACGGCGCGCTCGGCTCGACTGCGGTGGCCGGTGCACGCGTGTGGGATCGGCAGTCCAAGTTCCGCGTGTGGCTCGGCCCGCTCACGCTCGCACAATACGAGTCTTTCTTGCCCGGCGGCGCGGCTGTTCAGAAGCTGGTCGACTGGGTGCGGCTGTATCTCACGTTCGAACTCGACTGGGATGTCCGTCTCCTGCTGCGCAAGAGCGAAGTTCCGCGGCTTGCGCTCGGTACGAGCGGACGATTGGGATGGACCACGTGGCTCGGCGAACGCCGGGTCGATACAGATGCCGACGAGCTCTGCTTCGAGCCCGAAGCGTTCGCCGGTCGCGCCGGAGCAGTCCTATGAGTGAAATCAATCGCGCGGCGATGTTCGGCAAGCTCAATACGCTCGGTTACAAGGCGATCGAAGGTGCCACGGTGTTCTGCAAGCTCCGCGGCAACCCGTATGTGGAGCTGGTGCACTGGCTGCAGCAGATCATGCAGACGCCGGATTCGGATCTGCACCGGATCATCAAACGCTTCGAACTCGATCCGTCGCGGCTGGCCAAAGACGTCACCGAGGCGCTCGATCGTCTGCCGCGCGGTGCGACATCGATCTCCGACTTGTCCGCGCACGTCGAGAGCGCGGTCGAGCGCGGCTGGGTCTACGCGACGCTGATGTTCGGCGATGCGCAGGTGCGCACCGGCTACCTGATGGTGGGGCTCGTCAAGACACCGTCGCTGCGCAACGCCCTTGTCGCGATCTCGCGTCAATTCGAGTTGATCAAGGGCGACACCTTGACCGATGAGTTCGGCGCGATCGTCAAGGGATCGCCCGAAGAGCGGCTGTCGGCGACCGACGGCACGATGGCCGCCGCGCCCGGCGCACCCGGCGAGGCCAGTGGGGCGATGGCGCCGGCGCAGATGGGCAAACAGGAGGCGCTCAAGAAGTACGCGACCGACCTGACCGATCGCGCGCGCAAAGGCCAGATCGATCCGGTCACCGGCCGCGACGACGAGATCAGGCAGATCGTCGACATCCTGATGCGGCGGCGCCAGAACAACCCGATTCTGACCGGCGAGGCGGGCGTCGGCAAGACCGCGGTCGTCGAAGGATTCGCGTTGCGTCTGTCGCGCGGCGATGTCCCGCCGCCGCTGCAGGACGTATCGCTGCTGACGCTCGACATCGGACTGCTGCAGGCCGGCGCCAGCATGAAGGGCGAGTTCGAGGCCCGGCTGCGCCAGGTGATCGACGAGGTGCAGGCGTCGCCGAAGCCGATCATTCTCTTCGTCGACGAGGCGCACACGCTCATCGGCGCAGGCGGGGCCGCCGGTACCGGGGACGCGGCGAATCTGCTGAAACCGGCGTTGGCGCGCGGCACGCTGCGCACGATCGCGGCGACGACGTGGGCCGAATACAAGAAGCACATCGAGAAGGATCCCGCACTGACCCGACGCTTCCAGGTGGTACAGGTCGCCGAGCCGGGCGAGGACAAGGCGATTCTCATGGTACGCGGCGTGGCGTCGGTGCTCGAGAAGCACCACCGAGTGCAGGTGCTCGACGAAGCGCTCGAGGCAGCGGTGCGGCTGTCGCATCGCTACATCCCGGCGCGCCAGCTGCCGGACAAGGCCGTGAGTCTGCTCGACACGACGTGCGCGCGCGTCGCGATCAGTCAGCACGCGGTGCCGGCGCAGCTCGATGACTGTCGACGCACGATCGAGACGCTTCAAACCGAGCTGGAGATCATCGCCCGCGAAGAAGCGGTTGGCATGAACGTGGCCGAGCGGAAGCGTGCGGCGGAGGAGAAGCTGGCAGTCAAGGATCAGCTGCGGCTCGAGCTCGAGGAGCGGTGGAAACGCGAACGCGATCTGGTCGACCGCATCCTGGCGATCCGGGCCAAACTGCGCGCCGGCAACGAGAAGGTCGAGGGGACCGGCAGTCAACTCGAGAAGGCGGCGCAGACGCAGAAGGTCGTGGCGGCGGGAGTCGCGGTCGCCGACGCGCCGCCGGCGGGCGTCACCGAGGTCGAGGATCGGCAGGCATTGTTGACCGAGTTGCGGGAGCATCAGACCAAGTTGAGCGAGCTGCAGGGCGAATCGCCGCTGATTCTTCCCAGCGTCGACGAGCAGGCCGTCGCCTCCGTGGTTGAGGACTGGACCGGGGTGCCGGTCGGTCGAATGGTGAAGAACGAGATCGAGACGGTGCTCAATCTCGCGGAGTCGCTGAACCAGCGTGTCATCGGGCAGCGGCACGGCCTCGACATGATCGCGAGTCGCATCCAGACGTCGCGCGCCAAGCTGGACAACCCGAACAAGCCGATCGGCGTGTTCATGCTGTGCGGACCGTCGGGTGTCGGCAAGACCGAAACGGCGCTGACGTTGGCCGAGGCGCTCTATGGCGGTGAGCAGAACGTCATCACGATCAACATGAGCGAGTTCCAGGAGGCGCACACCGTCTCGACGCTCAAGGGCTCACCGCCCGGATATGTCGGCTACGGCGAGGGCGGCGTGCTCACCGAGGCGGTCCGACGTCGCCCGTACAGCGTGGTGCTGCTCGACGAAGTCGAGAAGGCGCACTCCGACGTCCACGAGTTGTTCTTCCAGGTGTTCGACAAGGGCTGGATGGAAGACGGCGAAGGCCGCCACATCGATTTCCGCAACACCATCATCCTGCTGACGTCGAACGTCGGCACGGATCTGATCATGTCGATGACGCGGGACCCCGAGCTGATGCCGACGCCCGACGGGATCGCGAAAGCGCTCCGTGAACCGCTGCTCAAGGTGTTCCCGGCGGCGCTGCTCGGCCGTCTCGTCGTCATCCCGTACTTCCCGTTGAGCGATGCCATGCTCGCCAACATCGTTCGGCTGCAGTTGAATCGGATCGCCAAGCGCGTCACCGAGCATCACAAGATTCCGTTCGGTTACGACGCCGAGGCCGTGTCGCTGATCGTGAGCCGGTGCACCGAAGTCGAGAGCGGCGGCCGCATGATTGACGCGATCCTGACCAACACCGTGCTGCCGGCTGTCAGCCGGGAGTTCCTGACGCGGGCCATGGCGGGCCAGGCGCTCAACGGCGTCCGCCTTGGCGTTGCCAACAACGACTTCGAGTATCGGTTCGACTGAAGTCGTCACCGAGGCGATCGAGGACCGCGACATGGGCGAGCCGGAGAGAATTGAAATCACCATCGACCAGGCCATGGGCCTCGTCGTCGAGTGGATCAAGCACGGCCGATTCCGCGATGCGGAGGATATCTGCCGTGCGCTCCTCGAGCTCGAGCCGGGCCATGCCGACGCACTCCACTACGCCGGCGTGCTGGCGCACAAGCGTGGCAACAACGAGGAGGCGTTGTCGCTGATTCGCCAGAGCCTGGAGCGCGTGCCGCATCAGCCCGATTGGTACAGCAACCTCGGCATCGTGTTGCAGTCGAACGGACAGTTCGAAGCCGCCATGGAGGCATTCCATCGGGCCATCGCGTTGAACCCGGCGCACCAGAACGCCTACAACAACCTCGGCGTGCTGCAGCGGCTGTTCGGCAAGCTGGATGAGGCCGAAGCCTCCTACCGCACTGTCATCGAGCTCAACCCGAACCATCCCGACGTCTATCACAACCTTGCCGTGGTGCTCGATCAAACCGGTCGAACGCTGGACGCGTTGAAGGCGCACTGCAAGCACATCACGCTGCGGCCGAAGAGTCCCGACGCGCACCGTCACCTCGCCCTGGCCTACGCCGAGCTCGGAGAGCTCCAGAAGGCGGTCGAGGTCTGTGAGGAATGGGTGCAGAACAACCCGGACGATCCGCGCGCGCGCCATGCGCTCGCGGCGTACTCCGGTCGCAACGTTCCGCCGCGCGCGCCTGACGACTACGTGAAGCGGGTTTTCGATGATTTCGCGGAGAGCTTCGAAGCCAAGCTGGCGCGTCTCGAGTACCGCGCGCCGGCGCTGGTCGGCGAGGCGGTTGCCGCGGCGGTGCCGGTCGCCGATCGATCGCTCGACGTGCTCGATGTCGGCTGCGGAACGGGACTGTGCGGGCCGCTGTTGGCGCCGTACGCACGCCGGCTGGTCGGCGTGGATCTCTCGACGGCCATGCTGAACTACGCGCGCGAAAAGCAGGTCTACGACGATCTGGTCGCCAGCGAGTTGACCGCGTATCTCCAGGAGCGCCACGAGGAGTTCGATGTGATCGTGACCGCCGACACGCTGGTGTACTTCGGCGGGTTGGAGGCCGTGGCGTCGGCCGCGGCCGGCGCGCTGCGGCCTCGAGGCGTGCTCGTGTTCACCGTCGAAGAGGCGATTGAGCCCGAGTTGGCCGAGTCGTACGCGATCAGACGGCACGGCCGCTACTCGCACGGCGTCGAGTACGTGCGGCGTCTGCTGCGCGAGGTGGGACTGCAGCCGCACATCGAGCAGGGGCAGCTCCGGCTCGAGTCGGGCCAGCCCGTGGCCGGGCTGGTCGTACGCGCGTCGAAGCCTGCCGCGGCCGGCGTGGCCGCCACTGCAGGCGCGGCGATGGGAGAGCACCGTGCCTAGAGTGATGGAAATCACCACTCCGCTCGGCCCGGACGTGCTGTTGTTCCACACGATGCACGCCCGCGAGGAGTTGAGCCGTGTCGGCGAAATCCGGCTGGATCTGTTGAGTCTCAAGCACGACATCAACATCGACCAGATTCTCGGCAAAGAAGTCACCGTGACGCTCACGTTGCAGGACGACGAGCCCCGTTACTTCAACGGCTACGTCACCCGGTTCTCGCAGGGCGCCACCTACGGCCGCTACCGCCGCTATTACGCCACGGTGCACCCATGGCTCTGGTTCCTCTCGCGTACTGCCGACTGCCGCATCTTTCAGGAAATGAACGTTCCGGAGATCGTGAAGGCCGTCTTCGCCGACCATCCCACCGCGGTGGTCAAGGACGAGCTGACCGGCAGCTACAGCAAGTGGACCTACTGCGTGCAATATCGCGAAACCGATCTGAACTTCGTCTGCCGTCTGCTCGAGCACGAAGGCATCTATTTCTATTTCACCCACACCGACGGGGCGCACACGATGGTGCTGGCAGATTCGTACAGCGCCCACGCACCGTGTCAGGGCGATCCGCTCCCGTTCATCGCGCCCGAGGACCTCGCACGATCGGACATCGAGCACGTGAGCGCCTGGACGCTCACACGCGAGGTCCAGCCGGGCCTCTACGTGCACGATGACTACGACTTGGAGCGGCCAAGTGTCGAGCTGCGCACGAACAAGGCGGTCAGACGCGGCTATACGCCCAGCGACTACGAGATCTACGACTACCCCGGGGAATACCTGCAGTCCGGCGACGGCAGTCAGCTGGCGGCCGTGCGCATCGACGAATTCGCCGCGCAATTCGAAGGGGCGCAGGCGGTGACCAACGCCCGGACGATCAGCGTCGGTTCGCTGTTCACGCTGGATCGGTGTCCGCGTGAGGACCAGAACCGTGAACACCTGGTGGTGGCGGCGACCTACGACCTCGAATACAGCGACTACGAAGCGATGCCGAATCGAGGGGGCGCCGAGTACCGCTGCGGCTTCTCGGCGATGTCGAGCAAGGAGCAGTTCCGGCCGCGGCGTCTGACGCCGAAGCCGTTCGTCCAGGGACCGCAGACCGCTGTCGTCGTCGGCCCTTCCGGCGACGAGATCTACACCGACAAGTACGGTCGAGTGAAGGTGTTGTTTCACTGGGACCGCGGCGGGGAAAAGAAGAAGGACGAGAACAGCTCCTGCTGGATCCGCGTGTCACAACCGTGGGCCGGAACGGCCTGGGGCGGCATCACCATTCCGCGCATCGGCCAGGAGGTGATCGTCGACTTTCTCGAGGGCGATCCCGACCAGCCGATCATCACCGGGCGGGTCTACAACGCCGAGCAGATGCCGCCGTATGTGCTGCCGGCGAACATGACGATGTCGGGCCTGAAGAGCCGCAGCTCCAAGGGCGGCGGCCCGGACAACTTCAACGAGATTCGGTTCGAGGATCTGAAGGGCTCGGAGCAGCTGTTCATCCACGCCGAGAAGAACCAGGACATCGAAGTCGAGAACGACGAGACGCACTGGGTGGGACACAATCGCACGAAGACAATCGACAACGACGAAATCACCCACGTGAAGCACGATCGGACCGAAACCGTTGACAACAACGAGAGCATCACGATTCACGGCCAGCGCCAGGAACGGGTCGACAAAGACGAGGGAATCGGGATCGGCGGGGACAGGAAGGAGAGCGTCGGCGGCAACGAAGGGATCACGATCAGCGGCAATCGTTCCGAATCGGTGGGCGGCTCCGAGACGGTCGACGTCGCAAAGAGTCGCGGCCATTCGATTGGTCAGAATGATTCGCTCGATGTCAAGAAGAACAGGTCGCAGGACATTGGCGAGAACGCGACCACGTCCGTGGGGAAGAACTCGACGCTCACGATCAAGGAGTCCTGGACGGTCAGCGTGGGCAAGGACCACAAAGAGGAGACGTCGAAGAACTACAGCCTCACGGCCAAGCAGATCTACATCGAGGGTCAGGACCAGATCGAGATCAAGTCCGGGAGCGCGTCAATCATCCTCAAGAAGAACGGGGACATCCAGATCAAGGGCAACAAGATCTCCGTCAAAGGGTCCGGCGACGTTGTCATCAAGGGATCGAAGATTGGGGAGAATTGAGAACATGCTCAAAGATTACGCGTCGCTGCTCAAAGACGATCTCGAGGTCCAACTCGCCTCTGCCAGGTTGGTGACGGGACATCTGACCGGTGTGGACGACGAGGGTCGCCTGGTGTTTCGCCCCGAGGGCGCGACCGAGACGTACCCGGTTGCCATTGGCGTCACGCTCTCCGACGACGAGTTGGTGAACGCGGCATCGCTCTGCCGGCGGGCCCTCGTGCTGACCAGCGGAGACGATCAGCCACACCGCGTGCTGGTCGGCCTGCTGCGCGAGCGGGTCGGCATGGCCTCGCGAGAGGCGTTCCACAACGGAATCAAAGTCAGAGTGGACGGTGAAGATGTCCGCCTCCAGGGCAAGAGTGAAATCGAGCTTCGCTGCGGGAAGGCGCGCATCCTGCTGCGCAAGAGTGGCTACATCGAACT
>Ga0209382_10008653_pt1 | contig 12813 bp, 9 predicted proteins | sample SoiMetdeltSBSDD5_FD_187599 | JGI IMG/M metagenome (GOLD analysis project Ga0209382, IMG submission 187599) | Bulk soil microbial communities from a Populus tree surrounding site in Tennessee, USA - Soil MetaG P. deltoides SBSDD5 (SPAdes) (version 2) | ecosystem: Environmental > Terrestrial >... | reverse complement strand
GCTCCGGGCTGCCGGTTTCACCGTGCTCGATATCGCCCAGATGGTCGGCGCCACCCGGCCCACGGTCTACCGCTATCTTGCCCTCGGCGGACCACCCGAACGGCAACGGCCGCCTCGATCAGCGCGTCGGGTCCTGGCACCGTACGAGCCGTACCTGATGCAGCGTTGGGCAGAGGGCTGCCGGAATCGAGCTCGGCTGTTCCGCGAGATCCGGCTGCTGGGTTATCAACACAGTGCCAGAACCGTCTCCCTCTTCCTGAAGCGGCTCAACAACGAGCAGCCGTCAGCGTCCACCGCAGCGCCACCCCGCCGGACGATGACCAGAGTGCCCTCCGCCCGCCATGTGGCGTCCCTGCTGGTCTGGCGCAAAGAGCGATTGCCCGAGGAGGAGCGGAACTACCTGCGCCGGCTCTGCGACCAGGAGCCGACGATCGCCCGCGCCTACGAGCTGGCCCAGGAGTTTGTCGCGATGGCGCGTGAGCGGACGGGCCAAGGGTTCGATGCCTGGCTGACGCGGGCAACCACCAGCGAGATCACCGAGCTGGATCGGTTCGCGCGTGGCTTGACCGACGACCGCGCGGCGGTCGAAGCCGGGCTCTCCCAGGAGTGGAGCAATGGTCAGACCGAGGGCCAGGTCAACAAGCTGAAGCTGCTCAAGCGGCAGATGTACGGCCGCGCCAATTTCGACTTGCTTCGCCAGCGGGTCCTCCGGGCGGCCTGACGGTGGGACGGTAGGCAGGCGAAAGGATCAGATCCCATGGATGACCTCGGCTGATGGCTCGGCGGTCGCGTGCGGCCAGGGAAGCTCGGCGTCTCGGTAAGCAGCCGCCTCGCCACTGCTTCTTCCTGAGAATCTGATGAAATCCCCGTGCTGACCTCCGGCTCGAGCCGCTCGCTATGCTACGCTCCGCTCGACGCGAAGGGGAGTATCTCCCGGGGCAGCATCGTCAGTTCGGCCGCGCTGCAGCGCGCGCGGCCCGGTGATGCCGATCCATCTCGGATCGAGAGAGACCTTCGACGAACGCGCTACGGCGTATTTGTCGGGAGGTCTCGTGCTGATCGAGACGTGGATGTGGGCTGCCTTCACCGCCCTGATTCTGGGCCTGCTGGCCCTGGATCTGTTCATCTTCCACAAGGACGCGCACGTCGTGTCCGTGCGCGAGGCGACGATCTGGAGCGTGGTTTGGATCGCGCTCGGCCTAGCATTCGGCCTGGTGGTCTGGAGCTGGCTCGGGGCGGGGCGCGGCGGCGAGTACTTCGCCGGCTACCTGATCGAGAAGGCGCTCTCGGTCGACAACATCTTCGTGTTCGCGATGGTGTTCGCCTACTTCGCCGTGCCGGGGAAGTACCAGCACCGCGTGCTGTTCTGGGGCGTCGTCGGGGCCATCGCGTTCCGCGCGATCTTCATCGTCGCGGGCGCCGAACTGCTCAAGCAGTTCCACTGGCTGATCTACGTCTTCGGCGCGGTCCTGCTGGTGACGGGCCTCAAGATGGCGTTCGGCGGCGAGACCGAGGTCCACCCCGAGAGAAACCCCGTCCTGAAGCTGGTGCGCCGTTTCATCCCGATCACCCACGAGTACCATGACCAGCGCTTCTTCGTGCGCCACGCCGGCAAGCTGGTTGCCACGCCGCTGTTCGCGGTGCTCCTGATCGTCGAGACGACCGACATTCTGTTCGCCCTCGACTCGATCCCGGCGATCTTCGCGGTCACGCGCGAGCCGTTCATCGTCTTCGCCTCGAACGCCTTCGCGATCCTGGGGCTCCGCTCGCTCTACTTCGTGCTGGCGGACATGATGTACCGCTTCAAGTACCTGAAGGTCGGGCTGGGCGGCATCCTGGTGTTCGCCGGCGTCAAGATGGGCCTCAGCGAGACGGCCTACAAGGTTGATATTTGGCTCTCGCTCGGGGTGATCGGCCTGATCCTGATCAGCTCCATCGCCGCCTCGCTCGTCGTCACGCGCGGCTCGACGGCGCGAGGCAAGCGCCAAGGGGCGTCCGCTCTCTCCTGAACGGCCAGGGTGGATGGCCTGCATCGCCGCCTCGCCGTCGGGCGCCACCTGCTCGAGGCGCAGGCGAGCCTGCTGCCGGCAGAACAACGTCAGGAACACATGCCCCCTCGAAGGCCCTGAACATAGCCGAGGCGCCACTCACGTTCTACCGAATCCCACTCCGGTCGTCAGCGAGATTGAGCAAGAGCCACCACGCGTTGGCGAGATGTCGACTCTTCAAACAGGCTGGTTGCGTCCCTGTGGCTCCCAGGGCCAGCCCCACCTGCTGGAGACCTCACAGCGCGTCAAATTGACAGCGATAGTGACGCTATGTGTCAACGGGGCCTTGGCGGTGTTCTCGTGCATGGTTCTCCCTCTATCAGCACGTATTTCTCCGGGTGCCCTATCTTGCCAGAGACGCCGCCAGCTCATTGACCACCACCGGCAGCCGCACCGTGAACGTCGAGCCCTGGCCGTGGGTGCTCTCGACGGTCAGGTCGCCGCCCATCATGCGGCAGAAGTGCCGACTGATCGCCAGCCCCAGGCCGGTCCCGCCGTACCTGGATCGGGTGGAGACCTCGGCCTGGGAGAACGCCTCGAACAGCCGGGAGAGCTGCTCCTCGGTCATCCCGATCCCCGTGTCCGCGACGGCGTAGGTGAGCCAGTCGCCGTCGGTGCCAGCCTCGCGCTGGACGGTCAAGGTAATCGTGCCGTGGTCGGTGAACTTGGCGGCGTTCGAGAGCAGGTTGAAGAGGGTCTGGCGGAGCTTGGTCTGGTCGGCGTGGATGGTGCCGAGGTCGTCCGGACACGTGACGACGAGCGTGTTCCCATTCTGCTCCATGAGCGGCTGCACGATCGCCGCGACGTCCTGGATCATTTGCCCGACCTCGAAGTCCTCCAGGAACAGGTCCATCCGTCCGGCCTCGATCTTGGAGAGGTCGAGGATGTCGTTGATCAGCCCCAGCAGGTGCTTGCCGGCCGCGTTGACCTTCTGGAGGTCCGGGATGAACGCCTCCTCGCCGATCTCCTCAGCCTCCTCCTGGAGCATCTCGGAGTAGCCGATGATCGCGTTCAGCGGCGTCCGCAGCTCGTGGGACATGTTCGCCAGAAACTGCGACTTGTGCCGGCTGGCCGCTTCCAGCGCGCGGTACAGGCGGGCGTTGTCGATCGCCAGCGCCGACTGGGTCGCGAACGTCTGGAGCAGCGCGACGACCTCGGGCGGGAAGGCGCCGGGGACCCGCCGCGACATCACGAGGCCCCCGAGGACGCGCCCCTCGCGCAGGAGCGGGACGGCCAGCACCGAGCGCAGGCCCTCGGCGAGCGTCCGCTCGTGGACCGTCGGATCGAGCAGGTCGGAGCTCGCGACGTCCGTAACCTGATACGGCGCACGAGCGGCGCCCGCCCGTCCCACGACGCTCTCGCCGAGGCGGATCCGGGCGGTCTGGAGGGTGGCCACCATCTCGTCCGACATGCCATCGGCGGCGCGCACGTCGAAGACGCCCTGCGCCTCGTCGTACTCGTAGACCACGCCGCCGTCGGCGCCCGCCAGGTGGGTGGCGTTGATCACGATCGTCGTGAGTACCTCCTCAAGGTCGAGCGTCGAGGAGACCGCCTGGCCGACCTCGCCGAGCGCCTGCAACTCGCCGACACGATCTTGAAGCTCCTGGAACAGGCGGGCGTTCTCGATCGCAATGACGGCCTGGTCCGCGAACGATTCGACGAGGGCAATCTCGCGAGCAGTGAACGGCTCGACCCGCAGCCTGGGGAGTGCGAACACGCCCAACAGGTTGCCCTCCCGGAGCAACGGGACAGCCAGCGTGGTCCGGAAACCGAGGATCCGCTGCAGGTCGCGCTGCTCGTACTCGGGATCGGCCAACACGTCCGGGATGTGGACGGTTCGCCGCTCCAGGACCGCCCGGCCCCAGGCCGAGGCACGGCCGTGGCGAAGGCGATCCGGACGCGCCTTGACGTAGTCCAGGAACTCGGCGGGGGCCTGGAACGCCGCGGCGACGTACACCGACTCGGCCGAAAATCGAAGGATGAGGCCAGCCTCCGAGTGGCAGAGCCTGGCTGCGCTTTCGGCCAGCGTATCGAGCACCACCTGCAGGTCGAACGTGGAGCGGCTGATGACGCGGAGGACGTCGGCCGTCGCGGTCTGCCGCTCCAGGGCCTCGTTCAGGTCCCGGTTGCGCTGCTCCAGCTCCTGAAACAGGCGGGCGTTCTCGATGGCGATGACGGCCTGGTCGGCGAAGGCTTCGAGGAGCGCGATGTCCCGATCGCTGAACGCCAGAACCTCGAAGCGCACCACATCCAGGACGCCAATCGGTCCATTTCGGCCGCGCAGAGGCACCGCGACGACGGTGCCCCAACCGGAGCTCTCCTGAAAGGGCCGTGAGGCCGGATACTCCTCCTTGACGCCCACAGCCCCATCGGGGACGTGTACCGTCCGCGCTTCGATGAAGGCCCGGCCAGCGATCGACTCCGTCGTCGCAGGCTGGCCCGGCGATTCGACGAAGGGGTCCCGAAACAGCGGCGCGTAATAGTCACGCATGGCCCCGTGCGCGGCGCGCGGAGCGAGCCGTCCGTCCGTCTCGCGCACCTGGAGGATGACGCCTCCCGGTGCTCCGCAAAGCCGGGTCGCCGTTGCCAGGATGGACTGAAGGGCCGCCTGGAGGTCAGTGGGTTCGGTGGCGATGACGCGCAGCACCTCGGCCGTCGCGGTCTGCTGTTCCAGGGCCTCGCCTAGCTCGCGATTGCGATGCTCCAACTCCTCGAACAGGCGGGCGTTTTCGATGGCGATGACGGCCTGGTCGGCGAACGTCTCGATCAGGGCGATCTCACGTCGGCTGTATGGCTCCGCGACATCGCGAACAACAGTTATGTTGCCGATCGCATCGTCTTCGCGAATGAGCGGTACCTGCAGCGAGGCGAAGGCCACCGGTTGCAGCATGGGATACTCAGCGAGAAACGATGGACTCGACCGATCGGGAACGTGGATCGTCCGTCGCTCCCGAATCGCCACATGTCCCGGCCGGTGCTCGAAGAGATCGACGAGGTCGCCAGCGCGAGACAGGAACCCCTCGCCCTCGCTAACGACCATGCGAAGCATGTTGCCTTCACGGATGGCGATCTGGACGCGGCTGCTTCGGCTCAGCTGCTTCGCGCTCGACGCAACGGCGTTCAGGACGGGTTGGACGTCCGTGGGTGAGCCGGCGATCACACGGAGGATTTCAGCAGTGGCCGTCTGCTGCTCCAGCGCCTCGCTGACCTGGCGATTACTCTTCTGGAGCTCGGCGCTCCGATGCTCCAGCTCCTCGAAGAGGCGGGCGTTCTCGATGGCGATGACGGCCTGATCGGCGAACGTCTCGACGAGAGCGATCTCGCGCTCGGTGAAGGGCCGAACCTCCGCGCGGCGAATGTAGATCGCCCCGACGGCCACGCCGTCTCGAAGCAGCGGTACCGCCAGTGCCGTCCTCGTCCCGTGGCGCCTGGAGATCGGGGCCCCGACTGGATACTCGTCCAGCGCCGCCTGGACGTCCGGCACGTGCACCGGGCTTCGCTGTCGAATCGCCCGACCGTGGATTGTGCCGTCGAGGGGGCGCGCCCGCATGCCGATCGGCTCGGCCGGCATCGGCCCGGCCCGCGCGATCGACCTCCCCTCGTCGCCATCGACCTCGAAGATCAACGCGTTGCTCGCCTCGCAGAGCCGCATCGCACGTTCGGCCACCGCGCCCAGCACCCGGTCGAGATCGTCTGGGAAGGATGCGATGACGCGCAGGACCTCGGCGGTGGCCTGCTCACGCTCTTCGGAGGCCGTGAGCATCTCGCGGAGCTGCTGATGCTCCCCCCGGAGTTGCCGCAGCTCGGCTCGGAGCTGCTCGACCGTCGCGGCGTCGTCGCCCATCACGACCTCCGAAGGCCCCGCCCCACCCACGGCCGTCGGTGCCCGCATCGGAGCGGGCGAAGACGGACGGCGGCACTATCGCGCGCCCGCCCACCCCTGTCAAGCCGAGCGTGGCACGCTCCTGAGCGAGCATACGACGGGGCCGCGGCGGGGCGATGTGACGGGGGTCACAGGCTGCGGGTCAGTCAGCGGCGCCCCGCTGTGTCCGCGCCTTCAGATCCAGGAGCGGACGGCCCTGTACTCGCCCATGGTCCTCCCCTCCGGGCAAGGTGATGTCCCAGGAGTACCCGATCTCGGGTATGCTACTGCCCTGGGCGCGGTCTCGGCGCGGTGACTGCCCGCACGCTCGAAAGGGGTCGCATGTTTGACCTGCCACGGGTGAGCTTCGCGCACATCGGCGGCTCCGGCACCTGGGGGTTCCCCTACCCCGACGAGACCCTCGCCGGCCATCCGACCCTCTCCGTCCGCGTCGTCGAGCCGGACATCCAGGTCGAGACGCCGTTCGGCCCGTCGCCCTCGTTCCGCCTCTGCCGCGTGACCAACCGCGAGACCGGCGCCGAGCGCGACTATCTGTACGTCTGGATGCACGGCATCGACCCGCGCCGTCCGGCCGGCCAGCCGAGCGCCGTCGCCTCTGAGCGCGTCTTCGACGTGCTCAACCGCTGCGGCGTCCGCCAGGTCTTCGTCGACAACAGCACCGGCGGCATCGCCGAGGACCTGAACCCCTGGGACCTCGTCGTCGTCAAGGACCTGATCGACCTGAGCGGCGTCGTGCCGAGCCCGGTGCCGCCGAGGACCGTCCGCTTCGACGAGCCGTTCGACCCGGCCATGTCGGCCGCCCTGGTTGCGTCGGTCGAAGCGAGCTGGGAGCGGTTCTGCTCGATCGCCGGCGAGCCGTTCGCCCCGAAGCTGAAGCAGGGCGGCATCTACGTCCACAGCCCCGGCCCCTGGTTCGAGGGGCCGCACGAGGACCTGCTCTACCGCCGGGCCGGCATCGACATCGTCGGCAAGACGGCCGGCCCCGAGTACCGCCTCGCCCGGATGTACGGGATGCGGCTCGCCATGCTCTCGCTGGTGGTCAACCCCGCCGAAGGCCTCGGCGAGTTCGAGATGGACGACCTCAAGGCGATCTACCAGCGCTGCGGACCGATCATGGGCCGCTTCGTGATCGAGGCCATCGCCAGCGTCGAGGAGGCCGAGCCGGACGACGGGTCGGCCTGGGAGCCATCGTCGTTTCAGGAGTTCGCGCGGTTCGCGGTCTATGGAAAGGATGGAGCGGAATGACCTATCGAGTTGGGCGACGCCGATTCGTGGTGACGATGGTCGCGGCGCTGGGGACGCTCTCTGCCGCCTGCGCGCCGGCGCCGGCTGCCCAGCCAACCGTGGCTCCCGCGAAGCCGACCGAGGCCCCCAAGCCGGCCGCCGCCGCGAGCCCCGCTGCCGCTGCTGCCGCATCGCCCGCCGCCGCGGCCTCCCCGGCCGCTGCCGCCTCCCCGGCGGCCTCACCCGCCGCCTCGCCGTCGCCGGCCGCCGCCGCCCAGCCCGCCCCTGCCGCGCAGTCCGCGCCGGCCTCCAAGCCGACCCAGACCTTCGAGGTCGCCACCCAGCTCGGCTGGCTCCGCAACGGCGAGTTCGCGCCGATCATGGTCGCCGACGCCAGGGGGTACTTCGCCGACGAGGGGATCAAGCACCGCATCCTCGACGGCGGCCCCGGCAAGAACCCGGTCCCGATCGTCGGGGCCGGCCAGGCCGACTTCGGGATCACGGCCGGCGGCAGCTCCGTCTTCCAGGCCCGCGTCGCCCCCGATCCGGTCGACGTAATCGCCCTCGGGACGCTGCTCCAGGTCGGCCCGTACAGCTACATCACCCTCGGCAACCCGAGCGACCCGGACCCGAAGCCGAAGGATCTGGAAGGCAAGACGTTCGGCATGCAGGCCGACGGCGACTTCTTCCTCCAGGCGTTCGCCAAGCGGAACAACGTCGACCTCAGCAAGGTGAAGGTCGAGATCGTCCAGGCGAACGCCGAGCCGCTGCTCGTGGGCAAGGTCGACTTCTTCACCGGCTGGATCACCAACCAGACCTACCAGATCGACCAGGAGATCGCCAAGCCGGATGCCCCGCCGAACTTGAAGGGGAAGGCCTGGAAGGCGATGCGCTACGCCGACTACGGCGTGCTCAGCTACTCGGATGTGATCTTCGCGACGTCCAAGACGATCAAGGAGAAGCCGGACCTGGTGCGCGGCTACGTCCGGGCAGTCGCCAGAGCGATGCAGTTCATCCTCGACAACACCGACGAGTCGGTCAAGCTCGTCGCGTCGTATCCGGAGCAGGTCGAGGACGCTGCCAAGCTGACCTGGCGCTGGAAGATCCAGAACGCCCTGTTCGTCAGCGAGGACACGAAGAAGAACGGCCTGCTCTGGATGAACCCGGCCCGCTGGGACGAGATGATCGCCTTCTACAAGGAGTACGACCAGATCCCGAAGACGATCCCGGCCGCCGACATGATGACCAACGACTTCAACCCTGGTCCCAACCTGAAGGTCTGACCGGTGGCCCCGTCGATTCTGACCCCCCGCACAGCTCCCCCTCTCCCGCGCACAGGGAGAGGGGGCTGGGGGCCGTGGGGGTAGGGGGCCCCATGGTAGGAGGGATTGAGGGCTACCCATGTCCGAGCCGATCTCGATCCGGGGCGTCACCCGCCGCTTCGGGCGGACACTGGCGCTCGACACCGTCGATCTCGAAGTCGCGGCCGGCGAGTTCGTCGCGCTGGTCGGGCCGTCCGGCTGCGGCAAGACGACCCTGCTCCGGATCGCCGCCGACCTAGTGGCGCCGACCACCGGCGAGGTCCGGATCGGCGATGCGCCGCCGGCCCAGGCGCGGCGGTCGCGGCTGCTCGGATTCGTCTCGCAACGGCCGGCCGTGCTGCCCTGGAAGCGCGCCGTCGACGACGTCGCGTTCACCCAGCGGATCACCGGCCGGCGCGGGTTTGCGCCGGCCGACTTGCTGCGCGACTTCGGCCTAAAGGGCCACGAGGAGAAGCGGCCGGCCCAGCTCTCCGGGGGGATGGTCCAGCGCGTCAACATCGCCAGCGCCATCGCTCACGACCCCCAGGTCCTGCTGATGGACGAGCCGTTCGCCGCCCTCGACGAGATGAAGCGCGAGGAGATCGGCGACTGGTTCGCGACCGAGCTCCAGGTCCGCCCGAAGACGGTCCTCTTCGTCACCCACCACATCGACGAGGCCGTCATCCTGGCCGACCGGATCGTGGTCTTCTCGGCCGCGCCGGGGCGGATCCTGGAGGTGGTCCAGGTGCGGCGGCCGCGCCCGCGTGGGCCGGAGTTCCGCCAGGACTCGGTCTTCGTGGAGACGGCCGCCCACATCCGCGGCCTGCTGTTCGCCAGGGGAGGCGTGCCGGCGTGATCGAGGTTCCGTCCGATCCGACCCAGCAGGCGGCGACCGCCCTCGCCGCCGAGCCGGCGATCCGCCGTGAGGACGGCGCGCGGCGCGCGCTCGGGCTGGTGCTGCGGATCGTGGCACCGCTCGCCTCGATCCTCGCCCTCTGGTACCTGGCGATCTACTTCTCGGCGCTGCCGGCCTTCGTGATCCCGCGCCCCGAGCGCGTCCTCCAGACGCTCGTCAACGACCGCTCGTTCATCACCGTCCACCTGGTCGAGACGCTGAAGGTCGCCACGATCGGCTTCATCCTCTCGAACGTCGTCGGGATCGGGCTGGCGGTGCTGTTCCTGGCGTTCCCGATCGGCCGGCAGATCATCATGCCGGCCGCGATCACCCTCCGAAACATGCCGTACGTCGCCCTGGTGACGGTCCTGGTGCTCGCGTTCGGCGACAGTCTCGGCTCGAAGGTCACCATCGTCGTGCTGGCCGGCTTCTTCCCGGTCCTGGTCAACACCTCGCGCGGGCTCCAGGCCGCCGACCCGGTCGCGCTGGACCGGATGCGCGTGCTCAACGCCAGCTGGCTCGAGACGTTCCTCCACGTCCGGCTGCCGTACGCCCTGCCGTTCATCGTCTCGGCTCAGGAGATCACCGGCAGCGGCAGCATCATCGTCGCCATCGCCGCCGAGTGGATGATCTCCTCGACCGGCCTCGGCTACATCATCAACCGCGCGATGCAGCAGTACCGCGGCGACCAGGTGTACGCCGTGGCGTTCCTGGCGGCACTGCTCTCGTTCGGGGTCTACGCGCTGGTCCACTTCATCGGCGAGCGCCTGAACTGGCAGTCCGCCCAGACAGACCGCGCCTGAGCATTCCTGGAGGTCACGAGTGAGCGTGAGCCTGAACGGCTGCCTCTGCGGCCTCGATCCGAGCGTCCAGTACGATGGCCCGCGCGCCGTCCTCGCGACCCTCGGCGGCAGCCCGACCTGGGGCCTGGGCGACCGCTTCCATGAATACGCTGCCGAGCTTGGGCACGTCCGCCTCGGCGTCTACCGTCCCAACACGCCGTACGGCATCGGCCCCCAGGTCGAGCTGTACCGTGGCCCGAGCGGACGGGAGCTCCTGCGCATCCCGACCTACGGCCAAGTCGTGAACGAGCACCCGGAGCTGCACGCCAGCGAGTGGAAGACGTTCTGGATCCTCTGGCAGGCCGGCGTCAAGATCCTGCTCGTCGGCGGCACCAGCGGGAGCTGCGACTGGCGCCGTTCGGGAGAGCAGCCCGAGGCCGTGATGCCCGGGGACCTCGTGCTGCCGTTCAGCTACCTCCCGCGAGACACGATGCCGACCGGCCTCCCCGGCACCGAGCTGGAGTGGTGCCTGACCCGCCAGGTCGCGATCATGGACGACCCGTTCTGCCCGCCGCTCGCCGAGGAGCTCGCGGCTGAGGCCGAGAACCTCCCGGACTTCCAGTTTCGCCGCATCCACCCCCAGGCCGATCAGGTCGTGCTGAATCGCTGGCTGGCCGGCAACGGCTTCGAGTCGCTGGCGACCTCGCGGATGCTGGAGGAGTACGGACGAGCGACGGGCATGCCCGTCATCACCGGCGACTGCGTCAGCCCGGTCCTGGCCCGGGTCTGCGAGATGCACTTGCTCTACTACCACATCGTCTCGAACTGGTCGACCGGCCTGACCTCGGACGACCCGACGATCGTCCTCGACGAGATGTACACCCAGCGCATCCCGCGCGCAGCCGCCCGCCTCGAATTGAACTTGCTGGATCGACTCCAGGAGCCGACAACCTGTCGCTGCCAGGCCCTGCTGCGGCCGCGCCCGGCCGCCTACACGCTCGCGCTGAGCCCGCCCGCCGAGCCGGCGACTGGCTGACGCCGACTCGGCCCAGCGGCCGGGCTACTCGTAGACGTAGCCAGGGCTGAACGGGTGGAACATGATCTTCCGAAACTCGGTCTGGATCTGATGGTTTTCGTCGTGATGCACCTTCACGCCCATCTCGTCGTGCCCGGGGAAGATGAACGCGTCGTGCTCGGTGGCGAGCCCACGGATCCGCTCGATCGAGGAGCCCCACTTGCCGAGATCCCAGGTGATCGGCGTACCGACCGCCGGCGGCCCGTACGTCTCATGGGTGTACATCGCGTCGTCGGTGAGCAGCACCCAGCCGGTGTGGTCGAGTTGGAGGAGCAATCCGACCGTGCCCGGCGTGTGGCCGGGCAGGCTGACGACGTGCAGCCCCTTCAACAGTTCCTGGTCGCCGTAGATCAGCGTCGGCTTCTTCTCCACCAGGAAGTTCCAGTCCTGGCGGACGAAGAAGTTCTCGGCGGTTTGGACCTGCTGGACGTGCTTCCATTCGTCCTCGTGGACGACGGCCTCGGCGCCCGCCCGCTCGAACAGGCGCAGCCCACCGGCGTGGTCGCAGTGCAAGTGTCCCTGGACTACGTACTTGAAGTCCTCCGGCCCAAGTCCGAGCGACTTCAAGCGGTTCTCAAGCTGAACCTCGGGGGTGATCGCGCTCAGGTCGATCAGCCCCTGCCAGTCCGCGAGCCACTCCTGGGAGAAATTGTCCGAGAGGCCGGTATTCCAGAGCACCTTCCCGTCGGGGTGGTCGATGACGTAGCCGACGGTCGGGCACTGGTACCAGACCTTCGGTGCCTCCTGGCGTCCGGCGGTGAGCAAATAGTTCGGATGCGGGAAGACCATCAGCTCCATGTCGAGGCCCATGTAGCCGAAGTTGACTCCGGTTAGCTTGATGCCCATCAGCCCGGTCCCTCCTGGTCCGGCGATCGTCGCGGTTCCGTCGTTCGACGCCACGGCGGCGAGTCGGCGCGGCGTCGGTTCGGACCGGCGCCGCGCCGACTCGCCGCTTGCCCTTACGCCGGGGCAGGCTGGGCCGTCGGCGTTGCGGCGGACGTCGAGTCCTTGAACTCAGGGATGATGTGGTTCGCGAACAGCTCGATCTGGCGCTGCTCCTCATCCCACGACATGAAGCCCTGGTCGAAGAACCAGCCGAACCATTCGAGGTCGCCGCCGTCATGGACCCGCCGGACGGCGTCGATCTCCCGCTTCACCTGATCTACCGTCCCGGCGAGGGCGTATTTGACCTTCCGCATTCGGTCGAGCGTCCACTCCTCGCGCGGCAGCATGGTGTACGGGTCGAGCGGATACTTCTCGGCGTCCTCCGGCGTCCGGAACGCCTCCCAGAATCCGAAGCCGCCGAAATACGCCTGAAAGCCCGCGTAATTCGTCGTCCGAAGCAGGTCGACGGCCTGCTGCTCGGTGTCGCCGAAGTGAACGGCACGGAACGCGCCGACGCTTTCGCCGAGTCCGAGCTTGCGGCCTTGCTGGCCGGCGATCTCCTGATACACCTCGCAGAGGCGGCGGAACTCGGGCGGGTACGAGCTCAGGATCCAGGGGACTATCCCCTCGGTCGCGGTGTAGCGGATCGTCGACTCGCTGACCGAGAACGGCTGGAACAGCGGCGGATGGGGCTTCTGATACGGCTCCGGGATGACGCAG
>Ga0209382_10008651_pt1 | contig 12815 bp, 11 predicted proteins | sample SoiMetdeltSBSDD5_FD_187599 | JGI IMG/M metagenome (GOLD analysis project Ga0209382, IMG submission 187599) | Bulk soil microbial communities from a Populus tree surrounding site in Tennessee, USA - Soil MetaG P. deltoides SBSDD5 (SPAdes) (version 2) | ecosystem: Environmental > Terrestrial >... | reverse complement strand
TCGGACACGACGAGCGGGTGCACGACCTTGCCGCGTTCAAGACCTTGCTGACCAACGCGGTTCGGTGGACGTCGCGATCCGGGCCCAAGTAATCGGCTGAATGAGCGTCGTTCTGCTCTCGCTCTGCGCCGCGGTGGCCTACGGCTTGTCCGACTTCGTCGGCGGCATGTTGACGCGGCGCACGAGCGCATGGGCTGTCGCCACCGCGAGTCAAGTCGCGGCAACGATATTGGTGATCGCGTTCGCGAGTTTCACGCCAACCTGGCCCCCGATCAACACGCTGATTTGGGGAGCGTTCGGCGGCGTCGGCAGCGGCGCCGGCAACGTGCTCATCTATCGCGGCCTCGGCGCCGGCCGGATGACCGTCGTGGCGCCGGTCTCCGCGCTCGCGGCGGCGGCGCTGCCGGTCGTTGTCGGCATCCTTGGCGGCGATCGTCCCGGCGTCCTGGCCTTGGTCGGCGTGGCGACCGCGCTGCCCGCGGTCTGGCTCGTGTCGGGCGGAGGCGTCAGCCTCAAAGGCACCAACCTTCGCGAGGTCGTCAACGGTCTCGCCGCGGGCCTCGGCTTCGGTGTGCAGTTCTCCGCGCTCGGGCAGATTCCCGCAAGCGCCGGACTGACGCCGCTGGCCCTCAGTCAAATCGTGTCCGTGACGACGATCGTCGTTGCGGCATTGGTGGTTGGAGGCGCGTGGCTCCCCCGCGAGCGCTACAGCCGCCTGGGTGTGATCGCGGGTCTCCTGGCCGGCATTGCGACGATCGCGTTTCAGTGGGCCACGCAAGCCGGCATGCTGACGATTGCCGGCGTGCTGGCATCGCTTTATCCGGCCGTCACGGTGGTGCTCGCCGCGGTGGGGCTGCGCGAGACGATCCGCGGGATCCAAGGCGTCGGCCTCGCGCTCGCCGCCGCGGCGATTCTGCTGATCGCGGTTGGTGTCAGGCAGTGAATTGTGAATCGGGCGGGTGCCCAGCTATCGGCCCCGTTCACGTTTCACTGCCTGAGACCAGGCCCACCAGCCATACCCGGGCCGTAGAGAACCACCCCGGGGCGGGCGGAGGTCATGGATCCCGCTTCATAGACCACCTTGCCGTTGGTGATCACGATCGCGACCCCCTCGGCGTACTGATGCGGCCTTTCGAACGTCGCCGTATCGCGCACGCGTGACGGGTCGAAGATCACGATATCGGCCTTCATCCCCGGACGAATGACGCCGCGATCGTGGAGTCCGAGTCGCTGCGCGGGGAACGCGCTCATCCGGCGCACGGCATCTTCGAGGGCCAAAATCTTACGCTCGCGCACGTAGACACCGAGGACCCGCGAAAATGTCCCATAGCTGCGCGGATGCGGCGACGCACGGCCGAACACCGGTACTTCACCGTCCGAGGCAATCATTGTCGCTGGATGACGGAGGATGCGCTCGAGATCGTCCTCCCCGATGGCGTGGAAGATGCCTTGACAGCCGCCCTGCTCGACGATCCACAGCGTCGCGTCCGCAGCACCATCGATGGTGGCAGGCAGCGAGCGCTGCCGCGAAACGTCGGCCAGCGTTTTCCCGGCGAGCGACGGCTCCCACTCGCAGCTCGCGAGCGCGACGTTGCGCGGATCGCCGCCGCCGCGTTCGGTCTCGAGCAAGCGAACGGTTTCGGCGCGAATCTTCGCGCGAGCGGTCGAATCCTTGAGCCGTGAGAGCAGCTGCTGGCGTCCGCCTTCGAGTGCCCACGCCGGCAGCAAGGCGGACTGAATGCTCGTGCTCGACGCCGTATACGGGTACTGATCGATGGTAGCGTCGACGCCTCGCGCTCTGGCCTCATCGACGAGCGTCAACGTCTCCACGCTGCGGCCCCAGTTCGGGCGACCGATGATCTTGTGATGGGTGATCTGCGTGGGAAGGTGGCCCCGTTCGCCAATGCCAATCGTCTCCCGCACGCTGTCCAGTACCTTCGAGGCTTCGTCGCGCATGTGCGAAATGTGCATGCCGCCGAACCGGCCGGCGACCGCGGCGAGGTCGATGACCTCGTCGGTTGGTGTGAAGGTCCCCGGCACGTAGAACAATCCCGTGCTGAGACCGAAGGCGCCTTCGGTCATCGCCTGTTCGACCATCGTCCGCATCTTTGCGCGCTCCCCGGCATCTGCGGGACGGCTGGCGGCGCCCATCACGGCTTCGCGGATCGAACCTTGGCCGACGAACGTGCCGACGTTGACCGAACGCGGGGTCGCGGCGAACTTCGCCAGGAACGCGGCGATCGGCAATGGCGAGCTGCCGTCCGGACCTTCGATCAGCGTCGTCACGCCTTGGCGTACGTAATTGGCGGCGGTGGGGACCTCGAACAATCCGCGGCGCGCGTGGGTGTGGATGTCGATGAAGCCAGGAGCGACGACCTGTCCATTGGCGTCGATGGTTCTCGCAGCCGGACGCTCGATCCGCGCCCCCTGCGCGACGATCAGATCGTCGCGAACGGCGAGGTCGCCGCGAAACCACGGACTGCCGGTGCCGTCGATGATGCGCGCGTTGCGAATCAGGAGATCGTAGGGAGCTGGCTGTTCGGCGGAGAAGCCGCTCAGCGTCATGGCAATCGCCAGACCAGCCGCGGCGACCAATACCCGTCGATTGCAATTCATGGCAGCTACCTTACACTGAGGCGCGATCCTGGAGGACTCCCGCGTGCGAGCCGTGTCCATTCCTACTCTGGTCGTCGCAGCGCTGCTCGGCCTGCGGCTGTGTGCGTCGCCCGATCCGGAACTGTGGCGTCAGGTCGAAGTGATCCGCACCGCTCACGGCGTTCCGCACATCCGCGCGGAGAACCTCCGCGCGGCGGGATATGCGCTGGGCTGGGTGATGTGCGAGGACTATGGCACACGGACGCCACTGCGTCTGGTCGGGGCCCGCGGCGAGCTCGCGCGATTCGAAGGACGGCCCCGTGTCGACAGCGATTTCGCCAATCTCCGCGCGCGGGCGCGAGCGATCGAGACCTATCACCTTCTCGATCAGGAGACTCGCGACGTCTACGACGGATTCGCCGCGGGAGTGAACCGCTTCATCACCGTCTTTCGCGACCAGTTCCCGGCCGGGATGCCGAGCGACTTTTCCGGCTACGACGTGGCGACGCTCGATATCGGCGATGGTCCACCGGCGGCGCGAGTGCGTCGATTCGTCGCGGCCCGCGCAGGCGCGCCGGCCGAGCCAGAGCCGAACCAGCCGAATGCCGAGGACGGATCGAACGCCTGGGCATTGGCACCATCGCGGACTCGATCCGGGCGCGCCATTCTGCTGCGCAACCCGCATCTCGCCTGGACCGCCGGCTATTACGAGGCGCACGTTACCGTGCCGGGGGTGGTGGACTTCTACGGCGACTTTCGCGTCGGCGGACCGTTGATTCTCATCGGCGGCTTCAACCGTCATCTCGGATGGGCGACCACCAACAGCAACAGCGGTGACCTGACGGAGTTCTACGCGCTCGATCGTGACCCCACCGCCACCGATCGCTACCTCCTCGACGGGGCGTCGCTGCCCATCAGCCGCGCGGCGGTGACGATTCAGGTGCGGGAGGGAGAACACCTGGTGCCGGAAACCCGCGAGCTCCAGTCGACGCCGCTCGGACCCGTGGTCTACGTCGATCGCGCGAAGGTGTACGTCGCCCGCACTGCCGGCGACGGGGAATTCAGGGGGGGCGAACAGTTCCTGCGCATGATGCGCGCCCGATCGTTGGCGGAGTGGAAGGACGCCATGCGGCTCCGCGCGATTACCACGTCGAACTACACCTACGCGGATCGCGCCGGCAACATTTTCTACTTGTGGAACGCATCGCTGCCGCTGCTGCCCCATCCGGTTGCCGGCGACACCGGTGTCACGCCGGCGCAAACCATGCGCGACTTGTGGACCCGCTACATTCCGTTCGAGGCGCTGCCCCAGCTCCGCAATCCCCGCGGTGGTTACCTGCACAACGAGAATGACTCGCCGCACTACGCCAATGTTCGCCGCCGTATCGTCACCACCAACGCCTACCCGAACATCGAACCGCCACAGCTGCGGCTCCGCAGCCAGCATGCGCTGACGCTCATCGACAACGACCGCAAGCTGACGCTCGATCAGGTCATTCGCTTGAAACACAGCTATCGGATGCTGCTCGCCGATCGCGTGAAGCGGGATCTGATCGCGGCGGTCCGGGCGACGAGGCCGACCGGTGACATCGCCGAGGCGCTCGCGTTGCTGCGGCGCTGGGACAACACCGCCGCGCCTGCGAGCCGGGGCGCCGTCCTGTTCGAGATCTGGTTCCAGCGGTACAGCCAGCTGATGAAAGGAAGTGCCGCGTTCGCGCGGGTGTGGACGGAGCACGATCCGCTGCGCACGCCCGCCGGACTCGCCGACCGTCGCCGGGCGGCGGAGGCGTTCGCGTCGGCGGTCGAGGAAACGGCAAAGCGCTACGGCCGTGTCGACGTCGAGTGGGGCGAGGTGCACCGTGTCAGGCGCGGCGCGGTCGACGAGCCGGTCGGCGGCTGTGCCGGCCAGCTCGGATGCTTTCGCGTGCTGACGTTCAACCCTGCCGCCGATGGCAAGCTGATCGCCGACGGCGGCGACGGCTGGGTCCTGGCCGTCGAGTTCACCGACACGCCGCGCGCGTACTCGGTGCTCGCGTATGGCCAGAGTCCAAATCCCGACTCGCCATGGCACTCCGATCAGGCGTCGATGTTCGCGCGTGGCACGTTGAAGCGCGTCGCGTTCACCGCCGCCGACGTGGACGCGGCGGCCGTCACGCGCTATCGGCCCGGACAGTGAGGGTCGGGCTCCGGGCTCCAGGCTTCAGGCTCCGGGCTCCAGGCTTCAGGCTCCGGGCTTCAGGCGTCAGCTTGGGGTCCGCGAATCGATCGATCGATTTGTCGAATCGCGCCGAAGTGATACGAGAGATGCGCGATGCTGCCGATGACCGTATCCATTTCGATCGCCGTCATCTCGCGCGGCGTCGCCAGCCCCTGATGCCAGCGCCGGACGGTGTCGCGCAGCCGCGACCGGAGCGCCGCCCATTCCTCGTCGCTCACCGTCCTGCGCCGCCAGCTGGCCGTCCAATCGGCATCGCTCCAGGGATCGGGATTCCCTTCGCTCCACCGGTTCATCAGGTCGAGCCCGTAGCAGAGGTGATCGACATGGGCGGCAATCGGCGCGCCGCCGTTGGCCGGCGCGCGCGACGCGTCGGCACCGCGCAACGACTCGAGCGATTGGAGCAGCCCCGCGTCGCCGGGATTCAACATGAAGGCGCCCTCCGGTCGAGGCCCGTCGATGAGCTCTCCGAACAGCCGCGCTAATGATTCATGCACAGAAGCCATGCCCGATCGTCTCATGAGTAGAATGACGTCGTGACGCAAACCGGGCTTCCCGATCCGGCCGACCCGACGCAGTTCGAGTGCACGATGTCGATCGACTGTCCGCCGGCACGGGTGATGTGGGCGTTCTTCGATCCGCCGGCGTTGTCGGTGTGGTGGCGTGCCGTCCGCTCGGTGACGACGCCGCGGCCGCTGGGCGTCTACGCGATCGAATGGGCGCCGTCGAGCGAGCGCGACGATCTGCTGGGCCGACTCGGCGGCGTCTTCCACGGCACGGTGATGGAATATCTCCCCGCCCGCGAGCTGTTCGTCGCCGACGCCTGGTGGCTTCCGCCGGACGAAGAACCGATCGGGCCGATGTCGCTCGAGGTCAGTTGCATGCTCGACGGCGCCGCATGCCGGCTGCGCGTGCGCCAGAGCGGCTTCGAAGAGAGCGCGCGCTGGCGGCGGTACTATGCGGTCATCACCCGCGGCTGGCATTCGTCGCTGGCGGCGCTCAAGGAGTATCTCGAAACGCCATGATCGCTACCCACACGTTGGTCGTAACCGGGGCAGGCAGCGGCGTGGGGCGCGCGGTTGCCCATAAATTCGCCGCGCACGGCTGGAACGTCGCGCTCGTGGGCCGCCGCGTCGAGCCGCTCGACGAAACCGCGGCGCTCGCCGCCGGGGCGACCTCGCGGCTCGCCTCCTTCCCGTGCGACGTCAGCGAGGCCGGCGCGGTCGCCGCCATGGCCGACGGTGTGCTGAGCCGCTTTGCCGGCGTCGACGTCCTGGTGAACGCCGCCGGCATCAACGTCCCGCAGCGCAGCTTCGTCGCCCTGTCGCTCGACGACTGGCACGCGGTGATGGCCACCAACCTGCATGGCGCCTATTACTGCGTGCGAGCGTTCCTGCCCGGGATGCGCGAGCGCCAGAACGGCACCATCGTCAACATCAACTCCGACGTCGGCAAGACGGCCCGCGAGCTCGCCGGGCCCGCCTACGTATCGTCGAAGTTCGGGCTGATGGGATTGACGCAGCAGATCAACGCCGAGGAGCGCCGCAACGGCATTCGCGCCTGTTCGATCTGCCCGCGCGATATCAACACGCCGCTGCTCGACAAGCGGCCGCAGCCGCCGCCGACCGAGGTGCGCGCCCGCATGCTGCAGCCCGAGGATCTCGCCGAGTGCGTGTGGCTCGCCGCGACGCTCCCCCAGCGCGTGGTGCTCGACGAGATCTCGCTGTCGAGCCGATAACGCTTGGGCCGAGCGACAGCCGCTGTTCACGGCGCGCCTGCGCGCGATCACGATGGGCACGACGAACACGACGGGCACGGAGCAAATCAGGGTTTGGTTTTGCGAATAACGGAACACCCTAGTTGCTTCGTGCTCGTCGTGTTCTTCGCGCCATCGTGGCTGCCGCGAAACGGCCGTGACAGTGAAAGGTGTGACTATCCGCTCACTTTGCGCACGTGCAGGAAGTTTGCGTCCATCCGCTGCTGCGCCGGGCCGACGTTGATGAACACCACCACCGAACCCGGGGTCAGCAGGCCGCGCTCGAGCATGAGCGCCTCGACGCGATCGAGGTTCGTCTCGGCCGACACGAACGGCTCGACGCCCCACCACAGCCTCAGCGAGCCGGCGAGTTCGGCGTGAGCGGTGGCGGCGAGGATGGGCGCCGCTGGCCGCAGCGCCGATAACAGCCGGGCGGTCCGTCCTTCGTGCGTGACCGCGACGATCGCGCTGGCGCGTGCGGTGGTCGCCAGCGTGACCGCGGCCTCGCACAGCGCCGGACCGTGCAGGCTGACCAGGGGATCGATGGCCGGCAATACGTGCGGAAACGTGGCCAGCGGCTCGGCGTCGCGAATGATCGCGTCGAGCGTCTGCACCGCCCGTACTGGAAACGCGCCCGCCGCCGTTTCGCCGGCCAGCATGATCGCGTCGGTGCCCTCGTCGACGGCGTTGGCCGCATCGCTCACCTCGGCCCGCGTTGGCCGCGGCTCGACCCGCATCGATTCGAGCACTTGCGTCGCCACGATGGCGGGCTGGCCGACGGCGCGCGCGCTGCGGATGATCTCCTTCTGCACCCGCGGCACCTGCTCGAGCGGCAGCTCGAGGCCGAGATCCCCCCGCGCCACCATCACGCCTTGGGTCAGCGCCAGAATGTCCCGCAGATTGCGCACACCGGCCGGCCGCTCGATTTTGGCAATCAGCGGCGTCGACGCACCGGCGCGATCGATGATCTCGCGGGCCCGCGCGACGTCCTCGGCCGTCTGGACGAAGCTGAGCGCCACCAGGTCGACGCCCTGCTGCAAGCCGAACCGCAGATCGTCCTCGTCCTTGCTGGTCAGCGCCGATGGGGGAAGCGGCACGCCTGGCGCGTTGATGCCTTTGTTTCCGCCGAGTGCGCCGCCATGGACGACGACCGTGGCCAGACCGTCGCTGCGCAGTTCGACGACTCGCAGCTCCATCCGGCCATCGTCGACCAAGAGTCGATCGCCAGGTTGGGCGGATCGAATCAACTCCGCGTAGGGCGTGAAAATGCGCGAGGCGCTGCTTGGATCGGTGCCGGCCGAGAGCAGAACCGTCGTGCCCGCCTGGAGCGTGACCGGCCGGCCGTCCGCTACCGGTCCAGTGCGCATCTTCGGTCCGGCCAGGTCCTGCATGATCGCCACGTGCTTGCCGGTCTGACGAGCGATGCCGCGAATGCTGCTGATGTTGACGGCGTGCGTCTCGTGCGTGCCGTGGGAGAAGTTCAAGCGAAAGACGTCGACGCCGGCGTCGAGCATCGCGCGCAACACGTCGGGCGCATTGCTCGACGGCCCCACGGTCGCGATGATCTTGGTTCGCCGAATGCCTACGCCCACGGATCCACCAGCGCTTTCGTGATGCGCATGGCCTCGGCATCGGCCAAGGCGTCGTCGAGGCCGCCCAGCGCATAGGTGCGGGAGCCGATCGCACGCCATGGAATCGACGACGCAGGCTCGGCGAGAACCTCGAGGGCCCGCACGAAATGCCGGGCCTCGCTGCCCCAGCAGCCGCGGATCTCGAGGTGTTTGCGGTTGATGTGCTGATGGGCGTTGATCGCGCTCGGCCCGACGTCGGTGTAGTGACCGGCAATCACGTAGCGGCCGCCGTCGCGGACCAGGGTGACGCCCTCCTCGACGGCGCGCGCCGATCCAGCGGCTTCGACCACGACGTCAGCGCCTTCGCCGAAGGTGCGGGCGCGGATCGCCTCGAGCCGTTCTTCAGCGGTCGTCTGCGCGATCGAGAGCGTCAGGCCGGCGCCCATCTCGCGCGCGAGCGCGAGCCGCGGCTCCGGATCGCCGATCGCGAACACCGCCGAGGCGCCGGCCAGTCGAGCGAGCGCCATGACGCTCAGGCCGACCGCACCGGTGCCCTGGACAACCACGGTGTCGCCCGGCGCGAGCGATGCTCGTTCGATGACGTGGACGGCGGTGAGCAATCCGCAGCCGCCGCCAATGTAGTCGTCGAACGCCACCCCGTCGGGGAGCCTGGCAACGCCGACTCCTGGCTCGAGGTAGATGTACTGCGACCATCCGCCGAGCAGGCCCTCGGACGCAGGATCGGTGATGCCATAGACGCGACGACTCGCACATCGCGTCGGCGTGCGATGGATCGTGCAGGCCCGGCATTGGCCGCACGTCCGGTGAACGTCGAAGAATACGGCGCGATCGCCTTCGCCCAGCACCGACCCGTCGAGCGCGCGCAGCGGCCCGCGCACCGATTCGAGCACACCCGTCGAGACGTGTCCCGGGATGATCGGATACGGCACCCCCGCCAAACGGCCGTGCCACAGATGCACGTCCGTGCCGCAGACTTCCGAGCGTGCGGTGCGCAACAGCGCGGCGCCGGGAGGCAGATCCGGACGCGGGAATGCGCGAAGCTCGAGTGGTTGTCGCGGGGCGGCCATCACGGCCGCGAGAATCGATGAAGGCACTTGGATTATTTTAGTGTGTGCGCGTAAATGGATCGCGTCTCTCCTCGTGTTTTCTTCTCGTGCTCGCACTGACGGCGGTTGCCGCCGAGGTCCACGCTCAGAATGCGCCGGCGCCGCGGCGGCAGTTCCTGACCGTCAGCTACGATTGGCTGTATACCTGGCCATTGCATTTCGACAAGTTTCCGCTCGAAGACATCCTCGGCGTGCCGCTCGATGACACCGATCCCCCCTACGACTATCGCTCCGAGGACGGCCGCACGCTCGTCGCCGTCGAGCGATTCGCGCGACGGAATCGCGCCGTGAGCGCCGCCGTCTATCCGTTTGGCCTCAGCACCGGCCCAACGCTAGGCATCCGCGGCAGCATCGAACAGCTGCCGGAGATTCGCGTGCAGTTCGACGGCGCCTCGCCGATCGCTTCGTACACGTTCACCAGCGGACTCGCCTACGACATTGGCGCGGGCGTGTACGTCGCCGATCGGTCGGGCGGGTGGGGCCTCGGCGCGTACTCATTTCTCGTCGGCGGCATCGGCCGGGTGACCAGCGACGAACGCAGCGGCCGCCGCTACTTCGCGGAAGGCGGCGGTGGACTACAATCGGGACCGTTCGGATTCGAGCTGTCGGTCAAGTTCGGCTGGAACAAGTTTAGTGAGCCGCTCGAGCATCGCTTCCTCACCGTCCCAATCAACATGCGCGCCACGGTGAGCTTCTGAATCAACCATCGTGTAAGGGAGCTCGGGGGACGAAGTCCCCCGATGAGAAATGAGCCCTGAGCCTACAACGTCAGTAAACCACTGGCTGCGATCGGCACTCGACGACGCCCACCGGCGCGGCCTGCCCGAGCTCCAGCCGCTGCTGGAAGCCCTGGCCCAGTCCCTGGCCGCGTTGCGCGCTGCCGACGACGAGCACGCGGCACGGCGGCAGCAACGGTCGAACGCCGACCCTGGTCATGAGCAATGACCGCGCCTGACCTTCGCCGGATCGTCGATGTCGCACCGCAGATCAGGTCCGGGGCGCTGTCGCCGGTCGATCTCGTGAAAGGCTGCCTCGATCAAATGGATCGACGGGCTGACGTCAATGCGTTCATCACCAGGCTCGACGAGCACGCGCTGGCGCAGGCGGCGCGGTGCGAGCGCGAGATTCGCGACGGCGGATATCGCGGCCCGCTGCATGGAATTCCGATTGCGGTCAAGGATCTGATCGACGTCGCCGGGACGAAGACGACCTCGGCCTCGGCCGTGCCGGTGGAAATCGCGCCGCACGATGCCGCGTCGATCGCGCAGCTGCGCCAGGCCGGCGCGATCGTGATCGGCAAGACCAACCTGCACGAATTCGCGTTCGGCACGACCAGCGACGAGTCCGCCTTCGGCCCGGTCCGTCATCCGCTCGATCCAGAGCGATCGGCGGGTGGATCGAGCGGCGGCTCGGCCGCGGCACTCGCCGCCGGCATGTGCTTCGGTGCGTTGGGCACGGATACTGGCGGATCGATTCGCATTCCCTCGGCGGTATGTGGAACCGTCGGCCTCAAACCGACGAGCGGCGAGATTTCCGTGCACGGAGTGGTGCCGCTGAGCACCACGCTGGATCACCTTGGTCCGATGGCACGGTGCGTCGCCGACACGGCGCTGCTGTTCGACGTCCTCAAGGGACGGCCGCCCGTCGGAACCGTTCCCACCGCCGATCGACTGACCATTGGAACGCCCGTGCGCTTCTTTTGCGACCGCCTGGAGACGGGCGCGCGGCGAGCGCTCGAGCATGCGCAATCCGCACTAACCGCGGCCGGCCACGAGCTGCGCGAGACCGATGTCGAGCACGCGTCGTGGACACCGGCCGTCTACCTCCACATCGTCCTCCCAGAGGCGTCGCGATTTCACGCGCGATGGCTGGAGCGTTCGCCCGAGGCCTACTCTCCAGGTGTGAGGCTGCGGCTCGAAATGGGGCGCTATGTACTGGCCGAGGATTACGTGCGCGCCATGGATCTCCGCGCGGAACTGACCGCCGCGGTCGATGCCGCGCTCGAAGGGTGTGATGCGTTGCTCGTGCCCGCCCAGCCGATGGCGGCGCCACTGCTCAACACGCCCACCGTCGACATCGACGGCCGGGCAGAACCCGTGCGCGCGGCCATGCTGCGGCTGACCCAGCTGTTCAACATCACCGGCCATCCCGCCGTTGCGCTGCCGGGAAGCCATGACATCGACGAGTTGCCACGCGGATTGCAACTGGTAGGAAGACGCCATCAGACGGAACGGCTGTTGGAGATCTCCGCCGCGCTCGAGCCGCTCTTCCTTCCTGGCACTGTCGCGATGAGCACCTAGGGTAAGCTGGTCGTCAGGGGTCTGGGGAGGTTGGGATAGGAGCGGGTCCGGCTGATGCCGGACACTGCACGCAGGTCGAATCCTCGAAAACATGCTCGAGAGCTCAGTCGTCAGCGGAATGTTTCATGCGTGGGAGCGCCGGCTCGCGGCGGCGTCCACCGATCGCGTCGTCCGGCCGTTCGAGTGGGGGCTGGAGTGGCTCGGAAGCGACCAGGCCCATTCGCCGGTCGCGCACCTCGAGCAGTGGGCGGAGAACGCGGTGGCCTCGAGCGAGAGCTTCTACGCGCTGCCGCCGTGCAATGACTTCAGTCTCGAGGGCGAGTGGCTCTCCTATCCGAGCGCTATCGAGACTCCCGATCATGACAACAACGTGGTCCGGGCCCGCTATTTCCCTGATTCCTCCGACGCCGGCCGGCGGCGCGCGGTGATCGTCCTACCACAATGGAACTCGGACGCCGAAGGGCACGTCGGGTTGTGCCGGCTCCTCAACCGCTTCAAGATCTCCGCGCTGCGACTCAGTCTTCCGTATCACGATGCGCGGAAGCCGCAGGAGCTCCGCCGCGCCGATTACATCGTCAGCTCCAACATCGGCCGGACGGCGCAGGTGTGCCGGCAGGCGGTGCTCGACGCACGGCGGGGCATCGCGTGGCTGGCCGCGCAGGGCTACGAATCGATTGGCATCCTCGGCACCAGCCTCGGCTCGTGTCTCGCGATGCTCGCCGCGGCGCACGAACCGCTGGTGCGCGCGGCCGCGTTGAACCACATTTCGCCGTTCTTCGCCGACGTCGTCTGGTCGGGGCTGTCGACGCAGCACGTGCGGGAAGGGCTCGATGGCCATATCGAATTGGACCGCCTGCGGCGGATCTGGATGCCGATCTCGCCGTACCCCTACCTCGACCGCGTGCGCGGCCGGCGCATACTCCTCATCTACGCGCGCTACGACTTGACCTTCCCTGTCCACCTCTCGCGTATGCTCGTCTCAGAGTTTCGGCGCCGAGGTATCGAGCACGAGCTGACGGTGCTGCCCTGCGGCCACTACAGCACGGGCGTGACACCCTTCAAGTGGCTCGACGGGCTCACCTTGTGCCGTTTTCTCGCGCGCAATCTCTAGGGCTGACGGGCCGCTCGACGGCACGTGGCCGCCTTCGGTGGATGGCGGTGGCCGGGCGGCGGGCGGCGGGGGGACGAAGGAACCTCCGGGGCCTCCTAGCGTCCAACACCTGAGACCAAGCAACCCGCCCCGAGCGTAGC
>Ga0209382_10008648_pt1 | contig 12817 bp, 10 predicted proteins | sample SoiMetdeltSBSDD5_FD_187599 | JGI IMG/M metagenome (GOLD analysis project Ga0209382, IMG submission 187599) | Bulk soil microbial communities from a Populus tree surrounding site in Tennessee, USA - Soil MetaG P. deltoides SBSDD5 (SPAdes) (version 2) | ecosystem: Environmental > Terrestrial >... | reverse complement strand
CTCGACAACGTCAGCCTCGACCTGTTCCCCGGCGAGCTCACGGTGACGGCCGGGCCGTCCGGCTCGGGCAAGACCACGTTGCTGTCCATCATCGCGGGGTACGAGGTGCCGGACGCCGGTGAGGTGGTGACCGGGCCACTGGGCTGGCGCCACCTGGCGTTCGTACCGCAGGCGCTCGCGTTGCTCGACGAGCTGACGGTCGCCGAGAACGTGGACCTGCCGGCCCGACTCGACCCGACCGCGTCTGCCGAGCCCGTCGCGGATCTGTTGCGACTCCTCGAGATCGAGCACCTGGCCGACCGCTACCCGGCGGACACCTCGGGCGGCGAGCAGCAGCGAACGGCGCTGGGTCGGGCGTTGCGGTTGCGGCCGGCGATCCTGCTGGCCGACGAGCCCACCGGGCATCAGGACCGCGGCCGGGTCGACCTCGTGCTCGGCATTCTGCGCCAGCACGCGTACCGGGGCGCGGCCGTCGTCATCTCCAGCCACGACGAGGCGGTCATCTCGATGGCCGACCGGGTCGTCACGCTCGACGACGGCCGGATCGTGTCGGACACCTCTGCGTCGATCAAGGGCAAATGGGCGGGCATTTCGGACGTCTCACCCACCATTCGTCCTTGATCGACGGGAAGGGCGGTGGGGTCAGCTCGTGCCCGCGCCCACGCTGACGTTGAAGGAGAGGGCACCGGCGGCGAGCGCCGCGACGAGTAACAGCACGATGCCCCACCCGATGAGCCGTTCGGCGGGTTGTAGCCGGCGCGCCGCGTTCCTCCACCGGCTTACCGGGCCGGTTGGCGCCTCCGTGGTGGTCGCCTCCGCGGTCGGCTCCGTGCGGTTCAGCGCGCGTAGCACGATGATGGCGCTGCCGCTGAGGACGAGTAGCGCGCCGAGGACGGTCGCCGTACCTGAGATCCAGTTGCGCATACCCAATCTCCCTCCCCGGGCTGGCTCGGATCGGCGATCAGGCTAGCGGATCAGCGCTGTACCCGCGCACCGGCACCGCGTACCAGCGCCTCGACCTCGGTGAGGCTGGCCATCGAGGTGTCACCGGGAGTAGTCATCGCCAGTGCGCCGTGTGCGGCGCCGTACTCCACCGCCAGCGCCAGGTCACCCTTTTCCAGCAACCCGTAGACGAGTCCCGAGGCGAAGCTGTCGCCACCGCCGACGCGGTCGAGGATCTCCAGACCGCGCCGGTGCGTGGCCTCGACGAAACCCGTACCGCGGGCCCAGGCGACGGCTCCCCAGTCGTTGACCGTGGCACTGTGGACGGTCCGTAGCGTGGTGGCCACCACGGCGAAGTTGGCGTACTGCGCGGTCACGTCCTCGATCATCCGGCGGAAGTTCGCGGCGTCCAGTGTGGACAGATCGGCCGCGGTATCCGGTACCGCGAAGCCGAGGCAGGCCGTGAAGTCCTCCTCGTTGCCGAGCATGACGTCCACGTACCCGGCGAGGCGCCGGTTCACCTCCTGCGCCCGGGTCTGGCCGCCGACCGCCTTCCACAGGCTGGGCCGGTAGTTCAGGTCGTACGAGACGACCGTGCCGTGCCGGTGCGCGGCCGCCATCGCCGCCTCGATGACGTCCGGCGTCGTACCGGACAGCGCCGCGTAGATGCCACCGGTGTGTAGCCACCGCGCACCGAGCGTGCCGAACAGGTGGTCCCAGTCGACGTCCTCCGGACGCAGCTGGCTGGCCGCGGTGTGCCCGCGGTCGGAGACGCCGACCGCCCCGCGCACCCCGAACCCGCGTTCGGTGAAGTTGAGTCCATTGCGGACAGTGCGGCCGATGCCGTCGTACGGCACCCAGCGGACGAACGACGTGTCGACCCCGCCGGCGAGGATCAGATCCTCCAGCAGGCGGCCCACGTCGTTGTCGGCGAACGCGCTGACCAGAGCGGTACGCAGCCCGAAGCACCGGCGCAGCCCGCGCGCCACGTTGTACTCCCCGCCGCCCTCCCAGACGCGGAACTCGCGCGTGGTGCGGATGCGCCCCTCGCCCGGATCCAGGCGCAGCATCACCTCGCCGAGCGAGACGAGGTCGAAGCGACATTCGGCGGCCGGGCGGATCTCCAACCCTGTCATGGGACTCAGCCCCGAACCGCGGCGACCGCCGCAACACAACGGCGGGTCACCTCGGCCCAGTCGCCGGCCGCCAGTAGGTCCGGCGCGACCATCCAGGTGCCCCCGACCGCGAGCACGCTCGGAACCGCGAGGTAGTCCGCGAGGTTGCCGGTGTCGATGCCACCGGTCGGGATGAAGCGGACCGTGCGGAACGGCGCGCTGAGCGCCTTCACCATGCCGACACCGCCGAGCTGCTCGGCCGGGAAGAACTTGACGGTGTCGAGCCCGGCGTCGAGCGCCATCTGGATTTCGGTGGCGGTCGCGATGCCGGGGAAGACCGGTACCCCCAGCTCCTGGCAGCGCCGGACGACCGCCGGGCCGAATCCGGGGCTGACCACGAACCTGGCCCCGGCCGTCACGGCCTGCTCGGCCTGCTCTGCGGTCAGCACGGTCCCCGCGCCGACGACCAGCTCGGGACGGACCGTCATCGCCCGGATCACGTCAGCCGCCGCGTCGGTGCGGAACGTCACCTCGACGCAGTGCAGGCCACCCGCGACGAGGGCGCCGGCTAGCGGTTCCGCGCCGGCGGAATCCGCGAGCACCACGACCGGCACGATCCGATCGACGCCGATGACCTGTTCAGCATGTTGAACGGTCGTCACGTATGTGACCATACAGCGATGAGCCAGCCGGTCAAGTCCGCCGATCGCACGCTCGAGGTGCTGGAGGCCCTCGCCGTCTCGCCGACCCGGCGGACGCTGGGCGACCTCGCCCGCGCCCTCGACATCCCGCGCAGCAGCCTGCACGGCATCCTGCGCACGATGGCCGCCCGTGGCTGGGTCGAGACCGATCAGACCGGGACCAGGTTCGGCCTCGGCCTGCGCGCGTTCCAGGTGGGCGCGGCGTACCTCGACGCGGACGACGTCGTCGGTCTACTCAGGACAGTGCTGGACGACCTGTCCACGGAGTTCGGCGAGACTGTCCACCTTGGACGGTTGGACGGGCCGTACGTCGTCTACCTCGCCAAGCGCGAGTCGGTACACCCACTGCGGCTGTACAGTGCGATCGGCAGGCGGCTGCCGGCCCACGCCACGGCGCTCGGGAAGGCATTGCTGGCCGAGCGCACCGACGCCGAGGCCCACCGCCTGGTGGGCCGCTCGCTGGCGCGGCTCACCGCAAGCACGATCACGAATCACACCGCGCTGCGCCGCGAGCTGGCCGCGATCCGCGAACGCGGGTACGCGGTCGACCACGAGGAGAGCAGTGAAGGCATCGTCTGTTTCGCGGTAGCCGTGCCGCTGCGTACGCCGGCCGTCGACGCGGTGAGCCTATCGATCCCGGCGACCCGGGTCGGCCGGTCCACCGAGAAGCGGATCGCGACCGCGCTGCGCCGGGCCGCCGGCCAGGCGCGGGAACTCCGCCTCGGCGGATAGCGGTACGCCGATCGCCGACATCGCTTCGGCGTACCGGATGAACGCGCGCCGGGCCTCGCCGTGCCGGCCACTGGCCGCCAGCATCTCGACGATCGTCCGGTGCACGGTCTCGTCGTACGGGTCCTGCTCCAGCAGCCGTCGCAGGTAGGACACCGCCAGCTCGGTCTCGCCCGCGATCCGGCACAGCTCGGCGAGCGCGCGCACCGCCCGCAGGTACGCCGCCCGCACCTCCTCGCGCAGCGGGACGGTCCAGTCCGCGTACGGCTCGTCGGAGAAAGCCTCTCCCGCGTACGACCGCTCCGCGGCGACCAGCACCCGCCGCGCCTCGGCCAGGGCACCCCGGTCCCGCAGCCGGAGGCCGTGTGCGACGTCGGCGAGGAAGTGCTCGACGTCGACGCGGGACCGGTTCAGGTCCAGGGCCACGCTGGACTGGTCGGCCACCACCACGTCCGGGTGCACCGCCGTCCGGATGATGGACAGCAGCACCGACAGCCGGTGCCCCGTACGGGTCGGGTCGTCCTCGGGCCAGAGCAGTTCCGCCAGTTCCGACCGCGGTACCCGGCGCCCCCGCCGCGCGACGAGGATGCGCAACAGGTCGCGCGCCTTGCGGGACTGCCACGCCGAGGCGGGAACCTGCTGATCCCCGACCCACACCTCGAACTGCCCGAGCGCGCGGATGACCACCAGCCCCGGCTCGGCCGCGCCGGGCAACCCGGCGGCGGCGCCGGCCGCGGCCAACCGATCCGCGGCGAGCATCGCGCCCAACCGGTCCTCGGTGCTCGCGTCCGGTACCTGTCCCAACGCGACCAGCATGCGGTCGGCGTCCACGGCGGCTCCGCCGTCGCGCCAGATCCCGTACGCCTCCGCGAGCGCCGCCCGCGCCGGCCCGGCACAGGCCGACGCCGCGGCCCGCAGCTCGAGCGTGTCGGCCAACCGGGCCCGCTCCCGCCGGTCCCGCGCGGTCTGCGCGGCCAGCTCGGCCAACCCCGCGGCCTCCTCCCGCCGCCCCTGCTCGAGCAGTACCCAACCGCGGGCGAGCGTCGCCGGCACCACGTACGAGCCGGCCGCCGTCTCGTACGCCTCGTCGGCCAGCGCCAGCGCTGCGTCCGGGTCGGTCGAGGCGAGCGCCCGGGCCAGCCCGGCTAGCGCGGGTACCAGGGACTGGCGCTCCCCGCCCGTGCGCGCCAGCCGTACCGCCTCCTCGTAGCACGCCCGCGACTGCTCGTGCTCACCGCGCCGCCGATGCACCTCGCCCATTCCGGCCAGGGCGGACGCGGCCCGTCGCGACCCGAGGCGCCGGGCCAGCAGGACGACCCGTTCGTAGCTCGCAACCGCGTCGTCGAACCGGCCGAGCCGGGTCAGCGCCTCACCTTCGTTGCACAGCGCAACGGCCAGCATGCCGGGTGGTCCGGTGTGCTCGGCCGAGCGCACGGCCAGGCCGGCGACCCGCAGCGCCTCGTCGAACCGGGCCTCGGCCAGCAGGTGGTGGCTGCGGTTGAGGTGGATGCGGGTCACCTGCACGATGTCGCACGCCGTCTCGGCGAACCGCAGCGCCAACCCGTACTGCTCCTCCACCCCGGCCAGGTCACCCACCAGGCTCAGGCACAGGCCGAACGAGACGTGTGCGGTGGCCCGAGCGCGCGGGTCGCCCGACACGGCCGCCCGCTCGCAGCCGCGCCGAGCCGCCTCTACCGCGCGGTCCGCGTCGCCGAGCATCCACCACGCCGTCGCCGTCCACGCCAGCAACAGCGCCCCGTCCACCGCGGGGCCGGCGTCCGGGTCGGCCCGCGCGTACACCTCCAGCGCCGACTTCGGCTCGCCCCGCAGGTAGTGCACCATCCCCATCCGCCACGCCAGGCCGGCGTCCCAGACCGGAGATTCATCGGCCAGTACGCCGAGAGCGGCCAGCGCGGCCGCTGCCTCTCCGGTGGTCCGCAACGCGTCCCCGAGCAACAGCTGCAAGCGGCGGTGGTGCAGTTCGGGGGGTAGCGCCCGGATCAGCTCGACCACGGTCTGCGCCTCGCCGGCGGCGAGCATCTCGTCACCGCAGTCGGCGAGGACGCGGGCGCATTCCTTGTCGTCACCGGCATGGTGGTACGCGGACGCGGCGGCGACCGGTGGGCCGTTGGCCGTGTACCACTCAGCGGCCAGGCGCGCCCGCGTCCGAGCCGTGGCCGGCCGGAACCCGTGCCGGGCAACGGCACCGACCAACGGCACGATGCGCTTCGATCCCCGGTCGAGCACACCCGTACGCGCTAGCATCGCCACGGTCTGCTCGGCTCGCCGGTGGCCCAGCGACTGACACAGCGGTACCCCGATCGGGGCCATGCCGGCAAGGTCGCGTACGAGCCGGAGGGCGTCGGCCGGCAGTGCCGCGAGGATCTCCTCGCCGACGAAGCTCGCGAGCGCCGATCCCGGTTCGGTGACGGCGTCCAGCAGCGAGCCGTCCGGTACGCCGTGCGTGGTAATCGACGCCGCGGTCAGGCGGACCAGCGCCGGCCAGCCCGCGGTGATCGCGTGTATCCGAGCGGACATCGGCTCGTCCCGCAGCCCGTACTCCGCCGCCAGCAGTCCGGCGACCTCGTCCAGCGACAGCGTGAGATCCCCCGGCTGGACGTCGGTCAGCACGCCCCGCCCGCGCCACCGGGAGACCGGGGCACCCAGCGGTAGCCGCGACAGCAGCGCGACGTGAACGTCCTCGGGCAGCCCCGCGACCGCCGCGAGCAACGCCCGGGTCGTCTCGGCCGGCAACCGGGGCAGATCGTCCACCACTATCCACAGTGGACTCGCGGAGCCCCAGGCCAGATCCTCCAGCCCGCCCTCGGCCAGACCGGTCGCCTCGCCACCCGGTAGCCAACTGGACTCGACGTCGCGCAGCAGGTCGCGGACCGCCGTCGTCTTGCCGTATCCGGCGGCCGCCACCACCAACAAACACCGGCTCTGCCGTGCGTCGGTCGACGCCAGCTGCATGCCCCGCACTGTCTCGTACCGGGCGGGATCGGACCAGTTCTATGTAAGTATTCAGACCCGGCGACGGAACGCCCAGACGGCGATCGGCGCGAAGACCCCAACGATGATGGCCGCCCAGAGCAGCGATCCGGCCACGGGTCGGGCGACCGGCCCGCCGACGAGCAACCCGCGGGTCGCCTCGGACAGGATCGTCACCGGGTTGACCTTTACGAACGCCTGCAGCCAGCCGGGCATCGTCTCGGTCGGCACGAACACGTTGCTGACGAACGTGAGCGGGAACAGCGCGGTGAAGCTGAACACCTGGACCTTCTCGGGATCCTTGGCTATCACGCCGACCAGTACCGAGATCCAGGAGAACGCCAACGCGAACACCAGCAGCAGTGCGAGCGCCGCGAACACGGCCATCGCGTTGGTGCCGACCCGGAAGCCGAGAATCATCCCGACGCCCAGCAGCAGGGCGACCGACCAGGCCTGCTTGACCAGATCCGCCGTGATCCGCCCGGTCAGCGGCGCCCACCGCGCGATCGGCAGCGACCGCAGCCGGTCGAACACGCCCTTGGTCAGGTCGGTGTTGAGCCCGAGACCGACATACATAGTCACGAAGACCATGTTCATCACGATGATGCCGGGCAACGCGAACGTCAGGTAGTCACCGGGCGAGCCGTAGATCGCGCCGCCGAACACGAACGTGAACAGCAGCAGGAACATGATGGGCTGGATGCTGAAGTCCAGCAGCTCGAACGGGTTGTGCCGGACCTGGACCAGCGTGCGCCAGGCCAGGGTGAGCGTCTGCCGCAGCCCTTGGATCGGGTTGACCCGCGGGGCCGGGGCGAGTGTGGCGGTAGCCATCACGACTCCTCCGTCCGGTGTCCGGTGAGCGACAGGAATACTTCGTCGAGGCTCGACCGGCGCAGCTCGAGCTCGGACAGCGTCACACCCGCGTCGTCGAGCCGGCGGACCGCCGCGGGCATGACGGCCGGATCGGTGATCGGTACCATGACGGTCCCGTTGGTCGTCTCCGGTTCGCTGGTCGTCAGCTCGCCGACGATGGTGACCACCGTGGCCAGGTCGGCCGGATCCGCGGGCCGCAGCGCGAGCGTCTGCGCGCCGGTCTTCGCCTTCAACTCGTCCGGGGTGCCGGTAGCGATGACCCGACCGTGGTCGATCACCGCGATCTCGTCGGCGAGCTGGTCGGCCTCGTCGAGATACTGCGTCGTCAGCAGGACCGTGACGCCGCCGGCGACCATGCTGCGGACCAGATCCCACAACTCGACCCGGCCAACCGGGTCCAGCCCCGTGGTGGGTTCGTCCAGAAACAGCACCTGCGGCCGGCCCACCAGGCTCGCCGCGAGGTCCAACCGGCGCCGCATGCCGCCGGAATACGTCTTGACCGCCCGGTCGGCGGCATCGTCGATGCGGAACTCCGTCAACAGCTCGCGGCCGCGGCGCTTGGCGTCGACCTTCGGAATGCCGAGCAACCGGCCGATGAGCACCAGATTCTCGACCCCGGTGAGGTTCTCGTCGACCGAGGCGAACTGGCCGGTCAGCCCGATCAGTTGGCGCACCTGATGCGCTTGCTTGACAACGTCGTACCCCCCGACCGTGGCGTGCCCGCCGTCCGGCTGCAGCAGCGTCGCGAGAACGCGCACAGCGGTCGTCTTGCCGGCCCCATTCGGGCCGAGAAGTCCCAACACGCTGCCGGTGCGGACGGCCAGATCCACCCCCGCCAGCGCGGTCGTCTCCCCGAAGCGCCGGACCAGCCCCTCTGCCCATATCGCGTGGTTCATCCATCCACCTTGTCTCATGGGTACGACAATCCCCACCGAATTGGAGTGGCGGATCGGACCGAACGAGGCGGATGCTGGTCTGGTTGTGAGTCCGAACACAGGAGGGAGCTGCTTGGAATCCGCGGTAACGGTGACGCCCGCTCAGCTACCGGACGTACTGCTGCATTGCGCCGTAGTTCGCCCGGTATTCGTGTGGGGTGCGCCGGGCATCGGGAAGAGCGCGCTGGTCCGGCAGTTCGCCGCCGCGCTCGGTCTGGACTGCGTGACACTGATCGGTACCCAGCTCGCGCCGGAGGACCTGATCGGGGTGCCGGAGCTGCGCGACGGGCGCAGCCGGTTCGCGCCACCGGAATCGATCGCCCGCGACGAGCCGTACTGCCTATTCCTCGACGAGCTGAACTCCTCGACCCAGGAAGTGCAGAAGGCGTTCTACTCGCTGATCCTGGACCGCCGGGTCGGCGCGTACGAGCTGCCGGCCGGGTCGATCGTCATCGGCGCCGGCAACCGGGCCACCGACAACGCACTCGCGCGACCGATGGCCAGCGCGCTGGTCAACCGGCTGGTACACGTGCACCTGCGCGCGTCGGTCACCGACTGGCTGGTGTGGGCCGGGACCGCCGGGATCCACCCGTGGATCGTGGACTACCTCACGCAACGGCCGGATCACCTGTGGACCGCGCCGCCGAAGACCGAAGAGCCGTTCTCCACGCCGCGGTCGTGGCACATGCTCTCCGACGCCGTGCGCTCCTGGGGTGACGACATCGCCGAGGAGACGTTGCGGGTCCTGGCCACGGGCACGTTGACGCCGCAGCACGCGTCGTCGTTCTGCGCGTACATCAAGACCGTGCGGCACCGGTACGGCCTCGACGCGATCGTGCGTGGCGACGTTTCGTGGCCGCGTGCCGTCACGGACCGGGATCTGCTGTACTTCTTCGCCGAGGCGTTCCGGGCCCGACTGGTCAAGGAGCTGCCGGCGAGCAAGGAGCACGCGTCGCCATCGGTACGCCGGTTCGCCGTACGCGCCAAGGGTTTGCTCGTCGAGCTGGCCGAGATCTCGCTGGAGTGCGCGCAGCTCGTGGTCGCTACCGACGACGCGGGCATGCCCGTACTCCCGGCCTGGTTCCTCGTCGAAGTGAGCCGGGACCTGCCGCGGCTGGTGGCCGCCCGGGCCGCCTGACATGCCGCGCCGCCAGACCGCACCGGATCCGTGGCGTGAGGCGTTCGACCACGCGTACCGCGCCGTCGCCTTTCACCCGCTGTTCCGGCCGCTGTACTACGACCCGACCGGCGGTGGCCTGCCGCGAGTGTGGGGGCACTGGCAGGACAGCGACGCGTTGGCTCGAACCGGCGCCTGGGCGTGGGTCCACGGCGACGGGTTCATCGCGGCCAACAAGCGCAAGCGGGGCACGGCCGACGAATGGATGTGGGTACTCAGCCATTGCGTACTGCACCTGGGCTTCGGCCACCTCGACGGGGAACCGACGATCGACCCGGCTTACGCGGCCGCGTGCTGCGTCGCGGTGGCCCGCTTCCAGGCCGGGCTCAAGCTGGGCAAGCCGCCGGTCGAGGTACCGGCCGAACTGCCGACCACCGACGAGGCCGTGCTCGCCCGGCGGTGGCGGGACACGGGGGTACCGTCGGCGTACGCGTCGTGTGGCATCGGCGGTGTCGAGTCGGATCTGCGGCTCGGACGCCCCTATGTCGTGCGGACCGGCGCGCTGTCGCTCGGCTGGACGGATCGCTTCGCGATCGGCCTGGCCGCGGCGGCCACCGACGCGGTCGAGCAGGCCGGTGAGGTGCGCCACCGCGAGTCCGACGGACCACCGCCCAACAGCCCGTGGGAGCAGGCACGGCGATGGTTCGTCTCGTCGTACCCCCTGCTGGCGGCCCTAGCCGCGGGCTTCCGCATCGTCGCGGACCGCGAGCTGGCCCAGGCATGGGAGATCTCCATCGCCGCGGTCGACGCGTCGTCCGCGGAAATCTATGTCAATCCGCTGGTACGACTGTCCGATATGGAGTGTCGGTTCATCATCGCGCACGAGATGCTGCACGCGGCACTGCGGCACGCCGACCGTGTCGCGCACCGCGACCCGTTCCTGTGGAACATCGCCACCGACTACGTCATCAACGGCTGGCTGGTCGAGATGGGCGTCGGCGAGATGCCCGAGGACGTGCTCTACGACCCGGAGCTGCGCGGGCTGTCGAGCGAGGCGGTGTACGACCGGATCGTCCGCGACATGCGCCGCTTCCGCAAGCTGGCCACGTTGCGCGGGCGCGGCCTGGGTGACGTGCTGGGCGGCCCGCTGCCGGGGCGAGGCGAGGCGTGCCGTGGTCTGGACCTCGACGACTACTACCGGCGTGCACTGCAGTCCGGGTTGGTGTACCACGACTCGAACGGCCGTGGTCTGCTGCCGGCGGGACTGGTCGACGAGATCCGCGTGCTCGACCAGCCGCCGCTACCATGGGACGCCCAGTTGGCCCGGTGGTTCGACGAGCACTTCCCGGCGACCGAGAAGCGCCGCTCGTACGCGCGCCCGTCCCGTCGCCAAGGGTCCACACCGGACATTCCGCGACCGGGTTGGGTCACTCCTGCCGAGGTGGTCCGGCGCCCGACGTTCGGCGTCGTACTCGACACCTCCGGTTCGATGTCGTCCACCTTGCTCGGCAAGGCGCTCGGGGCGATCGCCTCGTATGCGCTAGCCCGCGACGTACCGGCTGCGCGCGTGGTGTTCTGTGACGCGGTCGCGTACGACGCCGGCTACCTGCCGGTCGAGGAGATCGCGGGTCGCGTCCGGGTCCGGGGCCGCGGCGGCACGGTCCTGCAGCCAGGCGTGAACCTGCTCGAACGCGCCGACGACTTTCCGGCAGATGGACCGATTCTGGTCATCACCGACGGGTACTGCGATACCGTCCGCATCCGGCGCGAGCACGCGTTCTGCGTACCGGCCGGCGCGACCCTGCCCTTCACCCCCCGCGCCCCCGTCTTCTGGCTCCGCTAACCCCGCCCCGGCCCCCCCGACCCCGTTGATCATGAACTTAGTTGCGGGTTCGACGGCGTGTCGACCTACGAACTTCATGATCAACCGGGAGGGGTGGGCGCGGTCGCTCCTACGATCGGAGGATGGCGATCGAGCCGGGGCTGGGCGGGGTGCCGGAGACCGCACTGTGGACGCTGTGGTTCCGCAGTGTGGAGGCGCGCCGCGACGACGCGGTGCTGTCGGACCCGCTCGCGATCGAGGTCGTGGAGAAGCTCGACTACCCGTTCGCGGAACGGTTCGGTCAGCTGTACCCGGCGCACGGCCAGATCCAAGCGTTGCGGGTGCGTACCTTCGACCGCGAGGTCCAGCGGTTCCTCGCCCGGCATCCCGAGGGCACCGTGGTGGCGCTCGGGGAAGGGCTGGAGACCCAGTTCTGGCGGGTGGACAACGGTTCGGTGCGGTGGTTGACCGTCGACCTGCCCGAGTCGATAGACCTCCGCCGGACGCTAATGCCCACGAACGAGCGGCTGCGGGAGTTCCCGGGCTCGGCGCTCGACCCGGCCTGGATGGACGAGGTGGACGCAGGCAACGCCGTACTGATCACCGCTCAGGGACTGCTCATGTACCTCCAGCCGGACGAGGTACGAAACCTGATCGCCATGTGCGCCAAGAGATTCCCGGGCGGGGCCATGGTGTTCGACGCCGTCCCGCCGTGGATGGCCGGCGTGGTCCGTCGCGGTACGCCGGGCTATCGGCCGCCTCCGCTGCAGTGGACGATATTCCCGAACAAGGTTCCCGAGCTGGCCGCGATGGACCCGGCGATCGCCGAGGTGCGTGACCTGAAGCCCCCGCGAGGCCGAGGCTTCATCGGTTGGTTGGCGCCGAACCTGCGCTACATACCGGTAATGCGCCGCTTCCGTCCGATGATCGTCAGGCTCACCTTCAAACAATGAGGTGCTCGGCGAACCAGGCGATCGACCGGCGCCATTGGTCGGCGCGGGCGGCCGCGGTGGCCTCCGGAGTCCCGCCCGAGGCGAACAGCACACCCGGACCGGGCGAGGTGCGCTCGGTGGTCGGCCCGTACGGCGGCGGCGCGATGTCGTGGCCCGCACCGGGATAGACGATGTGCTCGTACGGGTACGGGTGGCGGGCGCGGGCGAGCCGGGTCATCGCCACCTCGCTGAGGATCGGCGAGTCCCAGCCATAGTCGTGTTCCGCCGACAGCAGGAGTACCGCTCCCCGGATCCGCTCGACCTCGATCGCGTTCTCGGCCAGCGGTGCGGTGTCGCCGGTGGGAAAGGCCAGCCGGAGCGGGACGGGTTCACCGGCAGCCACGAGTTGCTCGAGTTCCGGCGGGATCGCGTAGGGCAGGTACGGCAGCGGTGCACCCCGCCACGTCCACGATGGGACGTCGGTGCGCAGGATGTCGAGAAGAGCGCCACTGGAGTATGAGATGCCCTGCGTCAGCACCCCGCTGCCGACGAGGCTGACCACCGCGCCGACCCGCTCGAACGTCGAAGCGACGAGGAGTGACGCCTCGCCGCCCCGCGACCCGCCGATCATCCCGACCCGGTCGCCCATGACCCGCTCGT
>Ga0209382_10008646_pt1 | contig 12818 bp, 12 predicted proteins | sample SoiMetdeltSBSDD5_FD_187599 | JGI IMG/M metagenome (GOLD analysis project Ga0209382, IMG submission 187599) | Bulk soil microbial communities from a Populus tree surrounding site in Tennessee, USA - Soil MetaG P. deltoides SBSDD5 (SPAdes) (version 2) | ecosystem: Environmental > Terrestrial >... | reverse complement strand
TGCGCCGCAGCGTCGCCTTCACCCGCGCCACCAGCTCCGAGGTGTCGAACGGCTTGACGATGTAGTCGTCCGCGCCCGCGGCGAGCCCGGCGACCTTGTCGGAGGTGAGCGCCTTGGCGGTGAGCACGATGATGGGCAGCGCCGTCACCATCGGGTCCGCTCTTAGCCTGCGGGTCAGCTCCAGGCCATCCATGCCGGGCATCATCAGGTCGACGACGGCGAGCTGCGGGCGATGGGTCTCCACAAGCGACAGTGCCTCGGCGCCGCTTGACGCGCACAGCACCCGGTAGCCGTGCAGGCTAAGGTTCACCTCGACCACGCGCAAGATATCCGGATCGTCGTCGACGACCAGAATCGTCTCCTGTTCGTTGCCCTCCACAGCCGTCAAGCTGTCGACCCTCCAGACCGGCTTCCAGACAGAGCCAGGGCACGCAGTTTACGGCAGGCTTCCGCGGGATCGTCGGCGGAGTACACCGCCGTCCCGGCGACGAACGCGTCGGCACCCGCCTCGGCGGCGGCGCCGATGGTCTCCTCCGAGATGCCGCCGTCGACCTCGATCCTCAGCTCAAGGTGCCCGCTGTTGATGTGGCGGCGTGCCACCCGAACCTTTTCCAGCAGCTCGGGCAGGAATTCCTGGCCGCCGAACCCCGCCTTGATGGTCATGATGAGCAGGATGTCAAAGTGGGGCAACAGGTCGAGGTATGGCTCCACGAGGGTGTCGCGGTCGATCGCCAGGCCCGCCTTGGAGCCTGCGGCGCGCAGATCCTTGGCGAGCGCGACCGGATCCTCGGCCGCCTCGGCGTGGAAGCTCACGTTGTAGGAGCCGATCTCGGCATAGCCCAGCGCCCACCGCTCCGGATCGGAGATCATCAGGTGGCAGTCGAACGGGATGCCGCTCACCCGGCGCAGGCTCGTCACCACGGGCAGGCCGATGGTCAGGTTGGGCACGAAGTGGTAGTCCATGACGTCCACGTGCAGCCAGTCGGCGGCAGGCTCGACCGCCCGCACCTGGTCGGCAAGATGGGCATAGTCGGCCGCGAGGATGCTCGGCGCGATGATCACGACGTCCTCCTGAGGATAGAAAGGAACATGGCGTCGGTGCCGTGGCGGTGCGGCCAGAGTTGCACGGTCGGCCCCTCCCCCAGCCCCGGCATGCCGGTTGGCAACATCTCACGGGCGTCAAGCAGCTCCGCCCCGCCGACCCGTTTCAGGGTCTCGCGCACCGTCATCCGCGTCTCGACCGGGTGGGGCGAGCACGTGACATAGGCTACTAAGCCACCCGGACGGACCGCCCGCAGGGCCGCGGCGAGCAGTTCGCGCTGGAGTTTGGTCAGCGGCGGCAGGTCGCTGGGCTGCTTGCGCCACCGGCTTTCCGGGCGGCGCCGCAGCGAGCCCAGCCCGGTGCACGGCGCGTCGACCAGCACCCGATCGAAGTACCCGTCCGGCCCGATCTCACGCCCGTCCTCGCACAGCACGGTGGCCGGCAGGCCGCGCACCGCGTTGGCCACCATGCCGGCCCGATGCTCGTTCACCTCGACCGCGGTCACGTGCGCATTCCGTTGCGCCGCAAGGGCCGCCAGGAGCCCGGCCTTGCCGCCCGGTCCGGCGCACAGGTCGAGCCAGCGCTCGTCCCGGCCGTCGAGCGGCGCGTCGATCAGCGCCATCGCGACCAGCTGGCTCCCCTCGTCCTGGACGTGCGCCCGCCCGTCACGCACGGCCGGCAGCTCGCCCGGCGCGCCCTCGTGCAGGTACACCGCATAGGGCGAGAATGCTCCGGGCGTACCGCCGGTCTGCTCGGCGAGGTCGCCCTGGTCGATCAGCCCCGGCCGCGCGCACAGGTGCACCTCGGGCCGCTCGTTGTCGGCGGCCAGCGCCCTTGAAGTCTCGTCGAGATCACCGCCGAGCGCCTCGCGGAAGGCGCGGACGATCCACTCCGGATGGTTGCCCACCAGGGCGAGATGCCCCACCGGATCGTCCTTTTCGGACGGTGCGACCAGCTCGAGCCACGAGTCGAGGTCGCGCTCGCCGATCTTGCGTAAGACGGCGTTGGCAAAGCCGGTCGCGCCCCTGGCGACGGAGCGCACCAGGTCGACGGTGGAGGCGACAGCGGCGTGCGGCGGGACGCGGGTGTACAAAAGTTGGTACGCCCCAAGGCGAAGCGCGTCGCGAGCGGGCGGGTCGATGCGGGCCACCTCGCGGCTGGCGGCTCGGGCGATGATGGCGTCGAGCGCGCCCCGGTTACGCAGCGTCCCGTAGGTCAGCTCGGTGGCGAAGGCGGCATCACGCCCGGACAGCCCCATCTCGCGCATCAGGTGCGGCAGCACCAGATTGGCGTAGGCGTCGTCCCGATGCACGGCAAGCAGCGCCTGGTACGCCGTCAGCCGCGCTGGATCGTCGACCGGCCGGCCGCCGCGCGGGCCGCGCCCGCCCCGCCCCATCGGGCGCTGCTCGTCCCGGCTGCCCCGCCTCACTCGAACCGGTCCTGTTCGCCGACGCGCACGCCGCGGGCCCACTCGGGCGCGGGCATCGGCTTCTTGCCCGCGGCGCGCACCTGACCGAGGCACACCGGCATGGTGGCCGTGCCCACAAGCACGCGGTTCTTCTCGGCGAGCAGGTCGCCGGGGCGCAGCGGCGGGCCGTCCGCGGCCGGGGTCACCGGGCCGAGCTTGACCCGCTCGCCACGGAAGCTGGTCCAGGCGCCGGGTGCGGGCGTGGTCGCCCGGATCCGGCGGCTCACGGCGAAGGCGGGCTCGCCCCAGCGCACCTGCGCGTCCTCGACGGTGATCTTCGGCGCCAGGCTGACGCCCTCGCGCGGCTGCGGCACGGCGTGAGCCGTGCCCGCCTCGATCGTGTCGAGCACCGAGACAAGAAGCTCGGCGCCGTCGACGGCAAGCCTTTCGAGAACGTCACCCGCCGTGTCGGTCGTGCTTATGGGCTCGGTGAGGGTACCGAATACCGGTCCCGTGTCCAGACCCTCCTCAAGCTGGAACACGGAGGCGCCGGCGAAATCGTCGCCGTGGAGGATGGCGTGCTGCACCGGGGCGGCGCCGCGCCAGGCCGGCAGCACGGAGAAGTGAAGATTTATCCAACCGAACCGCGGGATCTCAAGGGCCTCTTTGGGTACCAAGGCACCATAAGCCACAATGGGGACACACTCCGGCGCGAGGGCACGCAGCCGTTGAAGAAACTCCGGCTCCCGGGGCCTGGCCGGGGTCAGCACCTCGATGCCCCGCTCGTCCGCCCACGCCGCCGCGGGCGAACGCACCATCCGCCGGCCCCGCCCCGAAGGCGCATCGGGCCTTGACACCACCGCTAGCAGCTCATGATCCGAAGCCTCGATCGCGTCCAGCGCGGGAAGCGCCGTCGCGGGCGTGCCGGCGAAGACCAGCCGCATGTCACCTGCCTAACCCGAAGGGACTGGTGGTGTGTGGCGACACCTTGATGACCGTCCGGCCCGGGTCGTACCACTCCGCCCTGCGGATCTCGCGCAGCGCCTCCTTGCGCAGCTGAGCCTCGAGGCGATCGATGAAGATGACACCATCAAGGTGGTCGGTCTCGTGCTGGATGCAGCGGGCGAGGATGCCGGCGCCGACGACCTGCAACGGATCGCCAAACTCGTTGAAGCCCTTGGCCACCACGTTCATCCGGCGCTTGGTGTCGAAATAGATGCCCGGCAGCGAAAGGCAGCCCTCGTCACCGTCCTGCTCCTCGCCGTCCGGGAACTCGAGCACCGGGTTGATCAGGTGCCCGACCACGTCCTCCACCTCGAACGTGAAGGCGCGCAACCCGACACCGATCTGGGGAGCGGCCAGCCCGATACCGCCCGCCTCCTGCATCGTCTCGAGAAGATCCTTGATCAGGGTGCGAAGCTCTTTGTCGAAGGTGACCACGGGATCGGCGGGGGTCCGCAGCACCGGGTCACCGAAGTATCGGATCGGCTGGACAGTCACGGCATCCAGTCTACGGATCACCCGCGTGCGCCGCGCAGAGGTGCGCCCAGCAGGCCTGAAGGACGATCGCCCGCCGGGTGAGCTTGGGACCATCGTCACGACCCCGCAACCGGTTTTCATCCCAGCTCTCAGAGCTGCGCCGGGTCCACCTGGATGCGCACGGGGTCGGAAGCCTTGCGGGCGCTGCGCACCCCGGCCGCCGCGTGCAACGCCTCGGCCAGGGCTCCGGCGGCGGAGCGGCGCACCCGCACCAGCATCCGCTCCTGCCCGTCGGCCACCGGCAAAGGACCCAGCAGCTCGGCGCCCTCGGGCAACCGCGCCTCCGCCAGCAGCTCGCTGACGGCGGCCGCCACCCCGGTCGCGGAGGCGATCGCTGCCACGGGCGGGAAGCGCAGCTCGCGCCGCTCGGCAAGCTCGCGCTGCGCGAGCCACCCCGGATCCCATCTGATCAGAGCCTGGACCGCCGGAAGCGCCCCATCGGCGACCACAACCACCCTGCCCCGCGGTTTGGCCATCGCCGCCGCCGCGAACCACCGCCGGGCCGCCTCCTCGCCCGCGCGAAGGTCCGCCCGGGTCAAAAGCGCCCACGCATCAAGCAAAAGCACGGCACCGTAACCACCGTCGGCGACCGGCTCGGCGCCGGGCGTCGCGAGCACCAGAGCCGGCTGGGCCGCCACGCGTTCGAGGACCGCCTCGCCTCCGGAAGTCCAAACAGGAACGTCGGGAAGTGCGCGCCCGATCTCCTCGGCGGTGCGCCGCACGCCCGTCACCGAGGCCCTGAGCCTGCGGCCGCCACAGGCCGGGCAGACGAACCCTGCCGCCGGGCGGGCACACCAGCGGCAGCTCGGCGGCGCCCCCGACTCACCGAGCGCAAGCGGCCCGGCGCAGTGCGGGCAACGCGCCCGCTCGCGACAGTCCTGGCACGACACGGCCGGGACGTAACCGCGCCTGGGCACCTGGATCAGCACCGGCTCGCCGGCCCGGATCGCCTCGCGCGCCGCCTGCCACGCCACGCTTGGCAGGCGGGCCGACACGGCCGCCGGATCGCGGGCCAGCTGCCGGTCGTCGGCGGGCCACACGTCGGGCGCGATGTCGCGAAGCATCTCCCGCGACGCCACGATCTCCTTGGCCCAGCCGGTCGCCAGCAGCTGCTGCGCCTCGGCGGTGCGGGCGAACCCGCCGAGGAGTGCCGCGGCGCCCGAGCTTTGGGCGCGTGTGAGCAGCACCTGGCGGGCGTGGGGATATGGCGCGCGGGGCTCGGCGTGCAGATCGTCGCCGTCGTCCCAGATCGCCACCAGGCCGAGCCGTTGGACGGGCGCGAAAGCGGCGGCACGTGTGCCGATGGCGACAGTGACCTCGCCCCGGCTCAGGCGCAGGAACCGCCGGTAGCGCTTGGTGGGACCGAGGGCCGCGCTGAGTGCCACGTGCCGGTCCGGCCCGATCAGCTTGGTCAGCGCCTCGTCAAGGCGGCTAAGGTCCCGGGCATCGGGCACCACCGCTACCGCACCGCGTCCACTTTGGACGGTTGCGGCGATCGCCTCGGCGAGCCGCGCGGGCCACTGCTCACCGGGCAGCGCCGACCAGACCGCCCGGGGGTTGCGTCCCTCTGCCATGGCACGCAGGAAAGCCGTGCCCGCCTGATATCTCGCCCACTCAAACGAAAGCCATGGCCCACCCACAGCACCGCCCGGCCCTGCCTCCGCGCCCGGCCCTGCCTCCGCGCCCGGCCCTGCCTCCGCGCCCTGGCCGGCGGCTGCGATCGCCGGTCCTGCCGGGGGTTCCTTTTCAACGGCGGCCTGGCGAGGCGGCACGGCCAATCGCAGCACGTCGATGAGGCTGCCCGCATAGCGATCAGCCACCGCCCGCGCGAGCGCCGCGATCTCGGGCCGCAGCACCCGCTCCGGCGACACCACCCGCTCAAGCCACGTCAGCTTGCCGACGTGGTCGGACTCCTCGGCTCGCTCGATCAGCCAACCGTCCACCAGCTGCCCGGCGAAACGCACGCGCACCCGCACGCCCGGCTGCGCCGCCTCGTCCTGCTCCGCCGACACCCGGTAGTCGAAGAGCCTGTCCAGGTGTGGCAGCGGCACATCGACGCAGACACGAGCGACCGGCTGCCCCGCAGCGGGCTGACGGAGCGGCCGGCGCGCAGCGACGGAACTGCGACCAAGGACTTGGTCGCTTCGAGCCTTGCCGGTCACCGGGAAATCATCTCAGCCCGGTGCGACACTTCCCCTCAACCAGCGGCGGCCTTGAGGTCGGCGACGCGGTCGGTGCGCTCCCAGGTCAGGTCGGGCAGCTCGCGGCCGAAGTGGCCATATGCCGCCGTCTGCTGGTAGATGGGGCGCAGCAGCTCCAGGTCGCAGATGATGCCGGCGGGGCGCAGATCGAAGACCTCGAGGATGGCCTTCTCGATCCGCTCGACCGGCATGACCTCGGTGCCGAAGGTCTCGATGAACAGGCTCACCGGGTGGGCCTTGCCGATCGCGTATGCCACCTGGACCTCGCAGCGCTCGGCCAGCCCGGCGGCCACGACGTTCTTGGCGACCCACCGCATCGCATAGGCGGCGGAGCGGTCCACCTTGGACGGATCCTTGCCGGAGAAGGCGCCGCCGCCGTGGCGGGCGTAACCGCCATAGGTGTCAACGATGATTTTGCGGCCGGTCAGGCCGGCGTCGCCCATGGGGCCGCCGATCTCGAACCGCCCGGTCGGGTTGACCAGGAGCCTGTACCCCTCCGTCTCCAGCCCCAGCCCCTCGAGCTCCGGCGCGATCACATGCTCGCGCACATCCGGGGTCAGCAGCGACTCCAGCGAGATATCGGGTGCGTGCTGCGAGGAGACGACGACGGTGTGCAGCCGCACCGGCCGCAAGCCGTCGTACTCGATGGTGACCTGGGTCTTGCCGTCGGGGCGGAGGTACGGGATCACTCCGTCCTTGCGTACGGCGGTGAGGCGCCGCGCCAGCCGGTGCGCGAGGGCGATCGGCAGGGGCATCAGCTCGGGCGTCTCGGAGCAGGCGAAGCCGAACATCATGCCCTGGTCGCCGGCGCCCTGCGCGTCGAGCGCGTCGCCGGACTCGCCGTTGCGCTGCTCGATGGCGGCGTCGACGCCTTGGGCGATGTCCGGTGACTGGGAGCCGATGGAGACGCTCACGCCGCAGGATGCACCGTCGAAGCCCTTGCGTGAGGAGTCATAGCCGATGCCAAGGATGGTTTCGCGCACGATGGTCGGAATGTCGGCGTAGGCCTGGGTCGTGACCTCGCCCGCCACATGCACCTGCCCGGTGGTGATCAGGGTCTCTACCGCGACCCGGCTACGCGGGTCCTGCGCCAGCAGCGCGTCCAAGATGCCATCGCTGATCTGGTCAGCGATCTTGTCTGGGTGACCCTCCGTCACCGACTCAGAGGTGAACAAGCGACGTGCCACACGAATCTCCTAAGTTGGCCTTGAAATGCTGCCTGGCAGTCTAATCAAACCTCCAGGCTACAGAAGCATGGCGACTCGGTCCCACACCGCGTTGGCCAAGGATTCCTTGCTTTGCCTCGGCTGCGCTGTCTGAGATCCATCAGCGCCCAGGATGGTGGCCTCGTTGCCATCGGACCCGAACACCCGACCCGTGCCGACATCATTGACGACGATCAGATCAGCATTCTTCTTTACCAGCTTCTCGCGCCCGTGCGCTAGGGCCTTTTGAGTCTCGGCGGCGAAGGCGACGAGGATCTGTCCGGGGGCCTTGGCCGCCCCCAGCTCGGCGGCGATATCCGGGTTTGTCGCCAATTCGATAGTGTGCGCCGCGCCGTCCTCCCGCTTTTTGATCTTTTGGTCGGCGACGGTGCGGGGGCGGAAGTCCGCGGGCGCGGCGGCCATGATGATGACATCGGCGCCCTTTGATGCCGCGAGTGTGGCTTCCCTCAGTTCGGCTGTTGTTTCCACGGGTACCCAATCCACTCCCGCCGGAACCGCAAGCGACACGTTGGCCGCGATCAGCGTGACGTGAGCCCCACGGGCAATGGCCGTCCGCGCAAAGGCGTAGCCCTGCTTGCCCGACGAACGGTTCCCGAGGTAGCGCACGGGGTCGAGCGGTTCGCGCGTGCCCCCGGCGGTGACCACCACCCGGCGCCCGACCAGGTCGCGCGGCGCCCCGCTGAGCACCAGTTTGGCCAGCTCGAACAGCTCGGCTGGGTCCGGAAGCCGCCCCTTGCCGGTGTCGACTCCGGTGAGCCTGCCCGCGGCGGGCTCGACCACGATCACGCCTCGCCGCCTCAGCATGGCGACGTTTTCCACCGTGGCGGGGTGCTCCCACATCTCGGTGTGCATCGCCGGTGCGAACATCACCGGGCAGCGGGCGGTGAGCAGCGTGCTCGTCAACAGGTCGTCGGCCTGCCCGTGGGCGGCGCGGGCCATCAGGTCGGCGGTGGCCGGCACGACCATCACCAGGTCGGCGGTCTGGCCCAGACGCACGTGAGCCACCTCGGGCACTTCACTGAAGACCGAGGTGGCTACGGGTTGATGGGAGAGGGCCTCCCACGTGGGGGCGCCGACGAAACGCAGCGCCGCCTCGGTGGGGATGACCCGGACGCGATGGCCGGACTCGGTCAGCAGCCGCAGCAGCTCGCACGCCTTGTAGGCCGCGATGCCGCCGCTGACACCGAGAACAACCTGTGCCAAGGGCGTCAGCCCTCGATCGGCTCGGAGGTCAGCAGGCCCGCGTTGATCTCGCGCATGGCGATGGAGAGCGCCTTCTCCTGCGGCGTGGTCTCGACAAGGGGCCCGACATACTCAAGCAGGCCCTCGCCGAGCTGGCTGTAGTAGGCGTTGACCTGCCGCGCCCGCTTGGCCGCGAAGATCACCAGAGCGTACTTCGAGGTGGTCTTCTCCAGCAGCTCATCAATGGGCGGGTTGGTGATGCCCTCGGGATTGGCGACGGTTCCAGACACGAGCAATCCTTCTCAGTCTTCGTTACAGATGATGCCGCGCGGCGGCAAGGACGGGCGAACCGAGCAATCCTACCAACTCGTCTGCGGCGTGTTCGAGGTAGTCGTTGACGACCGTCACGTCGAACTCCTTCTCCGCCGCCAGCTCCTCGTCGGCGTGGGCGAGGCGGCGGCGCAAGGTCTCGGGGTCCTCGGTGCCCCGGCCGACGAGCCGGCGATGCAGCTCCTCGCGGCTGGGCGGGGCGAGGAAGACGAGCTGGGCGTCGGGCATGGCCTCGCGCACCTGCCGCGCGCCCTGAAGATCGATTTTGAGAAGGGTCGGGATCCCGGCGGCGATGCGGGCCTCGACCGGCCCGCGGGGCGTGCCGTAGAGGTTGCCCGCGAACTCCGCCCACTCCAGCAGCGCACCCTCGCGCACCAGGTGCTCGAACTCCTTGCGCGTGGCGAAGTGGTAGTGCTCGCCCTCGACCTCGTAGTCGCGCTTGCGCCGGGTGGTGACCGACACGGAGATCCAGACCCATGGCGCCTGCTTGCGGATCACCTCGATCACGGCGTCCTTGCCCACCCCGGAGGGGCCCGAGAGGACGGTCAACCGCGGTTTGGCCGTGGGCGCGAGATCCATGTTCAATTTCTACCCGATCCCGAATCCGGCGCGACGAGGGGTGTGTGTTTCTCAACGAGAAATCGCCGCGGACGACACACGTCCACGGCGATTTCTATGATCGGGATTCAGCTGCTGAACTCCGACAGCAGCGCCTTGCGCTGCTGGTCGCCGAGGCCACGAAGGCGACGGCTATCGGCGATCTTCAACTTCTCCATGATCTGCGTGGCGCGGATCTTGCCGATGCCCGGGAGGGCCTGCAGCACGGCCGAGACCTTGAGCTTGCCGACGACGTCGTCCGACTCGGCACGATCCAGAACCTTGGCCAGGGTGGTTTTGCCCTGCTTGAGCTGCTCCTTGAGCTCAGCGCGGGCCTTGCGGACCTCCGCGGCCTTCTCGAGCGCAGCTGCGCGCTGCTCAGGGGTCAGTGTCGGGAGCGGCACCAGTTCTCCTCAGTCCTACGGTCTTCACCAGCGTTATCGCTGGCAGACCGGAAACCTAGCGGTCGGCGCTCCATCCCGCAACGCCACCTCATACCCTTAGGCAAGCTAAGCAAAGTGTCCTAGGTCACTCATGCGAACCAAGAGCCCCGGCGATTTCATCGAGAAGCTCCGATGTCTTGTTTCGCAGAGCGGTCACCTCGGGACCCGCCGAGAGGACCTCTCGGGAGTACGACGGGACCACCCCCGAACGGTCACCTGGCAAGATCGAAAGGATGTCCTCGGCCCTGGCCCCTTGGGCGCCGAGCCCCGGCACCAAGATCGGGCCGCCCAATCTTGAGAGATCATGTCCGGTGTCGCCGATGGTGGCTCCAACCACGACACCGATGCTCCCCAGCCCTTCCGCACCCGCGTTGAGCTGGGAAATCTCGTCTATGACGGTTTGCGCGACGGTGCGGCCGTCCGGCGTGCGCGCGTGCTGCACCGTGGGCCCCTCCTTGTTGGACGTCAGTGCCAGCACGAAGACGCCCCGCCCGTAACTGCGCGCCGACTCGAACATCGGCGCGATCGAGCCGACGCCGAGATAGGGACTCACCGTGATCGCATCGACATTCATTGGACTCGATGGATGCAAATATGCCTCAGCGTAGGCCGTCATCGTCGAACCGATGTCTCCACGCTTGGCGTCAAGCAGGACCATCGATCCCGCCTGCCGCAACTGTCGGATAGTTGACTCAAGGATCTGAGCGCCGCGCGCGCCGAACCGCTCGAAAAAAGCCGATTGGGGCTTGAAGACGGCCACCCGATCGGCGAGAGCGTCTATCACGATCTGGTTAAATTTCGCGAGGCCGGAGGGGTCATCGGGCAGGCCCCAAGCGGACAAAAGATGAGGATGCGGATCTATCCCGACGCAGAGCTGACCCCGCGAACGCATGGCGGACAGCAGCCTCGCCCCGAACGGTTCCATCACAAACTCTCCACCATTGCTTTGGTAATCAATGAAATTTCGTCATCACTACAGATATATGGCGGCATCGCGTAGATAAGGTCTCTAAACGGGCGAAGCCAAACACCACGGGCCACAGCGGAAGCCGTCACCGCGGCAACGTCCACTTCGGAGCGCAGCTGGATCACCCCGATCGCGCCCAGCACACGGACCTCGCGCACCGACGGATGGTCCGAGGCCGCGGCGAGCCCGGCGTGAAGGCCCGACTCGACGCGCGCCACGTTGGCCCGCCAGTCCGAGTCGAACAGCAGGTCGATCGAGGCGTTCGCGACCGCGCACGCCAGCGGGTTACCCATGAACGTCGGACCGTGCGCCAGCACGGGCACCTCACCGCTGGAGATGCCATGCGCCACCTCGCTTGTGCACAGGGCCGCCGCCAGCGACATGTAGCCGCCGGTGAGCGCCTTGCCCAGGCACATGACGTCGGGCGTCACCCCGGCGTGGTGCGCCGCGAAAAGCCTGCCGCTGCGCCCGAAACCGGTCGCGATCTCATCGAAGATGAGCAGCACGTCATGCTGGTCGCAGAGCTCGCGCAGCACGATCAGGTAATCCGGGTCGTGGAAGCGCATCCCGCCCGCCCCCTGCACCACCGGCTCGACGATCACCGCCGCCAGCTCGCAGGCGTGCCGCTCGAACGCCTTCTCCAGCTCGTCCACATAGGTCGGATCGAGACAAGCAGGAGGCACGCCCACAAAAACCTGGCGCGGTAATACATCCCCCCACAGCGAGTGCATGCCGCCGTCCGGATCGCACACGCTCATCGGGTGGAAGGTGTCACCGTGATACCCGCCACGCCACGTCGCGAGGCGCCGCTTGCCCGGCCGTCCCTTGGAACGCCAGTACTGCAAGCACATCTTGATGGCCACCTCGACACTGACCGAGCCGGAGTCGGCGAGGAAGACGTGCTCAAGACCCTGGGGCGTGATCTCCACCAGGGTGCGGGCCAGCTTGACCGCCGGCTCGTGGGTCAGGCCGCCGAACATGACATGGCTCATGCGGCCCAACTGATCCTTCGCCGCCGCGTCAAGCGCCGGGACCCGGTACCCATGGATCGAAGCCCACCAGGAAGACATGCCGTCGATCAGCTCGCGCCCGTCGTCGAGGGTCAAGCGCACGCCCTCGGCCGAGGTCACGACCAGAGGGGTGGTCCGCCCCGGCATCGGGCCGTACGGGTGCCAGACGTGCGCCCGGTCAAGCTCAACGATGTTCACGAGCGCACCTTTTCACCAGAGCGGGGCCGTGGTAGACGAAACCCGTGTAGAGCTGGATGAGGCTGGCCCCGGCGTCGAACATGCGCTTGGCGTCGTCGGCCGACATGATGCCGCCGACGCCGATGATCGGCAGCCCGCTCTCCTTGTGCACGAAGGAGACCACCTCGCGTGCCCGCCGCGCCAGCGGTGCGCCGGACAACCCGCCCGTGGGGCCGTCGTGCGCGATCGTCGTGTTGGTGGCGATGATGCCAGCCACGCCGCGGTTCACGCAGACCTCCAGCAACTCCGCGACGGCCGTGTCGCTCAGATCGGGTGCGATCTTGACCAGTACCGGTCGATCGCCCTTCAGCTCGGCGAGGATAACGTCCAGATAGGACTTCTCCTGCAGCTCCCGCAGCCCTGGGGTGTTGGGGGACGAGACGTTGACCGCGAAGTAGTCCCCGAATCCCCGAAGCGCCTCGAACGATCGCCTGTAATCCTCGACCGCCTCGCCAAGCGGCGTCACCTTGGACTTGCCCAGCGAGATCCCGAGCGGAACTTCCCTGGCATGGGAACCAAGGTTTTGCGCCAGCGCTTGCGCCCCAAGGTTGTTGAACCCCATGCGGTTGACGATCGCCTCCCGCTCCGGCTGCCGGAACAGCCGCGGGCGCTCGGTGCCGGGCTGCGCGTGCCAGG
>Ga0209382_10008645_pt1 | contig 12819 bp, 10 predicted proteins | sample SoiMetdeltSBSDD5_FD_187599 | JGI IMG/M metagenome (GOLD analysis project Ga0209382, IMG submission 187599) | Bulk soil microbial communities from a Populus tree surrounding site in Tennessee, USA - Soil MetaG P. deltoides SBSDD5 (SPAdes) (version 2) | ecosystem: Environmental > Terrestrial >... | reverse complement strand
TCGAGGATCCGCACGAGCTGGCACGCTTCGCCGCCACGGCAGGCGTGACGCTCGAAGAGTTCCGCCGCCAGTTCGAGTACCTGGTGGAAGCGGAGCCGCCGCCGTTTCTGCTCGTCGATCGCTGACCACCGCAGTTTGCCGGTGTCGTTTCGTCCGGAACCGGTCAACCTCAAGTCGCGTGCAACCTTTCCTGCCCTTGGTGCGTCTTACTCCCTGAAGCCGAGACGCCGGGGTTCGCCCGGCGACCGGAGACGACATAGGAGGACGGTATGCGTGGCTTGACGATTCTACTTGCGACGACATTGACGTTCGTGTACGGCTTCGCCGCCCAAGCCGCCATCACGGCCGACCGGGTCGAGACGATCCGGCGCGTGGCCGGAATCACCGAGGCCCCAGCACCCACGCCCGTAGAGGCGGCTCCCGCGTCTGGTACGGCGGGATGCTGGCCCCGGTAACGGTGGAAGCAGCCCCCGTGGCCCCTGATATGGCCAAGTGCACGCTGAGCTGACGGGCTGAAACTTGACACCGCCGGCTCGCGTAGCTTCATACTATGAGCATGCCGGGCGACCAGCCTAAACCCTTCCGCCAGTTCGTGAGCACGTGGCGCCGCGAGATCATCCGCGGCGGCGTGCTCTTTGGCTTGGTGGTGGTCGGTGGCGTGATGATCAGCAATGCGGTGCGCGCCGGCCTCAACGTCCCCTGGGCCGCACTCCGCTCCTTCGGCGACTTCGACATCGATCACGACGGCGACCTCTTCGGTCCCGGGCGTGAGGTCGGCGACCAGTGGCAGTGGACCGGCAGCGTGAAGCCCTCCCAACAGGTCTGGATTCGCAACACGAATGGCCCCGTGGAAGTCGTGCAAGGCACGGGCGATCAGCTGCTAGTGACGACCGAAAAGAGCTGGCGGAATTCGCAGCCGAGTTCCGTGGACCTGGTGCCGGTGGAGAGTGAGCGCGGCGTGACCATCTGTGCGTTGTGGACCGCGCGCGAACGGCGCTGCGGCGCGGCCGGCGAGTATCACATGAGTCACGTCCGCAAGAACGACGTCGCGGTGCGCTTCACGGTGCATCTGCCGCGCGGCGTGAAGATCGACGTTTCGACGGTCAACGGCGAAGTGGGGATCGATGGTGCCGCCGCGCCCGTCGTCGCCGCGACGGTGAACGGCCGGGTCGTGGTGCACACCTCCGTGGGGCCGGTGACGGCCAGCACGGTGAACGGCAGCATCGAGGCGGCGATGGACGCGCTGACTGGCGGGGATATCGAGCTGCAGACGGTGAACGGCACCGTCACCGCGATCCTGCCGCGCAGCCTCAACGCCATCGTCGACGCCGAGACGGTGAACGGGCGCGTCGACACCGACTTCCCGCTGCAGATCACCGGGAAGATCAGCCCGCGCCACGTACGTGGGACCATCGGCAGCGGCGGCATGACCTTGAAGCTGAACACGGTGAACGGTTCAGTGATGATCCGTCGCCCCGACGGCAACACGCCAAAACCGGCGGCCGCGCCCGTCGCGCCCCGGCGCACTCGCACACGTCAAGAAGCCCGCGTCACCGTCACGCCCGCGCCCGACCCGGTTCCTCCGCCGCGCCCCTAAGTCGTCGGTCCACCGAGGTAGCGCGCTACCTCTTGTGGGAACGTCCGCACGTCAATCGGTTTTGTGATGTAACCGTCGAACCCCGCGGCTTCTGCGCGGGCTCGATCCTCAGGCATCGCGTGCGCGGTGAGCGCAACCACCTTCCAGGGCCGCTCGGGCAACCCCTTCAGTTCTTCCAGCACCGCATACCCGTCACGCCCCGGGAGCTGTATGTCGAGGAGAATGAGCGCCGGCGCTTGCGTGCGCGCGACTTCCGCCACGCGGTCCCCGTTCGGCAGGCCGATCACCTGATGGCCTTTCAGCGTGAGCAGCGTCGACAGCAGTTTCAGGCTGTCGGGCTGGTCCTCGACTACCACGATGGTCGCCAAGTCGTCTCCTAGCGCGTCCCGCCCGCAACCGGGAGCGTGAACCAGAAGGTGCTACCCTTACCCATCTCGCTCTCGACGCCGATCGCGCCGCCGTGAAGCTCGATCAGGCGTCGCGACAACGCCAGGCCGAGCCCCGTCCCCTCGTATTTTCGGCTGGCCGAACCGTCGAGCTGCACGAATTCCTGAAATAGCTTGGCCTGGTCTTCGGGCGCGATGCCGATGCCGCTGTCGACCACCGCGACGCGGGCCGCCGCTCCGCCGTTCGCCGGCGCTGCCTCGAGTCTGATTCGCCCGCCGTCGGGCGTGAACTTGATCGCGTTCGACAACAGGTTGAGCAGCACCTGCCGCACCCGCCCCCGGTCGGCCATGACGTGCAAGGCATCCGCCGGTGGCTCCACCACCAACGCGTGCCGGTGCTTGTGCGCCTGAGCCTGCACACTCCCGGCCGCCTCGGCCAAAAGCGCGCTCACGTCGACCGGTTCGGTCCGCAGGTCCATGCGGCCGGCGGCGATGCGCTGCAGGTCGAGGAGCTCGTTGATCAGCTCGAGCAAGTTTCGGCCGTTCCGCGCCACGATGTCGAGGAAGTCGCGCTGCTGCTCCGAGAGGGGACCGCCCCCCAGGTCCTGCGTGAGCAGGAGGTCGGTAAACCCGATGATGCTGTTCAGCGGCGTGCGCAGCTCGTGGGAGATGTTCGAGAGAAACTGATCTTTGGTGCGCATCGCCACGTCGAGCTCAGTGTTGAGCTCCTCCAGGCGTCGGGCGGTCAGTCGGATCTCGGTGGCGAGGCGGCGGGTGTTGTGGTGCGCCGACTCGCGCTCGCCGGCGATGGCGAGGTTCGGGGACGCTTGCTCGAGCGCCGCGCGCGCGTCGGCCTCGAACGCCTCGCCGGGGACCACGCACAGGACGCCGACCAGCTTGCGCCCCGACCGCAGCGGCGCCAGAACGAGGCCGTGCGGGACGGGAACCGTCAGGTGCAGCTGATAGCGCACCGGGTTCGCGGCTTCGCCGATAAAATGGATCGCCTGGTCGGCATCGCCGATGATCGAACGCATCGTGGCGCGCGACACGGGCGGTGGCGCGAGGCCGCGCGCAGCGGTAGCGCCCCAGTCGTTCGTATCATAGCTCGGTTGGTACAGGGCGATGGCGGTGGCGCGCGTGGCGCCGGCGATCACGCCGAGCGCCTGGTTCAGGCCGCTGGCGGCCTCGTCTGGCGGCGCGTTGAGGGCGGCCAGGAGCTGGGTGAGGTACTCGTGCATCCCCTCGCGCCACGCCAACGTCGCTGCCATGCGATTCACGCCGCGGGCGATCGCGCCGAACTCATCCGGCTGATCCTCGGGCACGCGCTCGCTGAAATGCCCCTCGGCGACTCGCTCGAGGGCGGTGACCACATGGCCGAAGGGGACCGCGAGCCGACGGCGGTTGTACCAGAACCCGAGCGCCAGGACGGCCAACATGGAGACGAATAACACCGAGGCGGCCAGCGCCGCCTGCACGGCGTCGTCGCCTGCATCCGCCGCCCGTTCCTGAAGCTCCGTCACCTGGGCGGCCACACTCGGCGACGGGCGCAGTCGCTGCACGCGCTCCAGGCCCTGCGCCAGGTCGATCATCGCCGATTGCGTATTGCGCGCGCTCCGCCACGTCGCGACCTGAGTGACGAGCCCAACGAGCGCGACGGCGATGAAGGTCGCCGCGAAGAGCCGGGTGATGCTGGGGGCCGCGCGCATGGGTCAATAATACTGGCAATGGTGTGGGTCACACGCTACACTTGGCGCAATGGTACGAACGGACGGAGCGGTTGGCGGAACTGGTTGACATCCTGCGGGAGGCCCTCGCTGACCGGTACGCCGTGCAGCGCGAGCTGGGGCGTGGCGGGATGGCCACCGTTTTCCTCGCCGACGACCTCAAGCACCGCCGTAGCGTCGCGATCAAAATGCTGCACGCCGAGCTGGCCGCGCAGATCGGGTCCGACCGGTTCATGCGGGAGATCGAGATCGCCGCGCGGCTGCAGCATCCCCACATCCTGCCGTTGTACGACTCGGGCGATGCGGGCGGCGTCCTCTATTACGTGATGCCCCTGGTCGAGGGCGAATCCCTTCGCGATCGCCTCAACCGCGAGCATCAACTTTCCCAGGAAGACACGGTTCGGATCACGACCGAGGTGGCGAGTGCCCTGAGTTATGCGCACAGCCGCGGCGTCGTCCACCGCGACATCAAGCCGGAGAACATCCTGTTGTCGGGCGGCACCGCGGTGGTGGCGGACTTCGGGATCGCGCGAGCCCTGGATGCTGCGGGCGAAGACCAGCTCACGCAGACCGGCACGATCATCGGCACGCCGGCGTACATGAGCACCGAACAGGCGACGGGATCTCTTGAGATCGATGGCCGCAGCGATCAGTACAGCCTGGCGTGTGTCGTGTACGAGATGCTGGTGGGCCAGCCGCCATTCACCGGGCCGACCGCGCAGGCGATCATCGCGCGTCATTCACTCGACATGGTGTCGCCGCCGTCCATTGTGCGGGGCACCATTCCGGAACCGATGGAGGACGCGATCCTGCGGGCCCTCTCGAAGGTTCCCGCCGATCGCTTTGCGACGACGGCGCTGTTCGCCGAGGCGTTGGCGCTCCCTGGCACCGCCTCCGGAGTGCGCCGGCGCGCCACGGGAACGATGGGCGCAAGGCCGCGTGCGCGGCGGCGCTGGGTACGGCCGGCGGCGGTCGCGGCCGGCGCCGTCGTGCTGCTGGTCGGGATTTGGGCGGCAGGATGGATCCGCGGGAGTCGCGACGCGTCAAACGACGGGGGGCTCGATCCGCATCGGGTGGCGGTGCTGTACTTCGATCACCGCGGCGATTCGACGCAGACGCAGTACCTCGCCGATGGGCTCACCGAAGCCCTGATTCACGAGTTGAGCGACGTCAAAGCGCTGCAGGTTACGTCGGCGAACGGCGTGCGTCCGTTCCGGAACGCGGCCGTGCCGCCCGACAGCATCGGCCGCGCCCTCAAGGTGGGGACCATCGTCCAAGGCACCGTGGCTGAAGTCGGGGGGCGACTGCGCCTGGACGTGGCGCTAATCGACGGTGCGACCGGGACCGAAACCAAGAGCACCCGCCTCGAGGCACCGCGCGCGGATCTCTTCGCTCTACAGGACACGCTCGCCAAAGCCGTCGCCGCATTTCTGCGCCAGGCGATCGGCGACGAGATCGAGGTGCGCGAGACGCGGGCGGGGACGCGGGACGTGCGGGCGTGGGAGCTCGTGCTGGAGGCGGAGGAGGTCAAGAAGTCGGTCGACGCCTTGATCAGCAAGGGCGATGGGACGAATGCGTCCCGCGAGCTGGAGCGGGCCGATTCGCTGCTGGCGCAGGCCTCGGCGCGGGACCCGAAGTGGACGACGCCGATCATCGGACGCGGCTGGGTCGCCTGGGAGCAACGCCGCATCGTGGGCCTCGACAAGGGGCCCGCCTCGGAGTGGACGGCGCGGGGTCTGCGGTTCGCGGATGAGGCCCTCAAGATCCGCCCCGACTCCGAGGCGCTGCAGCTCCGCGGCACGATGCGGTACTTGCGATTCGTCCTGAATCTCGATCCATCGCCGCTGACACCGGAGCAGCTGCTGGCCGGGGCCGAGCAGGACCTGCGGGCTGGCGGCGCGGCGCGGTCGAATTCGCGACGCGCGTCCGCCTTTGCGTTGCTGAGTCATCTGCTGCTCCATAAGTCGGAAACCGCGGAAGGCAAACTGGCCGCGCTGCATGCCCTCGAGGCCGACGAGTACCTGCGGGAGGCCCCCGATGTGCTGTGGCGTCTCTACTCGGCCTCCCTCGATCTGGAGGATGCGGCCGAGGCGACGAAATGGTGCCGGCAAGGGCACGATCGCTTCCCCGATGAGTGGGCCTTCACCGAGTGCCAGATCTCCCTGCGCGCGCTCACCGGCACGAAGCAGGACGTGCCCGCCCTGTGGCACCTGGTCGACCAATACACCCTCATGTTTCCGGACAATCAGCGCGACTATCGGCGGCGGCGGGCGCAGTTGCTGCTCGCGACCGGCCTGGTGCACGCCGGTCTGAAGGACAGTGCCCGCGCCGTCGCGTTGCGCGCGCGCGCCGACGCCAGGGTCGATCCGTCCCGGGACCTCGTCTACCTCGAGGTGGCGGTGCGCAACATCCTCGGCGACCGCGATGAGGCGCTGCGCCTCCTCACCCTCTACCTCGCCACCAACCCCCAAGAGCGGGCCGGGGTGGCCAACGACCACACCTGGTGGTTCGCCGGGCTGCGGGACGACCCTCGTTTTAAGGCGCTGGTCCGCACCGGCTCGTAGCCGCCAGTATCAAGTCTTCCCCGAGTCTGTAGCGAACGCCTTACACGGCGCGCCCCGTGGGCACCGCCGCGTAAACCGAACCGCTTACGGGACAGCGATTTGCGAGAGGTACGCCGGCGGTGCGGCGTTTGCCAAGCACCCCGCCGTGACTTGGTCGTGCGGACTTTCTACATGCAAGGAGTGGCTATGACGCGTTGGGTTCTGGGAGCGGCGCTGGCGTTGACGGGTGCGGCGGTGGTGGGGTGTGGAGAGCGGCAGGTGGCGACCCCGGTGGGTCCGCTCGCTGACGTCGCGGCTCTCACGACTGTGCCGCCGTGCGCCTTCAACGGCATGAACTCTCTCCTGTCGCATTACTTCTCGTCGGGTCAGGCAAAGACGGCTCGTGACCTGATCACCGTCATGGCGGCCGCCGGAGCGGGGACCGCGACGGCAAAGGAACTCGGCTACGACGTCATGGCCATGATCGCGGCCAACGCGCAGGCGGGCACCGGTGGCAGCGTGCAGGCCGGTTCCGATCTCATCAACGAGCTCACGAAGTGCATGTTCACCGACGTCGCCGAGCTGCCCGCCACATTCCCCGAGGACTACACGGTCGCCCTGACGACGTCGCTCCCGGGTGCCCTGGCGGTGCGCGGTGGCGCAGCCGACCCGGCGTTCGATGCGGTGCTCTCGCGCGACGTCTTTTCCGGCATCGCTCCGCCGTCCGGCGTGACTTGGGCAGCGATGGTGTCGGGCAATCCGGCGCCGTCGCGCATCCTCGTGTACGGCCGTCCCGGCGCCACGGCGCAACACTATGACTGGAAGGTCTTGCCGAACAACGCGGGCTTCAGCCCGAACGCCATCGTGGGCGTGTGCGTGGACGTGAACACGGCGACGACCTCGATGCTGCACGAGGAGCACGTCGGCCTGCTCACATTTGCGGACGCCTACTTCCTGAATCCGGCCACGTGCTCTGGCTTCGCATTAAAGAGGGCGTCGTGGGGGGAGCGTCTCGCGGCGCTGTTCCTGCCCAAGACGCTGTCGGCCTCGACGGTGGTCAATCCCGGCGGCATCGGGGGCTCCACCGGCGGTATCCGCAGCGACTTCGGTCCCCTGAACGTCCCGGCCGTCAACCTGATCTTCACGGTGCAGCCGCCGACGTCGGTCACGGTGGGCCAGCCGTTCGCGGTGCAGGTGCGGGCGACGGATCCCGTCTCTGGGGCCACCGTGGGTGGCGTGCAGATCACGATCCTCGCGCAGAACAACAACGGCGTGCCGAAGCAGATGCTGGGTACCACCACGCAGACCACCAGCAACTCCGGCGTGGCCACGTTCGCGGACCTGAGCTTCGCTCCCGGCAGCACGGGTGGGTACCGGCTCATGGCGACCGGTGGCGTGACGGGCCGCGGCGCGATCACGGTCAGTGAGGCCTTCTCGACCAAGGTGAACGCCAAGCCGGCGAAGTAAGCGCCGGTAAAGGTGGCGTAGCAAACGAAGGGCGGCTCCACGGAGCCGCCCTTCGTCGTTTAGCTTTGTTGCCGTGCGACCCTCCCGGTTGGGCATCATTGGGCTCGGCGCGATCGGCGGCTCCGTCGCCCGCCAGGCGAAGCTGGCAGGCGTCGCCACGGTCATCGGCTGGTCCCCCGAGCCGCCCGAGCGCGTCGCGGCCGTCAAACACGGTGCACTCGACGACGCGCCGGCGAGAGCGGCCGACGTCGCCCGGGTGGCCGATCTGCTCGTCCTCGCGGCACCACCCGCCGCCAATCTCGTCCAGCTCGAAGCGCTCGCCCCAGACGTGGCAGCCGGTGCGCTCGTAACCGACGTGAGCTCAGTGAAACGCGCGATTGTGGCCCTGGCTGAGCGTCTGGGCCTCGGCACGCGCTTCGCCGGCAGTCATCCTCTGGCGGGGACGCACCGCCGGGGCTTCGAGGCCTCGCGCGGCGATTTGTTCCGCGGCGCGGTGGTGTACGTGACGCCGTGCCCCGGAGGTGAGGGGGCAGCCCGGGAGATCGCGCATTTCTGGGAAACGGTGCTGGACGCGCAGCCGGTGACGGTGGACGCCGCGCGCCACGACGCCCAGCTCGCCGCCACGAGCCATGTTCCTCAGGTGGTCGCGTCGCTGCTGGCGCACTTCCTCGCGCGCCACGCTCCGCCGGGGACCTCCTTCGGCCCCGGCGCCTTGGACACGACGCGCCTCGCCGCCAGCGACTCTGCCCTGTGGACCGAGATCCTCCTCATGAATCGTGACGAGGTGCTCCCGGCGCTGCGCGCGCTCGAGGAACCACTCGGCGCCGTGGAGCGCGCCCTCGAGGCGGGCGACGGACCCGCCCTCACCGCGTGGCTCACCCGCGCCGCGGACTGGCGACGTCGGGTCGATCCATGAAGGTGCGCGGCGTCGTGCGACCGCCGGGGGATAAAAGCATCTCACACCGCGTGCTCATGCTCGCGGCGCTCGCCCGTGGCAAGAGCGGCGTCACTGGCCTGCTCACCGGCGATGACGTCAAGAGTACCGCGCGCGTCCTGCGCCAGCTGGGAGCGGACATTTCGTCGATCCGTGATACGTCGGTGAGGGTTTCCAGCGCACGGCTCACGGCGCCCGGCGCACGTCTGCATTGCGGCAATTCGGGCACGACGGCGCGACTCGTTCTTGGGATCCTGGCGGGCCAGCGGTTCGCCGCGACGCTGACGGGCGATGCGTCGCTGCGCCGGCGGCCGATGCGGCGCGTCACCGAACCCCTGCGAACGATGGGTGCCGAGATCACGGAGCAGCGGGGGGATGGGCTGCCGCTTGAGATTCACGGCGGGCGGCTGCGCGGCCTGGTCTACACGAGTCCCGTCGCGAGCGCGCAGGTGAAGAGCGCGCTGCTGCTCGCGGGGCTCACCGGAGGTGTGCCGGTCACGATCCGCGAGCCCTATCGCTCGCGGGATCACACCGAACGGTTGTTCGCGCACCTCGGCCTCGGGATACGCGAGCACGACAGCGTCATCAGCTATCAGCCGTCAGCCATCAGCGTTCACCCGTTTGAGATGTCCGTTGCCGGCGACACCTCCAGCGCCGCGTTTCTCGTGGCCGTCGCCGTGCTGGCGGAGCAGGGGGAGTTGCTGATCGAGAACGTCGGCGTGAATCCCACCCGTACCGGGTATCTCGTGGTGCTCGAACGGATGGGTGCACACGTCGACCGCGTGAACCTGCGGGATGCCGGCGGCGAGCCCGTGGCGGACTTGATCGCGAGACCGGCGAGTCTCGCCGCCACCGAAGTCACCGCCCGTGAGATCCCGACGCTGGTGGACGAGGTCCCGGTCCTCGCGGTGCTGGCGAGTCGCGCCCGTGGCGAGACCGTGTTCCGCGACGTGGGCGAGCTGCGAGTGAAGGAGAGCAACCGCCTGGAGCTCGTCGCGGCGAATCTCCGGGCCGTAGGCGTGCGCGCCGAGGCTCGGGGGAACGACCTGCACGTCGAGGGAACGGAGCGGCCGCCGCGCGGCCGGGTCGAGACCGCGGCCGATCACCGGCTGGCGATGGCCTTCGCGGCCCTCGGCACCACGGTGGGGGCAGACATCCGCCTTTCGGAACGGCGCTCGGTCGGCATCAGTTACCCGACCTTCTTCAAGGACTTGAAACGGATAACGGCACGATGACGCTGCGCGTGATCGCGATCGACGGGCCCGCTGCATCCGGCAAGTCATCCACCGCCGCACTAGTCGCCAAGCGCCTTGGCTGGGCCCACCTCGATTCGGGGGCACTCTACCGCGCGCTCACCCTCGCGACCCTCGACAACCTCGACCAACCTCCATTGTCCGGACAGAAGATCGTCGGCCTCGCCGAGGATCTTCCTGTGCGGCTCGTGCTCGTCGGCGACGTATTTCGGCCCGAGGTGGCTGGGGTGGACGTGGAGGAGGCGATCCGTACGGAGCGGGTGACGCGTCACGTCTCGGCGGTCGCCGCGATCCCAGACGTGCGCACCTGGGTGAACGCGCGGCAGCGCGAGGCGGCGGTGCAACACTCCTCGGGAGTGGTCGTAGACGGGCGCGACATCGGCACGGTCGTCTTCCCCGATGCGCCGCTCAAGGTCTTTCTCACCGCGACGCCCGACGAGCGGGCGCGGCGCCGCTTGACACAGCGGGGCCGAGCGATCGGTCCCGTTGAGATGCAACGCGAGAGCCGGGCGTTGGCGGCGCGGGACGAGGCTGACACGAATCGGCCCGTCGCCCCCTTGAAGCCCGCCCCCGACGCGGTCTTGCTCGATTCCACGGCCCTTACGCTGGAGGAGCAGGTCCAGCAGGTCGTGGAACTGGCGCGCCGCAGGCTCCCCGGCTAGGTTTCGCGGCTTCCCCAGGACACTAGGGCCCTGGGGCGACAACCTCAAACCCATGGCCAAACCGGTGTCCCGAATGTTGGTAGAAGCGAACGACGTCGAAGAGTCCGAAGAAGAGCGCCCCGCCAAAAAGACGACCCACTCTGTTCTGCGTGTCCGCGCCGGTCTCGACGAGGAGTATTCCTCGGACGAGATCGCGACGCCTTCCGAGCTGTACGAAGGCACGCTCTCGAACATCGAAGAAGGCGAAATCGTCAAATCGAAGGTCCTGCGCGTGACCGACACCGCCGTCATTCTCGACGTCGGGTTCAAGTCGGAAGGTGCGGTTTCGATCGACGAGTTCAAGGATCCGAAGAGTCTCAAGGAAGGCGACGTCATCGAGGTCTTCCTCGAGCACCTGGAGGATCAGGAGGGCGCGGTCGTCCTCTCGAAGAAGAAAGCCGACTTCATGCGGGTCTGGGAAAAGATCCGCGAGGCGCACGAGAAGGACGAGGGCGTTTCGGGAACGCTGGTCAAGAAGATCAAGGGTGGCGTCGTGGTCGACCTGATGGGCGTGGACGCGTTCCTGCCCGGCAGTCAGATCGCCCTGCGCCGCGTGCCGAACATCGACGAGCTGCTGGGTCAGAGCTTCGAGTTCAAGATCATCAAGCTCAACAAGCGGCGCCGCAACATCGTGGTCTCGCGCCGCGTGCTGCTCGAGGCCGAGCGCAAGACCAAGCGCGACGTCCTCATGAAGGAGCTGTCGGTCGGTCAGGTGCGGAAGGGTGTCGTGAAGAACATCACCGACTTCGGCGCCTTCATCGACCTGGGCGGCGTCGACGGCCTGCTGCACATCACCGATATGAGCTACGGCCGCGTGTCGCACCCCTCCGAGATGGTGCAGATCGGCCAGGAGCTCGAGGTGAAGGTTCTCGACATCGATTGGGAGCGCGAGCGCATCTCCCTCGGCCTGAAGCAGCTGCAGACCTATCCGTGGCAGAACGTGGCGGCCAAGTATCCGGTTGGCACGCGCGTCCAGGGCAAGGTCGTCTCGATCACGAACTACGGCGCCTTCGTCGAGCTCGAGCCCGGCATCGAAGGCCTGGTGCACATCTCCGAGATGAGCTGGACGCGCAACGTGCGGCATCCGTCGAAACTCGTCTCGATCGGCGAATCGATCGAGGCAGTCGTCTTGAAAGTCGACGAGAGCGAAGAGAAGGTCTCACTCGGCATGAAGCAGACGGAGCAAGACCCGTGGATGGCGTTGCCGCAGAAGTATCCCGTCGGTACGCGCCTCTCCGGCAAGGTCCGAAATCTCACCTCGTTCGGCGCCTTCGTCGAAATCGAGCCGGGGATCGACGGCTTGATCCACATCTCCGACATGTCGTGGACCAAGCGGGTCCAGCATCCGTCCGAAGTCGTGAAGAAGGGCGATGAGGTGGACGTGCTGATCTTGAACGTCGACGCCGAGAACAAGCGGATCTCGCTGGGCCTGAAGCAGGCGCAGGAAGATCCGTGGCTCCGTATCGGCGAGACGTACCCGGTGGGCACCGAGCTGCGCGGCCGCGTGATGCGCCTGATGGACAAGGGCGTGGTCGTAGATCTCGGCAACGACATCGAGGGCTTCATTCCGATGTCGCAGCTGGGTATCCCGGACATCGCGAGCCCCGCCGACGCCGTGAAGGAAGGGCAGGCGGTAGAGCTCAAGGTGTTGGAGGTCGACCCGATCCATCATCGGATCGTGCTGGCGGCGACGGGCTTCCCGCCGGGCGACATCATCCCGCCGACACCGGCGCCGCCCCCGCCGCCCGACGATCCTGTTCCGCCAGACGCCTAGAAGCCGAGACGCAGAGTGAATGAGGGGGCAGGGTTATCCTGCCCCCTTTTCGCGTCTAGATTCTCGGCATGAGCATGCGAGAGAAGTTGGAGCTCCTGCAGCAGAAACGCGCCGAGTCCGAGCAAGGCGGCGGCGCCGACCGCATCGCCACGCAGCATCAGAAGGGCAAGATGACGGCCCGCGAGCGGCTCGACGTGCTGCTCGACCCCGGCTCCTTCGTCGAGCTCGACCGCTTCGTCACGCACCGGGCCACCGACTTCGGGCTCGCCGATCAGAAAGTGCTCGGCGACGGCGTCGTGACCGGGTGGGGCCGGATCGACGGCCGGCTCGTCTACGTGTACTCGCAGGACTTCACCGTGTTCGGCGGCTCCCTCTCCGAGGCCCACGCGGAGAAGATCTGCAAAGTGATGGACCTCGCGGTGCAGAACGGCGCGCCGGTG
>Ga0209382_10008644_pt1 | contig 12821 bp, 12 predicted proteins | sample SoiMetdeltSBSDD5_FD_187599 | JGI IMG/M metagenome (GOLD analysis project Ga0209382, IMG submission 187599) | Bulk soil microbial communities from a Populus tree surrounding site in Tennessee, USA - Soil MetaG P. deltoides SBSDD5 (SPAdes) (version 2) | ecosystem: Environmental > Terrestrial >... | reverse complement strand
GGCGGACGAAATCGCGTCCGGCTCTTCAAGCTCGCGTGGGACATGGTGGGGGAGCCATTCGGCAGCCGCCAGATGCTCTACGAGTGGTTCTACGCCGGCGACCCGCAGGTCAACCGCATCCGCTTTGGCAGTACCCCGGAAGTGGAGCGCTACAAGCAGATGGTCGAACCGCTTTTACTCTGATACTTACCGATCTGATGTGGTGGCTACGAGACGTAGCTGATCGGGTGGGAGGGCAGGTCACCCTGCTCGTTAATGGATTGGATGCAACAAGAGGGGAAACGCGCAGTAACCGAAATTGAACGACTGCGCCGTTATGCCGACAATCGCACGGACGGGGGGAACTGTGAACTGTGAATGGCTAGTTTCGGTGTAAGTATTTGAGACAACAGCAGGTATATGAATGTGCAATGTATTCCATCCCTAAAAAAGGATGTGCAATTTTGCCCCGGCAGGAACCCTGCAAGTGGCGGTGTATGACAGCTTCGCTATATTAAGGCCAGGTTATGTGGCAACGGGACGGTCTTCTGCGGTCTCGACGCGACGGGGAGGAGTGAGGGGGGCCAAACAGGGCCACAACATCCTTTCTGCTGGTGTGGAGTGAAGACAGCTGACTATGGTAAGCATCAGCTCAACGAGTCATAAGGCCGCGTAGAGGCACAATGCTGTTGCCAGCATGTCAAGATCATGGGCTGATAGGTCAGGACTGACGGTATCCGATCCCGTCAGCGTCATTCCGCACTGATGGAAACCGTGTCTTGGCCCGGTTTGGAAGGGAGCAGGCCGCCCCGTGTACACGGCCTGGCAAGCCTCAGTCATCGACGGCCCTCACCTCGCGAAGGGCCAACAAAAAGAGAGGCCGAACATTCACGCCCAAGGCGGGGTGGAACGAGCACATCAATGTGCGCGTTTCCTGAGGCAAAGCTGAGGAGCACCACCCTGAAAAACTGGAAGCGTCTACGGGCTCCACAGCGTCAATTGCGTCGGAGGCTTCTCCCACCCGAAGATACTCCGCCCCCCATGCCCCGCAGACTCGGCGCATTCCTTGGCAATGGTTTTGTCCAGATCGGCGCATGGATCGAAGGTGTCTTCGACCATCCGTGTGAAGGCATGCAGGCGTTTGAAGCCGTTCGCACGTTCGGTATCGCCGAGTTTGGCTTGGCGCAGCGCTCCGCTCAGTACCTCAATGGTCCGATCGTAAATTTTGGTTGGGACCGGAAAGGGCCGGCGGTCCTTGCCGCCATGCGCGAACGAAAACCGCGCGGGATCGCTGAAACGGCTGGGGGTGCCGTGGATGACCTCACTGACGAGCGCCAGCGACTGGAGCGCGCGCGGGCCCATCCCCGGCATGAGCAGCGCGTCGGCAAAGGTGTGAAGCTCTTGATCATGCGCCACGGCCAGCACGGCGCCCAATCGTTGCAAATTAATATCGCTGCTCGCGACGTGATGCCGGCGCGGCATGACCAGGTGCCGCGCAGCTTGTTCGATCTGTCCGGGATCTTCCCGGAGCAGCCCGACAATGCCTTGTTGCGCGCCGATGGCGTCCCGATGCACCAGATTGAGAATCGCGCCTTGCGAGTCGCCGACGACCGCCGTGTGCGGTTCTTCCGTGAAGGAGCGCAGGGTTCTGGAATGCCAATGATAGCGCCGCGCCGTCCGCGTGGCGGCATGCATGCCCTGCTGAATCACGGCCCACTCGCCATCAGTTGTCACCACAAACGCGTGCAGATAGAGCTGAAACCCGTCTTGGATCGCCGTGTTGTCGACCTTGGCGGTCAGCCGGCTGTACCGGACTAAGGCGTCACCCTGCAGCCCGTGCTTGTCGGCGATGGTGAGGAGCTCGTGTGGTGTCATACGCGAATACTTGCCCCGGCCGCCGCAAATATACAGCCCCAACTCATGCGCCCGGGGATTCAGGCCGCGTTTCAGTGCGCCCATGACGGAAGTGGTAATGCCGGAGGAGTGCCAATCCATGCCCATCACCGCGCCCAAAGCCTGAAACCAAAAGGGATCGCTGAGCCGGGTTAACACCTCGCTGTGGCCGTACTCGTCCAGGACGGCTTCCACAATGGCCGTGCCCAGCAGCGTCATCCGGGTGGCGAGCCAGGAGGGGACATGGCCCCGGTGCAGCGGCAGATCAGCATACCCTGAGCGTTTCATAGCCTGTAATCATACCCTGCCCAGGGAAAAAACGCACGGAGCGCGGGCATGGCGCATGCGCACCGGCAGCGTTTCTCCCACGGCTTGTCCTCGCTATTATCCACCCGAACGTGCGTGCATCAGCCGTGCAGTGTGAGCCGGGAAAAACCCGGCTCTAAGGGACTGTAGGATCGTGACCAGTTCGATGCAGGGTATTGTGGACGCGTTCCAGCAATGTTGCCTCATGCGTCTCCACATGCTTGCAGCTCTGCTCACACTGCAAGATGCCTGACTGCAATGCATCTGTCCCGTGCACCATGCACAGCTGACGCTTTTGTGTCCTGTCCAAGAGTTTGATCGCGGTTTCGCGCCTGGAGGCCTCCGCCCTGCCCACGCAGGTTTCGCTATACACCAGCCGGAACGGCCCGCGCCCTTTGGTGTATCTGGCTCCCTTCCCTGCGGCATGCTCGGCCATACGGCGGCCCAGATCATTGGTGATGCCCGTATAGAGCGTTTTGTCCGCGCATTCCAGTATATAGACCGTCCAGTGCATCACGCCAGCTTCATCGTTCATAGCGCACCTTGAAGGTCGGACTGTCCTCCGGCCGGCTGCCCCGTTTATCATACAGCCGCGTGGTCGAGATATCCGCATGCCCCAGCCACTCCGGCACCTTGGCAATATCGGCGCCATGCTCCAGGGCATTGGTGGCAGCCGTCGCCCGCATGGCGTGCACGCCATGCCGCGGCGCCGTCCCGGCAATGCCGATCTGCCGGGTATACAGCTGGACGATATCCCAGACTGAGGATTGATGCAGGGGCTTTGCCAGGGGCTTGGTCGTGTTGTTCTTCACCGGCCGGAACAGCGGCCCGTCGGTGTCATCCCCGTGTTGTGCCGCGGCCAGGTAGACGGTGATCAAGCGCTGCGCGACGATCGCGAGCGGACGCGAGCGGAATGTAGCGGATCTTTTCCCGCTTGCCCTCGATGCGCAGATGCCACACGCCCTGGCGGCTCTGGACATCGCCGACGCGCAACTTGCACAACTCTTACTTCCGGATGCCGTGATACAGGAGCACGGCCAGCATCGCCCGGTCGCGCTTGCCTTTGAGCGTTCCGGCTGGTGGGGCCTCCAGCAGCCGCAGCGCCTGGTCGTCCCCGAGCGCCGGCATCGCCCCCTCACGGTTCATCGAGGGCGGGCGCTTCACGCTGCGCACCGGGTTGTGCAGCATGGCATGGCGGTTACAGAGATAGTCATAGAGGGAGGACAAGGCCGCGAGTTTGCGCCGGATGGTGTCGTTAGCCAGGCCCCTGCCCTGGAGATGATCGCGCCAGGCGAGGACATGCGGCCGGGTCACCTCCCACAGCTGGCCGGCGCTGCCGAGGCCGGCAAAGGCGATGAACTGCCGGATATCCCGTTGGTAATTCTCCCGGGTGTGGCGGTTGCGCAAGTTGGCGAACCACTCGGCTTCCGGGGGGATGGCGGACAGCGCTGCGAACTGGGCGTCGGAGAGGCTGTGGGACGTGATGGGAGCGAGCTGGGTATCCATCGAGGTGTCCGGTTGTTCAGGGGGGGATAACAGCGGATCTGATCATAGCAGACCGCCTGGCATTTTACCCGACCTAAACGGGATTAGGAAGGGTAAAGGTGCGGGGCGGGAACAGGCATGTTCAATGGTGGGACTTTGGCTCGTAGCCACTTCAAAGGAAAGGCCGTAGGGACCAGGGGGCAGAGCAGGGCTCTGCTCTGCCCCGGCCTGGGGCTTAGGCGGCGTTGACGGTAATCGCCCGGGGCTGGGCCTTGGCGGCCTTGGGCAACGTCAGCGTCAGGACGCCGTGCTTCAGCTCGGCGCGAATACCGTCCTGGTCAATCCGTTCCCCCAGCTCAAACTGCCGGAAGAAGCTGACCAGCGTGTATTCGCGGGAGCGCAGGTCGCCCGGCATCTGAGACTGGGTCTGGCCACGCAGGGTCAGGATGTTCTGGGCCACCCGCACTTCTAGGTGGGCGGGGTCGATGCCGGGCAAGTCTGCGATCACGACCAGGCTCTCCGGCGTTTCATAAATATCGACCGGCGGGGTCATATAATGCTCCCGCGGACGGGTCGCTTCCACGTCCTGGGGCTCAGGCTGCGTGACGGCCTGGGTCTGTTCGGTCTCTGGCATAGCTATAGTAGATTCCGCCATGATACGGCTCCTTGTGAGCAAATCGTGTCTTGTTTCGTGTATCGTGTACAGGCTGCGGGGGTTTTACCCTGCAACGCTGACGGCAATCTGTTTCGGTTTCGCTTGCTCAGCCTTCGGCAAGGTGACGACTAACAGCCCGTGTTTGTATTCGGCCTGCACCTGCTCATGCTCCACGTCGATGGGGAGCATCACGGTGCGCACAAACGTGCCCGCCGCCCGTTCACTGCGGTGAAAGGCTTCGGGTTGCACCTCGGCGGTGACCCGCTGCTTCTCGCCCGTCATAGTCAAGCGGTTGTCCTGGACGGTCAGCTGGAGGGCCGTTGGATCAAGGCCAGGGGCCAGGGCTGTGACATATAACGCATTCGCGTCCTCGCTCACGTTAACCAGTGGATAGGCCCGGGCGGCACGGCCCGGTAAAAAGGCTGTCGGAAAGGTGTGGCCATTGCCCCGGCCATTGCGCCCTCCCACCTGCTCAAAAGCGCGGTCGATGTCGTGGCGCAACCGATGCATCTCCTGCCACGGATTCCACTCTGCCATGGGATACCTCCTTATTCATGCAGCACGCTCGTGGTGAGCGTGTTATTTTCATGTGTTGCCTTCTAACAAAAGCAAGGGCCGTGCCAGAAAGATAAGTTGTTGATATGGCGCTTGTTAGGTATGCGTACAGACGACGGAGAGAGCGTAGGATCTTTGATGCGACGGGTAGAGACGTTGCATGCGACGGAGAGCCTAGCACGTGCAACAGGCAGGCGCGTGGCGGCGTGCCATCTACCGTTCCTGGGCTTGTAGATAATTCAGTTCGGCCTCAACATGAGACAAAATCATAGCATAAGTGACAGACCGTATGTGGAAGGAGGTACAGCGGTGAAGAGCTGTCGGTAATGTCTCATGTGACGGTGTTGGGCGTTTTGCATCACACATGTGGTGCGCAGGCTACCCTCCCAGCTCTTCCAGCAGGATCTTCGCGTCCTGAAGGTCGGCGGTGTCAAAGCCCTCGGTGAACCAGCCGTAGATCGGTGCCAGCAGTGCGCGGGCTTCGGCCCGCTGGCCCCGCTGCTGCCAGAGGCGACTGAGGCTCATGGCGGCACGGAGCTCTAACGCCTTCGCCTCCTGACGGCGGGCGACGTCCAGGGCCCGCTGGAAGCAGGTTTCCGCTTCATCGCTGCTCCCCATGGCGTGCTGGAGGAGCAACTCGCCCTTGAGCCGATAGAGTTTCGCCTCCCAGACACATGCCTCAGTCGTGTGGAGGGCCGTGAGCGCCTCGGCTAGCACATCGAGCCCCGCGGTGCTCTCCCCGATGGCCCCATACGCCTCGGCCAGCAGCACCAGATAATACGGCTGCGCCCTCGCGGCCGTGGCTCGGTACGCCTCGAGCCCTTGGCGGAGGTGGGCGATCCCCTCGTCCCCGTGTCCCTGCATGACGAGCGCCCAGCCCCACAGCATCCGGCCCTGCACCAGCCAGTACGTAAACCCGTGCGCCTGCGCGAGGGCCATTAGCGCCTCCGCCTGCGCGCACACGGTGCGCTCCTCGCGGCGGAACTCCGCGAGCCAGGTCGCATAGCCGAGCGCTTCCGCGAGGCTAAAGGGGTGCGCCAGGGTGTGCGCCAGGGTCAGCGCGTCCTGACTCCACTGGGAGGCTTGCGCCGGATACCCCAGCAGCCACAAGGCTAAGGCCCCAAAATCCCGGCAGCACACCCCGGGATCATGCCCGCCATAGCGAAAAGCCAGGGCATGGTGCTGCGGACGCTCGTAGAGGGTCACCCCGTGCCCCGCATAGGCGCGGGCCGCGGCCACCGCGCCCTGGTTGAATGCCGTGGCCCAGAGCGCGTGGTAGGCTTCGAGCAGCAGGGCCGGATCGTCGACGCTCTGGGCCAGCCGCAGGAGGCGAGCCGCCAGTTCCTGCGCCGTCTGCGCCGGCCCGCGTGAGCCATAAAAGAGCCATAAGCCCCACAACGCGGGGAAGAGCTGGGGCGTGTCCCCGACCTGCTGACAGAGGTCGTGCGCGCGCGTATAGACGCGGGCGACTTCGGGCGCTCCCAGGCCCTTGGTGGCGGCCAGCGGCACGCCTAGGGCAATGTGCAGGGTGAGTTCCTGCTGGCGGCGCTCGGGGGTCTCCGGGAGGGCGGTGAGCCCCTCCAAGCCCCTCGTCAGATGACGGATGGCCTCAACATTGGCGGAGTGCTCGATGGCCCGCTGCCCCGCCTCCTGCCAGTAGGGCACGGCCTGCGCGGGGCAGCCCGCGGCCGTGTAGTGCTGGGCCACCAGTTCCGGCTGGGTCGCCACGAGCGCGGGGAAGTGCGCTTCCAGCACCTGGACAATCCGCTGATGGTGCTGCTGGCGGGTGCTGCGCAGCAAGGACTGATAGGCGATGTCCTGGATCAGGGCATGCTTAAAGCGATAGGTGGCCTGCGGCGTGAGCCCCTGCTGATAGAGGAGCTCCGCCTCGACTAACTGCTGCAACCCCTGGCGCACGATCGCCTCGTCCCAGGGCGCGATCGCGTGCAGCAGGTCATAGGCAAACTCGCGCCCCAGCGTCGCGGCGAGTTGCGCCAGGCTCTTCACCGTGGCCAGGCGGTCGAGCCGTGCCATCAGCGCGTCGTGCAGCGTGGTGGGGATGGCCAGTGGGGGCAGGGGACCGAGTAGTTCGTAGCAGTCCTCGCGCTCCTGGAGGAGCCCGGACTCCAGCACCATCCTGGTCAACTCCTCCACAAACAGGGGCACCCCATCGGTCTTGGCCACCACCTGCGCCACGACCTCGGCGGGTAATACCTTGCCGTGCGCCATCCGCTCCGTCATCGCTGTCGCTTGTTGAGGCGGCAAGCGCGGCAGCGTCACCTGGGTGAGGTGCGAACGCCCCATCCACGGCGGGGGGAAGTCGGGACGAAAGGTGAACAGTGCCAAGATGCGGGCGGTGGGGCCTTGATCGACCAGGAGGCTGAGAAACTCCAGGGTGGTCGGATCGATCCAGTGCAGGTCTTCCATGACGAAGAGCACGGGCTGCTGTGCGGCAAGGCACAAAAGGATGGTCAACAGGGCATGCAGGGTCTGCTGCTTCTGCTGCTCCGGCGATATGGTCAGGGCCACATAGTCTGCCGGCAGCGGCAGGGAGAGCAGGGCCGCAAAGAGGGGTACGGTCGCTGCCAGCGGCAGGCCGTACTGCACCAAAAACCCCTCCAGCTTGCGCAGCTTCTGCTGGGGCGCCTCTTCCCGCTCGAAGCGCAGGGCCACCCGCTCCAGCAACTCGATCAAAGGATACAAGGCGGTATTTTGGTAATAGGGCGAACACTGGCACGGCGTCAGCCACGCGTGGGGCTCGGCGGCGACATGCTCCGTCAGCACATGCACCAGGCGCGATTTGCCAATGCCCGCTTCCCCACTGAGCAGCACCACCTGCCCGAGACCGTCTTTGACCTGCGCCCAGCGCTCCCGCAGCAGCCCGATTTCCTGCTCCCGCCCCACCAGCGGGGTCCACCCCGTGCTGCCGACTGCTTCCAGGCGACTGCGCGCCATGCTCTCATAGAGCACGCGATAGACCGCCAGCGGCTGGGTCTGGCCTTTCAGGGGTGGGGTGCCTAAGGGCTGGCAGGCAAAGAAGCCCCCGAGGAGCTGAAAGGTGGTGGCACTGATCACCACCGTATTGGGCGCGGCGATCCCTTGCAGGCGGGCCGCCAGATTGGGCGTCTCGCCGAGCGCCAACTGCTCCTGCCGGCTCCCGCCTCCGACGTCACCCACCACCACCAGCCCGGTATGGATCCCGAGGCGCACCGCCAGTTCCGCTCTCCGATCCTGCTTGAGACGACTATTGAGTTGGCTCAGGGCCTCGACGATCCCCAGCCCGGCCCGCACCGCGCGCTGGGCATCATCTTCATGCGCCAGGGGGTAGCCGAAGTAGACGAGCAGGCCATCGCCGAGATACTGGGCGATATGGCCCTCATAGCGGGCAATCACTTTGGCACAGGCCTCTTGATAGGCCCGCACCACCTCGCGTAGGTCTTCGGGGTCGAGCTGGCCCGCGAGGACGGTCGAGTCCACCAGATCGCAGAATAGCACGGTGAGCTGGCGCCGTTCCGCCTCTGGTATGGCGGGAGCAGCAGAGGGCGATGGCATTTGGGGGGTCGGTAGGGGTGCCGGGGTGGGCACTCCAGCGGCTGAAGCAGGAGGTGAAGCCGCGTCGCCGATCCAGACCAACACTTCCCCGTCCTCATCGGCGGCGAGCCGCTGACCCTTGAGCAGTTCGACCTTCAGATCCTCGAGCGCCTCGTCATCGAGATGGAACTGCCGCTTGAGCGTGCGATACGTGACACGTCCCCGCTGGCGCAGCAGCGCGATCACCTGATCCAGGACCGCCACAAAGTCCACCGCTTCTCCTCCCTCCCTGACGTTGGGGATGCGTGTGCCTGTGCGGCTCCATCATAGCATAGACGTCGGAGAGAATGTTACAGGAAGCCCAGGAGCGGGCAGACGTCTGTGCTGTAGAGTGTGACGCTGTTGGGCGGAATGTTTCAACAGACCCTTTTGTGTGACGCACGCCTCGTGGGGGTGGCGCATGCCCAGCGTACCTCCCGAGCCTCTAGGCCTCCCGGTCACGCAAGGCGCGTGCGTGCTCAACCTGCGCCCTGATGTACTGCTCGGTGCCGGCATACCCCTGGCGATGGAGCCGCTCCACAGCTTCCTGGAGTCCGGTGGGGCTGGGCGTGGTCAGCCCCAGGCCCTGCACAATGCGGTTCGACATGGTGAACACCGCTGTCACGAAGACCAGAAAGTACAAGGCCCGTTCGTCATGCCCCGCCGCAAACAAGGCCTCGACGTCGGCGGGACCGAGCCGCGTCGGGTCCAGCGTGAGCTTCCGGGCATAGACTACGGCAGCGCGGAAGGCCTCGGAGACCTCGGCCGTCCCCACATCCCGGAGGAGCTGCGCCAGCAGCCCCGCTGGGAGCCCAAAGGCGGTGGCCAGGGCGGCGTGTTCGCACTGACAGTAGTCACAGCTATTGAGTGCGGAGACATAAGCAGCCAGCAACTCCCGTTCCCCAGCGCTGAAGGGTGCGTCGCCCCGCATGACGGCCTCGTTGAGCTGGGAGAAGTGGATCCCGATCGACGGTTCGCGGGCGAGGGTGTGCTTCATGTCGGCGTCTGGCACGGATGGGAAAAAGGCCATCGTGTGACCCCTCTCACAAGGACCATCGCGCGGCGGGTGCGCTCCCGCTGGACGTTGGTCGAGTGCCTGAGGCAGGAATCGTATCACACACGGAGGGCAGGCAACACCGGAAACGCTCATATGCGGGTGCGGCGCTGGGTGGACCCTGAGTCACCCCTGCGGTACAATGCGGGGCGCGCCGCGTGTGCCAGGCAGGGCGGCGCGCTCGACCCCACGAACGATCCGTTTGGGAGCGCCCCCATGGAACCTCCGGTCCCACGCCCTGACACCATTGACGCCCTCCGCTGGGGCGCCGATGCCGCCTTCGCCATGCTGGCAGGGATGCAGCTCGACCTCTTTACCGCCTTAGAGTCTGGCGCGCAGACGCCTCCACAACTCGCTGCCACCGTGGGCGTGGGCGCGGACCGCTTGCGGCTCCTCCTCTACGCCCTCGTCGCTGCCGGCCTCCTGACGGAACAGGATGGCCGCTTTGCGAACACTCCCGAAGCCCAGCACTTCCTGGTCCAGGGGACTCCCAGGTCCCTAGGGCCTCTGCACCGCCACCTCGCGGCTCAATGGGCGCTCAAGCTCCATACCGCTACGTCGCTCCAGACGGGCGTTCCCCAGGCGCATCTCGATTTTACCCAGGCGTCCCCCGAGGCCCTCGAAGCGTTTCTGCGGCGCATCAACGTGTCGACGGTGGCGGCGGCGCAGGAAGTCGCGGCGCGCTATGACTTCGCCGCGACCCGTACCCTCGTGGATGTGGGTGGGGGCGCGGGAGGGATGGCGGTTACCCTGGCCCAGGCGTACCCCCAGCTGCGGGCCACAGTTGTGGACCTCCCGTCGGTGACACCGATCACGGCCAAGCTGGTCGCCGAGGCGGGGGCAACGGATCGCGTCACTGTCCGGGCCGCGGATGTCGTCCGCGGTCCCGTGCCCGGGACCTATGAGGTCGCGATTGTCCGAGAACTCCTCCAAGTGCTATCCGCCGACGAGGCACAACAGGTCCTCCAGCACGTGGGGGCGGCCCTCATGCCCGGCGGTCGGCTCTTCATCATTGGCCAGATTCTGGATGAGACGCAGACCACCCCGCGCGAGGCCGTGGGCTTCAATCTGATTTTCCTCAATACCTTCTATGCTGGCGAGTCCTACACAGAAAGCGCACACCGCGCCTGGCTCCAGGCGGCTGGCTTTGTCAACGTCGTTCGGGCGCCCTGTGTGCTGCAGGACGGCTTTGGGTCCGGACTCATCATCGCGCACAAGCGGGAGGAACCAGGCGGCAGACGCACGTGACACGGACCGCGCGAACGCCTGGAGCTTTCCACTGCTCCGCGTCCCTATGCTTTGAGGTAGAGACGGTTGTGGGGGGGGGGATACACGATGACCAACACCAACATGTCGCTCTTCGATACCATCTACAGTCAGCGGGCCATACGCCACTTCAGCGCGCAACCGGTTACGTAAGGTGGTCATGAGCTCGACGTTTTCTAACGGATTCGGGTATGTACGGCTGAGGATCTCAGCGAGGGCCTCAATATCCTGCTCGGCCGTGTAGATCAGGAGCTCGTTGCCTTTCACATCAACCTTGTAGTCCTTGACCATGGCAGAGGTGCGCATGCCGTCTTCCACGACCTGGCGCTCCTCGTCCGTAATGATCTTTGGTGGGATACGACGTAAGAAGACTTGGGCGTTGGGATTCTCGTAGATTTCATACCCTGCCGGGATCGCCTTCGCCAGGGTCCCCTCGCTCTGCATAGCGAAGTAATACTTGGGCTTGCCGGTCTTCGTGACGCCTTGATACAGAGAAAAGGTTTGCCCTTTGGCGTTGGTGTGGGTGATCGGCACGGTGGTACTCCTGTCCGCTAGCGCCAGTTGACGAACCAGACGGCATAATCATCCAGAAGTTGATACTGAGGCGACTTCTTCTGGGTCGCCTCCAGGTTGGCGAGCGGCAAGAGAAACTTCTTCTTATCGGATACCCGTCGGACATGCGCTAGAATGCCTTCCTCCGGGTCAACCTCATCCTCAAAGCTCAGCAGGTCATAGGTATCCATATAGGAAGGTCTGGTCTTGCGTAAGCGCTCATGTTCGGCTTTACTGCCCGGTCCAATGACGTAGTATTCTTCCCAGTCAAAATCCTCACTGCCTGTGAGCTGGCAGGGCAAGGCCAGATGCTGTTGGAGATGGTCGAGATAGCGTTCGAGGGTCTCAGGATCGACCTCAGGGACATCCTGTGTCTCGAATATGGTGGCAATGCGTTGATCTTGCTTGTCCAGTTTTGGCATAGCGTTACTTCCTGTGATGGAGGTGGGCATATCCGCCTACGTCGATGATACCGCTGGCTCACGAGGAAGACAAGCAGTGAGGGATGGCCACCAGCCATAGCCGGGGTGGAGGTACCCCCTGTACTCCGCGGGTCCCCAGCCTCACGCGGTCACAGGCTGGGGCCAGGCCGGGACCGCGCGGTTGCACCGTGGTGTGCGGCCTGTCAGGCCGTGCTCCCACCTGCCCCGGGCGGCGGGCCGGGCCAAGGGAAGGGGCCACACACGGGCCGTTCCAGGGCGTGGAAAGCGCTGCAGAGCAGGCAACGTGTGTGGCTACGGAGAGCACGATCCCGATGTGGGGGTATGGCACCGTGTGGTTGGCCACAAAGATGCCCACTGACGCCCACAACCACGCGAGGGTAGAGGCTCGGACCGACGGAGAGGCCACGCGGCAGTTTGACCTCCTATCTTCCCTGGCATATGTTGGCTCCGCAGACGGCTCAGCGTCAGGGGCGTCGACGGCTGACGCGCTCATCGTGTGAAAGGGTCTCGTATAGACTTACAGCTCACGATCACAGAGGCGATTGCGGAGCATCTCACCGTCATCCACCAGCTGACAGCTATGTCGCATCTTATCCTGGAGGTCGCCAGCGAGCTGGTCGCAACCCTCCGACGCCAGGGGAAGGTGGCCCTGTGTGGGAATGGGGGAAGTGCGAGCGATGCGCAACATATCGCTACCGAAATGCAGGGTATCCGCGCGCATCCAGGTACTCCTCAGGGATTGCTGGCGCTCGTCCTGACCGAGAATACCGCCCTGTTCACGGCCATCAGCAACGATGTGGGCTATGCTGCGGCCTTTCGGCGCCAGGTCGAAGCGATGGTCCGGAGCGACGATCTGGTCATTGGCCTGAGTACGAGTGGGCGCTCACAGAACGTGATCGAGGCGCTACGTGCGGCCAAGCAGCTTGGGGCTCGCACAGTAGCCCTCCTTGGGGAGAGCGGTCCGCTGGCAGATATCGCCGATATCGCCCTCTGTATCCCGTCGCAGTCGGTTCCACGCATCCAGGAAGCCCATATGTTCATCGGCCATCTCATCTGTGAACTG
>Ga0209382_10008643_pt1 | contig 12821 bp, 13 predicted proteins | sample SoiMetdeltSBSDD5_FD_187599 | JGI IMG/M metagenome (GOLD analysis project Ga0209382, IMG submission 187599) | Bulk soil microbial communities from a Populus tree surrounding site in Tennessee, USA - Soil MetaG P. deltoides SBSDD5 (SPAdes) (version 2) | ecosystem: Environmental > Terrestrial >... | reverse complement strand
GGTGAGGCGGCTGATCTACCTCTCCGCGCTGGGCGTGGGCGACAGCCGCGAGAGCTCCGGCGTCTATGGCCGCCTCCTCCGCCCCCTCTTCTTCGCCCGCGCCCACCGCGACCACGAGCGCGCCGAATCGCTCATCCGCGCCAGCGGGCTGGACTGGACCATCGTCCGCCCCCCGCGCCTCACCGACGGCCCCGCCGAGGGCTACGAGGTGAACCCCGCCCGCCTCGGGCTGGCCGCGCACCTGCCGCGCGTGGATCTGGCGCGCTTCCTCGTCGACCAGCTCCGCAGCGACGCGCACGTCCGCCGCGCGCCGCTGGTCACCGCCCTGCCCGCCTCCTCCCGGAAGCTGGCCATGCCCCCCGCGCCCGCCGCGGCCTGAGGCTCGGCCAGGCCGACCGAGGGCCCGTGCACTCGCGCGGGAGAGCCGCTACAAAGATCGACATGGCCCCTCCGTTCCAGCGCCACGTCTTCGTCTGCACCAACCGCCGGCCGGACGGCCATCCGAAGGGCTGCTGCGCCACCAAGGGCTCGGAGGCCATCCGCGAACGCCTCAAGGCCGAGACCAAGCTGCGCGGCCTCAAGGGCGCGGTCCGCGTCGGCTCCGCCGGCTGCCTCGACACCTGCGAGCACGGCGTCTCCATCGTCGTCTACGGCACCGCCGAGCCCCAAGGCGGCACCTGGTACGCGCGCGTCACCCTGGAGGACGTCCCCGCCATCATCGACGAGCACCTCGTCGGAGGCCGCCCCGTCGAGCGGCTGCTGATGCACGCGCCCTCACCCGCCGCGTCGAAAACAGAACAGTGAGCAAACCGCCGGACGCGAGTGCGCAAAACGGGCTGTGACTTTGGGCAAAGACGACGCGCCGGGGCCGATTTGCCGCCTCCGGCGCGCGCCTGGCTCCGGCACGTCATGTACCGTCACGACCCTACGGACATCCGGATCAGGGGCGGCGTACCCGGAGGAACGCCGGATCGCCTCCGCCGGGGCCGGTAAATCGGCCCGGGAACGTGCTTTTCGAGCGGGACGAAGACCCCCTAAGGCTAGGAGATGACTGAAAATTTGACACAAGGTGTAGTGTCTTTCCCGCTTGACACCTGGCCGTCACATCGTGGTAAGAATCGCCCCCCTACCGCTTGCGATGTATCGTCATATACCCCTAGCTGATTCACACTTTTAACTCCCTGCACATACAGAACCCGCGCCCTCGCTAGGGGCTCCTGTTCCTCATATCGCACAAGTCACCACCCCGCCGCGGCCGGCGAGGTGTCGGGAAAGTCTTTTCGCTGTCTGTACTTACAGTAAATGGAGGGGGATCCACCATGGAGAAGGAACTGGCTCCCAAGCTGTCGCAGGTGAAGGGAACGAAGGGCCGGAAGGCGCGCGCGGCAGCCGGGCCGGGGTTGCAGGTACCCCGCTACTTCACCACACCCGGTGTCGACCCGGCGGACGAGCTGGCGTGGGAGCTGCGGTCGGCCTCCATCAACAGCGAGGACGGCAAGCCGGTGTTCGAGCAGAAGAACATCGAGGTCCCCAAGTCCTGGTCCATGCTGGCCACCAACGTGGTGGCGTCCAAGTACTTCCGCGGGACGCCGGGCACGCCGGAGCGCGAAAGCTCGGCGCGCAAGCTGGTGGCGCGGGTGGTGGACCAGATCTCGCGCTGGGGCGCCGAGGGCGGCTACTTCGCCTCCGACCAGGACCAGCAGGCCTTCCACGCGGAGCTGACCCACCTCCTGCTCAAGCAGAAGGTGTCCTTCAACTCCCCGGTCTGGTTCAACGTGGGCGTGGAGGAGCACCCGCAGTGCTCGGCGTGCTTCATCAACTCCGTGGATGACTCCATGGACTCCATCCTCACCCTCGCCAAGACGGAAGGGATGCTGTTCAAGTACGGCTCCGGCACCGGCTCCAACCTCTCCTCGCTGCGCTCCTCGCGGGAGCTGCTGGCGGGCGGCGGCACCGCCTCCGGCCCGGTCTCCTTCATGAAGGGGTTCGACGCGTTCGCCGGGGTGATCAAGTCCGGCGGGAAGACGCGGCGGGCGGCGAAGATGGTCATCCTCAACGCCAACCACCCGGACGTGCTGGAGTTCATCCGCTGCAAGGCCAGCGAGGAGAAGAAGGCCTGGGCGCTGATCGACGCCGGGTACGACGGCTCCTTCAACGGCGAGGCCTACTCCTCCATCTTCTTCCAGAACTCCAACAACTCGGTGCGCGTGACCGACGCGTTCATGAAGGCGGTGGAGAACGACGATCCGTGGACCACGCGCGCCATCCGCGACGGCCGGCCCATGGACACCTACCAGGCGCGGACGGTGTTCCGGGAGATCGCGGAGGCGGCCCACCTCTGCGGCGATCCGGGGATGCAGTTCGACACCACGGTGAACGCCTGGCACACCTGCTCGGAGACGGCGCCCATCAACGCCTCCAACCCGTGCAGCGAGTACATGTTCCTGGACGACTCCGCCTGCAACCTGGCCTCGCTGAACCTGATGCACTTCCGCACCATCGACGGCGAGTTCGACGTCGAGGCCTTCAAGCACGCGGTGGACGTGGTGCTGCTGGCGCAGGAGATCATCGTCGGCTTCTCGCGCTACCCGACGCCGAGGATCGAGGCCAACTCGCACGCGTACCGGCCGCTGGGCCTGGGCTACGCGAACCTGGGCGCGCTGCTGATGGCGTCCGGCCTCCCCTACGACTCGGACCAGGGCCGCAACTACGCGGGGGCGATCACCTCGCTGATGTGCGGCGAGGCCTACGCCATGTCGGCGCGGATGTCGCAGAAGATGGGCGCCTTCCAGGGCTACGCCAAGAACGCGGAGCCCATGATGGGCGTCATCCGCAAGCACCGGAAGGCGGCCTACCAGGTCCCGGCGGAGGGTGTGCCGGCGGCGCTGCAGGAGGCGCACCGGACGTCCTGGGACGCGGCGCTGGCGCTGGGCGGCGACCACGGCTTCCGCAACAGCCAGGTCACCGTGCTGGCCCCCACCGGGACCATCGGCTTCATGATGGACTGCGACACCACCGGCATCGAGCCGGACATCGCGCTCATCAAGTACAAGAAGCTGGTGGGCGGCGGGATGCTGAAGATCGTCAACAACACCGTCCCGCTGGCGCTGCAGAAGCTGGGCTACTCGCCGCGGGAGGCGGAGGCGATCAAGGGCTGGCTGGAGCGTGAGGAGACCATCGAGGGCGCGCCGCAGCTCCGGCCGGAGCACCTGGCGGTGTTCGACTGCGCCTTCAAGCCCGCCCGCGGCCAGCGCAGCATCCACTGGATGGGGCACCTGAAGATGATGGGCGCCTGTCAGCCGTTCCTCTCCGGCGCCATCTCCAAGACGGTGAACATGCCCAACAGCGCGACGGTGGAGGACATCGAACACGCGTACCTGGAGGCGTGGAAGCTGGGCGTGAAGGCGATCGCCGTCTACCGCGACGGGTGCAAGCGGAGCCAGCCGCTCAACACCTCCAAGAAGGAGGAGGCGGTGACCGCGGCGGTGGCGGTGCCGGTGGCCCAGGTGGTGGAGCAGCGCCCGGCGCGGCGGCGGCTGCCGGACGAGCGGCAGGCGCTCACGCACAAGTTCAGCATCGGCGGGCACGAGGGGTACCTCACCGTCGGGATGTACGAGGACGGCACGCCGGGCGAGCTGTTCTGCGTGATGGCCAAGGAGGGGTCGGTGGTCTCCGGGCTGATGGACAGCTTCGCCACCTCGGTCTCGCTGGCGCTCCAGTACGGCGTGCCGCTCCAGGTGCTGGTGGACAAGTTCAGCCACACCCGGTTCGAACCCTCCGGCTTCACCGGCAACCCGAACATCCCCATCGCCAAGTCGATCATCGACTACGTGTTCCGGTGGCTGTCGCTGAAGTTCCTGCCCAAGGAGGACGCCGGCGCGCCCTACCAGTCCATCCCGTCGGCGGTGGCCGCCGCGCTGGAGGAGAAGCGGGAGGAGCCGGTGAAGGCGCTGCCGCTGGTGAGGTCCACCGCGCGGGAGACCTTCCTCAACCAGCAGGACGCGCCGCCCTGCCACTCGTGCGGCGAGATCATGGTGAGGAGCGGCGCCTGCTACAAGTGCAGCAACTGCGGCGCCACCTCCGGCTGCAGCTGACCTTTTCTGGCTTTCGTGGGGCCGGCGTCCACCGCCGGCTGGGAGTGGGGAGCGGCTCCGGCGGCCACGGCCACCGGGGCCGCTGTGCCTTCGGGCTCAGCGCTCCAGCAGCTCGCGGGTGCTGACCACGGTGGCGAACTCGCCGTGGAGGTTGGTGGCGGTCATCTTCGCGATCTGGTCGGAGGTGAAGCGCGTCCCGTCCGGGCCGGCGCGGTCGAAGGTGAAGGTGGCGTCCAGGCAGAACAGGGTCTGGTAGCCCAGGTTGCCCGCCATCCGTGCGGTGGTCTCGCAGCAGTGGTTGGTCTGGATCCCGGTCACCACCACGCCCTGGCAGCCGCGCTCCTGGAGCCAGCGGTGGAGGTCCGGCGTCCCGTAGAAGGCGGAGTTGGTCTTCTTGCTCACCAGCAGGTCCGGCTCCCCTTCGATCTCGGAGCGGAAGGCATTGCCGGGCTGGCCCGGGCGCAGCGGCGAGGCCGGCTCCACCGAGTCGTGGCGAACGAAGACCAGCGGCCGCCCGCGGAGCCGCCACCTGGCGATCAGCGCGGCCACGTTCGCCTCGAAGGAGGGATTGTTCCGTTTCCCGCCCCAGTGGGCATGATCGTCGAAGCCGCGCTGGGGATCGATCACCAGCAGCGCGTGGCGGGCGAGCGGATCGTCGGTCTGGCTCATGTCAGGTGGTTGTACCATCTTGCTCCCCCGACCTTCGGGCCCCGCCCCCCGTTGCTGAGCCCCGATGGGCATGACCTAATGCCCGCATGCGCGCCAGTTTGCAGTACGTGCGTAATCGGATAGTTCGCCGCCTCGCCGCGTGCCTCTTGGCGTGCTCCCTGGCCGCGAGTGGTGCAGGACCCGGCCCGGGTTGCAGCAGTACCGTGGAGTGTTCCTGCTTGCGAGGCAGTCCTTCTGCCTGCGAAGCGCTCGCCGCTCAGAACCCAGCCCTTGCCCAAGAGATGCAAGCCGCACGGGCCGCCTATGATGCGGCCGCGAGCGGCGGAAAGAACTCTGGATTTCTTCGCAACGTCCTCGACCAAAAATGGGGACCGAAGCAGATGCAGAAGGGCATCAAGAGCTTCCAGGAGCATATTACGCGGCACGAAGGCTATCTGAAGAACCCTGCAAGCAAGGTATCAGAGTGGAGTAAATTATTACCACAACACCAGCAGAGGCTGCTGAGCCACTGGGCAGATGAAATTGCCGTCGCGAAGGACCAGATTGGAATCTTGCGAGTCCTCTGGGCGAACATGCCATGACAACCCGCGCAGGCAACCCATTTCAGCTGTATCTTCTGGACTTGGCCACCCTTTTGAAGGAACGCGCGCGCCGCGCGAAGATCGACGCTGCTCGTGAGGGCGGGGATGCCGCCGCTTTCTCCAAGGGCGTGGTCATGGGGTACTACGAAGTGCTCTCTGCCATGCGCAGCCAGGCATTGGCGTTCGACATCTCTCTAGAGGATTTGAACTTACACGACATCGATCCGGACAAGGAGTTGCTCCAATCTTGATCGAGTGCTCGTTTCAGTCTGCGCGTCGGGTATCTCGGCGAACGGAATCGCGCTCCACAGCACCCGCCTCTGTTAGGCGAGCTCGCGTCGCTGCAACTGCTTCAGAGCAGAGGTCGTTACCATAGAAATGTCTGCTCAGTGCTACGGCAGCGACACCTGTGGAGCCCGAGCCCATAAAGGGATCCAGGACTACTTCATTCGGAGCAGAGCTCTGTTGAATCAGAGTCTCCACTAATTTGACTGGCTTTTCGGCTGGATACCCATTCCGGACTCGCGGCACTTGAAGTACGTCCGGGACGGACCGGTCTGTCAGTCCTCGTTTTCCCTTCTCGAAGAACAACACCAGCTCGTATCGGGCGCGGTAATGGTAGCCCATCCCAATGGACAGCTTGTCCCACACCAGAGGCTTCCAGAACCTGAACCCGGCGGCCTCGCCGAGAGGCTTCAGGAGGAACATCGTCTCTGCATCGCACATGATGTAGAAATGCGTGTCTTTCTTGAGGATGCGGTACGCCTCCGAGAAGAGCTCGAGGAAGCGCCGATTCGGAAAGATCTTGAACCAGTCGTTGCTCGAGCCTTTCGAGTGCTTCAGGCGGGTCGTCGTCCCAATGGCACGGTGCTTCTCGAGCGACTCGTAGGGAGGATCGGTCAGAATCAGGTCGATGCTCTCGTCCTGGAGCCCTCGCATGGCGCTCACCGCGTCGCGTTCCTCGAGAACGTACCAGGGCCGACTCGTGCCTCTGCCGCGATGAACGACTCCTTGCATAGGCTCGCGGGACCGGCTCATCGGAAGGTCATAGCGACGCGGTCTGACAGGGGCGGCGCTCCGAGGGTCCCACGCCGTACAGCGACGAGCCTCCTTTCCAGTCGGCCCCTCCCCCGCGGTACGCTGCGGGCGTGAGTGTGACCCGAGCCGCCCGCGCCGCCCTCGCCTGCGCGCTCGCCGCCCTGTGCGGCTGTCTTCCGGACGCCACCGTCGATGACCTGCAGTTCGCCTGCGACGCGGGGGCGAGCTGCGAGCCGGGCTTCCGGTGCTGGCGGGGCGTCTGCACCCAGGACGCCGGCTGGAGCCTCGGCACCCCTTGCGTCGCCGACGACGACTGCGCCGGCAGGGTCTGCTCCAGGGGCGTGTGCTGCTCGCGCCGCTGCGACGGCGCCTGCGAGCGCTGCGACCAGGGCCCCCCCGGCCGGTGCGACCCGCTCCCCACCGGGAGCGCCGGCTCGCCGGCCTGCGCGCCGTACTTCTGCAACGGCACCAGCGGCAACTGCCCCGGCAACTGCACCACCGACCCGGACTGCGCCGCCGGCAACTACTGCGACGCCGGCACCTGCTCGCTCCTCCAGGTGCTGGGCGATCGCTGCGTCCGCGGCGGCACCTGCGCCTCCAACACCTGCGTGGACGGCCGCTGCTGCAACAACCCCTGCGGCAGCGCCTGCGACGCCTGCGACGTCCCGGGCTTCCTGGGGCAGTGCCGGACCGCGCCCCTGGGGCGGCTGGGGAACCCCTCGTGCGCGCCCTACGCGTGCAACGGCAGCTCCATCACCTGCCCCACGTCCTGCACGTCCGACGCGGGGTGCGTGCCGGGCCTGAGCTGCAGCTTCTTCCAGAGATGCCAGCCGAAGGTGGACGCGCTCTACGAGCCGTTCAACGGGACGGTGCTCGACGCCGGCACCTGGAGCACGTACGCCGGCAACCCCGGCGTACGGCTGGCGGTGAACAACCGCCTGGAGCTCACCGTGGACCCCTGGGCCGCCGACTACGTCGGGATCTACAGCAACCAGACGTACGACGGGACCAACGCGCGGCTCTCCGCCCAGCTGGTGGTGCCCGGGGACCTGTCGATCGGCTCCTACGACACGTACTTCGAGTACCTCGCCACGGACAACCTGCAGCGCTTCGGCTTCGACATCTACAATGGCGCCGTGCACTTCCAGGAGCAGCGGGACGGGACGTATTACCAGCCGGCTCCCCCCGTCACCTACAACCCGTCGCTGCACCGCTTCTTCCGCCTCCGCGTCGACGGCGGCGTCGCCGTCTGGGAGATCTCCGCGGATGCCGGGAGCTTCACGGTGATGGGCAGCATCCCCACCAAGCCGTGGATGCAGACCCTCTACGTGGAGCTGGGCTCGGGTGCCTGGAACCCGGAGGACGCCGGCACGACCTCCGCCTGGGACAACGTCCGCAGGTAGCCTCGGGGCCCATGCCCGCCGACGACCCGAAGACGCGCGTGGGGATGGTGCTCTTCCCCGCCCTGACCCAGCTGGACCTCACCGGACCGTACGAGCTGCTGGCCCGCCTCCCCGGCGCCGAGGTGCTGCTGCTGGCGGAGGAGCGCCGGCCGGTGCGCAGCGACCTGGGCCTGCAGCTCTCGCCGGACGCGGCGCTGGAGGAGGCGCCGCCGCTGGACGTCCTCTTCGTCCCCGGCGGCCCCGGCGTGGGGGAGGCGATGCAGAGCGCCCGGCTGCGCGACTTCCTCCGCCTCCAGGGCGAGCGCGCCTCCTGGGTGACCGCGGTCTGCACCGGTTCGCTGGTGCTGGGCGCGGCGGGGCTGCTCCGCGGCTACCGCGCCACCGCTCACTGGCTGAGCGTGGAGCTGCTGGAGCCGCTGGGCGCCATCCCGGTGCGCGGCGAGCGCGTGGTGGTGGACCGGAACCGGATCACCGCCGGCGGCGTGACCGCGGGGATCGACTTCGCGCTGCTGCTGGCGGCGAAGCTGCGCGGCGAGGCGGCCGCCCGCGAGCTCCAGCTCACCTTGGAGTACGACCCCGCCCCGCCCTTCGACTCCGGCTCGCCGCGCACCGCCGACCCGGAGCTGGTGCGCCAGGTGACCGTCAAACGAGCTGGCCTCCAGGCTGAGCGCCGGGCCCTGGTGGAGCGGCTGGCTCGGGAGCTGGGGCTGCGCGGCCCTCCATGATCAGCCGCTCGCGCGCCAGCCGGTAGGCGATCTCCTCCTCCTCCGCCAGGTCCTCGGCCTCGTCGCCCCACGGCTCGTGGCGGAACAGGCCGGTGAGCTGGGCCCGGGCGACGCGCTCCAGGGCGCCGTCGAGGTAGACGGGCTCCAGCCCGCTCGCCCAGTAGAGGAGGTCCTCCTGGTGCTGCGAGGTCTCCCGGTCGCCCACCAGGGGCGAGCCCCCGTCCCTTGGAAAGAACACCAGCCAGGCGTCCCAGAGCGGTCCCTGCGGCTGCGGCGCGGCGTACGCGCGCGCGACGAAGCGGCGGCCGTTCTCCGAGATGACGTCCGGCGCGAACTCCTGGATCAGCTCCACCATTGCGCCCGCTCCTTCCCCAATGAGGGAAGGTCGCTACGGGCGCAGATGCTGCGGAGCCCCGGCGAGCGGCTCGCCGAGCCCCAGGCGCTTCACCTCGGCCCCCATCCGGCCGGTCAGCATCAGCGCCCACATCTTCCAGTCGCCCAGGAACGACCAGAGCGGGTACTTGAACGTGGCCGGCCGGTTCTTCTCGAAGCCGAAGTGGCCGACCCAGGCCCAGGCGTAGCCCTGCACCAGCGCCGCCGGCAGCAGGCCCCAGCGGCCGGTGAAGATCCCCGCCGCCACCAGCACCAGGGCCAGGCTGCTCCCGGCGAAGTGGAGCGAGCGGGTGATGGGCTTGCGGTGCTCGCCCACGTAGAACGGCCAGAACTCGGCGAAGGTCTTCATCCCCGGAGCACCTCGATCGTCGGCTTCAGTACGCGTTCCTGGAGAGGAAGCCGCCCAGCGCGGTCCGCACCAGGATCTTCAGGTCCAGCAGCAGCGACCAGTTCTCGATGTAATACAGGTCGTACTCGATCCGCTTCTGGATGGAGGTCTGGCCGCGCAGGCCGTTCACCTGCGCCCAGCCGGTGATCCCCGCCTTCACCTTGTGGCGCAGGTGGTACCTGGGGACCTGCCGCTTGAACTCCTCGATGAAGACCGGCCGTTCGGGCCGCGGGCCCACCAGGGACATGTCGCCCCTGAGGACGTTGAACAGCTGCGGCAGCTCGTCGATGGAGACGGCCCGCAAAAGGCGCCCCAGCGCGGTGCGCCGCGGGTCGTCCCGGACGGCCATCCGCGCGCCCCGGGGCTCCGCGCCCTCGCGCATGGTGCGGAACTTGAGGATGTTGAACGTCCGCCCGTCCATCCCCATCCGCTCCTGCGCGTAGAAGACGGGGCCGCCGCTGGTGAGCTTGACCGCCAGCGCGGTGACCAGCATCAGCGGCCCGGCCAGCAGCAGCGCCAGCGCGGCGAGGAGCACGTCGAACGCGCGCTTGGCCACCAGGTTCCAGCCGTGGAGCGGGCCATTCTGGAGGCTGATGATGGGCAGCCCGCCGAACTCCTCCAGCCCGCCGCCCAGGGTGATGTACTGGTAGAGGTCCGGCACCACCTTCACGTCCACGGTGCGCAGGGCCAGAAGCTCCATCAGCTCCTTGAGCAGCGGCTGGTCCTCCACCGGCAGCGCCACGATCACCTGGTCCACCGGCGCGCGGTCCAGCACCTCCCCCACGTCCATCACCAGCCCCACCACCGGCGACCCGTCGATCACGGTGCCCACCTTCTCCGGGTGGCGGGTGAGGATCCCCACCACCTTGAAGCCCAGCTCGCGGTGCCCGTGGATGGTCTCCACCACCCGCTGCCCCAGCGCGCCCGCGCCGATGACGAGGATGGACTTGAGGTCGTACCCGCGCCGGCGGACGGCGTTCAGCGCGGCGCGGAAGACCAGCCGGTTGGCGGAGACGGCGACGAAGGCGTAGGCGACGAAGATCGCGAGCGTGAACCGCGAGTAGCGGTCGCGGGTGAAGTAGGTCACCGCCACCAGGATCAGCGTGGCCATGATGGTGGCCTTGAAGATCTCGAACACCTCGCCCACGTGGGTGCGGACGCGGTTGGTGGTGTACAGCCGCGCCTGGTGGAAGGTGACGGGGAACACCACCAGCGCGCAGGCCAGCACGGTGAGGGACTCGGACAGCTCCGGGAGCGACTCGTGCTCGAAGGGGCCGTAGAAGCGGGTCAGGTACGCCAGCCCGAACGCCAGGGCCAGGACGACCACGTCCAGGGCGATCTTGATGGAGTTGTAGAAGCGCTGGAAACGGCTGAACACGAAGGTAGCCCCCTCCGGGGAGCCGGCCGCGGACCTACATCGCCGAGTTCGCCTGCAATTTCAAGCCGGCCCCCGGCCCAGGAGCGCGGTCACCTCCCGGAGCAGTCCCTCCCGGAACGGCTCCAGGCCGAAGCGGAGCGCGTTCCGCCGCGCCTCCTCCGGGGCGAAGGTGCGCTCCCAGGCGTCGAACCCGCTCAGCGCGCCCAGGAGCGAGTCCTCGGTGGGCTCCTGGAAGAACAGCCCGGTGCGCGGGGTCACCGTCTCCAGCGCGCCCCCGCGCGCGAGCGCGATCACCGGCCGCCCGCACGCCTGCGCCTCCAGCGGCGTGAGGCCGAAGTCCTCCTCGCCGGTGAACAGCAGCGCGCGGGCGTTGCGGTAGAGCGCGGGAACCTCCTCGTCCTTCACCGCGCCGAAGACGCGCACGTTGGGCGGGACGTCGCGCAGCTCCACCTGGCCGGAGCCGGCGATCCACAGCGGCACCCGCGCCCTCGCCGCCGCGGCGATGGCCAGGTCCACCCGCTTGTAGGGCACCAGCGCGCCCAGCCAGAGGAAGTAGCCGCCGCGCCCGCCGCCGGGGGGCTCGCGGGTGAAGCGCTCCAGCTCCACCGGCGGGTACACCACCGCCGCCTCGCGCCCGTACAGCTCGCGGATCCGCCCCGCGATGTGCCGGCTGTTGGCCACGAAGCGGTCCACTCCGCGCGCGCTGCGGACGTCCCAGCGCCGGAGGAACGGCCGCGCCGCCCGCGCCCCCAGCCGGACGACCGGCGAGGCGCGCCCGGGGCCGAAGTAGTCGTCGAACTGGTGCCACATGTAGCGCATGGGCGCGTGGACGTAGGAGAGGTGGCGCGCCCCCTCCGGCGCGCGGATGCCCTTGGCCACGCAGTGGCTGGAGGAGATGACCAGGTCGTAGCCGCGCTCCAGGCGCATGGAGCGGATGGCCAGCGGGAGCACGGGCAGCAGGTGGCGGTAGAGGCGGAACACCCCGGGGAGCGACTGCAGGCGCGAGGTGCGCGGTCGCCGCGCTTCCAGCGAGGGCGGGAGGGCGCCCGGCCGGTGGATGAGCGTGTAGACGTCCGCCTCGGGGAAGAGCCCGGCCATGGCCGCCAGCACCTTCTCCCCGCCGCGGTACCCCACCAGCCAATCGTGGACCAGCGCCACCTTCATCCGGCGCGGGTTCTAGCTCCTAACCCCTCAAATCCTCGCGCAAACCTTCGCGGCGGGAACAAACGGAAAGTCTCGGGCTCTCCCCACCAGTGGAACGTAGACTCGTCCTGGTGAAGCTGCCCACCGGAGAGCATGAGCGCGTGGCTACCGCGGGGGGCGGTCCGGGCGGAGGTGTAGGAGGTACCTACACACCCAGTCCCGAGGAGAAGTCCTGGTTCGAAGTACACGCGCGGGAAGTGAGGCCCATTCTCAAAGCGGTCGCGCTGAGGCAGTGCCGCGACCAGGCTGATGCCGAGGACCTCGTGCAGACCACCTTCGAGTGCGCGCTGCGAAATTTCTGGCGCTTCGACCGCAACACCAACTTCCGCGCCTGGGTGATGGGGATCCTGTCCAACCGGATCCTCCAGCTGGCGCGGCACCGGCGCCGGCCGGTGGAGCTGGTGAGCGACATGGCCCCGCTGGGCGGCGCGGCGCCGGATCCGTCCGCCGAGCCGGTGCAGGCGTGGGAGCGGGTCACGGTGGACGACCTGCTCCGGGTGCTCCCCAGCGTGAAGGCCCCCTTCCGCGAGGTGTTCCACCTCCACGCGCTGGAGCGGAGGTCGTACAAGGAGATCGCCGCCCAGCTGGACATCCCCATGGGGACGGTGACCAGCCGGCTCAAGCGGGCGCGCGAGAAGCTGAGGGAGCTGCTCCTCCCCGGCGCGCGGAAGGCGGCGTCATGATGCCCGAGTGCGAGGACCTCCACTCCTACGCGGACGGCGAGCTGGACCCGGCGAGGCTGCCGGCGTTCGAGACGCACCTGGTGGGCTGCGCCGGCTGCCAGCAGGACTTCAAGGACCTGATGCAGCTGGCCGCGCTGGGCGAGGAGGCCGCGGCGCGCGCCCCGGCTCGCCCGCGGGTGCTGGTTCTCCGGCGGCTTGCCCGGCCCGCGCCGCTGATGGCGATGGCGGCGACGCTCCTGGTCTCGGTGGTGACCGGGGCGGTCCTG
>Ga0209382_10008642_pt1 | contig 12821 bp, 14 predicted proteins | sample SoiMetdeltSBSDD5_FD_187599 | JGI IMG/M metagenome (GOLD analysis project Ga0209382, IMG submission 187599) | Bulk soil microbial communities from a Populus tree surrounding site in Tennessee, USA - Soil MetaG P. deltoides SBSDD5 (SPAdes) (version 2) | ecosystem: Environmental > Terrestrial >... | reverse complement strand
CGTGACCACGTGATTGAGCGGATCGATGCCGCCATCGATGCAATGAACGAGCTTTTCAACGCGCTGTTGGATATCTCCAAGCTAGACGCCGGCGTGCTGGCGCCCGATGTCAGGGAGTTCCCGGTCAACCACCTACTCAAACGCATCGAGAGCACGTTTGCGGCGGCCGCCTGGGAAAAAGGTTTGCACCTTCGGGTCGTGCCGTGCGGCTCTTGGATTAGCAGTGACGCCATTCTTCTGGAAAGATGCCTGCTCAATCTCGTGTCTAACGCCGTGCGTTACACCGTTGAAGGTGGGGTTGTCGTCGGCTGCCGGCGCCGTACTGGGCGTCTGCGTATCGACGTATGGGATAGCGGCATCGGCATCCCTGACGATCAGCAGCGCAACATCTTCGGCGAGTTTTACCGGCTGACCGGACCTCATCGGGATGAATCCCGTGGGTTGGGTCTCGGGCTTGCCATCGTCGATCGTTTGTGTCGACTGCTGGAGCATCCGATCGAACTGAGATCGCAACCTGGCAAGGGGTCGCGGTTCTCCATCTGGCTACCTTTGGCTGCGGTGCGGAGCGAGCAGGCCGCCCCATCGCTATTCACAAAAGATGTGATCGACACGATCAGGGATAAGCTCGTTGTCGTGATCGATGACGATGAGCCGGTTCGCGACGGAATGGCTCGATTGCTGCAAAGCTGGGGATGCCAAGTCGTTGCAGCGGCCTCTGACAACGCGGCGCTGGCCAGCCTCGCAGAACACGTTCGTCAGCCCGATCTGATCATCTCGGATTACCGGTTGGGAGACGGGAACACTGGCTTCAAAGCGATTGAACGACTACGTAGCGCACTTTGCGCGCCAATCCCGGCATTCCTCATCAGTGGTGACACGGCCCCGGAGCGGCTGCGTGAGGCCAGCGCAAGCGGTTACCATCTGCTGCACAAGCCGGTCAGCCCCGCAGTCTTGCGCGCCACGCTGAATCACCTGTTGCGACACAGTACTGGTTCTCATGAGCAACCCCAGGCGGTAAACGTCTAAAGGGTTGGACTATGCCGAAGCCGGCGGCCGCAAGTCCCAGCCAAGCTCTACAACCGCGATGACGGCTTCCGTGCGGTTGATGACGTTCAGCGCCTTGAGAACGGCGGTGACGTGGTTCCTCACCGTCGGCTCAGCAAGGTCGAGTGTCCGCCCGATCGCCTTGTTGCTCTTGCCTTCCATCATCAGGGCCAAGACTGCGATTTGCCGTTCGGTCAATCCCAGCTCTCGCGGTGATGCCGGCGATCTATTCGCGCCACGTCGCGTTGGCCCGGACCGCCCTGGCGGTGCCCGCTCCGGACGCTCCAAGATTTCCGGCGGGATATAGACACCCCCAGAAAGCACCAAACCGATCGCACTCACCAATACCTGGCGCTGTGCAGTCTTCGGGATGAACCCCAGCGCACCGAGGTCGAGGGCGCGGACGACGTTGGCCCGGTCGTGGTAGCCGGATAGCATGACAACTGGAATGGTTGGGTGACGCTCGCGCAGCTCAGTCAGCACCACAAAGCCGTTACGGTCCGGTAGGTTGAGATCGAGCAGAATGAGGCCCAGCTCCGGGTCGTCGGCGACGAGCCCCATCGCCTCCCGTGAGTCCGTTGCTTCCATAATGGTCGCGTCAGGTTTCAGCTCCTTGAGAACGCCGCGCAGCGACTCACGGATCAAGACATGGTCGTCGACGACAAGGATCTTCATGCGGGTGATCCCGTCTCATGGGCGGTTAGCGGGAAGGTACATCACTCTTGGGACCAAGGCACTACGTTGTCCGAGCGGGGGCGCGACGCGAAACGCATTGGCCAGCAACGACTTCTCGCTGTGACGACTTGCCCGCCGGGACGGTTGTCCCAAGATACTTGACTGATTCACTCATTCTGACCGCCCTGGCAGACTCCGTCCACTGAAGCATGATGGACGTGCCCATGAAGACCTCTACGAACCCGAGCTCGCAGCCCCCGCTTTAGCGCGTCTGGCGAGCGATCAGCTGCCTGTCCCCAGTCAGTGATATGTCGCCTGCCAAAGGTGCTGCCCGTGTCATCGAAACACCATCGGAGATCATTCCCATGACCACTCATCCAAGTGAGGCCCTTGCAAGAGCCGAACCAGCCGCGCCGCTCTCTAGGTGGATCAGGTCGATCGGCGTGCGGCTGGCGGCGTGGGCCAACAACTGCTCCGAGTATTGCGCCGCCGCGGCAATGTACGAACAGCTGTCGGCGCTATCCGACGCGGAGTTGACGCGCCGCGGGCTGTCGCGAGCAACCCTGGCACAGGATGTGGCGGGCTGCATGCGACCGTAATCCGAAACCGTGGGCCAGCCGAATCCCCGGCAGCACGCGAAATTTGTTCGTTGAAGGAGGAAATCATGATCAGGACATGGACAGCAGTTGCGATCACGGGCTTATCGTTGGTCGCGAACAGCAGCATCGCCGGTACGACCGAGATCCGGCTCTTCTCCCCCCTCGCGATGAAGGGCGCGATGCCCGAAGTTATCGCTCAGTTCGAGAAATCGTCGCCGCACAAGGTCAAAGTCGAATACGGGACGGTGGGGGCTCTTTTCGATCGGCTGCAGAAGGATGAAGGAGCCGATGTCGCGATCGTCTCCGGATCCCGGCTGGAAGACCTGCTGAAACAGGGCAAGATCGTCGCTGGCAGCCGGGCCGATATCGCCAAGGTCGGCATCGGCGTGTTCGTCCGGACTGGCGCCCCGAAGCCCGACATTGCTTCGGTCGATGCCTTCAAGCGCACGCTGCTGGTTGCGAAATCGGTGGGCTACGGCGATCCGGCCGCCGGCGGCGTCAGCGGTGTTCACATGGCTGGGCTGGTGGACCGCCTCGGCATCACGGTGGACATGAAGCCGAAGACCAGGCTGTTTGCGAACAGCCAGGTCGTCATGGAAGCCGTTGTCAGGGGCGAGGCCGAGATCGGCATTGGACTGACCAGCGACGTTGCGCTCCTGCCGGGAGTCGATCTCGTTGGCGGGTTGCCGGGCGACGTGCAGAACTTCACACACTACGCGGCGGGCATTCCTGGGAGTAGCAAGCAGGCGGACACCGGCAAGGCGTTCATCCAGTTCCTCTCTTCTCCGATCGGGCGTGCGATCCTCAAGGCGAAGGGCTTCGAACCCCATTGATCCCAACGAGGCAAGCTGGCGCCGGCCCGCAAGCCGCCGGCGCCAGCGTTGAAGTGGCAGACTAGTACGCTCACACATCACTCAGATCCGGTGGTAGCTGATGATCGCGCGATTGGTTCTGCTCTTCTGCGTCGGTGGGCCCGCCCTGGTGCCGGCACGTGTGGATGCGCATTCGTGGTACCCTCACCGATGCTGCCACACTATGGATTGCCATCCCGCTGATGCGGTTCACCGGCTGCCGGACGGAACCCTTGTGCTCTCGCGCGGAGCAATCCTCGTGCGGGTTCCACGGAGCTTCCCGATTGAGGCCAGCCCCGACGGCAAACCGCACTTCTGCGTATTCGAGACCGGCTGGGGCCTGGAGGCTCGCTGCGAGTTCCTGCCGCCGGAGGCGTGAGAATGGCGAGCGCAGCCCCACAAGCGGCGGTTCTCATCCTCGATCAGCCTAGCGTGCGCACAAGCAGAGCGGGGCTCCCGTTTTCGTATGGGCTGATGCCCCCATACCGGAAGAATGATATCCATTGTAGGCGCCACGTCCACGAAGGGAGGTTGAAATGCCTGTTCGTATTGGTAGTCGCGGTCTCCTGGCACTGATTGGCAGCGTTCTGCTCGCCTGGCCGGCCGGCGGCGCCGACGCCCAGCAGGCCAGTGGCAAGGTTCCGCGCATTGGTGTGCTGTGGCATGCCGGCAGTGCCGAAGAGGAGAGAATCCCGCTGGGAGCCCTGCGCGAAGGCCTGCGGCGCAAGGGCTATATCGAGGGCCAGAACATTATCCTGGAGAACCGCTACCCGGACGAGAAGCCCGAGCTGTTTGAGAGCCTCGCGATCGAGCTCGTGCAGCTCAAAGTCGACATCCTGGTCACCGTCACACGGCAAGCTGCGCACGCAGCCCAGCGCGCCACCACAACAATTCCCATTGTCTTCATTTCAGTGCCAGACCCGGTCGAAAGCAAAGTTGTGAGCAGCCTGGCACGTCCGGGCAGGAATATCACGGGATACTCGAGCCTGTCGGTCGAGCTGGTTCCGAAACGCATCGAGCTCCTCAAGCAGGCTGTGCCCGGCTTATCGCGCGTCGCACTTTTCGTGAACGCACACTACCCGGATGGCGCGCGTCGCAACATCGAGGCGGCTGAGCGCGCAGCGGCCCATCTCGGGATTACCGTCCAACCCGTCGAGATCCGATCGCCCGCAGACTTCGAGCCGGCGTTCTCCTCGATCGGCAAGAGCGGGCTGCAAGGAGTGGTCCTGACGCAGGATGGCCTGTTCTATGCGAACCAGAAGCGATTGGCCGAGCTGGCCCTGGAACACAAACTGCCGATGATGGTGTATGCCAAGGAGATGAGCGAAGCTGGCGCCTTGATGTCATACGGTGCAGATATCCCCGTCTACTTTCGCCGGGCAGCGGATTACGTCGACAGGATCCTGAAGGGCGCCAAGCCCGGCAATCTGCCTGTCGAGCGGCCGACCACCTTCGATTTCTTTGTCAATGAAGAGACTGCCAAAGGGCTCGGCCTGACAATCCCTGCCGCAGTGCTCGCCATGGCGGGCTCCGTTACCGAATAATCCTTCGTGCAGTACTTTCGGAAGCAGGACAACGCAGCGGGCCATTCAATGGCGGTGCTACTCCTCGATCAGCCGGCCAGCACGAACGAGCAGGGCCTCCGGGATCGTCAGTCCGAGCGCCTTGGCCGTCTTCAGATTGAAGACCAGCTCGAACTTCGTAGGCTGCTCGATGGGCAGAGTGGCCGGCCGGGCTCCTTTGAGAATCCGATCAACGTAGTAGGCCACGCGCCTGATCATGGCGTCGAAGTCGGCGGAATAGGAGGCCAGTCCTCCCGCCTCCAGGAACCACGTCCCCCCATACATCGCCGGGAGGCGATGCTTGGCCGCAAGCTCCGCAATCCGTCGCGCCTGTACGCGAAGCATTGGATCCGTAAGAACCAGCAGGCCTTGCGCGCCCTTCTCGGAAAACCTTTCGAAGGTGTGTTCAAGATGCCGAGGATCGCGCACATCCTCCACGACCAACTCCAGGCTGAGGGCGCGTGCCGCACGACTAGCATCGTCCCAGTACATCCCGAACACGTGGTTTGACTCGGTGTTGCCTAGCACGGCGACGCGAGTGATACCTGGAACTATTTCCTTCAGCAGCTGCAGCCGTTTCTCGCCCAGTTCCGTTGAATAATAGGTCAGGCCGGTCACATTTCCGCCGGGACGAGCCAAACTGGCGACTAGTGTTGTCCTGACCGGGTCGCCGCTGGCGATCATGACGATCGGTATGGACTCGGTCGCTCTGTGCGCGGCGTGGGCGGCGATGTGCGACAGCCCAACGATGAGGTCGACTTTTTGAGCTACAAGGTCTTCCGCCGCTTTCGACAGACCTTGGTAATTGCCCTCACCGCTACGGCACACGATCTTGATCTTCTCACCCCACCTGTAGCCGAGATCGCTTAGAGCTCGGCCGAATACCGAATCCGGGCCGGGACAGCCTTCCCATTGGAGCAAGCCGATACATGGCACTTTTGCCGCTTGCTGCGTGCGGGCATCAACTGGCAGGAGGACCAACCCGACAGCGAGCGCTAGCAATACCCGGCCCATGCCATCCTCCGGATGGAAACTGCAGCACATCGGTCCATTGGCCATTTTGGCGACTGGATTGCTTTGTTGCAATCTCGCAACCCCCACATACGATTTCGTCAGGTAGTGGAGGGGCTTCTGCAGTGCCAGCAACACTGCCGGCATGCCTCTTCATGACCCATATCTTTCGTAGTCCTGCGCCGCCGGAAAGCCGGGCTGCTTCACCTGATGGCGACAGGATTGCGTTTTGAGTAGGATCGCCATCATTGGTCGGGGTGAGGGATGCGGCGATGCTGCGGTTCGTAGGGCTCATCGTGCTGGGATTGGCCTGGACCCTGACGGCCCCATTGGCGGCGCTGGCGCAGAAGCGCGTCGCCCTGGTGATCGGCAACTCGGCTTACGAGCACACCGGTAAGCTCGACAACCCTAAGAATGACGCAACCGATATGGTCGCGGCGCTGAAGAAGGTCGGCTTCCACGTGATCGACGGGTTCGATCTCGACAAGACCGCCTTTGAACGCAGGGTGCGCGACTTTTCCGTGGCCCTGCGCAACGCCGAGGTTGGGCTCTTTTTCTACGCCGGTCACGGGCTGCAGGTTGCGGGGCATAACTATCTGGTGCCGATCGACGCCAAGGCCGAGACCGCCGATGCCCTCGACTGGGAGATGGTGCGCCTCGACCTAGTGCATCGGACCATGGAGCGCGCAAGTAGCACCAACATCATCTTCCTCGATGCCTGCCGTAACAATCCGCTTGCCCGCAATCTTGCTCGTGCCATGGGCACCCGTTCCACCGAGATAGGCCGCGGCCTGGCGGCGGTTGAGTCGGGCGTCGGCACGCTGATCAGCTTCTCGACCCAGCCCGGCAACGTGGCCCTCGACGGCAGGGGCCGCAACTCGCCGTTCGCCGGATCGCTGGTAAAGCGCATCGCTACCTCCAGCGATGATCTGAGCGCGCTGCTGATCGACACACCTCGGTCTTCGCGTCGAACGAGACCGGGTCCTTGGGCTCCCCCAAAAGGGGAGGCGCAATTGGTACACACCCAATGCCGGATGGTTAGAATGTCGTATCGACACCACCCCGGCAGGCCAGCTTATTCGGCTGTCGCTCCAATCGGCCCTACGATCTCTAAAATGCGCTCGCCCCAGATGAAGCGCGCGAATTCCCCCAGTTCTGAGGCCAATGTGTCGAACGCGTTGCCCGACGCAATCACTTGGTCCGTTGTTAAGCGCGGGGGATTGTCGCCGTATTGCTTGGCAACTAGCCCATTGAAGCCGCTCGGGCGGAGGTGGACTCGGTAACCAGGGCGCCGCGTTTCATCAATTTCCAGCATGTAGTGAGCGAGATAATTCCGCCTCTTGTTCCGACGGCTCGCTTTGTTGTAAAGCGGTTTCCATCGGTCGAGCTTACTCTTCGTAATGGAGGAAGCGCAGACCGCGCAATCAGTCATGTACAGTTTCGTATCGAAGCTGATGATAGCGTAGAAGGCATGATTGGTGGCCTCATGTTCTGTGATGCTGATCGCATTACTGAAGATGCGACCGACCGCCGCTTCAACGTGCTGCCACTGCGTGATCGCCTTCCCAAGTGCCGCGTAGAATCGTTCTCTTTCATCCTCAATTGTGAGCGTTGCTTGCGGAACTGACATGACAAGCCCCCAACAGAAGAAACCACTTGCAACCGAACCCCGAAGTCGAGGCCGTCATCATGGAGCGGATGAAGCAGGGCTTCAAGCGCTTGCTCAACACGCCGCCTGAGACGCACGAGGAGATGGTTGCGGCGCGCTTACAACGGCGCCTCGTCAGGGTGCTTTGCGGCTCCATTCCATGCCGACAATAACCGCGTCGGCACCCTCGCCGTGCCGGTGCAGGCCGACGCTGGCGAACAGTGAGTTCAGTGACCGATCTCAGGATTCGGCAAAGGAGCGAGCCCTCGCTCGTTGCACGGAAAACAGAAAACCGCAGCCGCGCGGGCCCAAGCCTAGGCGATGAGCGGCTTGTTGTGTTCCTTGAAAAGCAGGTTTAAGGCCTCGTTCAACAGGCTCTGCTGGGTCCGACCAGTCTCTGCTGCGAGCATCTTCAACTGCCTACGGCGATAGCAATGTCAATGGGTTAGGTGTCCGCGGTCTCATTCTGGTGTTCGAGCGGCTTTTGGCCCCCTTCAAACGTGTTTAAGCTATACTAAACACCATGAGTAAGGCTGCGATACCCACTACAAGTTGCGGCGGTCCTGCCCGCAGGCAAGCCGTGATCTATGCTCGCGTCTCATCCAAGGAACAAGAGAAGGAAGGCTTTTCGATCGGGGCGCAATTGAAGCTTTTGAAGGAGTACTCGGTCACGCAAGGCTTCACGGTCGCCCAAGAGTATGTGGATGTTGAGACTGCCAAGCAGGCCGGTCGCTCCGCCTTTGGGGATATGGTCTCATTGTTGAGAAGAAATGCCTCGGCAAGAATCCTGCTTGTTGAGAAGACCGACCGCCTCTACCGCAACCTCAAAGACTGGGTAACGCTGGACGAGCTGGACCTAGAGATACATCTCGTAAAGGAAGGCGTCATCCTCTCGCGCGATTCGCGTTCTTCCGAGAAGTTCATGCACGGTATTAAAGTACTAATGGCCAAGAACTACATCGACAATCTTTCTGAGGAAGCGCGTAAGGGCATGCTGGAGAAGGCGGAGCAGGGGATATGGCCAACCAAGACTCCCCTCGGTTATCGTAATGTTGCCGGTCCTGATGGCAAGAGAGTAATTGAGCCCGATCCGGAGGCAGCCCCGATAATCGCGTGCTTATTCGAATGGTATGCACCGGGCTGCATTTCTCTGAAGGAAGCCGCCAGGAGGGCAGCTGACGCGGGCCTCAAGTATCGCCGATCAGGTGGCGTTGTACCGGTCAGCACGGTGCACAAGATCCTGCGCAATCGTCTCTACATGGGTGAATTCGAGTGGAAGGGCCGGCTCTATCAGGGTCGGCACGTGCCGCTTGTGGCCAGGCAGCTCTGGGAGCGTGTCCAAGGCGTCCTCGATGGCCGACACGCGAAGAAACATCGTCACTCGAAGCATGCCTTCGCATTCTCAGGGCTAATTACCTGCGGTCACTGTGGGTGTTCGCTGGTCGGAGAAATCAAGAAACAGCGCTATGTCTATTATCACTGTACCGGCTACAAGGGTAAGTGTTCTGAGCCCTACGTACGCGAGGAGGTCCTGGAAGATCGTTTCGCGGCGCTACTCGGTCGCCTCACGTTTGACAACGAAGTTCTGCAGTGGGCGCAGAATGCGATTCGCATCAGTCATGCCGACGAGGTGCGAGAACACGAAGCAGCAATAGCGCGCCATCAGGCTGCGTATGATCGTCTGCAAAGCCGAATTCATTGCCATGTACGTCGACAAGCTAGACGGTCGCGTCGATGCCGCCTTCTTCGACCAAATGTCGGCACTGTGGCGCGCGGAGCAGCAGCAATGCCTGCGCTCAATTGAGCAGCACCAATCGGCAGACCAAGCCTACTTGGACGAAGGTATACGGATTCTCGAACTCGCACGAAATGCGCGGCGGCTGTTCGATCAGCGGGAGGCGCGCGAGAAGCGTCGCCTGCTCGATTTCGTTGTTTCGAACTGCTCTTGGAAAGGGGGCGAACTCAACGCCGACCTCCGACAACCATTTGATCTAATTGTTGAAACGACCGCGAAGGCTGCGCGCGCAGGGCGGGGTAGACGTGGCGAGATCGTCGATCGAGAGATTTGGCTCCCCGACCAGGATTCGAACCTGGATTGACCGGTTAACAGCCGGGCGTCCTGCCGTTGGACGATCAGGGAATGGTGGAGCACCTCGGACTCGAACCGAGCTCAATCTCCTTGCAAGGGAGATCCGCGGACCCTGCGCGTGCCCCGGTTTTTGCTTTGCCCAGGGGGCCAGACCCTCATGCTCCGCGTGCTCGGAGCGATGGCGAGACGGGTCTGACCCCCGCGAATGGGCTGGTGCCTGGGGTAGGTTTCGAGCCCACCTCTCCGCGGCTTCAACGCGGCGCTTTCACCAGATCAGCTTCCCAGGCGAATTGGATGGTGCGGCCGACGGGAATCGAACCCGTGTCTGCGCGTGGGCAACGCGCGGCTCTGCCATTGAGCTACGGACGCTAGGTCTCAGTGGTGCACAGAGCAGGACTCGAACCTGCGGAGCCCGAAGGCACCTGATCTACAGTCAGGCCTCGTTGCCGCTTGAGTATCTGTGCGATCTCGCTTCGATTGGTGCGGGCGATCCTGCGAGCGCCCGCACCTTTGTTTGGCGGAAGGCTGACGGTTCGAACGCCACACCTTTAGGGTGCCCACCCGTTTTCAAGACGGGTTGCCGGCCACTCCAGCGGAGCCTTCCCTTGTCATGCCGAATGCATGCCAAGAACATGGACGTCTCGGCGCGACTTGAACGCGCGACCTCCGCCTTCGGACGGCGGCGCTCCGATCCACTGAGCTACGAGACGAAGCTAGGCCTCGAGCGGCGCGTCCCAGTAGAGGTAGTCCGTCCAGCTCTCGTGCAGATAGCCGGGCGGAAAAGCGCGTTTGGCCGCCAGCAGTTCGTTGAGCGTCGGCTCCTTCGGCTGACGCCGTGGCTTGATGCGCAGCGAGTTGCCCTTGCCCGTGTTGCACGGGACACACGCCGTGACGATGTTGGACCAGGTCGTCTGTCCGCCGCGCGAGCGCGGGATCACGTGCTCGAACGTCAGCGCCGAAGAGGCAAACGCCTCTCCGCAGTACTGGCAGGTGAAGCGGTCGCGCAGGAACACGTTGAAGCGCGTGAAGGCGACGCGCCGCGCGGAGCGCTGATACTTGCGCAGCGCCACCACGGACGGCAGCCGAATCTGCGTCGACGGGCTGCGCGCCCACGTGTCGTACTCGGCCACCACCGAGACGCGCTCGCTGAACACGGCATGCACGGCATCCTGCCAAGACAGCAGCGAGAGCGGGAAATAGCTCATCGGCCGGAAGTCGGCGTTGAGCACGAGCGCTGGGTGCGCGGTCATCGTCATGGCAGACCTCCTTTCGTGGTTGCTGCGTCGAACAAGGGTGGATGGAGTTGGCGACCTGCACGGGAATCTAACCCGTCTCAACCCGTAGACAGCGGGTCCGCCTCGACAGATGCGTCGCAGGTCCAAAGGGATTGGGACACGACCGCGGACTCGAACCGCGAACCTCCGACTTAAGAGGACGGCGCTCTAACCGATTGAGCTAGTCGTGTGTGGACTCGTGGGTTGGAGAACCCGGGAGGAGTTGAACCTCTTGCGCGCGGATTAAAAGCCCGTTGCCCAACCGTCTCAGGCTTGAACGCTCCGGGTCCGTCAGGGATGGAGATGCGGCGGCGAGCCGCCCCGGTTTGATGATTGTGGTCATGACAGTCTCCTGTGGTTGCTTGGTTCTCCCGCACGGTATCGAACCGCGGTCTTCCGGTTATCGGCCGGGCGCTCTGCCATTGAGCTACGGGAGAAAGGATTGGTGCCCGCTCCAGGACTCGAACCTGGGAATGTCGGTGTGTAGGACCGATGCCTTGGCCGCTTGGCGAAGCGAGCGCCGGCGCGCAGCACGGGTGTGGCATGCTGGAAGCATGCCTCCGGCATGACTGCGCGCAACAAGATTGGTGCACCACCAGAGGATGAAACCGAGAGCTCCTATGTGATTGTCGGCGCTCTAAGGTTGTGAACTCGCTCCCGGAGCGGCGAATATTTTCAACGACGAGTCCTCTGGATCGAGAAACGCTTCCGGAGACAGGCCTCGGCGCCGGAATTGTGCCGGATCGCAGAACAGGCGGCATCCGCCGACACCATTGCGCACGGCTGGCTCAGCAATCACTTCCGGGCCGAGCTTGAACCAGCGCTGCTTGCCGTCAATCAGCGGCGTATTAAGGTATCCGCTGCTTATCCACGCCTCCGGCAGAAAGAAGGCGCTGGAACGCGCCGGATTCGGTGTCGGTGCAGGCGCTCGAGCAGCTGTCTCCAGCGCCGCCTTCAAATAGGGCGCCTTGCGTGGCGCAGGTCGTGTCGGTGCGCACACCCTCAGGCGTTCGAGGCCGTCCCAGGAGACTGGCTCGGGTGGCCTCAGGCGCGGATCGGATATCCCGAGCTGTCTCAGGGTGTAACCGTCCTTTCCGTAGTTGCAGAGGGCGCAAGTGACGACGATGTTGTCCTCAGACGACGAGCCGCCATGGCTGTACGGCACGACATGGTCATACTGGAGCCAAAAGCACTGAAAGGCGGCGTGCTGCTCAGGCTCACTATTGTCCTTCCAGGGGACGGCGTCCGGATAAAGCTCACGGGCGATATCTCGAATGCTCGCATCAATTACGGGTATGCCGCAGTAGCGACACCGATAGCCGTCGCGCGCAAGGACGGCCGCCTTGACGCCTCGCGTCGGAGCTCGCTGCCGATCGCGTTCCGTCTTCGGCACCGGCTGCGTATCGCCGTGGGGTTTCCAAACTCTGACATTCAGACGAACCGCACGGGGCGAGGGACCCCAAGCCGGGTTGGTCCAGTGCCAAACCTCAGACAGGTTCGCTGTGCGGAACAGGCCCTCAGCAGCGACGTGGTCGCCATTGAGGTGGGCATCCGCCGCGCTCGAGAGAAGCTCCCAAGCCCGGAATATGGCGGGGATTGGCTCCTTAATGGAACGGCGCACAGGCTCCAGGACCGTGTCTTGCATAGTGATCCTCGCAATTGAAGGCCGGTTCTCAGTCGTGTTCGGTCGAATCGCAATATGATAACATGTTGCAAATGGTGCACCCGGAAGGACTTGAACCTCCACGCCGTTGCGGCGGCCGCTTCTGAGGCGGCTGCGTCTGCCGTTTCGCCACGAGTGCCCCTGGTGCTGGCTGGAGGACTCGAACCTCCCGCCTCTCGCTTACGAGGCGAGTGCTCTGCCCGATGAGCTAAGCCAGCTTGGAAAATTGACAAAAGGGACACGGCGCCGCTCCCGGTGTGGAAGCGACCTTGCGGGTGCGCCAGGCTCGGCGCCGCGTCCAAATCTGGACGTTCACAATGTCAAAGAGCGCGGCGCCACCGGCGCCGTAATCACAGGCGTACGGACTCATGGTTCGAGCGCGCGCACGAATGCGCGTGCGCCGTC
>Ga0209382_10008640_pt1 | contig 12823 bp, 15 predicted proteins | sample SoiMetdeltSBSDD5_FD_187599 | JGI IMG/M metagenome (GOLD analysis project Ga0209382, IMG submission 187599) | Bulk soil microbial communities from a Populus tree surrounding site in Tennessee, USA - Soil MetaG P. deltoides SBSDD5 (SPAdes) (version 2) | ecosystem: Environmental > Terrestrial >... | reverse complement strand
CGGCCGGCTTGGACCGCGACAGCATGAAGGCGTGCCAGAGATGCACATTGAGCGCGGAATAGTCCTCGAGAGCGCCACCATCCCGCCCCCGCGCGCGCTCGTCTGAGTCTGACCGCGACCAATCATCTGCGAGATCCGCTAGACCGCCCAGCGGACCGGCAAGGCTCAGCAGACGCAGCAGCTCGCGACGGTTCATCTCGTCAAGCTCGGCCGCGGGCTCGTAACGGTCGCTTGGCCACGCGGCTCCCTCGGCATCTGGCTCGATCGTGGTTGGCACGAGCGCGGTACGGGCCGGAGCCCGTCCGGGTAGCGCAAACCACAGTAGTTCCGGCGGCACGCCAAGGACACGAGTCCAGTGCATGAGCTTGGTCAAGCTGTCCGGCGCTGGTCCAGTTTCAAGCCGGCTGAGCTGGGTCTGGGTGAGGTGGAGCCAGCCAGCGGCGCGGTCCTGCGAGATGGGCTGTCCGTGGTAGGGGTGCGTGCGATAAGCGCGGATGACCTGACCCATGTGCCAGGTCGCCAGAGCCGCACGCATCTCGGGCGTGTTCCAGAAGGCGGCCGGTACGGGCGGGGGCTGGTGCGCCCAGTCGCGAGCGCGCTGCTGACAGCGGGCGCACCGCGAGCCGTAATGGTCACGGGCGAGACGCGTCCCGCACGGACACAGGCGCACGTCCGGCCCGTCCATGATCTTTCCTCAAGGGTCTCCGGTGTAACGGTTTGCGTCAGTCTAACCACTGTCCCCGGCCGACGCGATCGTCTATGCAATTTCCGCATACCGGTTCAGGCGACTTTCGACATGCCGATTCGGAGGCGCCTCGGTCAGGGTTGTAATCCACGACGTCGGGCGCTGAAGGTGAGCACCTCAAGGAGTTCGGGATGAGTTCGCGGCGGCAACGTTCTATTGGCTCGTTAGGCGTACACCGCGGTGTCGATCGTAGCGGCGTCCAGCCACGATGCGCCCAAGTGCCGCTTCGGCGTGCCGTGCCCATGCTGGCGCGGAGGCGTTTACTGGCTGCGTGCGGTGGTGATGACGAGGCTCGACGCATTGTTGAGAATGTCATCGACGGCACTTATGTTGACGACGGCGATCCGTGGGCATACGACGGCGTGTATTGCACCCTAGCCGCTTTGCGGGCGTTGCTCCTGCCGCATGACCCGGTGGACAGTGGCCGCTGTGCGGCCTGCCAACAGCAGTGGCCGTGTTGGTCCTGGCGTGAAACATTCGCCTGGATAGTGCTGTACGATCCCGTGCACGGCCACCGGGTCTACGACTGGTGCCACCATACCGTAGGCGACACCATCAGCATTGGACTGATGCCGAGCCAGACCGGTGATTCGCCGGAGCCGCAAGGGTAAGCCGAAGCGAGGCGTGCTGCCTGACTTCGACGCGCACAAGCGCGAGGACGAGGCATTCAACGCCCAACTGGACCAAGACCCCGCCCAAACACGTGTACTCTTGGCCGCCGAAGTGCCCTCGGCAGGTGGCAGAATGGCGCAGAATGCCAAGCGGGAGGATAAGGTGGCTTAGTTTGAGGTATGGCTCGCTGCACGGGAGGAAGTCGCCCCACAAATCGGCACTTATGTAAGGGTCAACGATCTCGCGAAATAATCTTGTTGGGCCAATCGTGTTGACTGATGACATGGATATGGGAGCTATCTGAATAGTAGGGGAAGTAGTGGAATTGCCCCGCCTGCTATCGAAATGATAACCTGGAGCATTCCCCATGTTATATTTAAGGGGAGGAGGCGAAGTGGTCGCACGGCTCCCCAGTATTTATCGAGTACGCGCATGTAGTGGCCTGCATGCTTGTGGCCGAGTTGCTTCAAGAATTCTCGTTCACGACCTAACGTCGTCTTGCTGTGATGCAACAAATAATCGGAGTGCCCATCATTTAAAATCAGCCGCTCGTACTTATCGAGCATGTGCAAGTCCAAGATGGTATATACCCCCACCTTAAGTTGAAGGAAGAGGCTAACGGCGCCAATGGCCAGGATTGTCAAGGAGAGCGTTAGGCGTATCACCCAATGAACCTGAAGTTGTGCAGAGATCCCAATTAGGAATGCCTGGGACGTCAGGGTGAGGGCGGGGATTTGCCAGGTTAGGTTTCGGTTCGCCTGTGCGCGATTCGCTAAGACTTGATAGACAGCTAGTACTTCGGGGCTACTGCCAGAATTATTAGGGGTGTGTGCATCCTCGATGGGGTCTTGCCCAATCGCCTCCACCTGGGTCGTCCTCCAGTCTCCAGTGGCAGACGTCGGACCCAATTATAGTGATCCCGAGGGACTGCCGCGACCAGGTGGGAGGGCGAGGGTGGCGAACCGGCGTAGTTGGCGGTCGGACTTGATTTGTGACGCCAGTTGTTTGGCTTGTCGGGCGTAGTGTAGGGCGGCGTCTCGGTCGCCGGCTGTGGCGTGGGGGTGGGCGAGATCTACGAGCATTGCGGTTCTGGCGCGGACGAATGTGGCGGGTAGGCGGGGTAGGGCGTCGGTGAGGCGTTCGATTGCGTCGCGTTCGCCGAGGCGGGCGAGGGCGTGGCCGCGCCAGCGGTTGAGGTGGGCACCGGCGAGGAAGAGGAAGGGGAGTTCGGGGTCTTCGGGGTCGGTGGGGAGTAGGGCGGCGGCGGTGTCGAATGCGCGTAAGGCGTGGTCGCGTACTCCGGCGGCGGCGAGTCCTTCGCCGTGTGCGGCGGCCAGCCAGGCCCGAAGTAGTGCTGGCGTGCTGCTTTCGGCGTGGTGGCGGGCGTCGGCGAGTTGGTCGACTGCGGCGGCGGTCTCGCCGAGGTCGATCAGGATGAACGCCTGTTGTGCGGATGAGTGGGCGTAGAGGGTGGGCGAGCTTGCCTCCAATGCGGTGGCTTTGGCGCGTTCGTGGTGGTCCCAGGCTTGGCGTATGGCGTTGCGGTCGAGGGTTTCCCAGCCGGCGAGGGGGCGCTGGCTTCGGTGAGGATGCCGGCGAGCAGTTCGCGGTGGCCGCGGGTGGTGCTGTAGCCGAGGAGGCTTTCGACTTGTTTGATGGTGGCGCGTAGCTGGTCGAGGACGGTGATGGCGCCGTATCGGCGGTCTATGTGGCGGGCGTTGTTGATCTGCTGGCGGAAGATTTCGACGGTGGCGCCGTCGAGAGTTCGGACGACTGTGAGCCGGGCGAGTAGCTCGCCGGTCTCCTCATCTTCGGGTTCGGGCGGGAAGCCGAGTTCTTCGTTGGTGCGGCCGTAGATGTCGCGGAACAGTCGGCGGTAGGGCTCGCTGACGCGCTCGTGGCCGTTCTCCCAGCGGGAGATCTTGGTCTTGAGGCTGGTCGCGGACATCACCGGGATGTTCAGCGTCTCGGCCCGGCGCAGCAGCAGGCGGATGACCTCGTTGGCCGAGTAGCCCTGGAGCTTTCGCACCGCTTGCAGCGCCGTCGCGGTCATCAGCTCTCACCGCCTCGGCAGGCGCGCTGAGCTGCGCGGTTAATAGCAGTTAATGGGCACGGTGTTAACCGCGGCCAACTATTCGCGCGGGCGCCGATGCCGTTTCTTTGAGGCATGGAAGCGATCCGCTTGATTACCGAGCCGGCGCCCGCATGGGCCGGCTCTGGAATGCCGCCGAGGCGGCTACCGGCGCTGCCGGTCTGGCGCCACACGGTCGACCACCGTGACCAGGTTCGCGCTGATCTGCTCCAGGCGTTCGGCGATCTCGCCGAGCCGATCCTCGATGGCGGCCAGCCGGGCCGGTGTGGCATCGCCGTCGTCGTCCAGGGGATCGCCGGGCTCCGGCGGCCTGCGGCCGTGCAGGACGGCCGTGAGGTGGCGGGGGTGCCAGCCCAGGGCCACGGAGAGTGCCTCCAGGGTGCGGGCGCTGCGGCGGCGCTGGACGACGTTGTGTTGCAGCTCGCGGACGATCGCCTTGGAGACGTGGGCGCGTTCGACCAGCTCGCCCTGTCGCAGGCCGAGCGCGTTCATGCGCTCGTTGATCGCCTTGGCGACCGCCGACCAATCCTCGGACACCTATTCCTCCGCGCTCCGCCTCGGCGCCGAGATTAGCCGGGCAGCGCGTTTGTGACGGGCCGGCTTAGCGACGCCGCGCGCCCGCTGGGCGATTCACGCCCACAGTGGAGATGAAATCATCCTGTACATCATCCAGATTATCCGATCTGCGATCCCCGAAGGACATTTGCCATGAGTACTGCCATGTCTGCCGCCGGGCCGCCGGCGTTCTACACCGTCGCCGAGGCGGCCAAGATTCTGCGTTGCAACGTCAACACGCTTTACCGCGCGATTCGCGACGACGCCTTTCCCGCGGCGCGCATCCGCGGCCGGTTCGTGGTGCCGGCTGCGGCGGTCGACCAGCTCGCCACGCAGGCGCCCGAAACCGGCGGCTGCGTCGACGTGGCCAAGCTGGCGGCCGAGCGGCGCACCGCCCGTGAGGTCAGCCGGATGACCCGGGGGTCGAGGTGGTGAGCCGCCGGGAGGACGGCCGGCTGGCCGAGATCGCCGCCCGGCTCGACCGGCAGATGTGGACCCCGACGGCGGTGCTGTCAAGGGTCGTGACGGAGAACGGGTTGTGCTTCTGGGCGTTCACCCGCGGCGACGTGCCGGCGATGGACGGCGGCGAGCCGGCGGACCGGCAGCTGGCAGCCTGGCTGTGCGCCGGCTGCCCGGTGCAGGACGAGTGCCTGGAACTCGACCTGCGAGAGGCCGGCCCGGACACCGTTGGCGTGTGGGGTGCGCTGCCGGAGGACGACCGGCGGGCGTTGCACCCGCTCTGGCTGGCGCGGCCGGACCGCACCTACCGGGGTGCGCAGTGACCGCGATCAGCGTGACCCTGGTGCAGCTGCTGGCCGGCCTCGGCGTGCTGGTGACCGTGCTGTGGACCTGGCGGGCGAGCATCCGCCGGACCCGCCGGGCGGCGGAGGTGGCGCGGCGCAGTGCGCGGCTGGCTTCGCTGGCCGGCCGGGTGCTGGTCACCGCCGGGCTGATCGTGGGTGTGCAGTGGGTGGTGATCGCATTCAGCCACAACACGACGTTGCTGCTCGTGGTGCTGGGACTGCCGGCGCTGTTCGCCGGGCACACGCTCACCCGCGCGTTGACGATCACCACGTTCGACGGCTACCAGCAGCGGGGCAGGCGATGACCGAGCCGATCGGGGGTGGCCGCCCGGCGGCCACCCCGCCCGCCGTGTCCACCCCGCCGGCCGGCGCGCTGCCGGTGCTGGCGGACCCGGTGCTGGACGGGGAGCTGGTCGAGCCGGGAGCCGAGCCCCGGCCGGCACCGGCCCGGCGGGCGGTGCTGCGGCTGTGGTGGCGGCACAACCCCCGTGTGCCGGCGGTGCTCAAGAGCCGACGGCACGCCGTCCAGGTCGGCAAGGACCTCACCGCCGCCGGCCTGCGCTCGCCGTGGCGGCTGCTCGGCGCCGTCGCCCGCGGGGCCGTGGTCGCGGTGCGAGCATGGCGGCGGTGGATCACCGTGCGGGACTTCCGGGAGGCCGCCGAACAGGCCGAGAAGCTGGCCGACAAGTTCACCGAGATCCGTGCACTCACCCTGTTCCGCTGGAAGATCACCGCCGCCGCCTGCGTTCTGGTGGTGGCGGCCGGGCTGGTCGTTCACCTGGTGTACGGCGACCGTCCACTGTGGATTGCCTCAACCCTCGGCGCCGCCGCGCTGGCGGTGGTCGGCCGGCGCAAGGACGGCAGTCCCGGCCGGCGGCCCGTGCTCGCCGGGCCGCGGACGTTGACCTGGACCATGGACCCGCAGGTGCTCGTGGACGCCTTCCGCGACGCGCGGCTGATCGGCAAGGACGAGTCGCTACGCCTGGTCGAGCGTGCCACCCGCGTCGGCGAGGGCTGGGCGGTCACCGTCGACCTACCGGCGACCCGCAAGGCCACCGACGTGATCAAGAACCGCGAGGCGCTGGCCTCCGCGCTCGCCGTTGACGAGCTGCAACTGACCGTCGAACGGGTTCGCGGCAACGGCGGCCACGCCGGCCGCGTCGCGCTGTGGGTCGCCGACAGCGATCCCTACGACCGCCCGCCGGCCCGCACACCGCTGCTCGGCGTACAGCGTTGGGACGCCTGGCGGCCCGTGCCGTTCGGCCGCGACGCCCGTGACCGGCGCGTTGACCTGCCGCTTGTCTGGACCTCGTTGCTCATCGGTGCCATTCCGCGGCAGGGCAAGACCTTTGCCGCCCGGGTGGCCACTGCTGGGCTCATTCTCGACCCGCACACCCGGCTCTACGTCGCCGACTTCAAGGCCGGCAAGGACTGGGACGCCGCCGCCCAGGTCGCCCACCGCTTTCAGTCCGGCGACGAACCGACCCACGCCAATACGCTCATTACGTGGCTTACCGAGCTGATCAGCGACGTGCAGGGCCGATACCGGCGCATGCGTGACCTTGATGACCGCACCTGCCCGGAATCCAAGGTCACGCCCGAGCTGTCCCGTGAGCCAAGCCTAGGAATGCCGATTACCGCGATCGTGGTCGATGAGGTGCAGGTGCCGTTGCAGGACCGCACCCCGATCAGCGTCGAAGGCAAGCGGTTGCCGGCCGGCGAGTACATCGGCGAGCTGCTCACCTGGCTGGCCAAGAAGGGGCCGGCCGCCGGGATCGTGCTCATTCTGGCCACCCAACGCCCGGACTCGCAGACCATTCCCTCCGGCCTGCGCGCCGTGCTCGGCTCACGCTTCGCCCTGCGCGTCATGGACTGGCGAGACAGCAACATCGTGCTCGGCGAACAGATGAACACCCGCGGCTATGACAGCAGCCGCCTACTCCCCACGCACGAAGGCGTCGGAATCCTCCGCCCCGACGGCGACACCGGTACGGATCTGCTCGCCGTGACCGTCCGCACCTACTACATGCCCAACGACGATTGGCGCACTCTCTGCGAACGCGGCCGAGAATTGCGCCTCGCCGCGGGCACGCTCACCGGCCACGCCGCCGGGCACGACCTGACTCCGGTGCTCGACCCGGCGGCCGTAGCCCAGGCCATCGGCGCCGGATCGGCTGTGCCGCCGGCCGTGGACCGATCCACCGGACTGCCCGAACCGCTGGCGTCCGTGGTCGCCCACCTCGGCGACGATCTCGACACCCGCGAGTTCATCCCCACGGCCGAGCTGGTCGACGCGCTCGGCGTCGAACCCACCGCATTCGGCCGGCACATGGGCGAACTCGGCTGTCAACCCCGGCGGGGCCGCATCCCCGACGATGACGGTTCCCGTCAGGTCCGTGGCTACACCACTGCCGACCTCAGAGCAGCCGCCGAAGAGCACCGCCCGCCGTGCTGAACCCGTCACAGACGCCCGGCCGAACCTGGCGCACCCGTCACGGCGGCTGTGACGGGTCTACAACCCCGCCGAACAGCAGAAACCGACTCCGTGACAGGCGAGACAGGCCACGGTGAGCCCGTCACCGGGCATCGTGAGCGGGCGGCCCCCGGCGGGCTTGACGGACCGGGCAACGGACCCGTCACCGGGCCGGCAGCACACCCAGGTCCGCCGGCAGCGGCGCCCGAAGCAGGCACAACTCACACGGCATGCCCGCGGCAACCTCGACCGTCTCGGCCTGCCCGCGCTCGAAGACCAACCCGCAGTACGCCGTCAACCGCTCCGGCGTCGAGCCGGCCGCCGGCACCGGCACCACATGCACGGCCCGCCGGATCAGCCCGACCAGCCCCGGCCGGAACCGCACCAGCAGCATCGCCGCCTCAGCCATGCCGCCGCCACCAGCCACGCCGCGAACACCGCCGCCGCGCCGGAGCCGCCATGTCTCGCAACGACGCCCGCGCCCGCAAGAACAACAGGCATCGCTCACACCGCGCCCCGGCGGCGCCGACATCGACGCCGGCACCACCGCCGCCCCGCACAACGCCATCCAGCGACCCACCGCCCGCCCGGCCGCGAACTCCGCATCCGTCACGCAGTGGTCCGCACCAGTGGTCGCCGAGGTCACCCAGATCGAGCGCAACCCGGTCACCGACCCTTCACCCACATGAACCTCCGGCTGATGGAGGCCGCCACCGGAGCCGAGGAGGCCTGGCCAGGCTCGACCCGACCCCGGCGGCGACACCGAGCCCGGCGGGCCGGGGCTGATTGAGGGGAGCGCCACCGCCAGGCAGCCCGACCCGCGCACCAGGCGCCATGTCAGACTGAAATCAACCCTTCGTCATCCCGACGCCGAACGGAACGACCCACACACGACCTAGCCCCGACCTACGACCCACCCACACCCCAGCCGCACCGGAGGGCGGCCACCCATGACCCACAGCAACGGCACCCCAAAGCCGCCGCGCACCCTGCTCGAACAAAAGATCAGAGAACGCAACCAAACTTTCCAGGAATTCACCGAGTACGCCGAAAAGTTCGCCCGCGACCACAAGGAACCCGGCACCCTCAGCCTCCGCCACCTAGAACGCCTAGCCGTCGGCCGCCGCGGCGACGGCCGCCCCCTCGGCCCCGTCCGCCCCGCAACCGCCCGCCTACTAGAACGCATCTTCGGACTGTCAATCCGCGAACTCCTAACCGCACCAGTCCCGGCGGGGACCGTTGGGTCCGACACACAACTACGCCAACGCCTACGCGTATCCCGTCGGGTCGACAGCGGCCTTCTCGATCTTCTCGCCGAGCAGCTCAATGGAATTCGCCAGCTTGATCGTCGACTCGGTGCTGTCGTGACCTACCGAGAAATGGTCGCAAAAGTGGCCCAGCTCACTGGGCTCCTGAGTTACAGTTTGTCGCCAAAGACTCGAACCCGCCTCGCTGCTCTCCTATGTCAGGCGCATGCGCTTGCTGGGTGGGCGGCCCTTGACCTTGCCGAAATTAATTGCTCGTGGCAACATCACGAACGGGCAAAAACGGCGGCACGTGAAGCTGGCTCCATATCTCTGCTCGCCCATGCAACTGCTCGGCAGGCTGTAGTCCTTATCGACCTCAACGAGGCGCCCGCGGCAGTCGAACAACTTGCCGCGGTGCGGTCAATGACTTATCATGCCGCACCAGTGCTACGCGCTTGGCTTGCCGCAGCCCATGGCGAGGGTCTTGCTGAAGTCGGATGCGCCGACAATGCGATCCGGGCGTTCGATGAGGCCGATGCCTTGCTGCCGCTTTACCCGACAGATCCGGCCCTACCTTTTGTATTTCTCGGTGGAGCGCATCTAACCCGTTGGCGTGGCCATGCTCTCGCGGTGCTTGGCCATTGTGACGCCACTGCCGTGCTAGCTCGGGCACTGCGTAATCTCGATCGCGATCATTTGCACGCGCGAACGCTGCACTTCATGTTGACTTGGCTGTGGCTCTTATAAAGCAGGGCCATCGCGACCCTGCCCGCCAGCATCTCCAACTTGCCGCCAGGATAGCGGCGGACATCGGCTCCCTGAGGTGCAAATCGCGTCTAGATGCCTTGGCGGTCGCCAATTCAAGCGCCGAAACCTGTTCCGCGCTTCCAGCGCGTTGACGGCGAAAGGTGGCCGGTGCTGTGGGGCCCATTGCTCATAGGCGGCTACTTCTACCCCCGTTGCGAGGGGCGACCGGCGTTGGCATATGCTATGGCGGAGGCGGTCGGACGTAATCAAAACATAAGGGGGGCTGAGGCGGAACATGACCAGCCTGGATAGCCATCGACCGTTTACCGGTTGGGGCGCATGGCGTATTGGGCCAATTTGGCCGGTCACGGAGTTCGCCGATACACTGTCAGCCGATCTGCTGTGGGATCAGCTCAACCTGCTCGCAAAAGTGCCAAAAAAGGGTTTGGCGCTGTATTCATGCGTCGAGTCGGAGCAGGCTACGCGCTGGCAGGGTTTAAACGACTTTGTGCGTCAGGCTAAGTCTTACCACGATGCTCTTTCGGTTACTCCAGGAACGGCTCGCGCCTTGCTGGGATACTACTCCGCGCTAAACTTGGCTAAGGCGGAACTGCTGCATTCTGCGCCAGACTCTGTGCTCGACGTCAAAATTCATCACGGGTTATCATTTGATGTCGCGTCTGCAACGTCACTGGAAGAGGATCGAGTTAAGGTCCTTAAGGACGGCGTTTTCCCCCTGCTATTCGAGGCGCGTACGGGGCTGTCAATTCCTAATGGGACGACGCTGTCTGTCCGCGAGCTTCTAGCTCGTGTCCCAGAGTTGACTCATGAGTATTATCAGTACTTTGATGAAAGGCCGCCTACCGTAAGGGCATGGGTTGCCATGGTTATGGACGAATCACATTACTGGCTAGACGTGCTGCTCAACGCCAAGTCTGATGCTATAATGGCAACGCCGGAATGGTCAGGATTCGATGCCGCGTTTAAAGAGGTAGCCCTCGCGCCTGGCTACAAATCATTTTTCGTCGGCGCCCCCTATAGGCCTGCTGACCTATGCATGTTCGAGCAGCGGAACGCCCGGCGAATGCGGGCTGGCGGAGTGATTCCTGCTGCACTTTTCGGAGATCTTAAGGACTGTCTTGGTGCTAGTATCAATAACGCCTTCGAGTGGGCGCATGGATTTGATTTCGTGCCCAGTATGAGCCTTGGGATTCAACTACCTATGCCCAGCTTCTTGGCGCGCTATGCCATTATGTTTTACTTGTCGTCGCTCGTGCGTTACCGGCCATCGCGCCTAAATCCTGATCGAGTGCCGCTCGATAGCTGGATCATGGAAAGCTTTGCTCGGCAGAGTCCTGTGCGCCTGTTGGCTGACGCCTACGATGGAATATCGCGGCAAACCAGCCGCTATGAATACCGTTAGCGCTCGGGAGTCGTTTGGGCGCTATAGTCACATATCGTTACATGTGGACCGTGGGCCTAACAGCTGTCGCTTGCTGCCTGTTGTGACAAACGGCGCGGCGGCCTCGGCTGACGATGATGAGGCCGGCGTCTCGGAGGTCCGTGATGGCGCGGTGGGCGGTGCTGATGGCGACGTGGTAGCTGTGGGCGAGGTCTGCGGCGGTGGGGAGTTGGTCGCCGGGGCGGATGGCGCCGCAGTTGATGGCGCCGCGGAGGTCAGCGACTGTGCGTTTGTAGGGGCTGTTGGGTTCGTCTTCGTCGTCGGCCACCGGCTCGGCGATGCCGTCGGCGTTGAGGGTGATTGGGGGGCGGGGCATTCGGATGGCGAGGTTGGTGGCGGCGCGTTGGTCGGCTTCGGAGACCCAGGCGGAGTGGACGCGCAGGGTTGTGGCCCTCCGCCGCCGTGGCCGAGGCGGCCGGCTACGGTGCGGACGTCTACGCCGGCCGAGATGAGTTCGGTGGCGGAGAAGTGGCGCAGCTGGTGGATGTTCATGTGCCAGCCGAGTTTGGCGCACATTCGCCGGTAGCGTTGGCTGACGGTGTCGGGTTTGATTCACGTGGAGTGGTCGGGGGGTATCGTAGAAGACGCCTCCGTTCTCGGCGACCATGACTCCGGCGTCGCTAGCGAGTTGTTCGCACCAGGCGCGGTAGTTGCGCAGCAATGCGATGCTTTCGTCGTCGAGGGCGATTCGGCGTTGCTGGTGAGTTTTGGTGCCCTTTTCCCAGGTTCGGGCGCCGTCCTGGGCGATGCTGGCCTTGATGGTGAGGGTGCGGCCGGCGAAGTCGATGCCGTCCCAGCGGAGGGCGCAGATTTCGCCACGGCGGGCGCCGGTGGTCATGGTGACCCACACGAGCATTCCCCATGGCAGGTCGTAGAATGCCGCGCTGAGGATGCGCGCGGCCTGTTCCGGGGTTGGTGGGTGCGGGTCTGGTCGGGACGCCTTGGGGTGGTGGCCTGGTCGATGGGGTTGACGCCGATCCAGCGCCAGCGGACGGCGCGTTGCAGAGCGCCGCGCAGGCACCAATGGATTTGCCGGATGGAAGACGCGGCGAGGGGGCAGCGGGCGTACGGCGTGCACTTGCTGTTGCAGGTGTGCGGCTCGGCGCTGCGGTGCTCGATGTACTGCCGGCCGCCGCAGTGTGCGTGGCAGGTGCGCAGGACGGCGTAGAAGGAGTCCAGGGTCTCGCCGTCGAGGCGCCCGACGGGCAGTGTGCCGAGCAGGGGCCGGACGTGGTTGCGGATGTAGCCCTCGTAGCCCCGGCGGGTGTTGGTGTCGACGTCGAGCAGCTCCAGGTAGCGGTCCATGAGCTGGTTCACCGTCGCCCGGGTCCGCGGGTTGCGCTGCTCGTCCACCTGGTTGAGCAACCGCGTCTTGGCCTGCTCGGCCTCGGCGGCCGCCGCCTTCGGCCCGGCGGGGATGGTCTCGGAGAGGCAGACCCGCCGGCCACGGCCACTCAGTGGGTCAACCCGGCGCAGACCTTTTGACCCGGAGCGACCCCGCTCGGCAACTCCTCGATCTTGCCACGATGGCGCTTTGCTGCGCCCCACTGGCAGCCGTCACGGTGCGGAGCAGCTTTGCGCCACATATAGGCCACAGCTAGAAGATCTTGCGCACCTGCTCTGACCTGGGTGGCCCCGAGAGGATTCGAACCTCCGACACGCGGTTTAGGAAACCGCTGCTCTATCCCCTGAGCTACGGAGCCGGGTGGTACGGGGACAGCGTAGCCGGTCGCGGGGACGGCTCGGCTCGGAGCGCCCGGGCAAGTAGGGGCACCGGGGGCGGGGCGGGTGCGTCAGACGTTCGGAGGGGGTGGGCCCGACGATCGGACGGTGATCGAAGCGTGCCGGGAGGTGTTGGATGGGCCGCCGGCTGTCTTGGGGCGTGGCCGCGTCACGATGTTACTGAGCTGCGCGTCTCGTCAGTCGGAAGGCGGACTGGATGATCAAGGTGCTGCTGGTGGACGACGAGGAGCTGGTCCGCTCCGGGTTACGGCTGATTTTGGGGACGGCGGGGGACATCGAGGTCGTGGCGGAGTGCTCGGACGGGGCGCAGGTGTTCGAGGCGGTGCGGCGGTACCGGCCGGATG
>Ga0209382_10008639_pt1 | contig 12823 bp, 13 predicted proteins | sample SoiMetdeltSBSDD5_FD_187599 | JGI IMG/M metagenome (GOLD analysis project Ga0209382, IMG submission 187599) | Bulk soil microbial communities from a Populus tree surrounding site in Tennessee, USA - Soil MetaG P. deltoides SBSDD5 (SPAdes) (version 2) | ecosystem: Environmental > Terrestrial >... | reverse complement strand
ACCTGACGGGCGTCTCGCCGCCCCTGGCTGTGTCCTCGGGGTTGGACTTGCCTAGCACTGTCCAACCCCTGCGTCCTTGCCAGGAACGACGATCCGCACGTCAGGAGCCGCTCAGGTCAGGAACTCCCGGATCGCGTGGTCGGCGGCCGGCTCGTCGGTGGGGTAGAGATGGGCGGCGCCGGGCCACACGCGCAGCGTCGCGTTCGGGATCAGCTCGGCCAGGAGCGCGCCGTTCTCGGGCCGCACGAGCACGTCCTCGTCGCCGTGGACCACGAGCGTGGGTGCGGCGATGTCGCGCGCGCCGTCGCCGACGGCGAAGTGCATCGCCACCGCGAGCTGGCCGCCGTAGCCCGGGCCGGTGATCGGATAGCGCAGCCGCCGCGCGATGTCCTCGGCGATGCGCTGGGCCGCCTCCTCGCGCGTGCGGCGGGCGTAGTTGATCGGCACCGACGCCCACGCCGCCAGCTCAGCGGTCAGCATGCCGCGGGCGCCGACGAGGCGGAGGACCTCGTCGTCCGAGCGCACGTGCCGGGGCCCGCCGGGCGTCGTTGCCCCGAGCACGAGCCGGTCGACCCGGTCGGGATGGCGCAGTGCGATCGTCTGGGCGATCATCCCACCGAGCGAGATGCCGTAGACGTGCGCCTTCTGCACGCCGGCCGCGTCGAGCACTGCCATCGCGTCGTCGGCCATCATCTCGGCCGTATAGGGCCCCTCGGGGACTGCGCTGCGCCCGGCCCCGCGGTTGTCGAACGCGATCACCTCGAGGTCCTCGGCGAGCACGGGGACGGTCCGCCACCACCCGGTGGCGTTCATCCCCAGCCCCATCACGAGGAGCACCGGAGCTCCCGCTCCGGTGCGCTCGTAGTACAGCGTTGTGCCGTCCGCGGCTCTCGCCTGCGCCATGACGGCGCGGGAGGCTACTTCAGGACGTTGCGCGCGGCCGTCGTGTAGGCCTCGGCCCAGTTGCGGGTGAAGTCCGCCTGGGCGTGCGCGAGCGTCGAGATCCACTCGACCTGGCTGGTCTTGCCGATGCGGTCCTGGAAGTCGGCGATGCTCGTCAGCGTCTTCTCGTAGGCGTCGACGTAGCTCTGGCCGGCCTTCCGGCTGGACTCGATGATGCGCTCGTTCAGGTCGCGCAGGCGATCGGCGGCCTGCTCGAAGTTCTCTGCAGCACTACCATTCTGCGTCTTGGTCTGGGTCGCCATGATGCTTCCTCCTACGGTTTTCGTTCTGGTCGATCTGCTAGCAGGTTAGCAAGGATCTCAGCTAACAGCAAGCAGCATTAGACTCGTGCCATGACCTACGAGGAGGCCGTGGCCAACCACCGCTGGAACGTCCCCGATCGCTACAACATCGCGCACGACGTGTGCGACAAGCACCCGGCGGAGAAGCTCGCGATGGTGTGGGAGGACTACCTCGGCAACGAGCGTGAGGTGCGCTGGGGCGAGTTGCAGGAGCTGTCGAATCGCTTCGCGAACGTCCTGCGCGCGCACGGGGTGCAGCGAGGCGACCGCGTCGCGGTGGTGCTGCCGCCCACGCCGGAGACGGCGGCGGTGTTCTTCGCGGTGTGGAAGCTGGGGGCGATCCTCCTCTCGATGTCCGTGCTGTACGGAGACGAGGGCATCGCGCACCGGCTGCGCGACTCGCAGGCCAAGCTGCTCGTCACCAACGCCGATAACGCCGGGCGCTTCGACGGCGCGCCGGTGGGAGAGGTGCTCGTGCTCGATCGCGCGTCGTTCGAGGAGGGCGCGCCCGAGTTCGAGCGCGTGGACACGGCGGCCGACGACCCGGCCCAGCTCTACTACTCGTCGGGCACGACCGGCCTGGCCAAGGGCATCCTCCACGCGCACCGCTACCTGCTCGCCCACGAGGAGTTCGTCTACTGCCACGACGTCCGCGACGGCGAGCTCTTCCACGGCATGGGGGAGTGGGCCTGGGCGGCTGGGATCGCCCCGCTGCTCGGCCCGTGGCGGCTGGGCGCGGCCCAGTTCGTGTTCCAGCGCAAGGGCGGCTTCGACCCCGAGCAGCAGTTGGAGGTGCTCTCGAAGCACAAGGTCACGAACGTCTTCACGACGCCGACGGCGATGCGGGCCATGATGGCCGTCGACGACGCCGGCACCCGGTTCCCCCAGGAGTTTCGGATGGTGTGCTCGGCCGGCGAGCCGCTCAATCCCGAGGCCATCCGCTGGTTCCGCGACCAGTACGGGGTCACGGTCCTCGACTACTACGGGCTGACCGAGTCCTATCCGCTGTGCGCCAACTACCCGTTCATGGACGTGCGCGAGGGCTCCATGGGCCGGCCGATGCCCGGCTGGGACGTGCAGATCCTCGACGAGGACGAGCATCCCGTCGCCCAGGGCGAGCGGGGCGAGATCTGCCTCCGCGCCCGGTCCAACCCCCACTATCCGCTCGGCTACTGGAACAACGACGAGGCCAGCGCGGAGACCTTCGGGGGCGAGTGGTTCCACACCAAGGACGCGGCCCAGACCGACGTGGAGGGCTACTACTGGTACGCCGGGCGCGCCGACGACGTGATCATCTCCGCCGGGTACCGGATCGGCCCCTTCGAGGTCGAGTCGGCGTGCATCGAGCACCCGGCGGTGCACGAGGCGGCGGCGGTGGCGTCGCCGGACGAGAAGCGCGGTTACGTGGTCAAGGCGTTCGTGGTCCTGGCCGAAGGGCACCAGCCCAGCGACGAGCTGGCGGCCGACATCCAGGGGTTCGTGCGGCAGCACCTCTCCGCCTACGCCTATCCGCGCCGCGTCGAGTTCGTGGACGACCTGCCCAAGACCCTTACCGGGAAGATCCGCCGCATCGAGCTTCGCGAGGCCGAACGGGAGCGCAGCGCCTCGGCGGCGTCCTAGCTCGCAGGCCCGCCGCGCCGCGCCGCTGCGGTAGCGGTTCGCGGGCCGCCCCTAGTAGCCTCGCGGCGGTCCATGCGCTCGGGGTCCGCCGTCGTGTCGCGCGGGCGGACCGCCCGCCCCGCTCCCGCCCTCCCCGCGTTCCTGCGCGAGCGGCCCGGGCTCGTTGCCGTGCCCGTGCTCGCGCTGGTGCTGTGGCTGGTCTACGGCAGCGGCTACGTCGACTACGACGCGCTCTACGCACTGGTGTGGGGCCAGGTCCTCGCCGGGGGCCACCTCCCCGTCGACCTGACCGCGCTGCACTCGCCCACCTCGCATCCGCTCGACACCCTGCTCGCGGTCGTCGTGACGCCGCTCAGCCGCGCGGCGAGGCTCGACATCTTCCAGGCCGTCTCGGTGCTCTCGTTCGCCGGGTTGGGCTGGGCCGCCTACCGCCTGGGGGAGCGGCTGTTCGCGCCCGCGACGGGGGCCGTCCTGGCGCTGATCCTGCTCACTCGCCCGGTGCTCGTCCACCAGGCCCTGACCGCGAACATCGACGTGCCCTTCCTCGCCCTCGTCCTGGCGGCGGCGGCGATGGAGGCCAGGCGCCCGCGGCGCGGCTTCGCCGTGCTGGCCACGCTGGCCGTGGCCGGCCTCCTGCGCCCCGAGGCGTGGCTGCTCGGCCTGGCCTACGTCGTGTGGCTGTGGCCGGCCCAGACGCCGGGGCAGCGGGCCCGCGCAGTGGGCATTGCGCTGGTCGCTCCGGTGCTGTGGCTGCTGGTCGACCTCTGGCTCGCCGGCGATGCGCTTCACTCGCTGCACGGCACGAGCCATGCCGCCACGCGGATCGGTCGTCCGCAGGGGCTCGACCGGGCCGTTCGCCTGACGCCGAGCTACCTGGTCAACCTGCTGCAAATCACCATCGCCGTCGGCGGCGCAGCAGTGGCGGTGCTCGCGTTGTGGAAGCGCCGGCGCCAGGCGCTGCTTCCGGTCGCGCTGGGCGTGCTGGGCGGCCTCGGGTTCCTCGTGCTCGGCGTGGTCGAGCTGCCGCTGCTGGCCCGCTACCTGGCGATCCCGGGGTCGATGCTCGCGCTGTTCTTCTCGGCCGGTCTGACTGCGTGGTGGATCCCCGACGTGCGTGCCACGTACCGCCGGGCGGCGGTCGTGCTGACGGTCGCGTTCGCGATCCTGTTCGTCGTCGCGGCGATCACCAACGTCGGGCGCGTTCGCGCCCGCGTGGACGAGGCCAGCGCCCGGCACGACCTCGACGCCGACCTCCCCGGCCTGGTCGAGAGCGCCGCCGGCGGGCGCGCCCTGCGCGCCTGCGCCCCGCTGCAGGTCGACTATTTCCAGACGCGCCCGTTGCTCGCCTACCTGCTCGATCGCCGGCGGGTGGAGTCGATCGGCGTCGTCAACCCGCCGCGGGCGCATTCCGGGGTCCTGCTGCTGCCGCGCCAAGGTGCGCGCGGCACGCCGCCGCCCGTGTTCCGTCCGGTGGCCGATAGCAAGCGGTGGATCGTGGTCGCGACGTGCCCGGTGGTGACGGGATGACCGCAGCGACGGTGTCGACGAGGACGGTGCGGGAGCGGGTCCAGCGCATGCCCGGCTGGCTGAAGACGGGCGCCGGCGTCCTCGCTCTGGCCGGGCTGCTTTGGCTCATCTACGGCGAAGGGCCGATCGGCTACGACACGGCGTACGCGCTGCTCTGGGGGGACCAGCTCGCGCACGGCCACCTGCCCGATTACCTCGCGCTCCGCGCCCCCACGCCGCATCCGCTGGCCAACCTCGTCGGGCTGGCGCTCGCGCCGCTGGGCGACGGCGCGGTGGACGGCGTAGCCATCGTCAGCACCGTCGGCCTGGGCGCGCTGGGGTGGACTGCCGGCGCGCTCGGGCGCCGCGTGTGGTCGTGGCCGGTGGGCGTCTTGTTCGCGCTCGTGCTCCTCACGCGGCCGCTGCTCGTCGGCCAGGCCCTCATCGCGTCGATCGACATCCCCTACCTGGCCCTGGTTCTCGGCGCCGCCGCGATGGTGGCGCGCAAGCCCGACCGGGGGCTTCCCGTGCTGGCCGTGCTCGGCGTCGCCGGGCTCCTTCGGCCCGAGGCGTGGCTGCTCTCGGGCGTGTACGTCCTGTTCATGCTCCCCCGCGCAAGCCCGCGCCGCCGGGCGACGCTGGTGGGCACCGCGCTCGTCGCTCCGGCGTTGTGGCTGATCGCCGACGCGATCGTCACCGGCGATGCGCTGTACTCGCTCCACCAGGCCAGCGACACCGCCGAGCGCACGGGCGAGGCCGGCGGCATCGTCGACACGGTGACGTGGGCCGCGAAGGCGACGAAGGGGATCCTGCACATCCCGGTCGCGGTGGTGGGCTTCGCCGGCGTGGCGCTGGTCATCGCCTTCCAGCTCCGCCGGGCGGCCCTGCCACTGATCCTCTTGGCCCTCGCGACCGCGGGCTTCGTCGCGGTCGGTTTTGCCGGCCTGCCCCTGCTGATCCGGTATTTCTTCCTGACCGCGACGGTTCTGGCGCTGTTCGTCGCCGCCGCGCTGCTGGGGTGGCGCGAGCTCGAGAGCGGGCGCCCCGCACGTCGGTGGTGGGCGATCCTGGCCGCCGTCCTTGCGGTCGGGCTGATCGCGAGCCTGCCCTACGATGCCGACCGGCTTCGCACCCTGGTCGACGGGCAGAACCTCGCCGCCGCGCAGCAGGACCAGGTCGGAGCGATGGTCACGGGTCCGGCGATCAAGGCGCTGCTGGTTCGCTGCCAGCCCCTGCAGACGTACGCCTTCCGTATACGCCCCTACCTCGTGTTCCTGCGCCGCCACGATCCCGCGGTATCGATCGTCGCCAGCAAGTACCTCAAGCCGCGTGACGGGCTGCTGCTCGTCCGCCCGGGAGACCCGATGATGAAGGTGCCGCCAGGATTCCGGCCGGTGACGCGCCAGGGTGCGTGGACGCTCCTGCAGCGAGGGTGCGCGTGAGCGAGCCGCACGTCTCGATCGTCATCCCGTGCCTGAACGAGTCGGCCACCGTGGGCGCCTGCGTGCACGTCGCGCGCGACGCCCTCGCCGGCCTGGACGAGCACGGCGAGGTCATCGTGGTCGACAACGGGTCGAGCGACGGCAGCCCGGAGCTGGCCGAGGCGGCCGGCGCGCAGGTCCTGCGCGAGCCGCGCCGCGGGTACGGCCGTGCGTACCTGACCGGCTTCGCGGCCGCCCATGGTGACTACCTGGTCATGGGCGACGCCGACCTCACCTATGACTTCAGCGACACGGCCCGGTTCGTGGCCGAGCTCGACGCCGGGGCCGACCTCGTGATCGGCAACCGCATGGCCTCGATCCGCCCCGGGGCGATGCCGTGGCTGCACCGGTACGTCGGCAACCCGCTCATGACCCGCCTCGTCCAGCGCCTGTACCGCACCGACATCGGCGACGTGTGGTGCGGGATGCGCGCCTTTCGCCGCGAGGCCTACGACGCGATCGGCCTGACCTCGAACGGGATGGAGTTCGCCCTGCAGATGATCGTGCGCTCCACCCAGCGCGGGCTCGACGTGCGCGAGATCCCGATCGTGCTGCACCCCCGCGGCGGCGAGTCCAAGCTCGACAAGGTCCGCGACGGGATGCGTGGCCTGCAGCTCATCCTGACCTCCCGCGACAAGCGCTAGCGGCGGGCCAGGCGAGCCTCGGTGCGCATCTCGCTGAGGATGCGCTCCAGGCGGGGCTCGGAGGCCCGGTCGACGTGGGTCATCGCGGCCGCGACCGCGGGGTGGACGGCGGCGATCTGCGCGTGGAGCTCGTGCGCGACCGCGCGGTAGCCGGGGTGGCCCTCACGGCCTGAGCGCAGCTCGACCAGGTGCATGGCCTCGCGCGCGTTGAGGTCGAGCACGTAGCGGATGCGGTAGCCGAGGCACAGCGCGTACGGCGCCGCCCCGGGGAGCCCGGCGTCGACCAGGCGATCGTACTCGGCCCGCGAGCGCTGCAGGGCGGCGCGGTAGGCGTCGCCGACGCCCGCGGCGTCGACCTCGTCCGGCACCCCGGCGCCCAGGTCGGGCGACAGGCGCTGCCACTGCACCGTGAGCATGCGGTGGCGCTGCAGGTCGCGGAAGGCGCCGTAGTCGGAGACCACCTCGAAGCGGTAGCGAAGGGCCTCGAAGCCGCGCCCGGGCCGGTGGCGGCGATTGGCGCGCGGGCCCACGAGGTCGGCCAGGAGCGCCTCGCGCTCGGGGGTCGTCAGCTCGGCCACCGCGGCGCGCGCGCGTTCCTCGGACACCGTCGCCGCTTCGAAGAGCAGCGCCGCCAGCAGGTCGTCCTCGGTGCCGGTGGCCGCCAAGAGGCGTACGGACGGGCGGTCGGAGGGCTCGGGCCGGTCCAGGCCGAGCCGCGCGGCCCAGCGCCGCCCGGCGCGCTCGCGCTCCTCGAGGTAGGCGACCCACTCGCCGCCCCGCTCCGGGCGCTGCACACGGGCGACGAACGACGGCATCACCGCCTGGATCGCGTCGAGGATCATCGATCCGTAGGCCCGCGCCTCGGGCAGCGGGTGCGCCAGGAGGTGGAGGATGAGCTGCTCGTAGGCCTGGCCCGTGGCGTAGATCCCCATGTGCGAGAGCGAGCTCGCCGGCAGCAGACCGCGCAGCAGGTCGAGCGCCTTGGCCTTGATCGCGCGTCGATGGGCCGCCTCGGGCTCGCCCTCGGCGCGGGGGAACTGCTCCTCGGCCCATGCGCTGACCCGCGGCAGCGCCTCGGAGTAGGTGGTGAAGAGGAAGTCCATGGCCGCCTCGTAGGCCGGCCCGAGCTCGGGGTCGCGGTAATAGCGGTAGCCGAGGTCCTCTCCCATGGGCGCGTCGTAGGCGATGTAGCGCGTGGACTGCTCGAGGTAGGCGGCCAGGCGGGGGCGCTGCAGGATCTTGGTCAAGACGTTCGAGGTCCACTCGCAGGCGACGTGGGCGCCGCCGAGTTGGGCCACCGAGTCGTCGCCGTAGCCGACGAAGATGCGCTCGTAGAGCTGGGCCGCGCGCTCGCCCTCGTCGCCCTCGAAGGTCGCGGCGCCCTCGGGCACGGAGTCGGCGAACTCGTCCAGGAACAGCCGGCGCAGCGTGCCGCCGTAGCGCGAGTAGCGCGCGAACAGCGCGCCCTTGACGGTCTCGGGGAGATTGACGAGCGCGAAGACGGGTCGGTCGAGGTTGGTGAAGTGCGGGGCGAGGCGGCGGCGCTCGGCCTCGCTGAAGCTCTCGATGACCTCTTCGTGCACGGGGCCGTCGAGGGTAGCGCCGGGTCCGGCTGCGAGAATCGCAGCGTGCGCATCTCCGCCAAGGCCGACTACGCGGTGCGCGCGGCGGTCACGCTCGCGGCGCTCGACGGCGACGCGCCCGTCAAGGCCGAGCGGCTTGCCGACGCGCAGGAGATCCCGCTCAACTTCCTCGAGAACATCCTCCATCAGCTCAAGGCGAGCGGCCTCGTGACCAGCCACCGCGGGCCGGAGGGCGGATTCCGGCTCGGCCGCCCGGCGAACGAGATCACGCTCGCCGACGTCATCCGGGCCGTGGAAGGGCCGCTCGCCAGCGTGCGCGGGACGCGGCCCGAGCAGGTCTCCTACACCGGTGCGGCCGAGTCGCTGCAGGAGGTCTGGATCGCGCTGCGAGCGAGTCTGCGCGCTGTGCTCGAGAACGTCACGCTGGCCGACGTCGCCGCCGGCAAGCTCCCCGATCAGGTCTCGACGCTCAGCGCCGACCCGGCGGCCTGGAAGCCGCCCGGCGTCGAGTAGGCCGGGCGCACCCAGACGATCTGACCCGGCTCGAGCTCGAGCTCGGCGGCCTGTGCCCGAGTGAGCTGGACCCAGATGTCGCGCCCGTCGTCGAGGGCGAGCTCGACCCGCACCTCGAAGGACAGGTGGGCGACCCGCTCGACCAGCGCCTCACGGGTGTCCTCGCCCGGCTCGCTGACGATCGAGACGTCGTGCGGGCGCACGACCGAATCGCCGAGCCGCGTGACCGGGCCGATGAAGCTCATCACGAAGTCGTTGGCCGGGTGCTCGTACAGCTCGCGGGGGCTGCCGACCTGCTGGATACGTCCGTCGTGGATGACCGCGACCTGCTCGGCGACGTCCATCGCCTCCTCCTGGTCGTGGGTCACGAACACGGTGGTGACGTGCACATCGTCGTGGAGTCGGCGCAGCCAGACGCGCAGCTCCTGGCGGACCTGGGCGTCGAGCGCCCCGAACGGCTCGTCGAGCAGCAGCACGCGGGGCTCCACGGCCAGCGCCCGGGCCAGGGCCATGCGCTGGCGCTGCCCGCCCGACAGCTGAGAGGGATAGCGGTCGGCCCAGCCCTCGAGGTGGACGAGTGCCAGCAACTCGTGCACGCGCTGGCGGATCTCGGCCTTGGGGCGGCGGCGCACCTTCAGGCCGAACGCGATGTTGGCGCGCACGGTCATGTGCTTGAACGCCGCGTAGTGCTGGAAGACGAAGCCCACGCCGCGGCGCCGCGCGGGCAGACGGGTGGCGTCCGCGCCCTCGATGAGCACCTCGCCGCCGTCGGGCTCCTCGAGTCCCGCGATCACCCGCAGGAGGGTGGACTTCCCGCTTCCGCTGGGCCCGAGCAGGGCGGTGAGCGAGCCGGCCGGGACGTGCAGCGAGACGTCCTGGAGCGCCTCGAACTCCTCGTACCGCTTGGTCACGTCGCGGACGTCGATCACGTTCTGGCCTCTTTCGGCTGGAGCTTGGTCATGAGGAGGAGCGTCGCGAGCGCGATCGCCGCCAGCAGCGCCGATGCGGCGTAGGCGCCGGTGAGATCGAAGGCCTGGAAGCGCTGCTCGACGTAGAGCGGCAGCGTGTCGGTCTCGCCGAGGATCTTGCCCGAGACCACGCTCACCGCCCCGAACTCCCCGAGGGCGCGGGCGGTCGTGAGCACGACGCCGTAGAGCACTCCCCAGCGGATCGCGGGCAGCGTGATGCGCCAGAACGTCTGCCAGGGCGAAGCGCCGAGCGTGGTGGCCGCCTCCTCCTGGCTCGTTCCGATCTCGCGCAGCACCGGGATCACCTCGCGCACGACGAACGGCAGCGAGACGAAGACGGTGGCCAGGATCATGCCTGGCGTGGAGAAGATGATCTGGATGCCGTGGTCCAGGAACCAGGACCCGAACCAGCCCTGCCGGCCGTACAGGAGGTACAGGGCGAGGCCGACCACGACGGGCGAGATGGCGAAGGGCAGGTCGATGAGGGCGTTGAGCAGCGCCCGGCCCCGCGTGCGCCCGCGCACGATGACGAGTGCCGCGAGCACGCCGAATGCTGTGTTGAGCGGCACCGCGACCGCGACCATGAGCAGCGTCAGCTCGAGCGCCTGGATGGCGTTGGGCGTGGTGAGCGCATCCCACACCGCGCCCAGCCCCTTATCGAACGTCTTGTAGAAGACGAACCCAACCGGGAGCGCGAGCAGCAGCGTCAGGTAGCCGAGCGCCACCGTGCGCAGCCCGATGCGCGCGCCGCGGCTAACGCGCATGACGCAGGCTCCAGCGCGAGAGCAGGTTGATCGCGCTCAAGACGATCAGCGCGATCAGGAGCAGGACGACGGAGACCGCGGCAGCGCCGCTCACGCCGCCGCTCTCGATCTGTCCGAAGATGTAGACCGACGCCACCTCGGTCTTGAACGGCAGGTTGCCGGAGATGAGCACGACTGAGCCGAACTCACCGATAGCCCGCGCGAAGGCGAGCGCGACGCCGGCCAGGATGGCCGGGACCAGGTTCGGGAGGATCACGCGCGTAAAGGTCGTCAGCGGGCCGGCGCCGAGCGATGCGGCGGCTTCCTCGGCCTCGGGGTCGAGCTCCATCAGCACCGGCTGCACCGTGCGCACGACGAACGGCAGGGTTACGAACAGCAGGGCGACGGCAACGCCGATGCGGGTGTAGGCGACGCTGAACCCGAACGGACCCCGGGCCCCATACAAGGTGAGCAGCGTGAGGCCGGCGACGATCGTCGGCAAGGCGAAGGGCAGGTCGATGATCGCATTGACGATCCCTCGCCCGCGGAAGGGATCGCGCACCAGCACCCAGGCGATGACGGTGCCGAACACCGCGTTGACAGCCGTCACCACGAGCGAGATGACCAGGGTCAGCTCGAGTGTGCTGAGCGCTTCGTCGCTGGTGATGACGTTCCAGGCCGCGTCGAAGCCGTTCTGGCCCGCTTTGGCGAACACGGCCGCCAGCGGCAGCAGCACGATGACGCTCAGGTAGAGCGTGACGATGCCCATGCCCAGCGGACCGCCGGCCCTTCCCAGGCTGGGGAGGACCGCCGGCCGCTGAGCCGCCGCGGCGGTTGCGCTAGGACTTCTCAGTTGCAACGCCCTTGGACCGTTCGACGGCGACGAGCACGCCCTTCTGCGGATCGAAGAAGCGGTCGTTGACCTTCGTCCATCCCCCGAGGTCGTCGATCGTGAACAGCGCCGAAGGGACCGGGAACCTCCGCTTGTCCTGCAGCGAGGGCAGGACCGAGCGATAGCCCTTGGCCACGAAGACCTTCTGAGCTGCCGGGGTCCAGAGGTAGTCGCGGAAGGCCTTCGCTGCCTGCGCGTTGTGGCTGTCGCTCGTGACCGCGGTCGGGTTCTGGATCAGGATTGTCTGCTTCGGGATGACGTACTCGACGTCCTCGCCCTTCTGCTGAGCGGTGATGGCCTCGTTCTCGTAGGTCAGGGCCACGTCGCCCTTGCCGCCGAGGAACGTCTGCAACGACTCGCGCGCACTCTTGTCCTGCGCGACCACATGCTTGGCGAAGAGCTCGTTGAGGTAGCCGATCGCCTGTCCGTCGGTCTTGCCCTCGCGAAGCTGCGCGCCGTAGGCGGCGATCGTGTTCCAGCGGGCGCCGCCCGACGTGAACGGATTCGGGGTGACGACCTGGACGCCGGGCTTGAGCAGGTCGTCCCAGGTCCTGATGCCCTTCGGGTTGCCCTTGCGAACGGTGAACACCACGACCGAGTTGGTGACGAAGCCGTGGTAGCGGTCGGCGTTCCACGTCGGGGCGACCAGCTCCGCCTTGACGAGCTTGTTGACGTCGGGCGCCAGCGACAGCGCCACGACGTCCGCGGGGAGCCCCGCCTCGACTGCGCGCTCCTGATCGCCCGAGGCGCCGTAGGACTGCTTGAAGGTCACGCCCCTGCCCGCGGACGTCTTCTGGAAGCCGGGGATGATCTGCTGATAGGCCTCTTGCGGCGTCGAATAGGCGACGAGACTGACCTGTCCGCCGCCGCCGCTGCCGCCGTTGTCGCTGCTTCCGCAGGCGGCCAGCACCAGCGCAGCGAGCACCGCCACGGCGCCGAGCAGGACGGGGATTCGGATGCGCTTCACGGATTCTCCACTTCGTTGGTCGACTTTGTGCCAGGCGCATTATGGCGCAAACTCGATTGGCTTTGTGAGGAATGTGCTGGCGACCCGACCGGGCCGCCTCAATGCACCGTTCAGCCGCGGCCCTTCCAGCCGACCGTTTCGACCTGGCCGGCGAGCACGACGGTGGGCACCCTGCCGGTGCCCTTGGAGAACGCCATGAGCTCCTCGCGCCAGTCGTCCCGGGTGGTGGCGTCGCGCTCCTCCCACTCGAGACCCTGGGCGCCCATGTCGTCCCGCGCCCGCTGGCAATGCGGGCAGGCGGGCTTGACATACATGATCCGGTCGGCCATCCGGGATCGAACCTAGCAGTCGTCCGGGCTCACCCGGAACGGGCGGCGGGCGACGGCCCGAAGTCGTCGCGCGCCGCCCGCTTCTCACCGAAATTCGCGCAGGTTTTGGATAGAGTTACCTACGAGAGAGCGCCGAGCTGGTACGTCAGTGGGCCGGTGCTGCAGGTGTCGATCGTTTGACCGCTCTCATCGGTGATGCCGATCGTGGTCTGGAAGGTGCCCAGCCCGCGCTTGCCCGAGGTCACCTTGGCCTTGAGCGTCGTGTCGGCGTGGGCGGTGAGTCCGTTGCCGAGCGACTGGGCCCGCGACGACTGCTTGGTGAACCTTGCGACC
>Ga0209382_10008636_pt1 | contig 12824 bp, 12 predicted proteins | sample SoiMetdeltSBSDD5_FD_187599 | JGI IMG/M metagenome (GOLD analysis project Ga0209382, IMG submission 187599) | Bulk soil microbial communities from a Populus tree surrounding site in Tennessee, USA - Soil MetaG P. deltoides SBSDD5 (SPAdes) (version 2) | ecosystem: Environmental > Terrestrial >... | reverse complement strand
CATGGCCAGTTCCAGCACCTTCTTGGCTCGGGATGTGTAGGGCAGGTCGGGACCCGCCGCAGCCGCCGCTTTGCCCTTCTTCACGGTCTCTTCGATCTTCTGCTGGATGTCTTCGAGATCGACGTTGAGATTGGTGAGGACTGCCGCGGCCACCCCTTCGCCCTCGCGGATCAGGCCGAGGAGGATGTGCTCTGTCCCCACATACTCGTGATGCAGGCGGGCCGCCTCTTCGCGGGCCATCTGCAGGACTTTGCGGACACGATCAGTGAAGTTGTAGCCGTTCATCTCGGTACCCTACGTAGCTCCGAAGGCTGCCGTTGCGGCTCATCCGCGACGTCCCACTTCGGATTCCAACACCTTGCGCACGAACTGTGCCCGCCGGACCGGAAGCTCCGGATCGTTCGGCGCTACCCCCTCCGCCGCCGCGAGATGGGCTGGCTGGGTGTACACCAACAACTTGTTGAGCGTATACATGCCAACATCCGGGATCAGACTCACGCCCGCCCCCAGCCGGACGCCGCTCAACAGATTCATGGCCTCTTCGAACGACAGGGCTCGTGCATAACGAAGCAACCCGTACGCCCGCCACACCTTGTCTTCGATGATGGCCGGAGCATCGCGCAGCAGCACCTGCCGAGCTTGCTCCTCGTAATCCATGACCTGCCGGACCATCTTGCCGAGGTGGTCGAGCAGCTCATACTCGGAACTCCCGAGCGTGGTCTGGTTGGACAGTTGGAAGAAGTTGCCGACGACCTCGCTGCCCTCGCCGTAGAGGCCGCGGAAGGTCAGTCCAACCTGGGCCAAGCCCTGCAACACCTTGGAAATTTCCTTGGTCAACACCAAGCCGGGCAGGTGTATCAGAACCGAGGCCCGAAGCCCGGTGCCAACGTTGGTCGGACAGGAGGTAAGGTAACCAAACTCAGAATGGAATGCGAATGCAAGTCGTTGTCCCAGTTCGGCGTCCAGTCGATCCACCTCGGCGTACGCGGCGTCCAGCGCAAACCCGGAGTGGAGCCCTTGCAGCCGAAGATGGTCTTCCTCGTTCAGCATGACCCCCAGCCGGTCCTGCACCAGCACTGAGGCTCCCGACCGCACTCGGCCATCGGCATCCAAACCGGCCAATTCCTTGCTCACCAGATGCCGCTCGTGGAGCAGCTGCCGGTCAGTCCGCTCCATCCGGTCCAGCCGGAACTTAATGGCCCGGCGCAGGAGCACGGTCTCCCGGGCTGCCGTCTCGACCGTGTCCAGGATGTCCTCTCGCTCGGTCTCTGAGTTCCGTCCCTGGTACACCCGGCCGGCCAGATTTCGAGCCAGCCGGATCCGGGTCGACAGGACCAGGTGACTGGAGGGCCCACTGGCATCTAGCCAGCCTACCCCGCCGTCGGTCAACAAGCTGAGATCGATCATTCCAAAACCCGGAGCCGGTCTCGGAGCTCCGCTGCGAGCTCAAAGTTCTCCGTCTCCACTGCGAGCCGCAGCTGCTCCCTTAACTCCGCCGCGTGTCCTCGAGGGGCCGGAGCTGGGGCCGTGGCCTCACGATCGGCATACCGCTCGCCCATGTGGTGGGTCGAGCCATGCAGCCGCCGAAGCAAGTCTCGCAACGGCACCTCGAAGGTCCGGTAGCAGTCCGAGCAGCCCAGCCGACCGCTCTCGCGGAAGTCTTGGAGCGAGCCGCCGCAGCGTGGGCAGTTCTCACTCGATCGCGGGGTCGGGGTCTGCTCCGGCAGTTCCTGCCCCATCGCCGCCAGGAAGGTCCCCAGGGGAGTCTTGGGCATGGAGCCAGGACTCTCCACTCCCTTCTCGGCGGCACAGCGCTCACACAGGTGCAGCGTCGTGACCTGCTCGTTCACGATCTGGGTGAGATGGATAACCGCCTCGCGCTCGTGGCACTGTTCGCAGGACATCAGGGCATTGACTCCACGCCGGAGAGTGGGATCAGATGCCCACCTTCGAGGGAGAGCACCCGGTCGGCCCGCGCCGCCAGCGAACGGTTGTGAGTCACCACCACGAGGGCAGTCTCGAATTCCCGAGACAGATGGGCGAAGAGCTGATGCAGTCGCTCGCTGTTGGCATTGTCCAGGTTCCCGGACGGCTCGTCCGCCAAGACGACCAGCGGGTCGGCCACCAGCGCCCGGGCCACGGCCGCCCGCTGCTGCTCCCCGCCGGAGAGCTGGGAGGGCCGGTGCGACATGCGTCCCGCCAATCCCACTGTGGCCAGCAGCTCCTCCGCCCGGGAGCGGGCATGGGCATCGTCCTCACCGGCAATCAAGAGGGGCATCATGACATTCTCGAGTGCGGTAAACTCTCGCAGCAGATGGTGAAACTGGAACACAAATCCCAATTTCCGGTTCCGCACCGCAGCCAGATCCTCCTGGGTCTCCTCATCATACGAACGGCCCGCCAGCCGCACCGTTCCTCCTGATGGCGCATCCAGGGCTCCCAGGAGATGCAGCAGGGTGCTCTTCCCCGATCCGCTGGCTCCCACGATGGCGACGAACTCCCCTCGGTCCACCGTCAGGTCGATGCCCGCCAGAACCTCGATCGGGTTCCCGTCTCCGCCGCGATAAACCTTCCGCAGCGCCTGAGCCTCGAGTACCGCGGTCATTCGTGGCGAATGGCTTCGACGGGAGTGAGTGCGGCGGCGGACCGCGAAGGATAGACGGTGGCGAAGAGCGCGATGGCCAGGCTCGCGAGCACCACCACGGCCACGTCCTGCCATTCGATGTGCACCGGCAGATGATCGATGAAATATATCGCCGGGTTGATGCGAACCCATCCCGACCGATCCACCACGTAGGCCACTGACAATCCCAGCACCAGCCCGAGTGCGGTGCCAATAACGCCGATGACGGCCCCCTGCACCAGGAACACTCGGCCGATGGCAGGCGAGGTGAGGCCCATCGCCCGGAGAATCCCGATCTCGCGAGTCTTGTCGGTAACGACCATGGTGAGGGTGCCCACGATGTTGAAGGCAGCGACAACCATGATAAAAAAGATAATCAGCCCCATCGCCAGCTTCTCCAGCTGGAGGGCACTGAAGAGACTCGAGTTCTGGTCCTGCCAGGCGAGAGAGCGATAGGGATAGCCCAGCTCGGTCTCCAGAGCATCGCCGATAGCCGGCGCGAGGTCGGGATCGCTCACCCGCACGGCGATCCCCGAGACTGCATCTCCCAGCCCGGTAAAGCGCTGAGCGATTTGCCGGGTCATGACCACGAACTGGTTGTCGTACTGAAACATTCCCGTGTCGAAAATTCCGGTCACCTCAAATTTCCAGAACCGGGGTACGGCCACCCCGAGCGCCGGATTCATCTTGGCCTGGGTGACTGGGACCAGGGTGACGATGTCGCCGGGATAGACCGATAGCCGGGACGCCAGCCGGGAGCCGAGCAGCACGCCGCCGTCTACCCCCGGCTTGTTGGCCTTGAACGACAGGTCACCCTTGGTGATGGACTGGGGCAGCGAGGTAACCGGTCTTGCCCCGGTGTCGGGGTCGAATCCCAGCAGATTTACGCCCTCGCCGTAGTCCTGGCCGGCGGTGATCCCAGCCTGACTGATGACCTCCGGCGAGGCCGCCACCACCCCAGGATGCTTGCGGATCTTCTGGAGCACACTGCGCCAGTCGTCCATCCGGAGGCCGGAGCCATAGGTGAGAACTCGGAGATGCGGATTGGCCACCAGGATCCGCTCCCGCAAGTCGTCGCGCAGCCCATTCATGACCCCGAGCACCACGATCAGGGCCGTGACCCCAACGGCCACGCCCCCGGTTGAGATCACCGTGTTGAGCGAGGCGGTTCTCGAATTGCGGCGGCTGCGCAGGTATCGCCGGGCGATTCGCCACTCCAGCTTGGACGGCCAGCGGATGTTGGCCCGAAGCTCGCGCCAGCCCGCCCGCAGCCGCTCGCCCACTCGCAACCGGGTAGCCGTCCCGCTGCCTGCTTGCTGCGCTGTTGTCACGATCCCTCCGGCCGCATGGCGGGAAAGATGATCACGTCGCGAATGGACGGCCGGTCGGCAATCAGCATCATGAGCCGGTCGATTCCCATCCCCATTCCCCCCGCCGGTGGCATGCCGTATTCGAGCGCGCGGATGTAGTCGGCATCGTAGCTGTGCGCCTCGGCGTCGCCTTCGGCACGCTGACGGACCTGTTCCTCGAACCGCCGTCGCTGATCGTCGGGATCGTTGAGCTCGCTGAACGCGTTGGCCAGCTCCCGTCCACCCACGAAGAGCTCGAACCGCTCGGTGAGGCTGGGATCGTTCCGGTGCTCCTTGGCCAGGGGCGACAGGGCCTTGGGATAATCAATGACGAACGTGGGCTGGACTAGCTGCGGCTCGACGTAGGTCTTGAACACCTCGTCTTGCAGCCGACCGCCGGCCAGCGGCTGAATCGCTTCGGAGTCTACCCCCGCCCGCAGCAGGGACCGCTTCAACTCATCGTCCGACGCGATGCGAAGATCCAGTCCGGCTCGGCTTCGCACTGCATCGAGGAAGCGGACCCGGGGGAACGGCGGAGTAAAATCGAGGCTGGCGCCGAACCGCTCCAGCACTCTGGTCCCCAGACAGTGTTCCACCACGCCGGCCACCAAGCCCTCGGTCAGGGTCATCATGTCGCCATAATCGGCATAGGCCTGGTACACCTCGAGCATGGTGAACTCAGGATTGTGGGTCCGGTCCATTCCCTCATTCCGGAAGTCATGCCCGATCTCGTACACCCGTTCGAAGCCGCCAACCAGCAGCCGCTTAAGGTAGAGCTCGTCGGCAATACGCAGGTAAAGCGGCATATCGAGTGCGTGGTGGTGGGTCACAAACGGGCGTGCCGCCGCCCCTCCGTAGAGAGGCTGAAGCACCGGCGTCTCCACCTCCAGAAATCCCCGCTCGTCGAGGTACCGCCTGAGGAACGCAGTGGCCTGAGCCCGAAGAAGAAAGATCTGACGTACCTCGGGATGGACCGCGAGATCGGCGTAGCGCTGGCGGTACCGAACCTCAGGGTCGGAAAGCCCGCCGAATGTGACTGTCCCCTCCTCGGTGGTCTGAGTTTTTCCTCGCGGCAGAGGCCGGAGGGACTTGGCGAGGAGGGTCACATCCGAAGCCTTAACCGTGATCTCGCCCGCCTTGGTACGGAACACGGTCCCGGTGACTCCCACGTGATCGTCGAGATCGAGCAGCTTTACCATCTCGTATGACTCGTCGAGCTCATCCTGCCGAAAGTACACCTGAATCCGGCCGCTCTGATCTTCGAGGTGACCGAACACCACTTTGCCTTTGGGGCGCCATGACACGATACGCCCCGCTATCGTCACGGAGGGCCCGTTCTCTCCCATTCCATCCTTGAATGACTCGGCCGCTTCCTGACTGGTGTGTGAGCGCTCGAACCGGTAGGCGAAGGGCCTGACACCCAGCGCCTCTAAGGCCGCCCGCTTCTCCCGCCGCGCTGCTTCAACGTAGGAGCGCTCCTCGACGGTGCTCACGCCGCCTTGCCCCCGAACCGCTTGAGGTATGCCTGAATGAAGGCATCCAGATCCCCGTCCATGACCCGCTGCACGTCGCCTACCTTCACCTCGGTCCGGTGGTCGTTCACCATGGTATAAGGCTGGAACACATACGACCGGATCTGGTTGCCCCACGAGTTGTCGGTCTTGGTCGCTTCGATCGCCGCGCGCGCCGCCTCCTGCTCTTCCAATTTTTTCTGATACAGCGCCGCGCGCAGCATCTTCATGGCGGTGGCGCGGTTCTTGGTCTGGCTGCGCTCCTGCTGGCAGGACACCACCGTACCCGTTGGGATATGGGTCAGCCGCACCGCCGACGAGGTCTTATTGACGTGTTGTCCGCCTGCGCCCGAGGCCCGAAACACGTCCATCCTGATGTCCTCGTCGCGGAGATCGATCTCGATGCTGTCGTCGATGTCGGGATACACGAACACCGAGGCGAACGAGGTATGCCGGCGGGCCTGGGAATCGTAGGGCGAGATACGCACCAGACGATGGACTCCCTTTTCCGCCTTCAGGTACCCGTAGGCGTACTGCCCTCGGATCTCGATCGAAACCGACTTGATTCCGGCCTCTTCCCCGGGAAGCAGATCCAGCACCGACACCTCGAAGCCGTGCCGCTCGGCCCAGCGGACGTACATCCGCATGAGCATTTCGGCCCAGTCCTGGGACTCGGTCCCACCGGCACCTGGATGGATCGTAAGGAGTGCGTCGCGCGCGTCCTCCGGCCCCTGCAGCATGGCCTGCAGCTCATAGGCCTCGGTGGCCGTCTCCACCTCGTCGGCTTCGCGAACCAGCTCGGCTTGCAGCGCGTCGTCCGGCTCGGCGTCGAGCAGCTCAGCCATCTCGAGCGCTCCCCGCAGCCTCTGTTCCAAATTTTCGTAGGGAGTGAGCCAGTTCTTGAGGGTCTTGATCTCCTGCACCGAGACCCGCGCCGCCTCGGGGTCGGCCCAGAAGCCGGGCGAGGCCTGCTGGGCCTCCAGGCTTTTCAACCGCTCGGATTTGCCAGGCAAGTCAAAGAAAGTCTCGAAGTTCAGCGACTCGGCGTTGCAGATCGGTGAGGCGGTCTACCAGCTCGGACATGGACATCGCTCCTGGAATGAGGAGCTGAAATCTAACGGGGGTACCAAGCAGGAGGAGAGAAACCGCTCAGAAGATCTGCCGCCCTCCAGCCAGGATCTCGTTCAGCGCTTCGCGAAAGTACGGCGTTGATTCCGCCACTTCCCGGCCTACCTGCTCCGCATACTCCTCCCAGCTCTTCTTGATCTCCTCCTCGAACAGATCCTTCAGTGTTCCGTCCCGCAGCCCTTCCTGACGCTTCCCGGGATGATACACCACCATGTCGGAGATGAGCGCCCGCGCGAGCCGCCGGGCTTTGAGGGAAGGATCCTGGGACAGAAACGGATTGGTCGGGCGGCTCCCTGATGGTGTGGGTGGGGCCGGCTTGGGGGCCGCGGGACCGGCAGCCGCCGGACTCGCCGGCCGAGGTGCAGCTGGCGCCGCGGGCGTGGACGGCGGTGGCGGTGCGGCCACGGGGCGAGACGCGGGGGCGGCTGGCGTGGGCGAAGCAGGAATTGCCGGGGCTGGCCGGGCCACCGGCCCCGCAGCCGGCGCAGCCGGACGAGGAGGAGCCGCGGGTCGAGGTGCCGCCGGCGCTGGGCTCGCCGGACTGGCTAGCGGCGCAGCTGGACTGGCTATCGGCGCAGCCGGACGGGGGGTGGCTCGAGGTGGCTCGGGGCGGAGCGACTCCGGCGCCGGCTGGGGCCTGGGCGGCTCGGCCCGCGGCGGTGCGGCAGCGGCCGCTACCGGCTCCCGCAGGACCGGAGCCGGAGCTTGAGCGGGAACCGCCGGGGCCTCCCCCTCTCGGCGCACGGCGAACACGGCGCTGCACACGTTACACCGGGCTCGGACGCCTCCGACTGGTATCTTGGCCGGATCCACGCGGTACACGGTGGCACAGTTGGGACAGGAAACGTTCATCTCACGCTCCTCTGGGCTTCTCGCGGGCGGCCGAGCCGGACCGATCCTCACCGTCGGACCCATGACGGCGGTCTACCACGAATACCGAGCCGGGAAGCGTTTTCGCGTAACTCTTCATTTCAGTGGCAAGCTCGCTGACCTGGGCTGGATGTGCAAACCGGCGATGCCGGTTGGTGACAATTCCGATCGACAATGTCATCAGAGGGACCCGGTGGAGCTGCCCCCGGCGATCCTTGCCGAAGAAGTACCCTGCCCGTCGATCCTGATCATTGTACTGAAGCGGAATCAGGGAGTCGAACACTCCCAGCACCTCGGTGCACACCGGGCTGATATCCCCAGCCGGGATGATGAAAATGAAATCGTCTCCCCCAATGTGGCCGACGAAGCCGCGGGGTCCGAGCAGCCCCTTCACCACATCGTGCAGAATGCGGCTCAGAATGTAGATGACGCGGTCGCCCTCGTAATAGCTGTAGCGGTCGTTGAATTCCTTGAAATGATCCAAATCGGCGTAGCAGACCGCGAACTCCTGATTCGACTCCAACCGGCGGCGGATCTCCCGCTCGATCTCGGTGGTACCAGGCAGCCGGGTGGAGGGGTGAACCGACACGTCTCGCTCCGTCCGCACCAGCATGGCGTCCAGCCGGGACCGCTGCTCCGCTGGAGCAAACAGCCCGGTAATCACTTCGTCCGCGCCGGATGCAAACCAGGCCTGCACCCGGTCGGGGTGGTGAGTGGCGGCCAGGGTCGTAACCGGGACGATGGCGGTAAACGCGTCGCTCTTGAGCCGCCGGACCAGTATCAGCCCCTCCTCGGACTCGGAATTGTCGCCGTCGACGAACAACAGGCAGGGGTGGCCCCGGAGGACAATGGCCTCGACCTCGTCAGGCTCGTTGAAGACCAGGAGCGGAAAGGCGTGAACGCCTGCCCACTGACGGACCAGCGCCGGAACCGGACATCCGTCCGGCGAAAAGAAGAGAATCGTCGGGCGAGTCCGCACCCCATGGCCTCTCGTAAGAAGTTATGTCTAGCTAACTTACAAGCGTTAGCCTGCCAGTCAAACCAGGAAGTATGCCCCCACGGCCACCATGCCATAAACTGCAAGGAGTTGCACTCCCTCGAACCAGTGGGATTCGCCATCCAGGGTGATCACTGCCGTAACGATGGTGCTGAGACCGAGCGCCATGACCTCGAACGGGGTGAACACCAGGTTCATGTCCCTTCCCAAAAGCAAACCCGCAAAGACTAGTATCGGCGCAACCAGCAGGGCGACCTGAGTGCTCGAGCCCAGGGCGATCTGGAGAGCCAGGTCCATCTTGCCCTTCCGGGCCACCACGACGGCGGTGGCGTGCTCGGCCGCATTCCCGATGATCGGGATCACGATCAGCCCTAGAAATGTCTCAGTCAGCCCGACGGTGCGGGTCGCCTCGGTGGCGGCATGGACCAGCAGCTCCGACTCGACCGCGACTCCCACTGTGGCGAACCCCAGGATCAGGGTGGCCTTTCGGGTTGTCCAGGCCGGCCCCTCCAGAGGATGAGTCTCACAGGAAAACAGACGCCTATGAGTCCTGAGGGTGAAGAGAAGCGAGAAGCCGTAGGTCGCCAGCAGGATCAATGCGACGGCTTCGGACATCCTGAGCTCCGACAGCCGGGCCGCGCTCTCCGGATGTAGAGCGTGGAATAAGGCCGGAAAGACCAGGGCCACTACTGCGAGGGAGAGCATCCCCGCACTGATCCCGGCGTTGGTCCGATTGAACCGGAGCTGATTTTGCCGAATGCCTCCGGCGACGAGTGCCAGTCCCATGATCAGGAGCAGATTTCCCAGGATGCTGCCGGTGATGGATGCCTTGACCAGGGTGACCAGGCCAGCCCGCAGAGCCACGATGGAGATGATCAGCTCGGCTGCGTTGCCGAATGTGGCATTGAGCAACCCGCCAACGGTAGGGCCGGTGCGATGCGCCAGATGCTCGGTCGCCTCACCCATGTACCCGGCGAGCGGGAGGACTGCCAGGCAGGCGGTGATGAACACGGCCAGCGCCGGTGCGTGGAACACCCGATCGAGGACAATGCTGAGTGGAACCGCCAGAAGCAGCAGTGCCCGCCAGGAGATCCGGCGAGGCCCGGATCTGGAGTGTTCGTCTGAGGAGCCGGCTCCCGATGCAGACGCCCTCATGTGGCGTTTCAGCTCGGCATCCGAGGTCGAGGAGGATTGGTCAGAGCGGCTTGGCTTCGTCGATCAACATGATGGGAATGCCGTCTTCGACCGGATACACCAGCCGGCACGAGTGGCAGACCAGGCTCTCGGGGGAGGTCCGATACTCCAGTTCGCCCTTGCACTTAGGGCAGACCAGAATCTGGAGCAGCTCAGGCGCGAGTGTCATGCTGATTCCTCGAGGAGATGGCGCCGGCAGAGGCCGGCGGCGAGGGACTGGGAAAACCGAAGCGCGTCAGGGCCGCGGCACTCTTGCGCCAGTTGGGCAGTGCCTTGACCCAGGAGTCCAGGTAGACCGGAGCGCCGAGTAGCTGTTCCAGCCGAGCCCTAGCGTGGGCCCCAATAGCCTTGATGGTGGCACCGCCCTGGCCAATGACAATGCCCTTCTGCGACTCGCGCTCGACAAACAGGGTGACCCGAATGTATATGGGCCGTTCGGCTTCGCGAAACTCCTCAACTTCGGCGGTGAAAGAATAGGGGACTTCGTCACCCAGCTGTTCAAACGCCGCCTCCCGAAGGTACTCGACCACAAAGAAGCGAAGGGGCTGAGTTCCGATGTCTTCAGGGTCGAACTCGAACTCTCGCTCCGGCAAGTATCCGCGAATCCGGTCCAGGAGCTGCTCGATTCCCCACTCTTCACCGGCTGATAACACCAGCGCCTCCTGCTCGAGCTCGGTCCGGCGGGCGGGAGCCAGGAGATCGCCCTTGGTGTACACGGTCAGGAGAGGGACCGGCAGCGGCTCAGGCAGGCCCGCCAATCGCTGGAAGGTCGGAGCGGGCGCCTGAGAAGCGGGATGGAGATGGAGAATCAGGTCCATTTCCCGAGCCGTGGCCACGGCTATCTCGCGCATCCGCTCCTGAAGCAGGTAGGACGGGTCCAGCAACCCAGGCAGATCGTGAAAGATGTACTGGGTCTCTCCGTCGGTGAGGATGCCGGTGACGGGGAGACGGGTCGCCTGCGGCTTAGGGCTCACGATGGCGAGGTGCTCGCCCACCAGCGTGTTGAGCAGGGTGGATTTCCCGACGTTGGGCGCGCCGGCGAGGGCAATATGGCCGGTCCTGGTAGGCATTCCTGAAGTTAGAAGGCTATTGTGCCCTAGTCATTGGCGACACCGGCGGGCCGGGTAATTCGGGCAAACTCCTCGCCGGTCCGCCGCACATCGGCAGTGACCCGATCCCAGTTGAAGTAGCTTTCCACCCCCCTGCGGCCGGCCTGGCCCAGCCGGCGGGCGAGCTCCCCGTCCTGCAGCAGCCCCTGCACCACCGGAATGACGGCACGCAAGTCGGTTGAATCGACCAGCACTCCGGTCTCACCATCCCGTACCGCATCCGGAATCCCTCCCTGGCGCGCCCCGACCACAGGAATGCCACAGGCGGAGGCCTCCGACAGGGAGATCCCGAACCCTTCTATAAGGAGCCCTTCGGGACGAGAGAGGCCGAGGTACATCTCCGCGCAGTTGTAGAGGGCAGGCAGATCCTCGTCCGGCACGCTGGTGAGGAATCGCACCGACTCCAGAACTCCCAAATCACGGGCGAGCGTTTCCAGCTGAGGCTGAGTTGGGCCCGATCCGACAATGGCGTACCGGAGATCGGGATAGGCGCCACGCAGAGCGGCCAATACCCGAAGCCCGCTATCTATACCTTTATGGCCCACCAGTCGAGCCACGGTGATGAGCCAGCGTCCATTATCCAGTCCGTACCGGGCTCGAACCCTGGTCGTGTCCACGCCCGGGCGGAAGTGCACCGGGTCAGTTCCCAGGGGGATGGTCCGGACCTCGATTTCGTCCGCCTTCCATTCCAGTTCGCCCAGGACCTCTAGGCAGAGACGACGGGTCCAGTCACTGATCGCCACGAGAACCGCGGCGTGGCGGAGCGTCAGCTCGGCGGCGGCGCGCTTTAGTCGGGAGCTGCGGATCCGCTGCTGCAGCAGAAGCAGCTCGGATCCATAGAGCATGATCCCGTAGGGAATCCCCTCCCGCCGGTGCAGCCAGAGTGCCGGAAACCCCGCGGGCTTGAGGTTGCCACACCAGACGAACCCGGGCTCGAACCCGTGGGCCAGCTGCCTGGCTCGGCGGGACCAGAGCACCAGCCCCTGCAGGGTGCGCAGGCGAGTGCTCCGGATTCCGAGCCGGTCCACCCGATTGGGCAGCTGGGAGTCCACCGCTGCACTCCCCGGAGAGCGGCCGGTGGAAATCAGCAAACTCCCCGCTGGGTAACGCCGGGCTAGCTCGCCGGTGACCCGTGCGATTCCGCCTCCGATCGGCGGGAAATCGTAACTGAGAAGGAGCTGCCGCTGTTTGTGGTAGACATGCATGCTCCCGGAATGTGGCTCTCGCCTAGGGGCGCGCCAGAGGGCAGTCTCGATGAGTTCCCCTAGATGGAAAAAATGAGCACGGGCCGCAGGGGCCCGTGCTCAGAGAGCTTGCCAGACTCGACCGAACGCCGGTCTACTCGATGACGATGTCCACTCGCCGATTCTTCTCCCGGTTGGCCCGGGTGTCATTGGGCGCGATCGGCCGGGTACGGCCGAATCCCTGAGTAGAAGGAATCCGCTCTGCCGGAATCCCCTGGACCACCAGAAAGCTCCGCACCGATTCTGCTCGAGCCTGAGACAGCTGCTGGTTGTAGGCATCGGACCCGGTGGAGTCGGTGTGCCCTTCAATTTGAAGCTTGTACTCCCCCGGGAAACCGAGCAGGATGCCGCTCAGCTTGCTCAGTTTCTCCCGCGCGATCGGCTTGAGAGTAGCCTTGTTGGTTTCGAAGTTAACCCCGGATAAGGCCGCGATCAGTCCTCGCGCTTCCTTGCGAGTCTCCATGATAGCGGAGATGGACGAGTACAGCCGGGCCTGCAGTTCGGCGGCCTTGTGCTCCGCCTCGGAGCGAAGCTGGGCTTCCCGCTCTGCAGCGGCGCGAGCCCGGGCGGCAGACTGGGCAGAGCTGTCGAGCGCCGCCTGCTGGGCGGCGGCCTCACGCTGCCGTTCCTCCTCCAGGCGCCGCCGCTCCTCTTCGGAGCGCTGCCGTTCCTCCTCCTGCCGAGCCTCCTCGCCCCGGGTTACCGCCAGCTCCCGGGCGACGTCGGCCCGGCGTGCGGTCTCCCGGGCAAGCTCGGTGTATTTCTTGTGGTCCTTGGGCTTCTTGATCCAGGTCCGCTC
>Ga0209382_10008635_pt1 | contig 12825 bp, 13 predicted proteins | sample SoiMetdeltSBSDD5_FD_187599 | JGI IMG/M metagenome (GOLD analysis project Ga0209382, IMG submission 187599) | Bulk soil microbial communities from a Populus tree surrounding site in Tennessee, USA - Soil MetaG P. deltoides SBSDD5 (SPAdes) (version 2) | ecosystem: Environmental > Terrestrial >... | reverse complement strand
GCCTCGGTGTTCCTTCTTGACTCACCGACCTTCCTTACGGATTCGTCGCTCGCGGACTTCCGCACGTGGCTTGAGACCCATCCCGAGGTATTCGGGGACTCACGGCTGAATCGATGGCTTGGCCGCTAATGGCGGCTCGACCAAACGCTTTGGGCCGCACTGCCTTACGACTCGATCATTGGACACGCCGGCGTGGATGGTCGTATACCGGCCCTGGGGTGGCGAGCCGCCTGGCGCGTGCGAAACGAAGGCTACGAGCTCGCCAACCGAATCCCCACGCCCCGCCACTGGGTTTTCCCGTGGGCGGTCGAACGGGCGGCTGAGGGGTACACGCTTGCGCCGAGCGCCGCGTCTTAGGCTGCGCCGCAACCGCGTTCACCGTCGCGTCGAGCTCAGGTCGTGTCTCACAACGGGGGAATCCGGTCGGCCTCCGAGGCGACGACGGCCGAATCTTCTCCGGTGTCCTCGCCGCTAGTCTCCCCATCTCGCCATGGCGTGAACCAGGCAAGCGACACAATTGTCGTCAATGTCGACGCGATAGCGATTCCGGCCGCGGCCCCGGTGGCGCTGTGGAATAGCATCCCGCCCCCGACGAAGAATCCGACTGCCACGATCACCGTGATCACCTTGAGACCGAGCATCGCTGCGCTTCGGTTGAAGGTCATCAGATAGATCCTCAGCGAGGCGCCCCACATGCCGATCGCGTACTGCAGTGCCATGATCAGGATGATCTGCTGGGTGAGCCCAAACGTGTTGCCCAGCAGCAGTTTACCGACGCTGTCCGGAAGCAGTCGGAAGACCAAGCCCGCGATGACGGTGGCCGTTGAGGCGACCACGGCGACTTTCGTCAGGCCACGCCAAACCTGCTTGCGCGTCGCGGAACGCCGCGTGCTTTCCGGTACCACGACGAGCGGAGGGCGCTGGTCAGGATCGCCAGAGGTGCCATGAGCGCCATGGCACCTCGGAGTGCGGCAGTGGCCAGTGGACCGACAACGAACGTAACAAGTGCCATGGCGATGAAGAGCCCGCCCTGCTCCAGCCCGGCATGGATGCCGTAACGAAGTCGGTGCTGCCAGCCCGTGGCCAGCCATCGGAAGAAGCCGCGAAACCGGGCAGCAAGTGCAGGTTGATGGCGAGACCGAGGAGTGCGGCGGCCGCCAGCACGGTCCAACCCGCGATGAGGACGTTGGCATCGACGAATCTGGTGCCCGCCCATGTCGACACCAGCAGGCCCACCGAGCCGAGAAACCAGAATCCGTCCCAGATCGCGGCAACGTGCGGCCGGCCTTCCGAGATGACGACGTATCGCAGGACGTCCTGCACCATCACCAGAGGTGTGGCGATTGCGATGAGGATGGTCGGTGTTCCAAGCTCGCGACCCTTGAGCAACAGCCACATACCGCCCACCAGTAGAGGACTGACCGCCAATGCTGCGGTTGCCGCGTAGGACCCTCCTCGACGGATGTGATCTATGCCGTCGGCAGCCTTCAGTAGCAACGGTGTGCCCAGCGCCCCGCGCATGCAGCCGACGCCGGCGGTCAACAACATCAAGAGCAACGGAATAAGGCCGAAGTCCTCGGCCGTGGAGACCACTGCGACGGCGAAGAGGATCAGCCCGTTGCTGAGACTCGAAACGACCTGGTCAAGGAGCCAATACCAGCCGCGTCTCTTTGCGGGAGATGTCAGTGCGCTCATCGGGAGTCCATTGTCGCCTGCCAGGCTGAGGGCACCGTTTTGCCACCACTTGAGTCACTCGCCGCCGCGGCCACCCTTCTTGCGGCCGTTGCCATTTCCGTTCTCACCGCGTTTCTTTGGTGGCGGTGGTTCCTCCACCAGCACGGGTGTCGTGGTCGGAGGCGGCGGCAACAGCGACGTCGTCGGCGGCGGCGTGACCGAGGTGCTCGTGGTGACGGGCTCGGGCACCGCAGGACGCGACGCCGAATCAACGATGAACGCGATCGCTCCGACCAAGACGACGACAACTGCCGCCAGGGCAAGCAACCACCGCGACCGGTTCCGCCGCGGCGCCACCACCATCGTCGACGGCGGAGGCAACGGGGCCGCAAGCACACGCGTCGCCGGTCGCACAGGTGCGCTGATCCGGCCGGCCAGCGCCGCGCGCATCTCGTCGGCGCTGCCGAACCGGCCCGCGGCATCGCGTGCCATCGCCCGTTCGATCACGGCCGCCAGCGCCGGGTCGACGTCGGGACGCAGCGCGGCCAGCGGCGGTGGCGTGTCCATAGCGATGGCACGCGCCAACTCGGCCAGGTTCTCCTGCGGGAATGCCCGACGGCCGGTCAGTGCCTCGTAGCCGACGACGCCCACCGCGTACAGATCATCGGCCACGGACGCCGGCCTGCCGGCGATCCGGTCGGGGGACAGATAAGCCATGGTGCCGACGATTTGGCCCGTCATCGTATGGGCGCTTGCTGCGCTTTTCGCGATACCGAAGTCGGCCACCTTCGTGTCGCCGGAGGCCGAGAACAAGATGTTCGCCGGCTTGATGTCGCGATGCAGGATGCCTGCCGCGTGGGCCGCGGCCAGCGCCGACAGCACGGCGTCCAGAATTGACCGCACCTGCGGCTGCGGCAACGGTCCCGCGGCGATCACATCGGCGAGCGTCTGCCCGGACAGCCGCTCCATCACGATGTACGGCGTGCCGGCGTGTTCCCCGCTGTCGTGGACGGACACGATGTGCGGATGGTTCAGCCCGGCGGCAGCGCGCGCCTCGACGTCGAAGCGCATCCGGTTGTCGGGCTGCGTGGCGAACAGCGGGTACAGCAGCTTGACGGCGACAGGGCGGTCGAGCCGGATGTCCCATCCGTCGCGGACCTCGGCCATCCCGCCGCGTCCCAGAACACCCCGCAGTTCATAGCGGCCGCCAAGTACCTCCGGCGCCTGCATGGGTTAAAGCTAGCCGGTCTGCGCCGGCGTCAAACAACCGCTAGGTGCTGGTATCCGGCGCGGGGATGGCGATTGGGTCCGGCGTCGCGATCATCTCGACAGCGTTCGCGATGCCCTCGGCGATCGCCTCGATGACGTGCAAACCGACCGCGAACGGAGTGACGAGCACAATCAGCGGCGACGGTGGCTGAGTGTGGGCGTCGGTCATCGGGGAGACGGCCGAGGCGGGCGCGGGCGCACAGATGCTGGACGCCAGCCCGATGGTCACAGCGGCGACGAACGCCATCACCGCACCGCGAAGGGACTGGGTCACGCGCAACACATGAGAATCGTGCCCCATAAATCGCTCCAGGCATAGCGAAAAACGCCGAATGTTACCGGGCTGGCACCGTCGGCACCGCCGTGGTGTTCGGCCAGCAGCCCAGTGGGCTGATGTGCGCCTCGCGCGCGGCGTCCAGCACTTGCCTGACCAGGACGTTGGGATCGTTGGACACCGACGCGGCCAGAACCTCGTTGGCCTTCGCCTCGGCCACGGCGGTCTTGGCGCGCTGTTCGGCTACGCGGGTGTTTGCCTTCTCAACGTTCAGTGCGTTGATCCGGTCCTGGGTGGCCTGTCTTAATTGACCAGCGGCACAATCACATTGATGATCTCAATCTGACCGCCGACCTTGGTCCGCAGCTTTTCGGCCACGTCGTCACCCAGCGCCTGGACGTTGGCGCCGTCGGAGTTCTCCGGGGCGAGCGGATCGAAATCGGCGAACACCTCGTTAAGCGTCGCCCTCAGCTCACGGGTCACCAGGTTGTCGCGGACGTTGTCGAACTCGCGGTAGTCGAGGAAGAGTTCGTCGGCGGCCGCGGGTTGGATGCGCCAGCGCACGCTGTTATCAACGAATGCCGTCGAGTTGTTGCCCAGCCGGACTGTGGTGGCCGCGTCGCCGGTGTGGTTGTCGATCTGGATCGTGCCGTTCATCTCGGTGACCGACTGCCACGGCGCCTTGGCGTGCAGGCCGTTGGAGAGCGTCCCGCTGGGACGGCCGAACGTCGTGACGACACCGATGTTGCGGGTCGACACGATCGTGGTCGAGCCGAGGATCAGCACGAAGATCGCCAGGCCACCGGCCACGACGGCGATTCGCGTCGCCCGCGTCCGGCCTGTGTCGTTTTTCGATGTGGCCCGCATCAGCAGGGCGATCACGGTGACGATCACGAGGAGCATCGCTGCAAACACTTGCCAAGTCACTTGGGTCATCCTGCCGTCGAGGGCAGGGCCCGATCGGGCCGTGAGTCGATCCACGGCAGGAAACGTCCGCCGAATCGTATGATCAAAGGCGATGCTCTACCAGCAACTCCACAGGTCGTTTTGGCGGCGGCACCCCGTGGTGACCGCCGCAGCGGTGGTGCTGCCGTGCTGGCTGTTGCTGAACGTCTTGCTCAATGGCGGTGCAATGGTCGCCGTCGTCGTGATGGTCGGCCTGTTCATCGTTGTTCGCCGACGAGTACGCGCTCTTGAGGTGCGCGACGCCGGGTTGCGGGCTCGCGCCGATTACGAGCATCGGCTCAGGCTGGCCGGCGATCCACGTGGGTTGTACGGCCGCTACCCGCCGGTGCAGGCGGGCTGGTTCCCCGATCCGCAAAACCGTTCTCAGATGCGGTATTTCGACGGCGCGTTGTGGACGCCGTACGCACGGCCACGCTGACGCGCTAAACCTTCGGGCAGTAGTGCATGCCGTTGTCCCGGTGATCGAGTGGCGGCAGATTGCGTGCGGGTGTGTGCACCAGAGGCGCGTCGGCAGGGATGCGCCCCGTTGCGCGATCCCAGCCGGCGCGGGCTCGGGGATGAAACCGTCGCCGCTTCGGCAGCGGCTTGAAGGACAGGTTGACCAGTCTGCCGAAGAGCCAGTGCAGCCGCTCGTCTCGCGCCGACCACGTGTGGCCCATCAGCTCTCGCACCGCCGGGTCGTACAGGCCGACGGTGACCCAAACTGCAAAAGGCCTAAGCACTTTCAGTTGCAGACGCCATAGCAAGTCTGGAATCGACTGCAGTGAAGGGTGTTTGGGCATCGTCGACAGATCGAGTACCTGGCGCGCTGCCCAATTGTTCTCCAACACGTTGCGGCACATGTGATCCCAGTAGACCTGAAATTCCTCCCAGGTCTTCGGCACCGGTCGCATGCTCATGCCGTACATCTGGTACCAGGTGATGTGCTCGTCGAACAGCTGCCGCTTCTGCGCCTCGGTCAGCCCGTCGCCAAAGCGTTCGGCGGTAAGGATGGTGCCCATGAAGAACGTCGAGTGCGCCCAATAAAAGACATCGGGATTCAGCGCGCTGTAGCGACGGCCTTGGTCATCGACGCCCTTGATGCCGATGTGATAGTCACGCACCTCTGCGCCCGTCTGTGGCGCCCGGTCGCTGTCGAAGACGACGCCCCCGATGGGGTACAACGACCGCAGCAGCCGGGGCATGCGCTCCTGGAAAAAGATCGAGTGTTGTTCGACGGCTGCGCCGAGCTGTGGATGCATGTTCTGCATCGAGCCCGCCCACGGGCCCTGCAGCAGACCCCGCCAGTCGCCGAACAATTTCCAGGTCAGCGAGTCCGGGCCGAGCGGTGCCGGAACAGTGTCGTACCCACCCGCGGTGACCGGGCAGCCTGGCGCGGCAGAGGGGGATCCGTCCCCCTGCCCTTCGGGCGGGGGGTGCCCCCAGGACACGGGGCACGCCTCAGACGTATCTTGAGTCACTGGTGAACTTCCAATCGGAGCCAGAAGCGATTCTGACTACGTACGTTGTCACCGAGAGCTTAGGGAGTGATGTGCCTTCCGGTCAACGACGGGGCCGATGGTCTGGCGTTCCGCTGCAGGACCGCCAGGTCTTGCGCCGCGACGAACTCATCGCCGCCGGGGTCGAGCTGTTGGGCAGCGAAACCGGGCCGGCTTTGACCGTCCGTGCAGTCTGCCGCGAGGCCGGGTTGACCGAGCGCTACTTCTACGAGAGCTTCGCCGACCGCGACGAGTTCGTCCGCGCGGTCTACGACGATGTGTGCGCGCGGGCAATGTCGGCGCTGATGAGCGCGGACACCCCGCGTGACGCGGTCGAGCGCTTTGTCGCGCTGATGGTCGACGACCCCGCCCGCGGGCGGGTGCTGTTACTGGCCCCCGGGGTGGAACCCGTGCTCACCCGTTCAGGCGCCGAGTGGATGCCGAGCTTCATCGAGTTGCTCCAGCGCAAGCTGACCCGCATTACAGATCCCGCTCTGCAGGCCATGGTGGCCACCGGTTTGATCGGCGCGCTGACGGCGTTGTTCACCGCTTATCTCAATGGACGCCTGGCGGCGACGCGAGAGCAGTTCATCGACTACTGCGTCGACATGCTGCTCAGCCGGGTGTCGAGCTACTGACGACTACGCGCCGGGAGTGCTGACCTCTTCGAGCGACTGCTCTTCTTCGGCGGCAGCCTCGTCGGCGGCGGCCTTGGCCTCGCGACCCGCCGGGCTTGCCAGCGACGGCCCGGGCATGTTGGCCGACGCATACCCGGCGTTGCAGTTCAGGTAGAAGAGCACCGTATCCGAGACGTGTGCGAAATCATCTCCGTGGATGAATGGGGCGCTCTGCGAACCCGTGACGATGCAGTCGTCTTGCGCCACTTTGTCACCTACCCTGCTGGCGACGATGACGGTCTGGCCGGCGTCGCTGGCTGCTGATGAGGCATCGGCATACGTCTGGCCTGCGTAATCGTCCGCTGAGGCCACGCCGGTGCCGAAAAGAGCCATGAGGGCTGATGCGGCCACGGCCGAACCGGCCGACAGAACGATCGACTTCTTCACTGACTCCGACCTCCGAATTGTCTGAGTAATGCCTGCCAAACGGTGATGGCGGAAGTGTATTCCGCGGTCCAAATAACCGCTACCGCGCGCGTCATCCGGCCTCCTCGTCGATCAATGCCTGACGATCCTCTGGGGCCGCGACGCCCGCGCCCACCGAAGGAATTGCTGCAAATCCTGCGGCAGCGCACAAGAGAGTGGTGAGGATCTTCACGTGAGCCCGACCTCCGAGTCTGAATGTGACTGCGACAGGAAATCCGGGCTCCCCGAAAGGCCCGCGCAGATAGTACGGCGACAACGGTGGCTTGTGAGGCAGATGTGACACTCCGACGGACAACTTGAATGTCACCGGGGTACACAGATATATTGACTGCAACCAACAGGTACAGATAACTGGGAGGGGCCATGGCGCAAGATCTGACCGATCTTCAGCTACTGCACGAGCTCGAGCCCGTCGTTGAGGAGAAGCTCAACCGGCACCTGTCGATGCGTAAGGACTGGAACCCGCACGACTACATCCCGTGGTCGGATGGCAAGAACTACTACGCACTTGGTGGGCAGGACTGGGACCCCGAACAGTCCAAGCTGTCCGAAGTGGCCCAGGTTTCGATGCTGCAGAACCTGCTGACCGAGGACAACCTGCCGTCCTACCACCGCGAGATCGCGATGAACTTCGGCATGGACGGCGCTTGGGGCCAATGGGTCAACCGCTGGACCGCCGAGGAGAACCGGCACGGCATCGCGCTGCGTGACTACCTCGTCGTCACCCGCGCGATCGATCCCGTGGAGCTGGAGTTGCTGCGCGTCGAACAGGTCACCCGCGGCTTCTCCCCTGGCCAGAATCAGCAGGGCGAGCTGTTCGCGGAGAGCCTGTTCGACTCCGTCATCTATGTGACGTTCCAGGAGCTCGCCACCCGCGTCTCGCACCGCAACACTGGCAAGGCATGCCAGGAGACGATCGCCGACCAACTGCTGCAACGGGTTTCGGCGGACGAAAACCTGCACATGATCTTCTACCGCGACGTGTCCGACGCCGGCTTCGATATCGCCCCCAACCAGGCGATGGCTTCGCTTCACCGCGTGCTGCGCAATTTCAAGATGCCGGGGTACACCGTGCCGGAGTTCCGGCGCAAGGCCGTGATCATCGCGGTCGGCGGTGTCTACGACCCGCGCATCCACCTCGACGACGTGGTGATGCCGGTGCTGAAGAAGTGGCGGATCTTCGAGCGCGAGGACTTCACCGGCGAGGCCGCAGCGATGCGCGACGACCTCGGCGAGCTGGTGAAGGAACTCGAGGACACCTGCGAGAAGTTCGAGGTCGCCAAGGAGCGCCGCCTCGAACGCGAGCGCAAGGTCGCCGAGAAGAAGGCCGCGAAGAACCTCTTGGTCACGTCATCAGCGTCGTAACCGAGGCCCGATCAGGGCTGCGCATCGGGCCGATCGAGCTGCGGAGCCCCGTCGTGCTGGCCCCAATGGCCGGTGTGACGAATGTCGCATTCCGCACGCTCTGCCGTGAACTCGAGTTGGCCCGGGCGGGCACGGTCAGCGGGCTGTACGTGTGTGAGATGGTGACGGCGCGTGCGCTCGTCGAGCGCCATCCGGTCACCATGCACATGACGACGTTCGCGCCGGACGAAACACCGCGCTCGCTGCAGCTCTACAGCGTTGACCCGCAGAACACGTATGCCGCGGCGAAAATGATCGGCGACGAGGGCCTGGCCGATCACATCGACATGAACTTCGGCTGCCCGGTGCCCAAGGTCACCCGGCGCGGCGGTGGCGCGGCGCTTCCGTTCAAGCGCCGGCTGTTCGGCAAGATCGTCGCGGCGGCAGTGCGGGCCACTGAGGGCACGACCATCCCGGTAACAGTGAAATTCCGCATCGGCATCGACGACGCCCATCACACCCACCTGGATGCCGGCAAAATCGCCGCCGAGGAGGGCGCTGCGGCTGTCGCGCTACACGCCCGCACCGCGGCGCAGCGCTACTCGGGAACCGCCGACTGGGACCAGATCGCCCTGCTCAAGCAGCACGTCACGACGGTCCCGGTGCTGGGCAACGGCGACATCTTCGACGCCGACGACGCCCTGGCGATGATGGCCACCACCGGATGTGACGGGGTCGTCATCGGACGCGGCTGCCTGGGCCGGCCCTGGCTGTTCGCCGAGCTCTCCGCGGCTTTTGCCGGCACAACGCCGGCGATGCCGCCCACTCTCGGCGAGGTCGCGGCCATCATGCGGCGCCACGGCGAGCTGTTGGCCGCGCATTTCGGCGAGGACAAGGGCATGCGCGATATGCGCAAGCACATCGCGTGGTACTTGCACGGCTTTCCCGCCGGCGCGGATCTGCGACGCGCATTGGCACTGGTCAAGACGTTGGCTGAGCTCGAGTCGCTGCTGGAGCAGCTCGATCCGGCGGTGCCGTTCCCGCAGGCGGCGACCGGCCCGCGCGGACGGCAGGGGTCGCCCGCGTCGGTGGCACTGCCAGAGGGCTGGCTAGCCGATCCAGACGACTGCACCGTGCCTGCGGGCGCGGACGTTATGCACTCCGGAGGCTAAACCGAGACGTTGTCGGTACCGTCAGTGGACTGGCCGTCTCCCAGGATGTCTCAGTACGATAAGGCTCTTGTCGTATCTGGCTCCAACGGCGGAGCCCGCAGAATGCTGCTACACGACCTAGAGGCAGACAAAGACACTGCATACGCCCATGCCGACCGACGCGCACGATGGTCAAGAAGCCGGAGGCCACCAGGAACATGAGTGACGGCGACAACGCCACTCCTGGCCTGCCCGGCGCTGGCGACAACCCTTGGCTTACCCGAAGCGCACGGCCGTCGCCAGGTGCCGCGCCGTGGGAGCGCAACGGCCATTCCGACTCCGGAGACATCAACGAGGAGGAGCACACCGGCAACCACACCGATGGAGTCACGGTCGCTGACCTGATCGCCAAGGTGCACGGCGCATCGAGTGTTCCCGAAGAATTGAGGCGGCCCCGCCCCGAGCCCGAACCGCCAGCCCCGGCCACCGAGGTGATCGCGGCGGTCCGTCCCGAGCGAGAAGATCCGAACACCGAGGTTATCCCCGTTGTGGCGGGGTACGCGTCGGAGGTGCCGGATCTGGCGACGCTGCGCCAGCGTGACCGGGTGCAGCCGTCACGCGTCGGTACCGAGCGCAGCACTCCTGCGCCCAAGCCGCGCCGGAGGCACCTCACCAAGACGGTGGTGGCCGGACGGGCCGCCGCCGCGCTCATTGCGGTATCGGCGCTCGCACTGACAGGCGGGGCATGGCAGTGGCAGTCGTCAAAGAACAACATGCTCAACAAGGTCTCCGCGCTGGACCCGGACTCTCGCGACATCCTCGACCCCAACGCCCAATTCGGTGACGAGAACTTCTTGATCGTCGGCGTCGACAGCCGCTTCGGCGAGAACAGCGACATGGGCGCGGGCACCACCGAGGACGCAGGCGGCGCACGGTCGGACACCATCATGCTGGTAAACATCCCGGCCAACCGCAAACGCGTTGTCGCCGTGTCATTCCCGCGCGACCTCGCGATCACGCCAACGAAGTGCGAGCACTGGGATCCCGACACCGGCCAATATGGGCCCGTCACCGACGAGCAGTCCGAAATGTACGGACAAAAAGAGGTCTACACCGAAACAAAGATCAACTCTGCCTATGCGGTGGGCGGCCCGAAGTGTCTGGTGAAGGTGGTCCAGAAACTATCCGGCCTTTCTGTAAACCGGTTCATGGCAGTCGACTTCGCCGGATTTTCGAAGATGGTCGACGCGATCGGCGGCGTTGAGGTGTGCAGCACGACGCCGCTGGAGGACTACGAGCTGGGCACGGTGTTGGCCAACGCCGGCCGCCAGATGGTCGACGGCCACACTGCGCTGCAGTACGTGCGCGCCCGGCAGGTGACCACCGAGACCAACGGCGACTACGGGCGGATCAAGCGCCAGCAGTTGTTCCTGTCGTCACTGCTGCGTTCGCTGATCTCCAAGGAAGTGTTCTTCTCGCTGTCAAAGCTCAACAACGTGGTCAACATGTTCATCGACGACAGCTTCGTCGACAACATCAAGACCAAGGACCTCGTCGACCTCGGCCAGTCCATTCAGGGCGTGAACGCGGGCCGGATCACGTTTGTCACCGTGCCGACGGTTGGCTACGCCGACGAGTACGGCAACGAGACACCGCGCGAAGGGGACATGCGGGCACTGTTCGACGCGATCATCAACGACGACCCGCTGCCCGAGGAGAAGAACCCGGACAACACCCCGGTGCCCGGCACTCCGGAGTCGACGACGAGCGCGGCGCCGGAGGCTGCTCCGGCACCGGCGCAGGACAACAACGCCGAGTTGGTGAACGCGGTCACCACCAACCCGCAGGACATCACGGTGCGCGTCTCGAATTCGACCGGCCAGGATGGGCTTGCGTCCACTGCGGCCACCGAACTGCAGTCGCATGGCTTCAATGTGACCTCGCCCGACGACTACCCGGGACCGCTGAATTCGACGACGGTCTTCTTCTCGCCGGGCAATGAACAAGCCGCGGCGACGGTCGCCTCGTCGTTCACCAACCCCACCATCGAACGGGTCTCCGGCCTTGGCGATGTGGTGCGAGTGGTGCTGGGAAGCGACTTCTACTCGGTGGCGCCCCCGTCGCCCAGCGGCTCCCCCGTGCAGGTCCACGTCGTTCACGGCACCAGCACCTCGCCGACACACCTACCCGAGGATCTGACGGTCACGAACGCGGCCGATACCACGTGCGAATAAGCCGCAAGGCCGCCGCTGCCGATGACGTTTAGGCAGGTGGCATTCACCTTTCGTTCACCGCGCGCGTCGTGACGTTTCGCCGAGATACCCCGTAGGCTTGGTCCATGCGAACCGCGTACCACGAGCAATTGGATGCCTTAACAGCCCAGCTCGGCGAGATGTGCGGGCTGGCGGGCGCTGCCATGGAACGCGCGACGCAGGCCCTGCTGCAGGCGGATCTGGTGCTGGCCGAACAGGTCATCACCGACCACGAGCAGATCGCCGCGATGAGCGCCAAAGCGGAGGAGAGCGCCTTTGTGCTGCTAGCACTGCAGGCGCCGGTCGCCGGTGATCTCCGGGCGATCGTCAGCTCGATCCAGATCGTCGCCGATGTCGACCGGATGGGCGCACTTGCGCTGCACGTCGCCAAGATCGCCCGGCGTCGCCACCCACAGCACGCGCTGCCCGAAGAGGTCAACGGCTACTTCGCCGAAATGGGCCGCGTCGCAGTCGAATTGGGCAACAGTGCCCAAGAGGTGCTGATCACCCGCGATCCGGAGAAGGCAGCCCGGATCCGTGAAGAAGACGACGCGATGGATGACCTGCACCGTCATCTGTTCACGGTGCTGATGGATCGGGAATGGAAGCACGGGGTGGCCGCGGCCGTCGACGTGACCCTGCTCGGCCGGTTCTACGAGCGATTCGCCGACCACGCCGTCGAGGTCGCACGCCGCGTCATCTTCCAGGTCACCGGCAATTATCCGGACGAGGAAGAGATCCCCGCCCCACGCTGACGTCCCTTCACGGGCGCAGGACGATCTTTCCCCTGGTGTGCCGCTGCTCCAGCGTGCGGAACGCCTCTTTGACCTGGTCAAGCGGGTAGACCCGGGCCACCGGGACCTCCAGCTCACCTGCGGCGATCAAGTCAGCCAATTCCGCGAGCACCCGGGCCTCGGCCGCATTGGCATTGCCCTCGAACTTGACCCCGAACCGCTCGATGGCCGGGAAGTCGATGATCGTGTCGACCCGCTGCGCATCGATGCCCAGTTCGGACACCGCCAGCTCGACGTAGCCGCCGCCGAAAAAGTCCAGAAACGCGTCGACCCGCCCATCGGGCGCGGCGTCTCGTAGCCGGTTCGCCAGTCCGTCGCCGTAATTGACCGGGACGACGCCGTGCGCGGTGAGCCAGTCGTCGTTCGCCGGACCGGCGATGCCCAACACGGTGGTGCCCGCGCGCTTGGCCAATTGGACGGCGATGGTGCCGACGCCTCCTGCCGCGCCCGCGACGGCAACCGTATCGCCGGGCCTCAACGCGACGGAGCGAACCGCGGCGTATGCGGTGGTGCCCGCGAC
>Ga0209382_10008634_pt1 | contig 12826 bp, 13 predicted proteins | sample SoiMetdeltSBSDD5_FD_187599 | JGI IMG/M metagenome (GOLD analysis project Ga0209382, IMG submission 187599) | Bulk soil microbial communities from a Populus tree surrounding site in Tennessee, USA - Soil MetaG P. deltoides SBSDD5 (SPAdes) (version 2) | ecosystem: Environmental > Terrestrial >... | reverse complement strand
CGTGGCTGCTCCTCGCCAAGGTGGTCGCACACTGGCTGATGACCGGGCTGCCGCTGGTCCTGGTGTCGCCCGCAGTGGCCGCGGCGCTGGGCTTGCCCGGGTCCGTGTGGCCCGTCCTCGTGACGTCGCTCGCGCTCGGCACTGCGACGTTGAGCGTGCTGGGTGGTATCGGCGCGGCGCTGACGGTCGGAGTGCGTCGTGGCAGCGTGCTCCTGTCCTTGCTGGTGCTGCCTCTGGCGATGCCGCTCCTGGTTTTCGGTGCACGGTCCGTGGAACAGTCGCTCGCCGGGCAATCGGCGGCCGGGCCGCTGCAGCTGCTCGCGGCGATGTTCTTTCTGGCGTGGAGCCTCGGTCCGCTCGCAATGTCGGCAGCGATGAGGATAAGTGTCGAGGGCTGACGCCTTCCGGTACGGGACGACTGCAACGCAATGTGGACCTGGATACACAAGCTCGGCTCGCCGCCGCATGCCTTTCGCATCCTCGAGCGGCTCGCGCCATGGCTCGGTTGGGCGGCGCTGATAGTCATCCTCGAGGGCGCGTACTGGGGCCTGGTGCGTGCGCCGGCCGACTACCAGCAGGGTGACGGTTTCCGCATCCTGTACGTCCATGCGCCGGCCGCGTGGATGTCCTTGTTCGTCTATGTCGTGATGGCGCTCGCGGCTGCCGTTGGACTGATCTGGCGGATCAAGCTCGCGCATGCCACCGCCGCCGCCTGCGCGCCGGTGGGTGCCTCGTTCACGTTCCTCGCGCTGGCAACAGGTTCGATCTGGGGCAAGCCGATGTGGGGGACGTGGTGGGTGTGGGATGCGCGGCTCACCTCGGAGCTGATCCTGCTGTTCCTCTATCTGGGCTACATGGCGCTGCGTTCGTCGTTTGACGACCGCGACCGCGCGGATCGCGCGAGTGCGGTGCTCGCGATCGTGGGCGTGATCAACGTCCCCATCATCCATTACTCGGTGGAGTGGTGGACCACGCTGCATCAGCCCGCGAGCGTGACGCGGCTCGCGAAGCCTGCGATCGCGCTGCCAATGCTCGTGCCACTGTTCATAATGCTGGCCGGATACCAGCTCTATTTCGGCTGGCTGCTGTGCCGGCGCCTGCAGGGCGAGATCCTGCGACGCGAGCGCAGCGCCGGATGGCTCAAGGAGGTCGGCTGAGCGGTGGACATCGGGGAATTCCTGGCGATGGGCGGCTATGCGCGCTACGTCTGGCCGGCTTGGGGCCTGTCGGCGGCGGTGCTCGTATGGAATGCCTGGTCCGCGCTGCGTCTGCGCCGTGAGGCGCTTGCCGCGGCGCGACGGCGTGCGGGTCAGCCATGACGCCGCGGCGCAAGCGCCTGTGGTCGGTCGCCCTGATGGTCTGCGGGGTCGCGGCCGCGACCGCGTTCGCGCTGCAGGCGTTCCAGAAGAACCTGCTCTATTTCTACAACCCGAGCCAGGTGCGCTCGGGCGAGGCGCCCGCGCGCAGCGTGTTCCGCGTCGGCGGAATGGTGGAGAAGGGCTCGGTGCGGCGCGCCTCGGGCAGCCTCGAGGTTCGCTTCACGCTGACCGATTTCGCCGAGCGCGTGGTCGTGAGCTACACCGGCGTGCTGCCGGATCTCTTTCGCGAAGGGCAGGGGATCATCGCTCGCGGGCGGCTCGGGCCGGACGGCACCTTCGTCGCCGAGGAAGTGCTCGCCAAGCATGACGAGAACTACATGCCGCCCGAGGTAAAGGAGAGCCTGCGCCCGCACGCCGAGGCAGCGCAGCCGGCGGCCGCAGACGCTGTCGCGGACGGTCAGTAACGCAGGAGCAGACGTGGGCGTCGAACTCGGACATTTCGCCTTGATCGTGGCGCTGCTGCTCGCGGTGGCGCAGGCCGGTTTCGGGCTGGTCGGTGCGGCGGTGGGATCCGCGCGTCACATGGCGGTCGCCCGACCCGCCGTCGCGGGGCAGTGGGTGTTCGTCGCCGTGGCGTTCGCCGTGCTGGCCTGGGCGTTCCAGCGCAATGACTTTTCCGTGCTGTACGTCGCGCAGAACTCCAACTCCGCGCTGCCCGCGTTCTACCGCTTCGCAGCGGTATGGGGCGCGCATGAAGGATCGCTGGTGCTCTGGGCGCTCGCGCTCGCGACCTGGTCGCTGGCGGTTGCGGCCTTCAGCCGACAGCTCCCGGAGTCGTTCGCCGCGCGTGTGCTGGGTGTCCTTGGCGTCGTGAGTGCCGGGTTTCTGCTCTTCATACTGCTGACTTCGAATCCGTTCGAGCGGCTCACGCCAGCGTGGGAGGACGGCCGCGACCTGAACCCGCTGCTGCAGGACTTCGCGCTCGCGGTGCACCCGCCGATCCTGTACATCGGCTATGTCGGATTTTCCGTGGCGTTCGCTTTCGCGGTGGCCGCCATGCTCGAAGGCCGCCTCGATGCGCGCTGGGCGCGCTGGACCCGCCCCTGGACCACGCTCGCGTGGCTCTTTCTCACGGTTGGTATCGCGCTCGGCAGCTGGTGGGCGTACTACGAGCTCGGCTGGGGCGGCTGGTGGTTCTGGGATCCGGTGGAGAACGCCTCCTTCATGCCGTGGCTGGTCGGCACCGCGCTGATTCATTCGCTCGCGGTGACCGAGAAGCGTGGGCTGTTCCGCAGCTGGACCCTGCTGCTGTCGATCCTGGCATTCTCGCTGTCCCTGCTCGGGACGTTCCTGGTCCGATCCGGCGTGCTCATATCCGTGCACGCGTTCGCAAGCGACCCCGGCCGCGGGCTGTTCATATTGGCCTTTCTCGGCGTGTGCATCGGCGGCTCGCTGGCGCTGTATGCCTGGCGTGGGCCGGAGTTGCGCACGCGCGGCGGGTTCGAAGCCGTGTCGCGCGAGTCTTTCCTGATATTCAACAACGTCCTGCTGATGGTCGCGACCGGCCTGATCCTGATCGGCACGCTCTATCCGCTCTTTCTTGAAACGCTCGGACTCGGAAAGATCTCGGTCGGGCCGCCATACTTCAATAAGGTCTTCATCGTGCCGATGCTGCCACTACTCGCATTCCTCGCCGTCGGTATGCACGCTGGCTGGAAGAGGGCCAAGCTGCAACCCCTGAAGCGCCCGCTCACGTTCATTGCAGTGGCCGCCGTCGCCGCCGCGCTCGTCGTCCCAGCGCTCGCCTGGGGCAGCTTTCACTGGCTGACGGTTGTGGGCGTCGCAGCCGCCGGGTTTGTGATTCTCTCAGCCCTGTACGAGCCATTCGATCGCCTCCGGCATCGGCGGCGCATTCCGGCGTCGGTTCTCGGCATGTGCCTTGCGCACCTGGGTGTCGGACTGCTCACGCTGGGCGTAAGCGTGACGCAGACCTACCGCATCGAGAAGGACATCGCGCTTTCACCCGGCGAGCGCTTCGAGTTGCGCGACTACACCTTCGAGTTCGTGAGCACACGGCCGGTGCAGGGCCCGAACTACCAGGCGATTGAAGCCGAGGTCCGTGTGCTCCGCGGAGAGCGGCTCGTGACGGTGCTGCACCCTCAGAAGCGCGTGTACCGCGTGCAGCAGAGCCCGATGACCGAGGCGGGCATCGAGGCCGCATGGAACCGCGATCTGTTCGTCGCGATGGGCGAGGATCTCGGCGATGGCGCGTGGAGCCTGCGGCTGCAGTACAAGCCGATGGTGCGCTTCATCTGGCTCGGCGCCCTGGTCATGGCGCTGGGTGGCCTCGTGGCCGTCACCGACCGGCGCTATCGCCTGCAGCGGGCGGCTACCGATGCCCCCACACGCGCCGACGGCGCGGCCACCGCACGCTGAGGCCAAGTCCGATGTGGCGCTACGCACTGCCGCTGGCGTTGTTCGTGCTGCTCGGCATCGCGCTTCGCATCGGGCTCGAGCGCGACCCTTCCGTGGTCCCTTCGCCGTTGATCGGTCGTCCGGCGCCTGAGTTCTCGCTGCCGAGCCTGCAGGATGCGAATTACCCGATTGCGACCGCCGACCTGCGCGGCGCGCCGTGGCTGCTCAACGTCTGGGCTACATGGTGCGTCGGCTGTCGCCAGGAGCATGAGGTGCTGCTGCAGATCGCCGCGCAAAATGTGATTCCGGTGATCGGGCTCAACTGGAAGGACGACAATGCCGGCGCGCGTCGCTGGCTGGCGGAGCTCGGCAATCCTTACGCGGCGGTCGCCGAGGATCGTGAGGGTCGCGTCGCCATCGACTGGGGCGTGTACGGTGCACCCGAAACGTTCCTGATCGGCGCCGACGGAACGGTGCTCTACAAGCACGTCGCGCCGATGACGCTCGAGGTCTGGCGCACGGAGTTCCTGCCGCGCATCGAGTCGGCGCGCCGTACGGCCGAGGTCGGCACGTGAACCCGCGGCATCTCGTGATCGGCGCGCTGCTGTGGTGCGTGCTCGGCGGCGCATGGGCCTTCGACAGCGAGGTCGCGTTCGAGGATCCCGCGCAGCAGGCGCGCTACGAGCGACTGAATCGCGAACTTCGCTGCCTGGTGTGCCAGAACCAGACGATTGCGGACTCCACCGCGCCGCTCGCGGCGGATCTGCGCCGCGAGGTGCGCGAGATGATGCAGACCGGGCGCACCGACGCGGAGATCCGCGAGTTCATGATAGAGCGCTATGGCGACTTCGTGCTGTACAGCCCCCGGTTGAATGCCACCAACTTCCTGTTGTGGGCGGCGCCGGCGCTGCTGCTCTTGATTGGCGGCGGCGTGGCCGTGCGCTTCATTCGGCGGCGCACCGCCGAAGTCGACGAGGACGACGCCGAGTCCGGGGCGGGTCGCGCGTGACGGGATTCTTTCTCGCCGCCGCCGCGATGCTCGTGGCGGCCTTGGCGCTGATCCTCGTGCCGCTGCTGCGGCGCCATACGGATGCGGCCGTGGACCGGGCAGTGACTGCGCCGGCGACGATCACTGGCGTGATCACGGCGATCGTCGTGCCGATCGTCGCCGTCGGACTCTACCTCGGTATCACGAGCTATCCGTGGCGAGGGCAGGGGCCATCGGTGGCGCCGTCGACTCAGCCGTCATCGATCGAAGAGGCGATCGCAAAGATCGAGGCACGGCTCGCCACGCACCCTGACGACGCAACCGGCTGGCGCATGCTCGGTCGCAGCCGGGTGATGACCGGCCAGTACCCACAGGCGGTGACGGCCTACGACAAGGCGATCCTACTCACCGGCGGTCTCGATCCCGGTCTTCGGCTCGACCTCGCCGAAGCGCTGGTGCTGACCAACGATGCCGCGGGGCAGGCGCGGGCCCGTCAACTCGTGGACGAGGTACTCAAAAGCGACCCCGCAAACCAGAAGGCACTCTGGTACTCGGGTGTCATCGCGCTGCGCAACGACGATGCCGAGACCGCAAAGCAGCGGTTCAGGGCGCTGCTCGCCCAGGAACCACCTGGCGAGATACGTGGCATCCTCGAAACGCAGCTTGCGGCGCTCGAGGGCGTGACGCCGGCACAAGGGTCAGGCGATGGCGCAGCCGTGTCCGCGTCGTCGGCAGCACGGGGGCGCATCATCCGCGTGGCCGTCTCAATGGACGCCGGCCTGGCATCGCGCCTCAAGACCGTGGTGCCGGTGTTCGTCTCCGCGCGTCAACCCGGTATCCCCGGCCCGCCGCTCGCAGCGGTCAGGCTGACCAGTGAGGCCCTGCCGGCGACCGTCGAGCTCAGCGATGCAAACGCAATGATCGAGGGACGAAACCTGTCTTCGGTCGATGAAGTCGAGGTGAGCGCACGCGTGGCCTTCGGCGGCACGGCGATCACCGCACCCGGTGACCTGGTCGGCAGCGCACGCAGCCGGCGCTCGTCCCAGGAGGAGGTCGCGATCACGATCGACAGGGAGGTCACTGCACCATGACCGACGACGTCCACGTGCGGCTCAGGCGATCGCCGGCCGGCTGGCGGAGTTACGCCGCCGTCATGCTGCGTGCGCGACCGCCCGTCACCGACGTCGGCTCGCCACGCACGATCACGCTGTCGGTGCAAGGGCTCCAGCTGCGCGTGCACGAGGCCGAGCGTTACTCCCGTGTGTGCGGCTTCGACCCGCAGGCAGCGCTGCCGGTGACCTATCCGCACGTTCTCGCGATGCCACTGCATCTGCGGATCTTTGCGATGCCGGAGTTCCCGCTGCGACCGATGGGACTGATCCACCTCACAAACGCCATCGAGAGCACAGGCGAGATGCGTCCGGGGCAGCCGCTCGATATCGACGTCTCCGCGCGAGACTACCGGCGCACCGACGCGGGCCTGGCCTTCGACATGGTCACGGAGATCCGCGGCGACGGCCGGGTGCTCTGGCGTGAGACCTGCTGCTTTTTGTCCAGATGGCCGGAATCAGCGCAGCGTCCTGCGGGCCGGCCACCGCGCCCGCCCAAGGCACCGAAGGACGCCGCGGTGCTTGCGGAGTTGCCTGTGTCGCTGCGGACCGCCTGGGACTATGCGCGGGTGTCCAGCGATTTCAACCCGATCCACCTGAGCGACCGCGCCGCTCGTTTCTTCGGCCTGCGCGGTGCCATCGCACACGGCATGTGGAGCCTGGCACGCAGCCTCGCGCTGCCGACAACACCGGCGACGCCAGCGCGGATCGCAACGCAGTTCCTGACCCCCGTGCAGCTTCCGGCGCGGGTGGCGATCAAGGAATGGACGACCGACGGCGCGGTCCGCCGTGCGCTCTGCGACATGCGGACCGGCCGTGTGCACATGTATGCCTGGTGGGCGTCGGACTGAATCCTCAGTTGGCCTTCACGACCAGGGCGTTCTGGACGTTCTTGACGCCGCTGACGCCGGCCGCGACCTCGCCGGCTTTTTTCTTCATGTCCTCGGAGTTGACAAAGCCCGACAGCTGGACAACGCCGCCCTTGGTCTCGACGTTGATCTCGCCGGCCTTGACGTCGTCGGCGTCCATGAGCGCTGTCTTTACCTTGCCCGTCGTCACGCTGTCGTCGAGCTTGGTGCCCATCGAAGTGTTGCTGCCGATCGAGATGTTATTGCTGACGCTCTTTACCCCGTCGACACCCGCGGCGACCCGTCCGGCTTCTTGCTTCTCCGCTGCCGTCTCCACGAACCCTGAGAGTTGCACGACGCCCTTGTAGGTCTCTACGTTGATGTTGTTCGCCTTGGTGGTCTTGTTCTCGATCAGCGCCGCCTTGACGCTGGCGTTGACCGTGTTGTCGTCGACGACGTCTCCGGCCGTCTTGTCCGCCTGTGCCGTCGCAACCGCGAGTAGCGCGCCGGCGAGCAGGGCAGGGATCCACTTCTTCATCTGGGTCACTCCTTTGAGAACGATCTTTTCCGAACTCCGATGGTACCGTGGCTAGTAGACTCGCGCGACACAATACCCGATAGGAGGCCCGCTGCATGACCGCGCCATCTGCCGACGACCGCCGTGAAATCGAAGAGTGCTTATACCGTTACGCCTGGATGGTCGATCAGCGAAAGTGGGAGCTGATGGATTCGGTGTTCACTGCCGACGGAACCATCGATTACACAAGCACCGGCGGCAAGCGCGGCCCATATCGACCGACCCTGGAATGGCTCGACCGCGCCCTTGCAGGGTGGCCGATCAACCTGCACATGATCAGCAACATCAGCATCGAGTTTCCGTCGCCTGACGTGGCGCGGTCCCGCTGTTATTTCTTCGCGCCGATGGGCCGCGCGCGCGCCGATGGCGCGCAGGATGTGATTTCGAACGCGGGCTATTACGTCGACACGCTTGCGCGCACGAGCACCGGCTGGCGCATCCGCGAGCGGCTCTGCACACAGACCATCATGATCGGACAGTTGCCGTCCGGTTACGTGATCCCGGAGTGAGTCATCACTCCCCGTGACGGCTGAACCGGCTTGTCGTTCCATCCTTTGCGACGAGCTCGACGTCGTAGGCTTGCGTTCGTCCATCCGGCACTTCCATGCCCGGCGAACCCATCGGCATACCGGGCACGGCGAGCCCTCTGGCGGCCGGCCGTTCCGCGAGCAGCCGTTTGACGTCCGATGCCGGCACGTGCCCTTCCAGGAAATAGCCCGCAACTTCGGACGTGTGGCAGGAGCCTTTTGCTGGTGGTACGCCAACGCGCATCTTGACCGGGTGCACGTTGTCGACGTCGTTTACGGTGACCTCGAAGCCGGCCTTGCGCATGTGCTCCACCCATTTGACGCAGCACCCGCAGCTGGGGCTCTTGTACACAGTGACGGATGGCAGATCCGCCGCCGAGGGCTTGTCCGCGCAGGCGCTGAAACTCACCAGGCTTGCGAGCAGGATTGGGATGACTGACTTGATTGCCACGAGCGCTCCCTCGAGATGTACCTGAGCCGACGCGATTCCCGCCGGCGTGGAAGGAGCCGAATGTGGGGCCGGGCAGCGGGAGTGTCAATCGCAGGTGCCGCATTCGTGCTGCTGGTCGCGGGCACCGTCGCGGGCGGCGGCGTCGACGATACCGGGCTTGCAGATGACGCGGCGGCAATCGCCACGCATCTCGATCCGAGAGTCCGGGATACCTTGGCGCGCATTCCGGACCTTGGGCGGCGCCTGCTCGCGCTGCGCAGCTACCTGCGCGCCGGGTCGACGCTCCCGGAGCGATGGAGCTGGTCTGAACAGGAGGTCCGCGACTTCGAGCAGTCGCAGGAGTTTTGTGACGCACAGGCCGAGGTAGATCGCGTCGTGGCAGCGTTCGCTGCCGCCTTTGCGGGCTACACGCTGTACGTCAACCGCGAGGTCCGCAGCCTCGACGTCCAGATCGAGCGCTGGAACAGCAATGCGTCGGTTGATGCCGCTTCGCGGACGCTGCTCGACGATCTGCGCGTGGCGTCCGCGCAGCGGGCACGGGCGAAGGGTGCCGACTGGCTGCGAGACTCGCTTACGAGCTGGACCCTGGCCAGGCCCGTAACACTCGCGGCGCCGGGCCTGTCCGCGCATGGGCAGTCGCGGGCTTTCGATTTCCAGGTGGAGCGTGACGGGGCGATCGTCGCAGGCACGGAAGCGGAGCACGCCACTCGAGATTGGGACGCTGCGGGATGGACCGAACGTCTGAAGCAAGTCGTCGCGCGCGCGAGCACGCGCTTGCGCGGGCCGCTTGAGACACCGCGCGAACCTTGGCACTACTACTATGACGCCGGCGTTTCAGCGCCCGCAGAGAGTGTGCACGGGCCGTGCGAGTGAGGGCGAGCTCGCTGTAACGCTACTCCTCAGCCAGTCGCTGGCCGAAATACATGCGGATGCGTGTCTTTCGGATGTGAACCTAGCGGAAGATACCCTTTTCCAGGATCGTGCCACGGCCGACCGGCCGCCCGACCGCCACCCACAAACTCCAGGAGTCCGTCGATGTGGCGCCGAGACCGACGGTCAGCGGGCCCACCGGCGTGCGACCATTCAGGTACACGGTGCCTCCGTACATGTCGGCCCCCGAGACGTCGTCGATGCGGTCAGCGACCCCGCCCGCCATCACCTGGACGCCGAGATACCAGGCCTGGTTCCGCAGGGTCTCGATGTCCTTGAACTTCCACAGGTAGCCGGTGCTTGCTGTCCAGTAGCTGCCGACTCGCAGTTCGCCGAGCTCGAGACCGGGAAAGCGGCCGGGGCCGCCCAGCGGGAACTTTCGATCGGCTGGGAGATCGCTGCCGAGGTCCGAGCCACCGGCGAGGGACAGCCACAACACGTCCCGCCGCAACGGCAGCGCCACGCCGACACCGAGCTCCGCGCGCTCCCAGTCGCGGTCTGCTCCGAGTGAGTCGTCGCTACGCATGTATTCGGCGGCCACCGCGAGCCCTCGCGTCGGACTGAAGGCCGTGTCGCGCGTGTCGTACTCGAAAAGCGCCGTGATGCCGGCATCCTCCGCGTCGCCCTCGGGCAGCAGTTGCACACCGATGTCGACGTCGACGGACCGACGGTCGTACAGATAACCTAATCGCGCCTGCGCCACGTCGGCGATGTTGACGCCAAAGTCCAGCTGTGCCGCCGTATCCTTAAACTGATAGCGCGCGAGGCGCTCTCCGTCGCGAAACACGTCCTCCAGCGAACGCGACCAGAAGACCCGCGGTTCGACGAACCAGCGATGGGCGGTGTCGAGCGGCTGCATAAGGCTGGTGGAGATGAGGTTCTCTCCGCCAAGCTGGATCTCTGTCCGGGATTCGAGACCGCTAGAATTGAGCCACGTCCGGTCGTACTTGCCGTAGATTGCAAACGTCACGTCGCCGCCTTCGGAGGCATACATGCCGAGGTCGAGCTTCAGGTAACCGGGTCCCCAGCGCTTCTCCTGCGGGAGCCACACCATCGCAGGCGCATTCGGGTCGCCCTCGAGACGATAGCCGACGGATTCGAAATCCCTGAGCGCAGACATCCGCTGCGCCTCCTGGCTGATCTTCGAAGTGTCGACGACATCGCCAGCCTTGACCTCGGTGCGCGTCGCGAGATAGTCGGGATTGACATGGTCGAGGCCTTCGAAGCGAACCTCCGAAAGCCGCGCGGCGATCTGCTGAGATGAGGTAACCCTCGTGCGCCAGGCGACGTACTCGCTCGACGGTACGGCGAAGCGGCGCAGCGCGTCGGCCATTTTACGCGCCGCGGCTTCACCGAGTGGGATCGTCTCGGGTACGCGCTCGAAATCGGCCGTCGTGATGTCGCCCATGAAGACGTCCACCCGCACGTCGTCGGGTCTTATCGATTGCAATTGCAGCTGCTCATTCGCCTCGATCATCACGTCCATCGTTCGGCTGAGGAGCTGAGTGGCCGACTGCAGCTTCTCCCGCCGGGCCGGAGGCTCGACGATATTGACGACAATGACGTGGTCTGCGCACAGCTCTCGGGCCACATCGACCGGAATATTTCGGACAAGTCCGCCATCGGACAGCACGTACTTGTCGGTCACGACAGGTGCGAACGCGCCGGGGATCGCCATGCTTGCCCGCATGGCGGTCGCCAGATCGCCCTCCTTCAGGACCACCATTTGACCCGAGACCATGTCGGTCGCGACCGCACGGTAGGGGATGGGCAACCGGTCGAAGCTCGACTCGAGCCGCGCGCCCGCCACGAAGGTGCGGAGCAGATCCTCGATGCTGCTCGTATTGACCAAACCTCCCGGGACCACGAGCCCGTCGGGCCCCAGCCCAAGTTCGAGGGTGTTGCTGTAGGTCGCGCCGTCACGCTTCTGCTCGATCGGTTCGAGATCCCGGCGTCCTTCTCCGCCGACCACCTTGTCCCACTCAATGCCGACGAGGAACTTCTCGAGCTCTGCCGCCGGGATGCCCGATGCGTAGCCTGCGCCAACCAGCGCGCCCATGCTGGTGCCGGCGATGCAGTCGATCGGGACCTGAAGCTCTTCCAACACCTTCAACACACCGACGTGCGCGCCACCTTTTGCGCCGCCGCCGGCCAACACGAGGCCGATCCGCGGCCGGTTACCTTGCCCGGTGGCCGCAGGGTTTTCGGCTCGAGCCGACTGCGTTGAAAATGCACACACGGCTGCACACACCCAGCCGAGAAACGCTCCGCGCATCGATATTGCGCATCGACTCATGGCCCAACCTCCATGCATGCCCCGCTGGCTTGCCGACTTCAGTGACGAAAGACGAGGCCCCGCTCGTCGCATTCGACCGTAGTATGCATCGAGCTATCCAACCCTGCGGGCCTCCGATATAACGACGTCTGTCCGGTCCGCAGCCCGTGAATCCGGACACCAGACCCCAAAAGAAGGGAGTCCAACCATGAATTGCACACCTAGCTTGCCGGCGACCCTCGTCGTCGCGCTGGTCCTCGTTTCGGGTTGCGGCAAGAAGGCGGAGGAGGGTGCTGCTGGCAGACCCGCGCCCAAAGCCGATGAGAAGGTCGTCAACGTCTACAACTGGGCCGACTACATCGAGCCATCGTTGCTCGAGAAGTTCACGGCCGAGACCGGAATCAAGGTCAATTACGACGTTTACGACGGCAACGAAGTGCTGGAAACGAAGCTGATGGCGGGGAACACCGGCTACGACGTGGTCGTGCCGTCGGCGTCGTTCGTGGAGCGGCAGATCAAGGCCGGCGTCTTCCGCACGCTCGACCGTACGCAGATCCCGAACTGGAGCAATCTAGACCAGGACATCCTGCAGCGGCTCGCGCAGCACGATCCTGGCAACCAGCATGTGGTCGACTACATGTGGGGTACGGATGGGATCGGTTACAACGAAGGCAAGATCCTGGGCCTCATGCCCGGCGCGCCCGTGGACAGCTGGCGACTCGTGTTCGATCCCGCGATCGCGGCGAAATTCAAGGATTGCGGTATCTCAATCCTGGACGGGCCGACGGACATCGTTCCTCTCGTGCTCGCACATCTCGGTAAGGATCCGACGAGTGAATCCGCGGAGGACCTGGCGGCCGCCGAACACACGCTGATGGCCGTGCGTCCGTACATCCGAACGATTCACAGCTCGAGCTACAAAGAGGCGCTCGCGACCGGCGAGATTTGCATCGCGGTCGGCTGGAGCGGCGACATCTACCAGGCTCAGACTCAAGCGGCCGAGGCCGGGCAGGATGACGTGATCAAGTACTCGATCCCGAAGGAAGGGACGATCATCTGGTTCGACACGCTCGCCATCCCGAAAGATGCCCCGCATCCGGAAAATGCTCACGCGTTCATCAACTTTCTGCAGCGGCCGGACGTTGCAGCCGCCAACTCGAACTTCCTTAGCTACGCGAATGGGAATTCCGCTTCGTACATGCTCATAGACGAAGCGGTCCGGAACAACCCGTCGATCTATCCACCGGCGGACGTCAAGGCCAAGCTGTTTCCAGACGTCGCCGAATCCGAGGAGTATTCACGTCTGCTGAACCGCAGCTGGACACGATTCGTGACGGCGACTTCGGACGCGGCTACGGCAAACGGTGTTGCTGGAGGCGAATAGGGG
>Ga0209382_10008632_pt1 | contig 12827 bp, 8 predicted proteins | sample SoiMetdeltSBSDD5_FD_187599 | JGI IMG/M metagenome (GOLD analysis project Ga0209382, IMG submission 187599) | Bulk soil microbial communities from a Populus tree surrounding site in Tennessee, USA - Soil MetaG P. deltoides SBSDD5 (SPAdes) (version 2) | ecosystem: Environmental > Terrestrial >... | reverse complement strand
TTGAACCATCGCTCTCGGGTTGCTGCCATTAGAGAGTGACGTGCCGGTCGCGGATGCCGTCGGGATCAGCGAGCCCTATCGCACGAGACGGCTGGGTCGCATGGCTTGCCGAGGGAGACCTGTCGGTGGTTCCAATGAGCCGCAGTCCAAATATGCGGAAGTGACTCAAAATGGCCCACCCCCTTTCCCCAAATCCGAACGCGTAGGATTGATCTTATCGATGCCGCTTTGCCCAAGCTGCTCTTGACGTCATCCGTATACTGGAATTGAGAACAGTCAGCCGCGATCTCTCCACCTGTTGTTGCATTTGCAACCAACAAAAGAGAATATGAAAAGCAAACCCAATCCCGAAATCGGACACTCAGAAATTCCTGTAAGCTACTAACAAGACAGGAGATACAGATTACATTTATGTTAGGCGCTCCGATCGACGTCAAGAAGAGGCCATGGCTAAGATAGAGAAAAATTTAGCAAACCAAAGCCAATTTGAGCTTTGCCACGCGCTGCGCTGCTGTTGTGGAAATACCCCGTTCACACGGATGGTATCGTAAGGAGCATGATGAGCCGCCGAACCGCCATCTTGTCGAGCGCCGCAGCCGTCGCCACCCGTCCTGGCGCGATGTTCCTGTGCATCCATCAGACGACCTCTGCGGCCGCCGGGTACCGCAAGTCACTAGAAGGGTACGCCAAAGCCGGCATCAAATACGTCGAAGTGATCCCCCCTCACCTCCGCGAATTCGTCAAGCAGGATGGAGCTCCCGCAGCCAAGCAACTGCTCGCCGACCTCGGAATCAAAGCCGTCGCCAGCGGCGGTGTGAGCGGACTCGCCGAACCCAGTCCCCGGCGCGCCGCAGCCATTGAACAACTCAAGTCACTGGTCGAAATACTTGCCGTGCTTGGTATCGATCGCATGGTAGCGCCCTGCAACACCACCGACAAGTTCACTATCGACGACTACAAACGCGCCCAGGACAACCTTCGCGAAGCCGGCGAAATCGCCAGGCCGCACAACGTAACCATCATGGTCGAGTTCATGCGCGGCTCCACCTTCATCGGGACGCTGCCCACGTCCCTGAATCTTACGCGCGACACCGCGCATCCAAATGTTAGGTCGATGTTCGACTTTTATCATTTTGGGGCGGGCTTGAGTAAACTCGATGACCTGGAGCTCATCCGGCCCGGCGAAATTCATCACGTGCATTTTCAGGACGTGCCGAAGATTCCGCGCGAGCTTCTCGATAACTCGACACGGGACATACCGGGTGACGGGATCTTGCCGCTCAAGCACATCCTCCAAGCGCTGAAGAAAAAAGGATACGCAGGTCCCTTATCTGTCGAGCTGTTCTATCCGCGCCTTCAAAAAGGAGACCCTTACGAAGTCGCGATGGAAATTCGGAAGAAATGCGACCCCATTCTGCGGCAGGCCGGGGTTGTGTGAGCGAAGTCGTCATCCGAGCGTCCAAATTAACGAAGAAGTACCGGTCCGGCGACACCGATTTAGTGGTTTTTGCCGATATGGATTTAGAAGTGAGGCGCGGGGAGCGCCTGGCGCTCATCGGTGAATCCGGTGTGGGCAAGTCGACATTGCTCTACCTGTTGAGTGGCCTGGACACCCCCACAAGCGGTACGATATCCTACAATTCTAGAGTACTCGCAGAACTTGCGGATTCCGAGTTGGCCGATTTTCGCAACCGGGAGATCGGATTCGTTTGGCAGAGTCACAATCTGCTTCCCGAATTCACCGCGCAGGAGAACGTAATGATGCCTCTGTTGGTTCGCGGCTCCACCCAAGCCGAGGCTCGATCCGCCTCTTTGGAAAGGCTTGTCGAAGTGGGCTTGGCGGATCGCGCAACGCATCGCGCCGGTGAGCTCTCCGGCGGAGAGCAGCAGAGAGTAGCCCTGGCCCGCGCTCTGGCGGGTAAGCCTTCCGTGCTGCTCGCCGACGAGCCCACGGGGAATCTGGATTTCAGAACGGCGGAGACAATTTTCGAGCTGCTTGGAAATTTGCAGCGGTCACATCAACTCACCTCGCTTCTCGTCACTCACAACAATTCCTTCGCGCGACGGTGTGATCGTATACTTAGGTTAGAAGGTGGAGTTTTGGTCCCGGTGGAGAACCTGCCGGAGTTCTAGCTGGATTCGGCAGTTGGGAGAGACGGTATCGGTCTATGTTCGAACGCTACACGGAAAAAGCACGCAGGGTAATATTTTTCGCGCGATACGAGGCGAGCCAGTTCGGGAGCCCCTACATCGAAACCGAGCACTTGCTGCTGGGTCTGCTGCGGGAAGACAAGGCGCTGGCCAACCGCTTCCTTCGATCGCACGCCGCTGTCGACTCCATTCGGAAACAGATTGAAGGGCACGCGACGATTCGCGAAAAAGTCTCCACCTCCGTGGACTTGCCGCTCAGCCACGAGTGTAAGCGCGTCCTTGCCTATGGCGCCGAGGAGGCCGAACGGCTCAATCACAAGCACATCGGCACCGAGCACCTGCTGCTTGGCTTGCTGCGGGAAGAGAAGTGTTTTGCCGCCGAGATCCTGCATGAGCGCGGCCTTCGTCTCTCCACGATCCGAGAAGAGCTGGCTCGGTCGCAATCCGAAAAAGCGCCCTCGAACCGTCCCAAGGAAAGCTCGCTTCTCGCCGAGTTCAGCCGGGACCTCACGCAGGCCGCCATGGATAGCGTGCTCGATCCTCTCATTGGTAGGGATTACGAGCTCGAACGTGTCGTGCAGATTCTTTGCCGCCGCACCAAGAACAACCCGGTTCTCATCGGAGAGCCCGGTGTCGGCAAGACCGCCATCGTGGAAGGATTGGCGCAGCGGATCGCCGAAGGCGACGTGCCCAGCTTTCTCGCCGACAAGCGAATCCTGGCGCTCGATCTATCCCTGATCGTCGCCGGCACGAAGTATCGCGGACAGTTTGAAGAGCGTCTCAAGACCATCATGAAGGAGTTGATGGAGAATCAGAACGCCATCATCTTCATCGATGAGCTCCACACACTCGTCGGAGCCGGATCGGCGGAAGGTTCACTCGACGCCGCCAATATTCTTAAACCCGCTCTCTCTCGCGGTGAGATCCAGTGCATCGGCGCCACAACGCCGGCTGAATTTCGGAAATCTATCGAGAAGGATCGTTCGCTCGAGCGGCGCTTCCAGGCCGTCAAGGTCCCTCCGCCCAACGAAGAAGACGCCATCAAGATTTTGTTCGGCATCAAGGACCGCTACGAGAAATTCCACGCCGTCAGCTATACCGATGAGTCGATCGAAGCCGCAGTGTTTACGTCAAGCCGCTATATTCCTGATCGATTCCTGCCGGACAAAGCCATCGACCTGATCGACGAAGCCGGCGCCCGCGTCAAGCTGCGGCAGACAACTCTGCCGAGCGACCTCGCCGATATCCAGAAGCGCATCAAGTTCATCGTTCACCGGATGGAGAACGCCATCGCCAACCACGAGTTCGAGAAGGCGCGCTTCTACTCCGACGAGGAGCGCAAAGAGCGCGAGAACATGCGCCAACTGCGCGAGAAGTATAACCTCGACGAATCCTCCGCGGGCGTAGTGACGAAGGACGACATCGAGGACGTGGTGGCGCGCTGGACCGGCGTCCCCATGACGTCGATCAAGGAAGAAGAAATCGCCAAGCTGCTGCGCATCGAAGAGGAGCTCCACAAGCGCATCATTAGCCAGGAAAAAGCCATCTCCGCTCTGGCGCGGGCGATTCGACGCTCTCGCGCGGGATTGAAATCGAGCGCCCGCCCCGCCGGATCGTTCCTGTTCCTCGGACCCACCGGCGTCGGCAAGACCGAAGTCGCCCGGGCTCTCGCGGCTTTCTTGTTCGGAAGCGAGAAATCTCTCGTCCGCTTCGATATGTCTGAGTTCATGGAGAAGCATTCGGTTTCCAAGCTCATCGGCTCGCCTCCCGGATACGTCGGCTATGAAGAGGGTGGACAGTTGACCGAGCGCGTAAAGCGCAATCCGTACTCCATCATCCTGCTCGACGAAATCGAGAAGGCGCACCCGGATGTCTACAATATTCTGCTGCAGGTCTTCGAAGACGGACAGTTGACCGACGGCCTTGGTAACACGGTCGATTTCAAAAACACGATCATCATCATGACTTCGAATCTCGGGGCCAGATTCCTCGAGAAGCGCGGGAACATGGGTTTCCAGGCTCCCAACATCGACGGTATCCCGAGCAAGGTGGAGGAGCAGGTGCGCTCGGAAGTGAAACGCGCCTTCAATCCGGAGTTTCTGAACCGGCTCGACGAAGTCATCCTGTTCACCTCGCTCACCGACGATGACCTGATCAAAATTATGGATCTCCTGGTCGAAGCGGTGAACGTGAACCTTGTCGCCAAGCAGATCAAGATCCACCTGACCTCGGACGCTTCGAAATACATTCTGGAAAAGACCTGCGCCGATCGCAACTACGGCGCGCGTCCGCTGCGGCGCGCTTTGCAGAAGTATGTGGAAGATCCGCTCTCGGAAGCTCTGATTCAGGGCACTCTGCCGCGGCCGAGCGAACTGGAAGTTTACCTCGGTGATACTGGCATATACTACCGTGTCATCCAGCCCGAAGCCGAGCAGCTCGTCGGGGCCGATTCTTCCCCGGCTGCGCCCGTGCCAGGCGTTCCGCTCTATAACTTCTGACGAGATCGAGTGCTCGCTTAAATACGTAATCCGGGACTGAAAACGGATTGCGCTTGCTGTTTTTACCGTAAACAACTAAAATCAGAACCTTAAGACTACCGTAGTCCCTCGCGCTATGAACAAGCTCGTGCAGAATGGCATCGCTTCACTCAAGCCGGAACTGGTACAAAAACACCTGGACAAAATTCTGACCAGCGCCGAAATGTGCCGGTCAAAGAAGCTCTGTCAATTCTTACGTTTCACCGTGGACGAGGTGTTACAGGGGCACGGTAGCGAGCTAAAGGAGTACGCGATTGCGATAGGCGTATTTCGCCGGGCGCGCGAGTTCGACCCCGGCGCCGACCCCATCGTGCGGGTGCAGGCTCGCCGCCTTCGAGCCAAACTGGAGCGGTATTACGAGAATGAGGGCCGCGACGAGCCAGTCCGCATTAAATACCCCGTCGGCAGTTACTCCCCGGTATTCACGACTCGCATCCCTCCGCTCGATGCCGCCATCACCGTGCAGGCTGCCCCTACTGGCCGGCAGATCGCCGTGCTGCCGTTCTCCAGCGTCGGACCCGAAGATTGCCAATACTTTAGCGAGGGCTTGGTGGAGGACCTCGTTCATAGGCTTTCCAGTTGCGCCGGCGTCCGCGTCGTCGCACGCGTCTCCTGCTCTGAATTCAAAGACTTATCGGTCAACGCTCGAACGATTGGAGAGCGGCTAAGTGTTTCCGCCGTCGTCTCCGGCAGTGTGCGGATGGAGGGTATCCGGCTGCGTGTGATAGCCCAACTGATCGACACCAAAACCGGCGTAAACGTCTGGTCGGGGGTGTACGATCAGGAGCTGGACGGTATCCTGGCCACACAGGAGAAAATCTCGCGGGAGATTTCTGACTCGGTTCAATGCCGGCTCGGTGGGTTGGGCGAACAACTCCGGAGTCTCGTAACCCGAGTAACAACGGCCTAAAAACTGTAGGATGCGCTCCCATTTTTTACCGTAACATGTTGTTTTTTACTTTCCTTCCGTGGCCTAAAGCTATAACCTACCGTATTGCCGCGTTCGAAATCGCATTCAACTAAGGAGACCTTCGTGAAGAGACTTTTGTTTATTGCTTTGCTGTGTTCGTTTTCAGCTCTGCACGCGCAGACCGCGCTGCCGACCTATACTATTTCGACGGTCGCGGGCTCGCTCGCTTCGAATATTGGCGACGGAGGCGGCGCAATAGGAGCAGTGTTAGTCGAACCGCGCGATGCCGTGACCGATGCCGCGGGAAACGTCTACATCGCTGATTTCGGACAAAACAGAGTTCGAAAAATCGCGGTAGGCACAGGAATTATCACAACCGTGGCGGGAACCGGACGAGCGACCAACTCGAACACGGCTGGGCCGGGTATCTCATCGGGGCTGAATCAACCCTCCGGCTTGGCGATCGATGTGACGAGAAATATCCTCTATATCGCATCCCGAGGCGCTCATGTCGTGAAGAAATTGGATCTGGCGACTGGAGTACTGTCCACACTCGCGGGAACGGGGAGCTCCGGCTACAACGGAGATGGACGCGCGGCGAACATCGCGCGGCTGAGGAACCCTACTGGCGTCGCTGTGAACCCCACCACTGGAGACGTCTTTATCGCGGATAGAGGGAACAACCGAATTCGAAAAGTGACTGCGACCGCCACCACTCCGATAATCACGACGGTCGCGGGGATCGGACCTCAGGACAGCGGCGCCGGAGCATTCGCGGGTGATGGCGGTCTGGCGACAAAAGCAGCTTTGAATCTTCCCGACGGAGTTGCCGTCGATAAGGATGGCAACATCTACATCGCGGATACAAACAACCACAGAATCCGCATGGTCACCGCCTCGAACGGAATCATCACGACAATCGCCGGCACGGGCGCCCAAGCCGTGGGAACAGCCACCACGGGATCCACTCCACCTATTGCCGCCTTGCCGATCGTCGATGGAGTGACTCCTACTCAGGGTACCTTGAACCAGCCGAGGGCGGTTGCCGTCACGGCGGACGGGGATTTACTGATTGCTGAAGCGCCGACCCCAGGAGCGACTGGCGCGCCGGGCACCGGTTCGAGCCGAATTCGCATACTGGAAAGAGTTGCGGCCACCGGGGCGCCTCAGTTCGCGTCTATTCAAACATTTGCTGGTTGCTGTTTGACCGGCAACGGAATTCAGAGCTCGACTGGCGGTAGCTCTTCGGACAATCGGCAAGCCAAGGCCACAATTCTGAACGGCCCAAGAGGTGTAAGTGTCGACTCTGCCGGCAATGTTCTGATTGTGGCAACTGGTGATGGGAAAGTCATAAAAGTGGATGCTACCAATGGTCTGACGACCACGGTCGCCGGCAATCCTTTGTTCGGGGGAGACGGCCAGTTGGCGACGACGGCGCTTTTCTCTCAGCCGCGCGGCGTGGCTGTGGATGCGGCAGGGAACGTCTATATAGCTGACACTGGGAACAATCGCGTGCGCAAGGTCACGGCGGCCACTAAGATTGTGGACACCATCGCTGGAGCAGCGGCTTCGGGTTTCGCCGGCGACGGCGGACCTGCGACGGCTGGACGGCTCAATGGTCCGCGCTGCTTGGCGGTCGACGGCTTAGGTACACTTTACGTTGCAGATACGGGCAATCATGCCATTCGGAAGATCGACGTTACCGGTGCAATAAGCACTGTCGCCGGGGCGTTTGTCAACGCGTTGGGCGTCCTCACCCGCGGAGATGACGTCGGCAACTCGGCCCTCCACGCACGCCTGAATGGTCCGGCATGCGTGGCCGTTGATTCAACTGGTACCCTCTACATCGCCGACACCGGCAATAACGTCGTTCGGTCGGTCAACACTGACGGAACCAGCGCAATCGTCGCTGGTACGTTAGGGGTTAGCGGCTCGATCGGTGACGGCGGCCCCGCCATAGAGGCCCGGCTGAACGGACCTGAAGGCGTCGCAGTCAGCTCGAACCTGCGGTACCTCTACATATCCGAGGTCGGTAACGATGTTGTCCGGCGTGTTGATCTTACGACCGGCATTATTGATACGATCGCGGGTACATTTGGTAATACCGGAGACGGCGGAGTCACGGCTGCGCCGGTCCCGCCCGCCACTGCCACCTTCACCATTTCGAGTGGCGCTCAAATGGAGAACCCAATCGGCCTCGCAACGGATGCAAATGGCAATATCTTTATCGCTGACAGCACAAATAATCGTCTGCTCAGAATTGACGCCGCTGGAAATATCAGCAGGGTCGCTGGCGGTGGAGACAACGTGTTTCCGGCTGCCGAGGGCGGGGCAGCCACAGCCGCACTATTGCAGACACCTCGCGGAGTCGCTACGGATGCAACGGGAGGCGTCTACATCACTGATACGCCCGGAGGCGTTAAGAAGCTCACACCGCGGTAAGAAGCTGTACTGATCAAGCCCTAGGTTCCAACCGGAGCCTAGGGCTTTTTTTATTGGCGCTGTGCAATCCCCTTTCCCTCCACGCAGTCGTAACGGCCCGCCTTGAGGTTCTTGAACTCTTCCACGCGCCCATTCGGCCAGCGGATCACAGCGCGATCGATGGAGTCTCTTTTGCCCAGTCCGAACGTGACCGGCAGTTCAGACTGAGACAGGTAGCTCGACCCGCTGCGAACCATCCGCGAACTGGTCTGACCGCCATAGTAGACACGCACCAGCGCGCCGATCCCATCCCGGTTGGACTCGGTTCCTTGCAACCGGAACCGAATGCTTCGATTCCCGGCGAGCTGGTCGTTGCGATACAAGTACGCCGGACCGTTATTGGTCGTGACCAACACGTCCAGGTCGCCGTCGTTGTCGAAGTCGCCAAACGCTGCGCCGCGGCCTACCTTTGGCTGCGCGAACGCCGCTCCCAAATTGGCTGCGACATCGCGAAAGCCGTCCTTACCAGTGTTGAGGAACAGATGCGGCGCCTGCGCGTAAGGAACGTCGGCGCGCGTTCTTGCGGCGGCGTCATCGATGTGCCCATTCACCACAAGCAGGTCGAGGAGACCGTCGAGATCGGCGTCGAAAAAGAAGCAGCCGAATCCCAGGCTCCTTCGCGTCAACCGGCCCACCTCCGAGCGCGGAGCGTGGTCAGTATACAGTCCGCCACCGCTCGAGTGATAGAGCCCGGTCATCTCGTTATCGAAGTTGGTGACGACCAGGCTGGGAATCCCCGAGTTATCGTAATCGGCCGCATCGACGCCCATTCCGGCCCTGGCCTTGCCGTCTTCGCTGAAGGCCAGGCCGGCGCGAACGGCCACTTCGTCGAAGGCGCCGTTCCTCGTGTTTCGGTACAGTTTGTTGGGCTGCGTGTCGTTGGCGACAAACAGGTCCGGCCAGCCGTCCAGGTCGTAGTCGAACATGGTCACGCCGAGCGACTTGGAGCTGGAATCAAACAGGCCGGCCTTCGCGGTGACGTCCTCGAAACGACCTCCGCCGCGATTCCGGAACAGCCAGCAGGTGGAACCGCGATAGGCTTCCGGAGTGCAATAGGACCGCTGCTTGCCGTCCATGCTGCAAAAGACATTCTGCTGCGGGGTCCATTTCACGTAGTTGCACACGAACAGGTCGAGCAGGCCATCGCGGTCGTAATCAAACCAGAGCGCGGAGCTGCTGAAGCCTGTGCGGCCCTCCAGACCGCTGCGCGCGGTGACGTCGACGAAGGTTCCCCGGCCCGTGTTCTCGAAAAGCCGGCTCTGGCCGAGACAGGAGATAAAAAGGTCCGGAAATCCGTCGTTGTTGTAGTCGCCGACGGCCACGCCCATGCCGTACATTTCGACATCGAGTCCGGCGCGCCGCGTGACGTCGGTGAACGTGCCGTTCCTGTTGTTGCGATAGAGGCGGAGCGTGCTGCGGGTCCGTTTGTGGCCGGGCCAATCCATCCCGTTGACGAAAAGGATATCCTGCCAGCCGTCGCCGTCGTAGTCGAGAAACGCGCATCCCGCGCCAAGCGTTTCCGGCAGATACTTTTCGCCGAACGCGCCGCTGTTGTGGCGAAAATCGATGCCGGCGCTCGCGGTCGTATCCACCAGGCGAAACCCAGGGGATGGTCCCTCAGCAGCCATCGCGGCGGATCCCAACAGAAAATCCCTGCGCCGCAGCAGGCTCAAGGCAGAGTAACCAGGCCCTTGCGGATGGCATAGACCACCAGCTCGGCGGTGCGATGGATATTCAGCGCGTCCATGAGATTCGCCCGATGCACCGAAACGGTGTTGACGCTCAGTTGAAGCAGCGTGGCGATCTCCTTATTTGAATTGCCCTGGGCGATAAGCTGCAAGACCTGCTTTTCACGCTGCGTGAGCAGCTCGAAGCCGTCGGACGGATGGCCATCGCCGGGCGAAAGTCCGCTGGCGTAGCGGCGTCCGGAGGCGACCGTCTTCACTGCCGCGGTCAAGTCCACTTCGATCGCGTTCTTGAGCAAGTAGCCCTTAGCGCCGGCCTCGAAGGCGTTACGGATGTAGTTGCTCTCCGCGTACATGCTGAGTATCAGGACGGCTGTGGAGGGAGTCTTCCGTAGAATCTCGCGAGTCGCTTGCACGCCGTCGAGCCCGGGCATCGACATATCCATCACGACGACATTCGGAGAGAATTTCGCCGCCAGATGGATGGCGTCGACCCCGGTGCCCGCCTCGCCGATAACCCGGATCTCCGGATCGTCTTCGAGAATGCGGCGGAAGCCTTTGCGGACGAGCTGGTGGTCGTCCACCAGGAGGACGGTAATCTCCTTCATACGATCGCCGGCTGCGCTAGCGGCATCTCCAGAATGACCATCGTGCCCCCTTCGGACGGACGCTGGAGCTCGAGCTTGCCCTGCAAAATGTCGGCCCGCTCCCGCATGGCGATCAGCCCCAGTCCGCCGGACGGGTCGTCAGGCACGCCGATTCCGCGGTCCTCGACTTCGAGGCGCAAGCTATGCGCAGTAATCTTCAGTCGTACCCATGCCCTCGAGGATTTGGAATGGCGCACCACGTTATTCAAAGTCTCCTGAAGGATTCGATAGACATGAATAGCCTCATTGCTTCCCACCATTGGTCCGGTTCCATATTTTTCATATCCTATAATGATCCCGGTCTGCTTGGCGAACTGCGCCACATACGACTCGATGGCTTTCTCCAGCCCATAGTCGTCGAGGATGGAAGGATGCAGGGCCTGCGATAGCGTCCGGAGGCGTTCGAGCGTGGACTGCGCAATCTCGCGAACTTCCGACAGCTCGATACGAAACGTGGAGTCCGGCGGAAGGTTTTTCCCTGCCCGGCCGAGCATGGCTCCGACTGCCGTGAGAATCTGGCCGAACTCATCGTGCAGCTCCCGTGAAATGGAGTGGAGGATATCCTCCTGCACGCGGATCAACTTGCGGGCGAGCGTGCGCCTCTGATCGGCGAGCGCGGCCATCCGGTCGAAGATGAGGCGATTAGCGCGGATCAAGTAAAGGCTGGTAACGCAGATGGTAATTAGGACGGCTAGAACGAACCAGTAAATCCGGCGCTCGATGCGATCGTAAACCTGCTGCACCTCCAAAGCGGCGCGATCTTCAGTTTCGTTATTCAAGACGAGCAAGCGAGCGACAGTGGAAGTCAACGACGCCTGTTGGGATTCGAGAGACGTCCGGATGAGCGCGCGCGCCTGGTCCTGCTTACCGGCGCGGGCGAGCGCGAACATCTGGTCGGTGGAGTTCCAGAACTGCAAAAGGGCCACGGCGAACTGTTTCTGCTGGTCAGGACGGCGGGAAACGGGAGTAATGCGGGCCTCGATGTTGAGGGCATCCTCGAGGTCGTAACGGATTCGGTCGAACTGCACTTTCCAGGATTCGAGAGGATAGGGCTCGGCGCCTTCGACCATGTCGCGCATGGCTAAGGCGAGCGAGTGGAAGTTGTTTTGGATACGCAGGAGCTGGAGGGAGTCTTGACGATTGCGGTCGATGATGTGCGTTTGCAGCGCGCGCACTCCTTGGATCCGGCTGAGCGCGTACCAGGAAAAAACGGCGACCGCTAGCAAAGTGATCGCAAGGCCGATGAGGAGGGGCCGGGTTGGCGAGGAGGGCGCCATCCTCTATATGTTAGAGGATGGCGCGGGGATGCGCCTGACGAACAAGCTAAAGCTTGTTCCACAGTTACTTCGACTCCTTGATTTGTCGTTGGGAACGAGCTTTAGCTTGTTCCACGATGGCAATCACGAAAGTGCCATCGCAGGCTAAAGGCCTGCGGCACAGACGGACCAAGACTTACCAGAGTTCTCCCAAATCGCGGGGAATCCCGTACAATTGAGTTTTCAGGATGCAATGTTTTGATCTGATTGTGATCGGCTCGGGTCCCGCTGGGCAGCGAGCCGCCATCCAGGGCGCAAAGCTTGGAAAAAAAGTTGCGCTGGTGGAGCGGACCGAAGCTATCGGCGGCTGCTGCATCAACACCGGCACCATTCCCAGTAAAACCATGCGGGAGGCGGTGCTGCACCTCTCCGGTTTTTACTACCAGAATATCTACGGCATCAACTATCGCGTGAAGGACAAGATCACGATGGCCGATCTTTCCTTCCGCGTGCAGCACGTGATCAAGACCGAGGTCGACGTAACCAAGGCGCAGTTGTCGCGGAACGGGATAGAGATCCTCCGCGGCGTCGCCTGTTTCACGGATCCACATCATCTCCATGTGACGGGGCTGCGCGAGCAGTCGGATTATGAGTTCACTGCTGCTGTGATCGCGACAGGAACCAAGCCGGCTGAGTCGCCCACAGTGCCGTTAAACGGGAAGACGATTGTTAACAGCGATCAGATCCTGCAGATGGAGAATCTTCCCAAGACCTTGATCGTGGTGGGCGGCGGCGTGATCGGGGTGGAGTACGCGTGCATGTTCTCGACGCTCGGTGTGCGAGTGATCCTGGTGGAGAAGCGGCCCCGCCTGCTCGAGTTCGCCGATTCGGAGATCGTCGAGGCGCTCTCTTATCATCTGCGCGACAATCGGGTGACGATGCGTCTCAACGAGGCGGTCGAATCGGTGGAAGCAACAGCCGACGGCACAGTAGTGGCCAATCTCGAGAGCAAGAAGAGAATCTCGGGGGACACATTGCTCTACGCGGTCGGCCGGCAGGGAAACGTGGATGAGCTGAACCTGCCTGCGGCGGGGGTCGAAGCTGATGCCCGCGGCCGGATCCCCGTCGATGCGCAGTACCGCACGAAGCAACCTCACATC
>Ga0209382_10008631_pt1 | contig 12828 bp, 7 predicted proteins | sample SoiMetdeltSBSDD5_FD_187599 | JGI IMG/M metagenome (GOLD analysis project Ga0209382, IMG submission 187599) | Bulk soil microbial communities from a Populus tree surrounding site in Tennessee, USA - Soil MetaG P. deltoides SBSDD5 (SPAdes) (version 2) | ecosystem: Environmental > Terrestrial >... | reverse complement strand
GCGAGGTGATGGGGCGCGGCCACGTCACAATTATTAGATCGAACACGGAACAACGCTTTGCCGCTTCACAACATTTCCCGTTGACGCACTTAGGCGCACTTCAATCAGCGGACTTATCCGCAACGATCCCGGCTGACGTTTGGGAAGAAGCCCTGGCGGCCCAAGGCCAGACCCCCACCCCAGCGGAAGCGCCGGCCGAAGTCCTGGCGCTGGTCACGCAGCGCCAAGCCGCGCGGGATCATCGGGATTGGTCGGCGGCGGATGAGATACGACAGCGTATTTCTGCGCTGGGGTGGAAGGTGGAGGATACTCCGGAGGGGCCGCGCCTGGAACCCGAGTGATAGTGGTTTAATAGAGAAAATAAAAACAGAGTGCGTAGGCACTCTGTTGGGATAAACTCTGCGTTGCGATCCGAGATCGGTTTCAGACTGATTCCCAAGAAGCCGTTTCTTCTTGTTCTTTTTCCAGGCGATGTTGCGCCAGCGCGATGGCACCCCAAATCCCGGCATCGTAATCGGCGGGCAAGAGGTGAAACATGTCCGAGGTCAACAGGTCCGAGGCCAACGGCGAGGTCTTGCGCTGACGATCTAACTCGCGCTGGATGGGCTGCCAAAAAGCGTCTCCGGCGCAGGCTACCCCGCCGCCCAAGACAATCCGCTCGACATCGTAAGCAGTGACCAACCATTGCAAGGCCTGGCCCAAATACCGTCCGGCTTTCTCGACAATCGCCTGCGCCGCGGTGTCTCCCTGGCGCGCCGCCTCATACACACTTTCGGCGGTGATCGGCTCAGAATCCTTCAACAGCCGGGAGGTTCCCAATTCCACTGCGCGCCGTCCCAGCCGGGCAATGGCCGGTCCGGCCGCAAAAGTCTCCAAACAGCCAAAGGCGCCGCAGCCGCAGCGCGGGCCTTGTGGGTCAATGACCATGTGTCCGATTTCCCCGGCCATCCCACTGGAGCCCCGATACAATTCTCCGTTGATAATCAAGCCGGCGGCAATCCCGGTGCCCACACTCAGATAGGCCATATTCCGCAAGGTGTGGTTGCCATTGAAGTGATAAACGCCGGAGGTCGCCACGCGCACATCGTTCTCTAAAAAGCACGGCGCGCCGATCTGGGCTTCCAATAACTCCCCGACCGGAAACTCTTTTAAATTTAAGTTGACGGCCAACTGGACCACCCCTGTCTCAGGCATCACGCGCCCGGGAATTCCCAGCCCGACCGCAGCGATCTCTTCCATTTGGGCATTCGCCGCGCGTAGCCCTTCCCGAATGGCGGCGACAATGCTGGCGACGGTTCGCTCCGGGCCACTAACATCCGTGGGCGCCGTCGCCCGGCCGCGCACCCGGCGTTGTGTATCTACCACCAGCACCGCCACCTTGCTGCCGCCGACATCCACCCCCACCCATAAGCGCCTTGAAAGTTTTTTGAGAGGTCTCACTGCAATCCCTTTGAGTGTCATTCGGTAAACCCTTTTCAACTGTTGAGCTGTTTCAGCATTCTAGCGTTATCAACGAATTAATCCCAATCCAAGCTCATGGGTCAATAGCAACGCCGAGGCCCCTAAAATCACTACATCTTGGCCCAGGTCGGCATAACTGACTTGTGTTTCGCGGGCCAGCGCTGAGAGTGAACGCCGGAGCATCTCTTCCCGAACAGCCTCCAAGAAGGGCGAGCCAAAACGAGTCAGGCTGCCCAAGATCGAAATATGTTGAATGTTCAGCGTATTGACCAAATGGGAGACGGCAATTCCCAGATAATGTCCCGCCTCCAAAATGATCCGCTGTGAGGCCTCATCGCCGGACTGAAAGGCCTCCCCGAGAGCTTCCAGGGTCAGGTCTACCGGCCGGGCCACGAATTGGTGTAAAGCCGAACCCGGCTCTGTCTGAGCTACCGCCCGAGCCCGCTCCAGGATGGCGCGCGTGCTGGCCACTGTTTCTAGACAGCCCAAATTCCCGCACGGGCAACGCAGCCCATTCTCTACGACGGTGGTATGACCAATTTCACCTGCCCCATAACCATCCCCTTGAAAGAGCTGGCCACCAATCACAATCCCAGCGCCAATCCCCTCCCCCACTTTGACCACCACGAGATTGGTCATGTTCTGTCCGCTGCCAAAAATGTACTCCGCCAACGCCGCGACATGGCTATCATTCGCCAAGTAGATTGGGAGATTATAGCGAGCCTGAAGGATACTTCGCAAAGGTAAATCTCGCCAATCCAGATTGACTGCCTGGCACACAACCCCGTTGGTTGTATCAATTAATCCGGGGGTGCCGATGCCAATGCCTAACAACGGGCGAGTGGCAGCGCTCTTCAAGGCATTCACTAATTCATAGACCATCTCCAGCGCGTTTTCGCCTTGACGACCTTGCAACGGACGGTAGATGGCATGCCGGATTTCGCCCCGCAGATTAACGACCGCGCCCCGGAACTCGCCGTTGGCTAAGTCAATCCCAATCAGATGCCGGGCATCATCTATCACACTCAGCAGGATGGGAGCCTTGCCGCCGGCGGAAGGCCCGTGGCCGACCTCCTCCATCAATCCCTTCTCGATCAAATCCGCCACGACGCTGGAAACGGTGGTGCGCGTCAAGCGGGTATGGCGCGCTACATCCGCTCGGCTGATCCGGCCATGATCATAGATGGTCTTGAGGACCAACTGACTGTTGTAGGTTTTGGTTTGCTGGTGAGTAGCCTTCTGAAAGGGAGGCTTCATAGCGCTTATATATACTCTGATTCGGGTTTTTCCCCAAGTCCAGAAAAGCGCCTTGTTCCTCTTGTTCAAAGCTACAGTACCAGCGACGTTTCTCCTCTTTTACTTTTCGGCCTCGCCCCCCGGCCCCCTTCGCGAAGCACCCTTTAGGGCTCTTGACGACGCCCTTCGACTTCGCTTCGCTCCTCTCAGGGTACGTCGTCAGGAGAGGGGGAGCAGAGTCCGATGTATTTCTCCCCTCTCCCGAACGCAAAAACCGCGTTCGGGAGAGGGGCTGGGGGTGAGGCGGAGTTAACTCCTAGGGCAGTCCATCCAGGTAAGTGCGATAGCTATTCGAGAACTCAAAGACGCCGTTATACGCATCCCAGTTGATAGACCACGTCATCACGCCCCGCAGATTGTTCGGCGTGGGAACGGTATTGCGTTTGACGTAGGCCCCACCGTACGATTGGCCCTTGATGATGTAGTTCAACGCCTTCTGCACTTCCGTCGGCGACATGTAACCGTTGCCCGCGTTCACCGTTGCCGGCAAGCCGAGCGCGACCTGATCCGGGCGCAGCGCCGGGAAGGTTTGGCCTGTTCCGGCGACGACGAAGTTCGTCAGCGTCATATCCAACATAGCGGAGTGGAAGTCCGGGCTGCCCATGCTGTAATACGTATTGTCCAACCCCATGATCGGCCCGGAGTTATAGTCTTGGACTTGCAGCCAGGTGAGGATATCGCGCGTGCCGTAGATCACCGGCAGGAAAGCCCCGGCGCGGCGGTCGCAGCCCGAGCAGGTGCCGCCATAGAATTGATAGCCTAATTGAACGAAGAACGTCTCCGGCGCCATCGTCAGGATGAAGCTTGACCCGAAGTTGTTGCGGACCGAGCGGATGGCGGAGATCGTATTGACGATCACCGGCGTAGTCGGGTTCATGAAGTTGCTATCACCCGAGTTCAAGATCAACGACTGGCCTTCAAAGTCAATGTCCAATCCATCAAAGCCATAGGTGTTGATGAGGGAAGTGACCGAGCTGACGAAGGCGTCGCGCGCGCCGGTGCTGGTGAGTTGCACCGTGCCATTCGCGCCGCCGATGGAGAGCAGCACCTTCTTGCCCAGGCTGTGGAGATAAGCCAGATCGGACGAGAACTCCGTTGCGCCGTCAAACGGCGTGAAGACGATGTTGCCAGATGTGGGGCTGGTCGGCTCGCCGAAGGCGACGATGATGACATCCCACTTGGTGGAGACGTTGCGCAAGCGGATGAAGCCGGAGCCATTGTCAAAGTTGTGCCAATAGCCCACCATGACCCGTTTGGGCAGACCACAACTGGCGCAGGGTGTGGCCGTTGGGCCGACGGGGGTATTCGTTCGGGTGGGCGTGGGTGGAATCGCCGTGTTGGTGGGCGTGTTGGTTGGCACTGCCGAAGTATTCGTCGGCGTCGGCGATGGGCCAGGTGTGTTCGTCGGGCCGCCGGTACCATAGACTTCCAATTCCCAGAGCGAGTAACCCCACTGTGTCGCGCGCACAGTGCCGAGCATCCGGACATAGCGGCCACTGCCGCTCAAGCCGGTCAAGTCATCCACACCGCCATCGCCGGTTGTCGTGCTGAAGATATTCGTCCAGTTCGTGGCGTCATTGGATGTTTGGATTTGATACGACTTGCCGTAAGCGGCTTCCCAGCGTAACACCACGCGGCTGATGGTAGCGGTTGAGCCGAGGTCCACTTGCAGCCACTGCGGATCACTGTAGGCGCTGGCCCAACGGGTCCCGGTGCTGCCGTCCACCGCGAGGTTGGCCGTGAAGTTTGTGCCAGATTCAACCGAGGACGCCGTGGCCGGTTTGTTGAGCGCCAAGTTCCCCCCGGGCACGGACGTATTCGTCGGTGTATTGGTTGGAGCCACCGAGGTGTTCGTCGGCCCGATGGGCGTATTCGTGCGCGTCGGCGTATTGGTCGGCACGGACGAGGTGTTGGTCGGCGTGTTGGTTGGGCCAACCGAGGTATTCGTCGGTGTATTGGTGGGCGGCGCCGAGGTGTTGGTCGGCGTATTCGTTGAGCCACCCCCAGCGGTAGGTGTACCGACTACCCCCCAGAGCGCCGGGACATTCGGCGGTTCCCAAGTGACTTGCGAGGTGTGCGCCTGAATACATTTGTAGACGACGCCGGCATAGGTGACGGTGTCATTCACGGCATAGGCCACGTTCGGCGCCCACGGGCCGCGATCCGCCGCCAAAACAAGTGAGACATTCAAAGCAAACACACCGATGGCGACAATCAGTATGAACAGCATCAAGGATTTGAGAGAGGCATTTCTAAACATTGCATTGCTCCTTTGTTTTTTTTAGACCCTAAAGCGATTTCCGATGGTGCGCTGTTAGTTCAGCGGAATCACGCCGTTGACAAAATATTTCTGCACAGCCGTGATCCACCAGTAGCTATCGGTTGGGGGCGAACCTGTGCCGTGCGTGCTGCCTCCCACCCCGGCCCCGAAGAGGATGGAGACAATGCCATTGTTCTTAACTTCCTGCATGTGCGAGGCCCAGGTAACGGTATCAGTGCCATTGTTCGTCACTTTGGGATCGCCGCCCAAGTTGGTCTTGAAGTAACCGAAGCGAGTAGAGCCAGGCTTGAAGACGTTGCCTAAGAAGAAATCGGGCGATGAGTCTTCGTAGTGCTGCGAGGTGTTGTCCAGAATCGGGAACAGGCCGCCGGTGTAGGGATTGGCGGACTGCGAGGTGTTGATGTGCCCGACCGGGATCTGCCACAAGACAACCGGCCTCGCCGCGGCCAGGCCGAGAGTCTTGGCAAACAACAGGTAGTTGTTCCAGTGGTCCGCATTCCAGAACCAGGTGGACGACGCTGGGTTCTGCCAGCCTCCCGCGCCGGCATCCAATCCGTACTTGTCAATCGAAATGAAGTTGGCGCTATTCGAGGTGATCCCGCCATTCAGATAATAACTGGCGATGGCATTGGCCTCATTCGTGATCGCCGTGCGTCCGGCACTGATGCCCATCGTGTCCGTCAGGTGCATCAAGCCATTGCTGGGGATGCCGACAGTGACGCCGGGCGAGGCCCACAGATTGAACTGCCAGCCATAGTAGGCGTTGGGCGCATATTTATGAATGGTGTAGTTGATGGCCTGGATCAGGCCCGCGATCGTCTCCGGGAAGTTCGGATCAGAAGCGGTCAAGACTCCGCTGGTATGGGCCGCGCTCGCTTTGGCCATTAATTGGTTCAGCGGGGTCGGATTGGTGCCGTTCGAGTTCTGCATCATGTAGCCGATGAAGTCCGGCTCCAACACAATGCCGACCGTTTCGTCACCGCCTTCGGTGCGGACGATGTCCAGGAAGAACTTCAGGTCTTTGAAGTAGTCGGACATGTAGGTCGGGTCTTCAATATGCTGCTTGTCGGTGAAATAGCTCTCGCCGCCGTCGGGGATGTTGTAGTAGACGAAGAAGGGAATGATCCCCAGCTTCTTGCTCTCGCGGATGAAGGTGATCGCGCGGCCACCATCCACCGGGGTCCAGGTACGCCAGCCGATATACGGCCCGCCGTTGATGTAAACATAGCGAATATCAATGCGCTTGTTGGTGAGATCAGTCGTATAGCCGCTGCGCCAGAAACCCAGGTCGGCATCCGTGTCTTCGCTAACCGATCCGACCGAGAGATAATTCGGCATGCCGGGGATGGCTCCGCCGGAAGTCTTGACGCGCACCCCCAGGTAGCGGATGTCGCCGGTCGAAGCTGTAATACGCACCGAAGAACGGCCCGATTGGAGGGCCTGAATCCGCAACGTGGAGCCGTTGACGATTTGCGCGGTGGCGACTGAGGTATTGTTGACCGCCGCACTGTAGGTGACGCCCGATGCGCCAAAGATGCTCAAGGGCAAGTCCGTGGTGCCGAGCGAGACAGTGGCTTGGAACTTCTGCTGGCCCACGTCAATGCTGCTGATAGTAATCTTGCTCGCGCCGCCATCGGCATAACTCTGCGGGTCACTGGCCACTGAACCACTGGCGTTACTGACAATCACTTGGTAAACGTAGACGCCGTACGTCTTATCCGTCACCCGATAGGTCGCGGTTTGCCCGTTCGGGTTGGGGGCAATCGAAGAAGAATAAATTACCTGCCCATCTTCTAGCAACTGCCAACTGGTGGCGGTGGCGTTATTCCAGATGCTCCAGATTACATCATAGTAATTCCCGCCGCCGACATCCCATACCTTTTGGATGCTGATGGTGGGTTTGCCGGGCGCGCCAGCCGCCGGCGTGTTCGTCGGCCCGACCGGGGTGTTGGTGCGGGTGGGTGTATTCGTTGGGCCGACGGCGGTATTCGTCTTCGTCGGCGTTGGCCCAGTCGGCGTATTCGTCCGCGTGGGTGTATTGGTCGGCGGTGCGGTGTTGGTCGGTGTGGCCGTCGGCCCAGTCGGTGTGTTGGTCCGCGTCGGCGTATTCGTTGGCGGCGCGGTGTTCGTGGGTGTCTGCGAAGGCGTAGCCGTAGCGGTCGGGCCGGCCGGTGTGTTCGTCCGCGTCGCCGTCGCCCCACCGCTTTGCGTGGGCGTTCCTACGACTCCCCACAGCGCGGGCACGTTCGACGGCTCCCAGGTGACTTGCGAAGTGTGCGCCTGGATGCAGTAATAAACAACGCCGTTATAGGTGACAGTATCGTTGACCGCATAGGCCACATTCGGCGCCCACGGGCCGCGATCCGCCGCTAAGGCCAGCGACACGCTCAAAGCAAAAACACTCACGATGACGATCAGTCCAAACAGCAGGGAAGAATATTTCAGAGCGATTTTTTTGAACATAACCCTGTTGATCCTTAAGAATAAATTTGGAACTATGCGATCAATCTTTTTTGCAATCCCCATCCCCCCTCACCCCGGCCCTCTCCCCTCCGGGGAGAGGGCGCGTCTCCCCTCCCCCATCGGTGGTTTGTCCGATGGGGGAGGGGGGGAACGTCGGTGACTTTGGAAAAACTCTATGCACGCAACTAGAACGGCTTGCCGTTCAAGAAATCCCAGCCCAGCGACCCGTCCCAGTTAATGGACCAGGTCATTAAGCCTTTGGGCTGTCCCCCCACTCCACTCCAAGCCTGACTGACCAAGGAGGGGCTCATGTAGCCGCCGCCCGCGCCGGGTTGAGCCGGCAGACCGGGCACTTGCTTGCTGTACGGCAACGAGAACGTCACGCCGCCGGCCGGGAAGCCGGTGGCCAAGCACTTGGTCTGCTCGACGAAGCCCACAACCGTTCCGGCGGAATACGAAGTCGGAACGCCGCCGGGACAACCGTACATGTTGCCGTTGTAATACTGCATGTTCAGCCAACTCAAGCGGCCATTGTCGCGGTACTTCCCGATGATGGGCAGATACGCGCCCCAGATGGAGCCGTAGGTGATCTGACCGCCGGTCACGTAGGCTGTCTCCGGCGCCATGGTCAACATGAAGTTGGAGGGCATGCGGGCCAACACGCCGTCAATGATGCGGATGAGATTGCTCTGCGAGGTCGAGAGCGTGTTGTAGTTCGGCCCGGTCGTCAGCCCGGTCTCGAGGTCAATGTCAATCCCATCCAGGTTGTTCGCTTGGAGGATCGGCACAATCGTGTTGACAAACCGGTCGGCGACGGTGCTGGAACTGAGATCAATGCCCGCGGCCGCGCCACCGATGGAGAGCAGCACCCAGTGTCCGGCGGCCTTCACGTTGCAGATTTCCTGTGGCGTGGGCACGTCCACACCGACATCCATTCCATCAAACCATTGCGCCGTGCCGTCGGAGAGAATGACCGGGAAGGCCATATTGATGACGTTGTAACCCGCAGGAACTTGACCAATCGGAATATGGCCCATGCCGGGGTGAACGCCGCTGCCGTCCCACGCTTCCCAGTAACCTTGCAACACTTTTCCGGTCGGCGCGGACTTCACCGCGCAGGTAGCACCACCCGAGGTGGGCGTCTTCGTCGGCGTATTCGTCGGGCCAGTTGGGGTGTTCGTCCGAGTTGGAGTGTTCGTTGGTGCACTGGACGTGTTCGTTCGGGTCGGCGTCGGCCCGGTGGGCGTGTTCGTTCTTGTTGGGGTGTTGGTCGGCGCCGAGGACGTGTTAGTCTTCGTTGCAGTCGGGCCAGTTGAGGTATTGGTGGAGGTGGCTGTCGCTCCGCCGGTGGGGCCTAAGTCTACCCACAAGGCCGGAGTCGCAACGGGATTCCAGTCCGGCTGCGAGGTGTGCGCCTGCTGGCAGCGATAGTCCCGGCCATTGTAGGTCACCAGATCATTCACCGCGTAGGGATGAAAGTTGCCATCCCAGGCCGGATAGGCCAACGCCTGCGAGGCGTTCAAGGCAAAAAAGCTGGAGACAAACATGAGGAGGATCAATGAAACAAATAATCGGTTACGAGTGAGAGGCTGGGTCATAGCGATATACTCCTTTTTTAGAATCTCCCGCAGGTTTTTTAGGCCTGCGGGAGATTTTGGTAAAACAGGCTTTCTCAGGCTAGACCCTGACGATCCGCTTCGCGAGACCGTTAGAGTCTTAAGATTAGGGCACCGACGGCAAGTGGGCGTTGATAGTATTCACCCAGTTGTAGCTGCTCGTGGCATCCCAGTTGATGGACCAGGTCATCGCGCCACGGATGCCCGGCCAGGCCTGCGCCGGGACAAAGCTGCCGCAATTGGTGCGCGCCGCCAGGCAGTCCAGCGCGTTGTTCACGACCGAGGGCGAGACAAAACCGCCGCCCGCCGCCTGGCTGGTGGCCGGTAACCCCAGCCCCACCTGAGCCGGACTCAGTCCGGCTTGTAGTTGGATGCAGGCCAGCGCGGTCAGGAAGTTGATGGTGCCTTGCGAGTACACGTTGCCATCGCAACCGTTCATGCTGCCCGAGTTGTAGTATTGCATGTTGACGATGGTCAGGATGTCCCGGATGTTGAGCGCCAGTTTGAAGTAGCCGGTGCCGTTGACCTGGCCCGGCTGCATGTCAATGGTCTGAGGCGCCATGGTGATGATGAGGTTCGGCTTTTGCGACTTGATGCTGCGCAGCGCTTGCTCCATGTAGGTGGCATTGATCCCATTCTCCAGGTCAATGTCCACGCCGGCGAAGCCATAGGTGTTCATCAGACCGACGATGCTGTTGGCGAAGTTGGTGGCGGAGGTGGAGTCGCTCACACTCACCGTGCCATTCTGCCCGCCGACGGAGATGATGACCTTGCGGCCCTGCGAGTGAATGGCGTTGATGTCGCTGATGAACTCCGCGGTGCCGGCGTAGCCGGTGGCGGGGTCCAGGTTGAACGTCACGGCGCCCGGGGAGCCGGTCGCATCGGCAAAGGCCACGGCGATCAGGTTGTAGGCGCTCGGCACCGCGCTCAGCTTCATCACGGTGGAGCCGTTGTTGAAGTTGTGCCAGTAGCCGGTAATCACGTGCTTGGGCAGGCCGCCCCCGCAGTTGCCGCAGGGTGTCGGCGGGACCGGAGTATTGGTCCGGGTAGGGGTCGGCGGGACGGGGGTGTTGGTGCGGGTGGCCGTCGGCCCGACGGACGTGTTCGTGGGCGTGGGTGAGGGACCGGGCGTGTTCGTCGGCCCGCCGGTGCCATAGACTTCCAGTTCCCACAGCGAGTAACCCCAGACGGTGGCGCGCACGGTGCCAAACATGCGGACGTAGCGCCCGCTGCCAGACAACCCAGTCAGGTCATCCACCCCGCCGTCACCGGTCGTCGTGCTAAAGATGTTCGTCCAGTTCACATCATCATTGGACGTCTGAATTTGATAGGACTTGCCGTACGCCGCTTCCCAGCGCAACACGACCCGGCTGATGGTGGACGTCGAGCCTAAGTCAACCCGGATCCACTGTGGATCGCTGTAGGCGCTCGCCCAGCGAGTTCCGGTGTTTCCATCCACCGCCAAGTTGGCGGTGAAGCTGGTGCCGGATTCGACAGACGAGGCGGTCACCGGTTTGTTGAGCGCCAGGTTCCCGCCCGGCACGGCAGTATTCGTCGGCGTGTTGGTCGGGCCGACGGCGGTGTTGGTCCGGGTCGGCGTATTCGTCGCCACCGAAGTATTCGTCGGTGTGTTGGTTGGCCCGGTTGACGTGTTGGTGGGTGTATTCGTCGGCGCGGCGGAGGTGTTGGTCGGCGTGGCCGTCGGCCCCCCACCCTGCGTCGGGGTCCCGACCGGTCCCCAGAGCGCGGGCACATTCGGCGGTTCCCAGCCCGTCAGGGAGGTGTGCGCCTGGATACAGTAATAGACGATGCCGCCGTAGGTCACGGTATCGTTGACGGCGTAAGACACGTTCGGCGCCCACGGGCCGCGGTCTGCGGCGAAGGCGGTGAGCGCGCTTAAGAACACACTGACTACGATGACTACAACTAAAACTAGAGAGGTTTTTTTAGACATAGCACTTACCTTCTTTCTTTTTCTAGAAGACCCTAAAGGTTTTTAAAACCTTTAGGGTCTCTCTGATTCATTAGTTTGCGAAGCCGTGGAAGATGGACGAGAACTGGAACGTGGACTGCGAGATGCCGCTGCACGACGGGGAAACGCTCCCGTTGGGGCAGCCGCCGTTATCGCGCCCGACCGACCAGAACGCGAGCAACTTGACGCCATTGCTGTTAGACCAGTTCACGAGCGAGGTCGCGTTGGACAGCGTGAAGGTCTCACCAGGCGTGTCGTTCGCGCCGATCATCGGGGTGATGCCCAGCGCCGCGCCGCTGAAGCCGTTGTTGTTCAACCAACTGCGGGAGGCCTGGGCCGCCGAAACCGCCGCCGCGTACATGTCCGAGACGGGATGCCCATAGTCCATCGCCATGATATTGACCAAGTGGACCGGGGTTCCGTTCGTCCGAGCGTTATTGAGCACGTCCATCTGCGCCTGGGTGAAACCGGTTTCCATCACGCCCAAGGTGTAATGGATCTTCAAGGTGGGGTTGGCCGCAGCCAAGCCCTTGAGCGCCTTGTTGCGTAGATCAATCGCCGTCGGGTTGAAGTCTTCGATGTCCAGGTCCACCGCGTACGGATGATACTTGGTGACGACGGCCTGGTACTGTGCTTGCAGCGCGGAGACGCTCGAGCAGACATTCGCCAGTTCCGGAGCGGCCGCGCCGCCGAAGGCGATGATGACGTCGCCGCCGACCGCGCGCAGTTCGTTGATCCGCGTGCCGATGGCATCCGCCTCGGCGGTGTTCATCTGATACGCGCCGAACCAGGAGGCATTGCAGCCCCAGCCGAGGATGAAGGCTAGGGTGTAGTGCTTGTTGCCGGAGCCGTTGCTCGCCAACTGCATGATCGGGGAACCGGAGCCGGGGCTGACGTCAATGTAGGGAGCAAAGATCTTGCTGCCGATCGGTGGAGCTGTGCTGGTCTTGGTCGCTGTCGCGCCGATGGGGGTGTTCGTGCGAGTGGGTGTCGGGCCGGTGGGTGTGTTGGTCCGCGTCGGTGTCGGGCCGGTGGCCGTGTTGGTCTTCGTCGGTGTCGGGCCGGAGACCGTGTTCGTCTTCGTCGGCGTCGCACCGCCGGTCGGGCCTAAGTCCACCCACAAAGCGGGCGTGGCCGCCGGGTTCCAGTCCGGCTGCGAGGTGTGCGCTTGCTGACAGCGATAGTCGCGACCGTTGTAAGTCACCAGATCATTGATCGCGTAAGGGTGAAAGTTGCCATCCCAGGCGGGATAGGCAAACGCCGTGGAGAGAGGCGTTAATAACCCTACAACAATGAGAACAATGCCAAGCGTGCCAAGTATTTTTTTAGACATTCTTGTTTCCTTTCGTTTTCCTTTCAGATGAGAATGGGTTAGGGGAGGCCCAGCGGAACGTTTCCGCCGGGCCTCGATGGTAACTAAGCGTTTGTCTTAAAAGGTTTTGATGAGCTTGGTGAAGTCCCAATCGCCTTGCGTGACGCTGGAGCAGTCACCCTTGGTTCCGGGATCGGTTACACCGTAAATCGGGACACAGCTCTTGTCGCGGTTCAACGACCAGAACGTGAGGCGTTTCAACCCTTTCGAGTGGGCATAGTTGATGATCGTCGTAAAGTCAGACTGATAGGTGTATTCGCCGACGTCCGAGCGGCCATTCATCAGCGAGAGACCGCTGTGCGAGTAGGCCATTGCATCACTCCACCCAAAGCAGGTCTTGAGCTGGCCGTGGAAGATTTCCGCGACG
>Ga0209382_10008630_pt1 | contig 12831 bp, 10 predicted proteins | sample SoiMetdeltSBSDD5_FD_187599 | JGI IMG/M metagenome (GOLD analysis project Ga0209382, IMG submission 187599) | Bulk soil microbial communities from a Populus tree surrounding site in Tennessee, USA - Soil MetaG P. deltoides SBSDD5 (SPAdes) (version 2) | ecosystem: Environmental > Terrestrial >... | reverse complement strand
GGTTTCGAGGCCGGGCAGAGCGGGGTCGGGGACATCTTCGCCTGGTACGTCGAACACGGCGTGCCGGCCGAGTACAAGGCATTGGCCGAGGAACGCGGCATCGGCGCGCACACCCTGCTGTCCGAGTTGGCCGCGGAGCAGCCGGTCGGCGCGCACGGCCTCGTGGCGCTCGACTGGTGGAACGGCAACCGGTCGCTGCTCGTCGACCACGAACTCAGTGGTGTCCTCATTGGACAGACGCTCGCCACCCGAGCGCCGGACATCTACCGGGCGCTGCTCGAGTCAACCGCGTTCGGTACCCGTATGATCATCGAGGCGTTCGAGGAGGCCGGGACACCGGTCACCGAGCTCGTTGTCGCCGGCGGGCTGCTGACGAATGCCGTACTCATGCAGATCTACGCCGACGTGACCCGGCGCCCGCTGGGGCTCATCGGCTCGGCGCAGGGGCCCGCTCTGGGCTCGGCGATCCACGCCGCGGTGGCCGCGGGGTGCTATCCGGACGTGCCGACCGCCTCGGCCGCGATGGGCAGCCGGAGCCCGCATTCGTACCAGCCCGACACCGCTCGGGCCGACGCCTACGACAAGCTGTACGCGGAGTACCGCACCCTCCACGACTACTTCGGTCGCGGCGGCAACGACGTATTGCACCGGCTCCGCGCAATCCGCAACGCGGCGGTGAGCGCATGAGCCACGACGAGCTGAGGAGAACCGTCGCGGACCTGCACGCCGAGTTGGTCCACTATGGACTCGTGGCGTGGACCGCTGGCAACGTGTCCGCCCGCGTACCCGGTGCGGATCTGATCGTCATCAAGCCCAGCGGCGTCTCCTACGGCGACCTGACGCCGCGGTCCATGGTCGTCTGCGACCTGGACGGCGACGTGGTGGAGGGCGATCTCACGCCCTCCAGCGACACCGCCGCGCATGCCTTTGTCTACCGGGCGATGCCCGAGGTAGGCGGCGTCGTGCACACGCACAGCACGTACGCCACGGCGTGGGCGGCGCGCGGCGAGCCGATTCCCTGTGTGCTCACCGCGATGGCCGACGAGTTCGGCGGGGAGATTCCGATCGGCCCGTTCGCGCTCATCGGCGGCGACGACATCGGCAAGGGCATCGTGCAAACACTGACCGGGCACCGGTCACCGGCCGTGCTGATGCGCAACCATGGTGTATTCACCATCGGACGGGACGCGCGCGCGGCGGTCAAAGCGGCGGTCATGTGTGAAGACGTCGCTCGCACCGTGCATGTCGCCCGCACTCTCGGGGAGCCTCTGCCCATCGCCACGAAGGATGTGGACGCGCTCTACCGCCGGTACCAAAACGACTACGGCCAGCGCTGACACCGCTGGCCGTAGCGACAAGACACACCACAAGGAGGTCAGTCTTCAAACCGTCGGGAACAGTCCAAACCCATCTCTCCAGGAGCGTGTGCATTGTTGAGAAAGACTACAACAGCCCTGCTCGCCGGCCTGTTGGCGGTGGGCGGGTTGACCGCCTGCGGCAATGATTCGAACAGCGGCGGGAGCGGGAGTGGCAAGATCATCCTTGGCTTCTCCCAGATCGGTGCGGAAAGTGGCTGGCGTACCGCGAACACCAAGTCGATTCAGGAGTCCGCGGCCGCGGCAGGGATCGACCTGAAGTTCTCCGACGCCCAGCAGAAGCAGGAGAACCAGATCAAGGCCCTGCGTTCGTTCATCACGCAAAAGGTCGACGTCATCGCCTTCTCCCCTGTGGTGGAGTCGGGCTGGGACACCGTCCTCAAGGAAATCAAGGACGCCGGCATTCCGGTGATCCTGACCGACCGTGCCGTCGACTCGCCGGACAAGACGCTCTACAAGACCTTCCTCGGCTCCGACTTCATCAAGGAAGGCACGCTGTCGGGCGAATGGCTGGTCAAGGAGTACCAGGGCAAGAACGACCCGGTGAACATCGTGGAACTGCAGGGCACCACCGGTTCGGCTCCGGCCAACGACCGCAAGGAAGGTTTCGGCAAAGTCATCGCGGCCGACCCGAAGTTCAAGATCATCGCGTCGCAGACGGGTGACTTCACCCGCGCCAAGGGCAAGGAAGTCATGGACGCCTTCCTGAAGGCCCACAAGGACATCGACGTTCTCTTCGCCCACAACGACGACATGGGCCTCGGTGCGATCGAGGCGATCGAGGCCGCGGGTTTGAAGCCCGGGGTTGACATCAAGATCATCACCATCGACGCGGTCAAGGACGGCATGCAGGCGCTCGCCGACGGCAAGTTCAACTTCATCGCCGAGTGCAGCCCGCTTCTCGGTCCACAGTTGATGGACCTCGTCAAGAAGGTACACGCCGGTGAGGCTGTGCCCGAGCGCGTCGTCACCGACGAGACCACGTTCACCCAGGAGCAGGCCAAGGCCGTCCTGCCCAGTCGCAAGTACTGAGTCGAACGTGTCGTCCTGGCGCACTCCCCGGCGCCAGGATGACCGACCACAGTGGAGGGAGGTGCCGGGTTGACCGATCCGATCCTCACGATGACGGGAATCTCCAAAGAGTTTCCCGGCGTGAAGGCACTGATCGACGTCGATTTCCGTCTCTTCGCCGGCGAGGTGCACGGCCTCATGGGCGAGAACGGGGCCGGCAAGTCCACCCTGATCAAGGTGTTGACCGGTGTGTACGACATCGATGCCGGCGACGTCACGCTGGCCGGCGAGCCGGTGCGCTTCGGCAGCCCGCTGCAGGCCCAGCACGCCGGGGTGAGCACCGTGTACCAGGAGGTCAACCTGTGCGCGAACCTGTCGGTGGCCGAGAACATCTTCATCGGCCGTGAGCCCCGGCGGTACGGGCTGATCCGGTGGTCGGAGATGCGCAAGCGTTCGGAAGAACTGCTCGCGCGGCTCCAACTCGACATCGACGTGTCGGCGATGCTCGGCACGTACTCCCTCGCCGTCCAGCAGATGGTCGCCATCGCGCGGGCCATCGACATCTCGACCAAGGTGCTGATTCTCGACGAGCCGACGTCCAGTTTGGACCCGGCCGAGGTGGACCAGCTCTTCCGGGTGATGCGCCAGTTGAAGAACGACGGGCTCGCGATCCTCTTCGTCACTCACTTCTTGGACCAGGTGTACCAGATCTCCGACCGCATCACCGTGCTGCGCAACGGTCGCCGGGTCGGCGAGTACCCGACGGCGGAGCTGGCCCAGGTCGACCTGGTGGCCCGGATGATAGGTAAGGAACTGGCCGTCCTCGAGCAGCTCGAGGAACAACCCAAGCGCTCGCTGGCCGCGCTGGAGAGCACCAGACCGGTGATCGCGGCCCAGGACGTCGGGCGCCGTGGCGCCATCGCACCGTTCAACCTCAGCATCCACGAGGGCGAGGTTGTGGGACTGGCCGGATTGCTGGGCTCGGGACGTACCGAGGTCGCCCGGCTGCTGTTCGGCGCGGACCGCGCGGACCGGGGCCGGATCCAGATCGACGGCCAGCCGGTAACCATCCGAACCCCGCGCACCGCGATCGCCCACGACATCGCCTTCTGCTCGGAGAACCGGCGCACCGAAGGGCTCGTCGAGGAACTGACCGTGCGCGAGAACATCATCCTCGCGCTCCAGGCCGCGCGCGGCTGGTCCCGCCCGCTGTCGCGGCGCCGCCAGGAGGAGCTGGTCGGGAAGTACATCCAGGCACTGCGCATCACCCCGACGAATCCCGAGATCCTCGCCCGGAACCTCAGTGGCGGCAACCAGCAGAAGGTAATGCTGGCCCGCTGGCTCATCACCGAACCCAGGCTGCTGATCCTCGACGAGCCGACCCGTGGCATCGACGTCGGCGCCAAGGCGGAGATCCAGCGGCTCGTGGTGTCCCTCTCCGACGGCGGGATGGCGGTCCTGTTCATCTCGGCGGAACTCGAAGAGGTACTCCGCCTCAGCCACAAGATCGCGGTACTGCGGGATCGTCACCTGGTGGCCGACATGGCCAACACCGACGACGTGGACGCCGACCGCATCATGGAGACCATCGCAAGTGGAGCGTCCACATGAGAGCGACGTTGAGCACGATGAGCAAGCACCGGCTGTTCTGGCCGGTAGCCGTGCTGGTCGTGCTGCTGCTGAGCAACCTCGCCTTCACCCCGGGCTTCTTCCGGATCGAGGTGCGGCAGGGACAGCTCTACGGCAGCCTGATCGACATCCTGCGCTTCGGCGCGCCCCTGATTCTGGTCGCCCTCGGCATGACCCTGGTCATCGCCACCGGCGGCATCGACCTGTCGGTCGGTTCGGTGGTGGCGATCAGCGGAGCGCTGGCGTGCTTCCTGATCAGCAAGGAGGCCGACCAGAACGCCTTCTCCGGCGTGGTCTGGGCGGTCGCACTCTCCCTCGTACTCGCGCTGGTGCTGGGGCTGTGGAACGGCCTTCTCGTGGCCGGGGTGGGCATCCAACCGATCGTCGCCACGCTGATCCTCATGGTGGCGGGTCGAGGACTGGCACAGCTCATCACCAACGGGCAGATCATCACCATCAACAGCTCGCCGTACGAGGTCATCGGTACCGGCTACGAGTTGGGCATTCCGATCCCGGTCTACATAGCGGCGGTGGTGGCCGCGGCCGCGGTCCTGCTCACCCGGCGCAGCGCGCTCGGCATGCTCATCGAGTCGGTCGGTGGCAACGCCGAAGCGAGCCGCTTGTCCGGCATCCGGGCCAGGCAGATCAAGCTGATGGCGTATGTCTTCTGTGGACTGTGCGCGGGCATCGCCGGCCTGATCGTCAGCTCCAACGTGCACAGCGCGGACGGCAACAACGCCGGCCTGTTCATCGAACTCGACGCGATCCTGGCGGTCGTCATCGGCGGTACGTCACTGTTGGGCGGCCGCTTCTCGATCGGCGGTACGGTGCTCGGCGCGCTCATCATCCAGGCGCTGTCGACGACCATCTACACGATCGGCGTACCGCCAGAGATCACCTTGCTGGTCAAGGCACTGGTTGTCACTGCGGTCTGCCTCATCCAATCACCGGCCTTCCGCGCCAAGGTGTTCCACCGCCGTTCGCGACCACCCGCGCAGGCACCCGCCGACGAACAACCGAAAGTCGAGGTGCCGGTATGACCGCCACCACGGGCTTCTGGGCCGATCCGCGGTTGCGCCGGTTCCGGCCGCAGTCGCGACACATCCCCGTCCTCGCGACCCTGGCCCTGATCGTCGGGATGTACGGCGCCGGCGCCGCACAGTACCGCGCGTTCTCCGACGGCCAGGTGATCCTCAACATCTTCATCGACAACGCGTTCCTGCTCGTCGTCGCCGTCGGCATGACGTTCGTCATCTTGAGCGGCGGGATCGACCTGTCCGTCGGCTCGGTGGTCGCACTGTCCACAATGGTCTCCGCGGAGCTGCTGGAGCACCGTGGCTGGCCGGCGTTCATCGTGCTCCCGGTCGTGCTGGCCATCGGCTCGCTGCTGGGATTCGCGATGGGCTGCATCATCCACTACTTCGAGATTCAGCCGTTCATCGTCACGCTCGCCGGCATGTTCCTGGCCCGTGGCCTGTGCTACACGATCAGTACGTCGTCGATCCCGATCACCGACTCGTTCTGGACGTCCCTTGCCCAGGAGAAGATCCGCTTCGGCGGGTACTACATCTCCCCCAGCGTCGTCATCGCGCTGATCGTGGTGCTCGTCGGGATATACGTGCTGGGCTACACCCGCCTCGGCCGGAGCACCTACGCGGTCGGCGGCAACCCGAACTCGGCGCTGCTGATGGGCCTTCCGGTGGGCCGGACGAAGATATCGGTCTACACGATCAGCGGCTTCTGCTCGGCGCTCGGTGGCGTCCTTTTCAGCTTCTACACGCTGTCCGGCTACGGGTTGTACGGCGTCGGCCTGGAGCTGGACGCGATCGCCGCGGTCGTCATCGGCGGCACGCTGCTGACCGGCGGCTCAGGTTACCTCGTCGGCACGGTCCTCGGCGTACTCGTGCTCGGCCTCATCCAAACCCTCATCATCTTCGACGGGCGGCTGAGCTCGTGGTGGACGCGGATCGTCGTCGGCGTCCTGCTCTTCGCCTTCATCCTGTTGCAACGCATCATCGCGATCCGCAAGAAGTAGGTACTCGACAGGAGAGACGGATGAACATTCGCAAGCCCCGCATCGGGATCTACGGCATCATGCAGGAGCTCTACGACGACATGGTCCCGGGGATCACGGAACGGCAGGCTGGTTACGCGGCCGAGCTGGCGGAGCAACTGAAGGACGTGGCGGACTTCATCCCTGGACGGCCGGTGAAGAACCGCGCCGACGCCGAAGCGGTGATGCGGCACATGGAGGGCTCCGATCTCGACGGGCTGCTCGTCGTCATGCTGACGTACGGTCCGGCGATGCGCGTGGCGCGATTGCTCAGCGAGTGCCGGCTGCCGATCTGCCTGGCGAACATCCAACCCGAGCCGAACGTGACCCCGGCGTGGGACATGGCCGACATGACGTACAACCAAGGTGTGCACGGCGCCCAGGACACGGCCAACGCGATGGTGCGGGCGGGTGTGCGGTTCAACGTACTGACCGACGACTGGCGCAGCGAGACCTTCCGCGACGACGTCGGTCGCTGGGCACGCGCCGCGGCGACCGTCACCGCGTGGAAGTCGTTGCGGGTCGGCATCTTCGGGTACGCGATGAACGGCATGGGCGACATCCGCGTCGACGAGAACGCCCTGCTGCGCACGCTCGGCCCGGAGATCCTCGCGATCGCGCCCGGCGACCTGTACCGCGGCGCCAAGGCGGCCAGCGCGGACGAGGTCGCCGAGATCATCGCCTTCGAGGACGCCACGTTCGAGATCGACCCGCGACTGTCCACTGAGGAGCGTGAGGACCACGTCCGCATGCAGGTCGCGATCGAGCACATCCTGACCGACCAGGGACTCGGGGCGTACTCCACGCACTTCGACGCGATCGGCGAAGATGGCCGGTTCCAGCGGCTGCCGCTGGCCGCCGCGTCCAGCCTGATGGCCAAGGGCTACGGGTACGGCGCCGAGGGCGACGTGCTCACCTCCGCGATCGTCGCCGCCGGCCACACGCTCGTCGGTGACGCGCACTTCACCGAGATGTACGCGATGGACTTCCCGTCCGACTCGATCCTGATGAGCCACATGGGCGAGGGCAACTGGAAGGTGGCCCGCAAGGACCGGCCGGTACGGCTCATCAAGCGGTCACTGGGCATCGGCCGGCTCGACGACCCACCGACGTTCCTGTTCCAGTACCAGCCCGGGCCGGCCACCCTGGCGACGCTGGTGTCCCTGGAAGGTGAGCGTTTCCGGCTGGTCGTCGCGGAGGGCGAGGTACTCGACAGCCAGGAGCTGCCGGCGCTCGAGATGCCGTACGGCCAGTTCAAGCCGGACACCGGAGTGCGCGGCTGCCTCAACGGCTGGCTGAAGCACGGCGGCCCGCACCACGAGGTGATGAACCTGGGCCGGCACGCCGCGAGCTGGCGGGTGTTCTGCGACCTGACCGGCATCGAGTTCGTCCAGGTGTGAGGATGTCAGCCGGACTGCCGCCGCTCCCAACCCTCGGCCATGAGGTTGAAGTGCACGCCGGTCCGGGGGTGCGCCGCCGCGGCGTCCCGGTCCAGCCGCACCCCCAGCCCTGGCTCGGTCGGCAGGCCGAAGCAGCCGTCCGCCGGATCCACCCGGGGTGCGCCGGTGACCAGATCGGCCACCCACGGGTCGGCGAAGTCGTTGAAGTGCTCGAGCACCTTGTAGTTGCCGCACGCGATGGCGAAGTGCACGTTGGCCATCGTGGCGGCCGGTCCGGCGACGTTGTGCGGCGCCATCAGCAGGCCGTACGCGTCGGCCCAGCCGGCCAGCTTGCGCATGCCGGTGTAGCCGCCGATGTGCGTCAGGTCGGCCTGCACGATGTCCACAGTGTCCTGTTCGAACAGCTCACGGAACTCGGCCACCTGATGGATCCGCTCACCGGTGGCGATCGGCAGCGTCGTGCCCGCCCGGACCTGGCGGAACCGCCCGGCGTGCTCCGGGGGCACCGGCTCCTCTATCCACTCTGGACGGTACGGCTCGAGGGCGCGGGCCGCGGCCACCGCGGTGGCCGCGGTGAACCGCCCGTGCATCTCGACCATCAGCGCGACGTCCGGCCCGACCGTGTCCCGGATCGCGGCGATCAGGTCGACCGCGAGGCCGAGCTGCGTCGGGGACAGCTCCGCGGTAGCCGCGCCGAACGGGTCGACCTTCAGCCCGCGGTACCCCCGATCGACGACGACCTTGGCCATCCTCGCGAACGACTCGGGTGTGCGGTCGCCCTGGTACCACCCGTTGGCGTAGGCCGGCACCCGCTCGCGGAACTTGCCACCGAGCAACCGCCACACCGGTTGGCCGGTCGCCTGTCCCACGAGGTCGTAGCAGGCCTGGTCGAGGATGGCGAGCGCGGTCTGGGTCAGCTCGCCGGGCCGCCCGTAGTCCTCCCACTGCGCCCGCCACGCCAGCCGCTCGGTGTCGAACGGATCGGTACCGACGACGTAGCGGTGGGCCAGCTCCTCGATGCAGGCCACGAGAGTCGAGGTCTTGTTCACCATCCGGGCCTCGCCGAGTCCGCGCAGGCCATCGTCGGTCACCAACTCGACGAAGGTCAGCTCGCGCCACGGCGTACCGACTACGACAGTTTCGACGTCCACGACTCTCATGGGTGTACTGTATAGAGTCCACAGTGGACAAGCAAGAAACGGTCGCCCTGAACAGGAGTTGCCCATGACGACGGTCCAGGGATACGACCCGCGGACGAGCGCGCCCATCGGACCGCCGGTACCGATGACACCGGCCCAGGAACTGGAAGCCATCTGCGCGGCAGCGAAGGCAGCGGCCCCGCTCGTCGACGCGCTGCCGTACTCGACACGGGCCGAGGCGCTCCGCGCGGTCGCCGCCGCGCTGCGGGACGCCGAGGCCGACATCGTGGCGCTGGCCGACGCGGAGACGGCGCTCGGCGTACCACGGTTGTCATCGGAACTGGTACGCACCTGCGTACAGCTGGAGATGTTCGCCGACGTGGTAGCCGAGGGCTCGGTCTTCGAGGCGGTCGTCGACCTGCCCGACGCGGCGGCGAAGCCAGCCCCGCGTCCCGACCTCCGGCGGATCCTCGTTGGCCTCGGGCCCGTCGGGGTGTTCTCCGCCAGCAACTTCCCGCTCGCCTTCTCGGTAGCCGGCGGTGACACCGCGAGCGCGCTCGCGGCCGGCTGTCCGGTGATCGTCAAGGCACACTCGGCTCACCCCGGCCTGTCCGTCCTGTGTGGACGGATCGTGGCCGGCGCGCTGAAGGACGCCGGCCTACCGGACGGCACGTTCGCCGTGATACACGGCACGGACGCCGGTCGCGCGCTCGTACGCCATCCCTCCGTCACCGCGGTCGGCTTCACCGGGTCGCTGCAGGGCGGCCGGGCGCTGTTCGACATCGCGGTATCGCGGCCGGACCCGATCCCGTTCTACGGCGAGCTCGGGTCGCTCAACCCGGTGGTGGTCACGCCCGGCGCGGTCGCCGAGTCGGGCGCCGAGATCGTGGCGGGGTTCGTCGCGTCGTACACCCTGGGCGCCGGCCAGTTCTGCACGAAACCCGGCCTGCTCCTGCTGCCCGCCGGCCACGGGCTGGATGCCGCACTCGCCGGCGCGGTCTCGGATACCACGGTCGGCCCGCTGCTTACCGGACGGATCCAGGAGGCGTACGACGACACCGCCCAACGGCTCGCCGCGGTGCCCGAGGTCCGGTCGATCGTCCCGCCGGTACCGGTCGACGGTCACGGCCACGTCGTGGCGCCCACGTTGCTGGCGGTACCGGTACCCGCGCTGCTGGCCGACCCGGACGCGCTGCTGACCGAGTGCTTCGGCCCCGCGGCACTGGTCATCGAATACTCCACAATGGACGAGCTGCACGCGGCCCTGGACGCCATGCCCGGCAGCTTGACCGCCGGCCTGCACGCCGCCGCGGGCGAGACCGAGCTGGCCGGCGCGATCGTCGCGCGCATCGCCCGCCGGGCCGGCCGGGTCATCTACGGCGGCTGGCCGACCGGAGTCGCGGTCACCTGGGCGATGCACCACGGCGGCCCGTGGCCGGCCACCACCGGTCCGCTGCACACGTCGGTCGGGGTGACCGCGATCCGCCGGTGGCAGCGGCCGGTGGCGTATCAGAACGTTCCCGACCCGCTGTTGCCCGAGGCGCTGCGCAACGGCAATCCGCTGCGGATACCGCGCCGCGTCAACGGGCGGCTGACCGCCGATCCGATATGACGCGCGCCGCCGCGGAGTACCGCGACCGCGACCAGCAGAGGAGTGGCATGCGCGCCTTCATGGTCCACGGACCGGGCCGCCACGGACTGTCCACCGTGGAGGATCCGGCACCGGGACCGGGTGAGGTGCTCGTCGCACCGGCCGCCGTCGGGATCTGCGGCTCGGACCTGGAACTGCTGGACGGCCGGCGGCCGGCCAACTACGTCCGCTACCCGGTGGTACCCGGTCACGAGTGGGCCGGTTACGTGGTGGCCACCGGCCAAGGCGTGACGTGGCTCGAGCCGGGCACCCCGGTCGTAGCCGAGGGCGTCCGCTCCTGCGGCACGTGCGGCCGCTGCGGCGAGGGGCGTACCAACCTGTGCACCGGCCGCCCGTACGCCGAGACCGGCTTCACCCACGCCGGCGCCCTCGCCGAGCGGATGGTCGTGCCGGCCGGACTCGTCCACGAGCTGGCGGCCGGCCGCTCGATCGCGTCGGCGGCGCTCATCGAACCGGCCGCGTGCGTCGCCACCGGTCTGCTCGAGGTCGGGGCACCCCGAGCGGGTTCGCGGGTCGCGGTGGTCGGCGACGGGCCGCTCGGCCTGCTCGCCTGCACGCTGCTGCGCCTGGCCTGCCCGCGGGATCTGGTGCTGTTCGGGTCGCGGCCGCGGCGGGTGGCATACGCACCAGCGTTCGGCGCGACCGCGGCCCTGCTACGCGAAAAGGCCTCCGGTGCCGGCGTACTCGGCTCGTTCGACCTCGTGGTCGACTGCACCAACGTGGCCTCCGGCGCGGCCACCGCCTTGTCGCTGGCCCGCCGCGCCGGTACCGTGCTGCTGCTCGGCATATCCGGCGAGGGCGCCTCGGCCGTCGACCCGGACGTGGTAAGCCTCGGCCATCTGCGGGTGCAGGGGGTCTTCGCCGCGTCACGGCCGGCGTGGCAGTGGCTCGTCTCGCTCTACGATGCCGGGCTGTTCGACCCGGGCGCGCTCATCACGCACCGGTTCAATCTCGACGACGTCGACCAGGCGTTCGCGGTCCTGGGCGACCGGACCGCCGGCGCGCTGAAGGTGGTCGTGGAACCGAACCGAAAGGACTTCTAGATGGTCGTCATAACCTGGCTGGGCCAGGCCGGGTTCCTGCTGCGGTCGGGGGAGGCGACGGTGCTCATCGACGCCTGCCTCACCGCGTACGAGGGCCGGCGCTATCCCCCACCGGTCGACCCGGCCACACTGTCCGATGTGGACATCGTGCTATGTACGCACGAGCACTGGGACCACCTGGACGCCCCGACCGTGGCGGCGGTGGCGGCCGTCTCCCCCGGCGCGCGGATCGTCGTGCCGCTACCGATCGTCGACCAGGCGGTGGCCGCGGGCGTGCCGGCCGACCGGGTGGTCGGCGCGGTGCCGGACGAACCCATCACCGACCTCGGCGCACCGGTCTTTCCCTTACCGGCGCGGCACGGCGTGGACGTCGCCGACGCGTACACGTTCGGTCTCGTCGAGGGCGAAACCCGTTACCTGGGTTACGTTGTGGAGCTCGGCGGCGCGCGCGTCTACCACGCCGGCGACACCGTCTGGTGGCCGGGCCAGGAGGAAGCCCTGCGCCGGCTAGGCGTCCACGTCGCGCTGCTGCCCATCAACGGACGCGACCAGGTACGCGAGGCGGACAACATCGTCGGTAACCTCGACCACCGCGAGGCGGCGTGGATCGCCCACCGCGCCGGCGTGGACCTGCTCGTGCCGATGCACTGGGACATGTTCGACGGCAATCGCGGTTTCCCCGACCAGGTCATCGCGACCGTCGAGCGGCTCGACCTCGACGTATCGGTGCTCGTGCCTCGACGGATGCACCCGTTCCGCTACCTGCCGCCGCCGAGCTGACCCAGGGTCACCGGTTGGGCGAGCGGGCGGTGGGCGAACGCGCCCACATCGGCCGCGGTCACGTCGCGGCCGGACAACCGGGCCGCGAGCACCGCGGTGGCGAAGCCGCACACGCGACCCTGGCACCATCCCATGCCGGGCCGGGCAAACAACTTGACGGTACGGCCGTCAGTCGCGCCCAGCTCCTCGACCGCGTCGACGATCCGGGAGTACGGCACGCGCTCGCAGCGGCACACGACGGTGTCACCCGTGAGCCACTCCGGCCAACCGCCCGGCGGCGCGTGCACGGTGTGCATGACGGTGGCGAACCGGCGAAGCGTCGCGCGCCGGGACAGCAGCGTGCGCGGTGGCGGCTGGTTGGCGAGCGCCGCGCCGACCAGATGGCCCTCGGCAACGGCGAGCGCCGCGCCGCCGACGCCGGTGACCTCACCGGCGGCGTAGACCCCGGGCACCGACGTCCGTCCGGTCGCGTCGACGGTGACGACGAGGCTGCCGTCGGTGTCGAGCCGGGTCTGGCAGCCGAGCGCCAACGGCAGCTCCAGCTGCGGCGTGAACCCCCAGCCGACGGCCAGCGCATCGCAGTCAACCGTCTTGGTGCGCCCGGTGCCGTCCAGTCGCATGACCTCCACTGTGGACACCGGATCGCCGTGGGCCGCCACGACGGCGTGCCCCGGGTGGTACGGCACCCGGTGCCGGGCCAGCCTCACCGCGTACCAGGCCGCCTCGGGAGCCTTGCGGGCCGCGATGCC
>Ga0209382_10008629_pt1 | contig 12831 bp, 10 predicted proteins | sample SoiMetdeltSBSDD5_FD_187599 | JGI IMG/M metagenome (GOLD analysis project Ga0209382, IMG submission 187599) | Bulk soil microbial communities from a Populus tree surrounding site in Tennessee, USA - Soil MetaG P. deltoides SBSDD5 (SPAdes) (version 2) | ecosystem: Environmental > Terrestrial >... | reverse complement strand
CGATGGTCGAAAAACGGCGCAATAGGTGCCGTTATTCGACAATCGCCGAAGAGGCGTGGCGGATGACGCATGAATTCGCCCTGAAGGCGCGCGCGGCCGCGGCCGCCCCCTACCTGTTCCGTTCACGCCGCGTGTACCTGGTCGGCCTGGACACGCAGTAGCCTCGGCGCTCGCGGATGGCCGAAGCCCCGGAAATCGCCGCACCCGAGATGACGCTCGAGGAGATCGTTGCGCTCTGCAAGCGGCGGGGGTTCATCTTCCCGTCGTCGGAGATCTACGGCGGGATCGGATCCACCTACGACTACGGCCACTACGGCGTCCTGCTCCGAAACAACATCAAGAACGAGTGGTGGCGGGCGATGATCGGTGAGCGCGACGACATCGTCGCGATCGACTCCGCGATCCTGCAGCACCCGCGGGTGTGGGAGGCGTCGGGTCACCTCGAGGGGTTCACCGACCCCCTCGTCGACTGCCGCACCTGCAAGCTCCGCTTTCGCGCCGACAAGCTCGAGGAGGCCCAGTGCGGGCGCAAGCCCTCCAAGCACCCCGGCGAGTTCGCCGAATGCGACCTCACCGACGCGCGCGAGTTCAACCTGATGTTCGAGACCCACGTCGGACCGGTTAAGGACCAGGGCTCGACGGCCTACCTGAGGCCGGAGACGGCGCAGGGGATCTTCATCAACTTCAAGAACGTCCTCCAGTTCGCCCGCAAGAAGCCGCCGTTCGGGATCGCGCAGATCGGCAAGTCGTTTCGCAACGAGATCACGACCGGCAACTTCGTCTTCCGCACGCGCGAGTTCGAGCAGATGGAGATGGAGTACTTCGTCCCGCCCGACGAGGCGGAGCAGTGGCATCGGTACTGGATGGACGAGCGCATGCGCTGGTACACCGAGCTCGGCATCCGTCCTGCCAACCTGACCCTGCGCCCGCACGGGCCGGAGGAGCTATCCCACTACTCCTCGGCGACGTCGGACATCGAGTACCTGTTTCCGATGGGCTGGTCCGAGCTCGAAGGGGTCGCGAACCGCGGGGACTTCGACCTCACTCAGCACGCGCGGATGTCCGGCGAGAAGCTCGAGTACTTCGACCCCGATCGGGGCGAGGCGTACATCCCACACGTGATCGAGCCGGCGGCCGGAGTCGATCGGGCGATGCTGTCCTTCATCGTCGACGCCTACGAGACGGAGGAGATCGAGGGGCGAAAGCGCACGGTGCTTCGCCTCCACCCCCGTCTTGCACCCGTGAAGGCCGCCGTCCTGCCGCTCGTGTCGCGGGACGGGATGCCGGAGCGAGCGCGCGAGCTCTACGCGGACGTGCGCGCGCAGGTGCCGGCCGAGTACGACGAGGGCGGCTCGATCGGAAAGCGCTATCGGCGCCAGGACGAGATCGGAACCCCGTGGGGCATCACCGTCGACGGCCAGACGATGGAGGACGGCACGGTCACCCTTCGCGACCGCGACAGCCTGGGGCAGGAGCGGGTGCCGGCCGATGGGCTGGGGGAGCGGCTGGCGGCGAGGCTCGGCGAGCCCTGGCGCACCCCGAAGCTCGGCTAGTGCCCACCTTTGTCGGGTTTGTGGGCCAGACGCCGACACACGCGACAATCGGAGCGGACGCCGTGAGTCTCCGGTGAAACCACGCTCCGCCGTCGCGATGTTCCTGCTGGACGCCGATCTGGGCGATCCCGCTCATCGGCTCGGCGCTCTCGGACGGACACGGCGAGGCCGCCTTCCTGGTCCTGGCCGCCTTCGTGGCCCTCGCCGGCGTCACCAACCTGCGCCCAGCGGTTCGGTCCAGCGGCGGTTGAGGGGAGACGGGCCGGCCGGGCCCTGGTCAACCGGTGATCACTTGGCGGCCTTTCGCTCGGCCGCTTTCATCCGGCGGCGCAGGCTCGCCGCCTCGCGCTTCGCCTCGGCGAGTCGCGCGCGTTCCTCGTGCAGGGTCTCGGTCGTCCGCTCAACGCTCTCGCGAAGGCGCTGCGCGCGGTCGGCGGCCCGATCGAGCTCCTCGCGGAGCCGCTCGAGCTCCTGCCGCGCCTGCGTCAGATCGCGCCGCTCAGCGGCGCGGGAATCGCGACGCCGCCTGGGAGCTACGGTCGGCATGCCGAGCGTTGGCGCGGACTCCTCGCGCTCCAGCCGGCCACGCATGAGGCGGTCACGCAGGTCGGCATCGCCCGACGCCGCCTGAAGCGTGTCGCTGACCAAGTCGAGAACATGCCGGTTCACCGAGTGCCCGGCGTCCCGTGCGAGACCGGCAGCGGTCTCGACGACAGCGGCGTTCGACGCCCGTTGCCCGGCCGCAGCGGCGCGCCACTCGGCGACGGCATCATCGTCTCCCTCCAGCGCCCGGCCCTGGGCCTCCTCGAGCCGCCGACACGCCTCCGCAAACTCATCGAGCGACCGGGGCGACGACAGTGCCGTTCGGTTCAGAAGCCAGGCAGCGACGCTCGGACGCCGCAGCTTCTTGATGCGATTCGATTCCTCACGATCGCCGGCCGCCCGCAGCTCCCTGGCCAGCTCGTTCCGCGCCGCCACGAAACCCTCGGGAGGCTCGCGGTAGAGCTCATCGAGCCGCTCCTCGTTGCCGATCTCCCCCACTCCTCGAGCGAGATTAACGGCGCGGAGGGTGAGGTCGATCACACATCACCGGCGATCACCGGCGCACGGGGTCGGCGAACCATTACTCTCTCAACGATTACACGAGATGGTGCAACGATCCGGCTAGCGACGAGGGGCGAGCGATGGCGAACGTGACGGTGAAGAGGGATTCGAGCACTCAGACCGACGCGATCACCTACGACGATCTGTACCGGCGCTGGGAGCAGGGCAACTGGCGAGCGACGGAGATCGACTTCTCGAAGGATCGTCAGGGCTGGGAGGCGCTCACGGACGTCCAGCGCAGGTCCGCGCTCTGGACGTACTCCATGTTCTTCTACGGCGAGGACTCGGTCACCGACAACCTTTCTCCCTACATCGATGCGGCACCCAAGGAAGAGCAGAAGTACTTCCTCGCGACCCAGCAGGTCGACGAGGCCCGCCACGCGGTCTTCTTCCACCGCTTCTTCCGGGAGGTGATCGACGCGGGGAAGACGATCGGCTCGACGCTCGCGTACACGGAGCCGCAGCTGGGCTGGGGATACCGCAACGTTTTCGACCGGCTCGACCGGATGGCCGAGGAGCTCCGGCGCGACCGCTCGCTGCCGAAGTTCGCACAGGCGATCGCGCTCTACCACATGGTCGTCGAGGCCACCCTGGCACAGCCCGGTCAGCACTTCATCGAGGACTACTTCACGAAATCGGGGACGATGCCCGGCTTCAGCGCGGGCATGCACAACGTCTCGCGCGACGAGCAGCGACACATCGGCTTCGGCGTCAAGACGCTGGCCGAGTGCTTCCGGGAGTCGGAGGAGTGCAAGGCCGCCGTGGCCGATCTCCTGCGGGAGGTGATGCGCTACTCGATGGCGGTGTTCGTCCCGCCGGGCTGGGACCTCGACTACACGCGCTGCTACGGCTTCGAGCTGGAGGACATCTACGCCTTCGGGATGCGGTCGGTCGAGGCGAAGTGGAAGGCGGCGGGCTACCCGATCGACGAGATGCCGCCCGACGTCTATCCCTTCGATCTCTCGCTGCCCCATGAGGAGCGGGCGAAGCGCGCGATCGCGCTGATGCGAGCCGGCGTCGCCGGCGAACCCGCGCCGAACCCCGATTCCTCGCCGGAGATCCAGCGGCTGTACTTCGACGTCGTCGCCCGCTCGGCCCACACGGAGGCGGTGAACGGTCGTCCCGTCATCATCCAGTGGCGCTTCGAGGACGCCGATCCGTGGTACCTGCGAATCGACAACGGAGCCTCCGATGCCGCCCCGGGAGAGGCGCCGGACCCGGACCTCACCCTCGAGACCTCCTGGCGCGACTGGATCGATATGTCGATGCGAGGGGGCGATCCGCGCCTGGCGATGCTTCAGCGAAAGCTCCGGCCCCACGGCTCGCTGCGGACGCTCTGGCGCATGCAGCGGATCTTCCCGCGCGCCGGGAGCTAGCGACGCGAGAACCGCACCCCGAGCGCTACTCGGCCACCAGCAGGTAGCGCAGGATTCCGCGCTCGAGCTCGACCAGCTCCGAGTAGTCCCGACGGGGGTCGGTGAGCCGCTGGAGCGCAACTCCGTCGGCGGCGCCGAACATGAACGTCACGCACGTCTCAGCGTCGAAGCGGAGCGAGAGCACGCCCTCGTCCCGCTTGCGCCGCAGGATCTCGGCGACGTGGCGACGTGACGCGGCATAGACCTGTCCCAGCTCAGCCTGGATCTCGGGGTTCTGACGCCCGGCGGCGAACAGCTCGTAGATCAGCACGTAGAAGCCGGGATCGCTTTCGAGGATCTCCTCGGCGCCGGCGACCAGGACCTCCAGCACCTCGTCCGCGGTCGCCGCCGCCGCCAGGGGTTCGTCCAGGGCGCCGACGCGGACCTCTGCGTCCCCGCGAAGGACCTCGATCAGGAGCCGCTCCTTGGTCCCGAAGTAGTAGTGCAGCAGGCCCCGGCTGACCCCCGCCTCGCGGGACACGTGCTCGAAGGTCGCCCCGGCGATCCCGCGCGTGGCGATGCAGGTGCGCATCGCGTCCACGATGCGCTGCACCTTGTCGCCGCTCAGGCGACGATCCTCGGTCTGAATGTCCCTTGCGGTTTTGGCCTCGGCCGGCATCCCGCTTCCCATCCGACAAACTGTCGAGCGAAGCGGCGCGAGTCTATCTATCTCGGCTAATCGAACCGCTCGCCTCAGCCGAGGCTGACCGGGGGATTGTGGCCGGGGATCACGACCGCCGGCTCGAGTGAGCGGATCCGCCGCCACTGCTCCAGGAGCTCCTCCCTCTCGGGGCCGAAGTCCTCGGGCAGGTTCATCCGGTCGAAGTACTCGGGGAGCGGGCCGACGCAGTCGGATGCGATGACCACGAGGCCGTCATCGGTGTCGACGAGCAGCGAGATGAGGCCGTCGGAATGACCGGGAGTGCGAAGCCATCGGATGCCGGGCTCGATCTCGCCCTCGTCGCCCTCCAGGACGTCCAGGTTGGCGAGCTCGAGAACGCCGGCGACGATCTGCGCGTAAGGGGCCTCGGTCTCGAGCTTGTGCACGTAGGTGCGCCGCTGCGGCCATCCGGCGAGGCCCTCGGCGTGGTCGAAGTGCAGGTGGGTGAGGATCACATCCTTGACGTCGCCGGGTTCGACGCCGAGCTCCTCGAGCGCCCCGAGCAAGGGGGCGCCCTGCATGATCAGCCCCGGATCGACGAGGTAGTCGCGCTCGCCGCGGACGAGCAGGGTGTTCGGAAACGCGACCATTCCGGCCGTTCGGCCGTTCTTCTGGAGCTCCTTGTAGCGACGGAAGCCGTCGGCGGAGTCATCGACCGCCGTGACCTCGGCCTCCCCGTTCGAGAGGGCGAAGACGTGACGCTGCGCCGGGACGAGGACGTGGACGCTTGCCAAGCGCGCTCGGTGTCAGCCGGTGGCGGTGGGTTCGGGAGCCGCCGTCGTCTGCGACGTGTACTCGAACTCCTCCTCCGCACCGAACATCCGGTCGAGGACAGCCTTGCGCAGGTTCTCGTTGAGCGCGATCGCAAGCACCGCCCCCACGATCCCGACGAGCAGCAGCTTGCGGAACCGATGGCGCTTCTTGCGCTTGCCCTTGAGGCGGTCCGATGCCTCCTTCAAGTTCTCGGCGGCGGTGCGAAGGTCGCGTTGGACCTTCTTGTCATCGGTCAGCGCCTTGACGGGACCCTTGCCGTTCGACATGCGCTGGTAGGCGTGACGTGCCGCGTCGAAGGCCTCCTTGACGCTCGCCCGAAGCTCCTCGTCCTCGATGATCCGCCGTACGTAGGGGTTCGAACCCGCCTGCTGCGCCGCTTGGCGCGCCTTGTCTTTCGTGCTTGCCATCAACAACTCCCTCGTCCGCTTGGCTCGGTCGGCGGAGCATATACCCGGAAATTCGGCGATGAATTAGCGGCACCGGTCGGCCCAGCGAACCGCCCAACGACGTCGAACGGTGCGAAATCCGCGCGTAGCGCGGGAAACGCACCGCTCGACGATTTGGGGAGGTCAGAGTGCGGCCGCGAGCGCGTCCTCGATTGTGTCGCAGTAGAGGAACTCCAGGCCCTCGCGCTGGTGCTCGGGTATCTCCGCGACGTCGCCCTCGTTTCGAGCCGGAAGGATCACGCGCCTGATGCCCGCGCGCTGGGCTGCCAGCGCCTTCTCCTTCACGCCACCGATCGGCAGGACCCGCCCCGTCAGGGTGATCTCCCCGGTCATGGCCACGTCGGCCTTGACGTGTCGCCCCATCACGAGCGAAGCGAGCGCCACGGCCATCGCGACGCCCGCCGAGGGGCCGTCCTTTGGCACCGCACCCGCCGGGACGTGGACGTGGATGTCGTGGCTCGCGAACCAGTCCTCGTCGACCTCGACTGGCAACACCTCCAGGTGCCCGCGGACCCAGGAGAGCGCCGCCTGCGCAGACTCGCGCATCACGTCCCCGACCTGACCGGTGATGGTGAGCTTGCCGTCGCCCGGCATCGCCGTCGCCTCGACGAACAGGATCTCGCCACCGACCGGCGTCCACGCGAGCCCGGTCGCGACTCCGGGGTCCCTGGTGCGCCGCCGCTGCTCGGCGAAGTAGCGCCGCCTGCCGAGCAGCTCGCGCGCCCGCTTGGCCGAGATCGTCACCTTCCCCTTCACCTCGCCCTCGGCGATCTGGCGGGCGATCTTGCGACAGATGCTCCCGATCTCGCGCTCCAGGTTCCGGACCCCGGCCTCGCGGGTGTACTCGTCGATGATCGCCCGGATAGCGGCGTCCGAGAAGGCGATGCGGCCGCGCGAGAGGCCGTTCTGCTCGATCTGTCGCGGCACGAGATACCGCTTCGCGATGTGCAGCTTCTCGTCGACCGTGTAGCCGGCGAGCTGGATCACCTCCATCCGGTCCTGCAGCGCCGACGGAACCGGCTCGAGCGTGTTCGCCGTCGCGATGAAAATCACGTCCGACAGATCGAACTCGAGGTCCAGGTAGTGATCGCGGAACGAGTCGTTCTGCGCCGGGTCGAGGACCTCGAGCATCGCGCTGGCCGGGTCGCCGCGGAAGTCGGCGCCCATCTTGTCGATCTCGTCGATCATGAACACGGGATTGCGAGTCCCCGCGTCGCGAAGCGCGCGGATGATGGTCCCGGGCATGGCGCCGATGTAGGTGCGGCGGTGCCCCCGAATCTCCGATTCGTCACGGACGCCGCCGACCGAGATCCGCTCGAACTCACGGCCGAGCGCCTTCGCGATCGAGCGCCCCAGGCTCGTCTTGCCAACTCCGGGCGGACCCACGAAACACAGGATCGGGCCCGGCGACTCCGGGTTCAGCTTCCGCACCGCCAGGTACTCGAGGATCCGGTCCTTGACCCGCTCGAGGTCGTAGTGATCCGCGTCCAGGACCTCCCTCGAGTGGGCGATGTCGAGGTCGTCATCCGTGGTGACGCTCCACGGGAGCTCGACCAGCCACTCCAGGTAGGTGCGGATCACGCCGTACTCCGCGGCCGCGGGAGGCAACCGCTCCAGGCGTCCCAGCTCGCGGTCGGCCTGCTTGCGCCCGTGCTCCGGAAGGTTCGCCTGCTCGATGCGCTCGCGCAGCTCGTTGACCTCCGCCTGCTGCTCGTCGCCCTCCCCGAGCTCCTGCTGGATCGCCTTGAGCTGCTCGCGGAGGTAGTACTCGCGTTGGCCCTTGTCGATCTCCGACTGGACCTGCGACTGGATCTTCGAGCCGAGCTGGATGACCTCGAGCTCACGCGCGAGGATCTCGGACAGGCGACGCAGGCGCTTCGCCACGTCCACCTGCTCCAGGAGCTCCTGCTTCTCCTCGGTGGGGATGCGGAGCGCACCGGCGATCAGGTGCGACAAGGCGGAGGGATCGTCGAGGTTGGTGACCGCGAGCTGCAGCTCCTCCGGGAGGTACGGGATCTTCTCGATGATCTCGATGAAGGTGCCCTGGACGTTGCGGGTCAGCGCTTCCAGCTCCGGCGACGGCGAGACCACGTCCGGCAGCGGCTCGACCCGAGCGACGAGGTAGGGGTCCTCGGTGGCGTAGTCGCCGAGGCGAATCCGCTCCATACCCTGGACGAGGATGCGGATGGTCCCGTCCGGGACCTTCAGCATCCGCGCGACGATCCCGGCGACGCCCACGTCATAGAGGTCGTCGGGGCCGGGGTCCTCGGCGTCCGCGTCCCTCGATGTGACCAGCGCGAGCATCCGCTCCCCCGAGAGCACGTCGTTGACCAGCCGCATCGACCGCGGACGCCCCACCGCGAGTGGAGTGAGCGTGTCGGGGTAGGCCACCATCTCCTTGATGGGAAGGACCGGAAGGGCCGACGGGATCGGCTGTCCCTCCCGCGCGCGGATCGCCTCCTCAACGTCTGCGCCCTCCACGACCTCCAGGCCCGGCCCACCGTCCTGTTCCAGCCGCACGTCGGGAGGCCGGCCCGGACCGCCTACGGCGGACGCCGGGTTCGGCTTCCTCGCCCGCTCGTCGTCCGGGCTCGCTCGCCCCTCCATCAGGGCATCACTCCTTCGATTCGACCGGAACGGTTCGTCGCGAGGCGTCCTGCGGTCGCAGCGGCAGCTCGATCCGCAGGATGCCGTCCTCATAGGTCGCCCTGGCGTCCTCGGGAACCGGGTCGGCGTTCAGCTCGATGATGCGCCTGAAGCGACCCGCCTCGATCTCGACCTGCTGATACACGCGTCCCTCCGTCTCCTGAATGGGACGCTCGCCGCTGATCAACAGGCGGCGGCCCACGACCTCGAGGCCGATGGTGTCCAGGCCCACACCGGCGAGATCCACCTTCACGATCGCCTTGGGTGGTTCGAGACCAGCCGCGCCCGTTCCCGACTGGCGTCGGGGCTGGTCTCTCACCCGCTCGTCGTCCGCGACTCGCTCACCGCAGTAGTAGACGTCCATGCGCGGCGTGAACGCGGCTTGGCGGCGCCCGCCTGGCCAGGGGGTCTCGCCCCACACGTCGCCGAAGAGCTCGTCCATCTCGCGGCGCATGCGCTCGAAATTGACCAGCAGGTCCCGCTCGCGTGCCACGGGCTTACCTTAGCCAGTGGGGCTCGACCGGCTGGAGGCAGCGGTTGCGGGGATTTTGGGGCGGCCATGGCGACCCCAGATCGCCAACACCCGGCTGGGCTGGACCCGGGTGGACTAAACGTCGTAGGTGGCGCCCTCTCGGGCCACCTCGACCTCAGCGCCGTAGGCCCGCGAGCCCTCCTCCCGCGCCCACTCGAAATCGAGCTCATCCGAGATGTGGGTCAGGACGACGCGGCCTGCCCCGGCGCGGCGCGCGTGATCGCCGGCTTCACCGGGGGTCATGTGCCCGCGGACCCCGGTGCGCTCGGGGCGCGGCAGGGTCGCCTCGACGAGCAGCAGGTCGGTATCGCGGGCGATCTCGACGAGCTCGTCGCCGGGGCGGCAGTCGGCGCCGTACGTGAAGCGTCCGGATCCCTCCGTCGACGTGAAGTCGATCGCGTAGGTGGTCGTGAAGTGCGGCACCTCCCCGAAGCGGGCGCGAAGTGGCCCGACCTCCACGGTGGAGTCGGCGTCGTACTCCTCGATCGCGAAGGCGCTCACGATCAATTCCGGGCTTCCCCAGGAGGCCGTCAGCCGGCGAAAGGTCTCGTCGGCGCCGCGGGGCGCGATCAGGCGCGGGCGCGCGGGGTTGTCGGTCCCCGGATACCCACCGACCGGCACCGGCTGCTGGCGCGGCGCGTAGGTGAGCGCGTACGCGTACGGAACGAGGTCGAGGATGTGATCGGCGTGGAGGTGGGAGATCAGGATCGCGTCCACGTCGACGTAGTCGACGTGCTGGCGGAGCTTCGCGAACACTCCGTTGCCGGAGTCGAGCAGCAGCGTGGTGCCCGCCTCCTCGATCAGGTACCCGCTGCACGCGCCCCCGGCATCCTGCCAGGACGGGGATTTCCCCAGCACGGTGATCCGCATTAGGGCACTGTAATCGGGCGCCGGTGCCGGGCCACTCGCGCGGCTCGGTTGCAAGCCGGCCACCGTTCGGACATGAGCGCTGGCTATCGTCAACTCATGGCTCAGACGTGTGCTCGCTGCGGTTCGGTGGCAGGCGACCAGGCGCGGTTCTGTCCGTCGTGTGGGGCGCCGCTCGGCGAGCTCGAGGGAGCCGAGCGAAAGCTCGCGACGATGGTCTTCGCGGACCTGGTCGATTCGACCAAGATGGCATCGGATCTCGACCCCGAGGAGCTCCGCGGCCGCCTCGCGCCGTTCTTCGACGTGGCGCGGTCCGCCCTCGAGGAGCACGGCGGAACGGTCGAGAAGTACGTCGGGGATGCCGTGATGGCCGTCTTCGGCGCCCCGGTGGCGCACGGCGACGATCCGGACCGCGCCGTCGCTGCCGCGCTCATGCTGATGGAACGGGTGCGAGCGATGGACCAGGGACTCGACGTCCGGGTGGGCATCGAGACCGGCGAGGTGCTCGCGCTCGAGCGGGGCGGCGACCTCTCGGTCACCGGGGAGGCGGTGAACGCGGCGGCGCGCCTCCAGCAGGCCGCGGGGCCCGGAGAGGTGCTGGTCGGGCAGCGCGCCGCGCGAGCCTGCCGCGCCTCCGACATGAGCGAGGTCGGCCCGGTCGAGGCGAAGGGCTTCTCGACACGCCTCCGGGCCTGGCGTGCGGAATGCGCTGGCGCCGAGCGCGCCGGAAGCACCGTCCCGTTCGTCGGGCGCGACGACGACCTGGCGCTGCTCGAGGTCGTGTACAGGCGCGCGGTGCGGGACCGGGTTCCAGAGCTGGTGACGATCGCCGGTGACGCCGGCGTCGGAAAGACGCGCCTCGCGAGCGAGTTCACCGACCGCATCGCGGCTGCCAGCCCCGCGCCCGAGATCCTCCTCGGTCGAAACCCAGCCTACGGGAGGGGAATCGCGTTCTGGGCGCTCGGTGAGATCGTCCGCGCGGCCGCCGGCGCCGGCGCCGACGATTCGGTCGCCACGGTGCATGACCTGCTGGCCGACCGACTGTCCGCGCTCGGGGCCGACGACGCACACCAGCTGGCACGGTCGCTGGCGACCGCGCTCGGCGGCGATGAGGTCCGCGACTGCGACGTCGAGGATGAGCTCAAGCGGGCGTGGCGGCGGCTGGTCGCCCTCTTGGCGGGCGAGCGGCCGCTCGTGATCGGCATCGACGACGCCCAGTGGGCTGACGACGGCCTGCTCGACCTGGTCGAGGAGGTGGTCTTCCGGCTCGACGACGTGCCCCTCGTCGTCCTGTGCACGAGCCGACCCGAGCTCCCCGAGCGGCGACCGGACTTCGGCCGGGCGGCGCGAAACGTCACGCAGATCGAGCTTCGACCGCTGACGGCGGATGCGACCGACGAGCTCGCGGTCGCGCTGCTGCCGCCGCAGGACCGTGCCCTCGCCGGCCGCGTCGCACAGGCGTCCGGCGGCAACCCGTTCTTCGCCGAGGAGGTCGCCCAGGCGATCGCGGAGGGTCGTCGAGGCGACACCGAACACCTTCCGGACACGATCCAGGCTGCGATCGCCGCCCGCCTCGACCTCCTGCCGCCGGCCGAGAAGCGGGCGCTGCAGCACGCCTCGTTGCTGGGCCCGAACTTCCTCGAGGAGGCGCTCGACGACCTGCTGGGTCAGTCCTCGGCCGACGCCCTCGCCGCCCTCGCACAGAAGGCACTGGTGCAGGAGCGACTCGCCATCGGGCCGGGCCGGTTCGGATTTCGCCACCACCTGTACCGCGACGTCGCCTACGCATCCCTTCCCCGTGCCGAGCGCGCGACGCTTCACGAGCGCGCCGCCGAGGGGATCCTTTCTCGCGCCGGCGAGCGGTACCCCGAGCTCGCCGAGCTAGTCGCGTACCACCGGGCGCAGGCCGCGGAGCTCGCTCCCACGCCGGAGCACACCGGGGCCGCGCGGTCGGCCAGCCTGGACGCCGCCGCCGTTGCGGCCCGGCGAGGAGCGATGGCGCGCGCCCAGGAGCTGTACGAGCAGGCGGCGCACCTGGCCGCCGATCCGTCGGATCGCGTCGAGGCGCTGCGCTCGGCCGGCAACCTTGCGCTGCATAGGTGGCGCGGCGACGCCGCGCTTCGACTGCTGCGCGAGGCGGCCGAGGTCTCGGAGGAGACAGGCCTCGAGCACGAGGCGGCCATCACCTACGCGCGCCTGGTCGAGGTGGTCGCGCGGATGGGTGGCATCACCGGGTCGCTTCCGCGGGAGGAGGTCGAGACGATGCACCGCCGCGGCAACGAGCTGGTCCCGGACGATGACATAGCGACGCGGGCGCGCCTGCGGCTGAACGAGACGTGGATCGCGTGGCGGTTCGGAACCTGGAGCGACATGGCCCAATCCGCTCAAGAGGGCTGGGAGCTCGCACGCGAGGCAGATGAGCTCGCGCTGCTGTCGAACGCCCTGGATGCCATGTCGGCGGTGGCGTGGCACGAGGGTCGGTATCGCAACGCCGTGGAGCACAACAGCGAGCGCATCGAGCTGCTCGCAAAGGCGCGGAGCAGCGTCCAGCTCGGGCCGGAGCGCAGCGACGCCCTGCACATGATGATCGAGTCGCTGGTGGCGACGGGCGATTTTCGGGAGGCGGCCGAATACGCCGCTCAGGCTCGCGAGCTGGACCTCTCAGTGGGTGCCGTCTACTCGGGATGGGCTCGGGGCCTGCTGCCGGCGTTCTTCCTCGGCGAGTGGGACAGCGCGATCGAGATGGCCACACAGCTGCGCGAAGCGTGGACCGCGGCGGACCGCCCGCCCATCGCCGCGCTTGCAGCGGCGGTCGCATGCGCCGGCGCGATCC
>Ga0209382_10008628_pt1 | contig 12835 bp, 10 predicted proteins | sample SoiMetdeltSBSDD5_FD_187599 | JGI IMG/M metagenome (GOLD analysis project Ga0209382, IMG submission 187599) | Bulk soil microbial communities from a Populus tree surrounding site in Tennessee, USA - Soil MetaG P. deltoides SBSDD5 (SPAdes) (version 2) | ecosystem: Environmental > Terrestrial >... | reverse complement strand
GCCGTCGTCGAGGTCGGCGGCGTCGGGCTCGCGGTGCGCGCCACGCCGGCCACGCTGGCCACGTTGCACCGCGGCGAGCAGGCCAGCCTGGCCACCGCGCTGGTGGTCCGGGAGGACTCGCTGACGCTGTACGGCTTCGCCGACGCCGCGGCCAGGGAGCTGTTCGCGCTGCTGCAGACCGTGTCCGGGGTCGGGCCACGGCTGGCCATGGCCATGCTGGCCGTGCTGGAGCCGGACACGCTGCGCGCCGCGCTGGCCGACGGGGACCTGGCCGTGCTCACCCAGGTGCCCGGCATCGGCCGCAAGGGCGCCGAGCGGCTGGTGATCGAGCTGCGGGACAAGGTGACCGCGAGCCGCGCCGCCGCGCCCGGGCTGCCGCTGGTCCCAACCGCGCCCGGCATGCGGGTCCGTGGCCAGGTCACCGAGGCGCTGGTCGGCCTCGGGTTCGCGGCCAAGGCCGCCGAGCAGGCCGTGGACGCCGTGCTGGCCGACGGCAGCGTGCTCGCCGACGGCGCCGAGCCGGCCGACGGCGACATCCCGCGGGTGCTGCGCAGCGCGCTGTCCAGGCTCGGGCGCAAGCGGTGAGCACCGCCGACGACGCCTCGCCGCGGGTAATGGCCCCGTGCCCCGATCCCGCCGAGCTGGACGTCGAGGCCACCCTGCGGCCGCGCCGGCTCGGCGAGTTCATCGGCCAGCCGCGGGTGCGCGAGCAGCTCGAGCTGGTGCTGGAGGGGGCGCGGCGGCGCAACCAGCCGCCGGACCACGTGCTGCTGTCCGGCCCACCCGGGCTCGGCAAGACCAGCCTGGCCATGATCATCGGAGCGGAGCTGGGCTCGCCGGTCCGGATCACCTCGGGGCCCGCCTTGGAGCGGGCCGGCGACCTGGCCGCGATGCTGTCCAACCTTGCCGAGGGCGATGTGCTGTTCATCGACGAGATCCACCGCGTCGCCCGGCCCGTCGAGGAGATGCTCTACCTCGCCATGGAGGACTTCCGGGTGGACGTGATCGTGGGCAAGGGGCCAGGTGCCACCAGCATCCCGCTGGACGTGGCGCCGTTCACCCTGGTCGCCGCCACCACGAGGTCCGGAGCACTGACCGGGCCGCTGCGCGACCGGTTCGGCTTCACCGCGCACATGGAGTTCTACGAGCCGCACGAACTGGAGCTGGTGCTGCACCGTGCGGCCGGCATCCTCGGCGTCGACCTGCGCGCGGACGGGGCGCAGGAGATCGCCGGCCGTTCCAGGGGCACGCCGCGGATCGCCAACCGGCTGCTGCGCCGGGTCCGCGACTACGCCGAGGTGCGGGCGGACGGCGCGGTCAACCGGGAGACCGCGCAGGCAGCGCTGCGCGTGTACGACGTCGATGAGCTGGGCCTCGACCGGCTGGACCGGGCGGTGCTCACGGCGCTCGTGCGGTCCTTCGGCGGCGGCCCGGTCGGGGTGTCCACGCTGGCCGTGGCCGTCGGCGAGGAGGCGGGCACCGTCGAGGAGGTCTGCGAGCCCTACCTCGTGCGTGCCGGCATGCTCGCCCGCACGCCACGTGGCCGGGTGGCCACCCCGGCGGCATGGCGGCAGCTCGGCCTGCAGCCGCCGCGGCGAGCCGAGCCTGGCCTGTTCGACACCTGACCTGCCGCGGCGTGGGCCTACGCTTGTGGGAGACTCGACGCTTCGCGGAGGACCACGATCGCGCGACGCGCCGAACGTGGGAAAGCCCGATTCGATCGGAGGACGATGGACTTCATCCTGTTCCTGCTGCTCGCGCTGCTGTTCCTGCCGCTCGTGCTGTCGTTTCGCAAGCAGCGCCGCCAGGTAGCCCAGCTGCAGCAGATGCAGAGTGCGATCGGTGTCGGTGACCGGGTCATGACCACGTCGGGTGTCCACGCCACGGTCGTGGCGGTCGGCGAGGACACCCTGGACCTGGAGATCGCCCCCGGCGTGGTGACGACCTGGGTCCGGCCGGCCATCCGGGAGCGGCTCGTCGAACCGGCGACCGAGGACGACACGACCGAGAACGGCGCCACCGGCAGCTCCCTCGACAGCACCGTGGCTGACGAGGCCGACCGCCGCTGAGGCGGGCGGCTATTTGACGAGAGGCACATAGCCGGGCGGGTAGGCTCGCGAGCCGATCGCCCACCACGCCGCGCGCCCCCCGCGCGGCGTTGATGTGGGTCCCCGACTGGCACGACGTTGAGGAGAACGGACCCACCGTGGCACCCCCGGCCGGGCAGATCCGCCCCGCACGATACCTGTTGGCGTTCCTGGCCATCGTGGTCGTGCTGTACGCGCTGGTTTTCTTCACCGGCGACCACCGAGCGACGCCCAAGCTCGGCATCGATCTCAAGGGCGGCACCAGGGTCACCCTCACGGCGCGCACCGAGGACGGCAAGCCGCCGAGCCGCGAACAGCTCTCGCAGGCCCGCGGGATCATCGAGACCCGGGTAAACGGGATCGGCGTCAGCGGCGCCGAGGTGGTCCAGGACGGCAACAACCTGGTGATCACCGTGCCGGGTACGGAGGGCGACCAGGCCAAGACCCTCGGCCAGACCGCCAAGCTCCGCTTCCGCAAGGTGGTGCAGGCAGTGCCGGCCGCCACCCCGCCGGCGCCGGCCTCCACCCCGGCGCCCACCTCCTCGGGCGCGGCACCGTCCGCACCGAGCGCGGCCCCGGGGGTTAGCACCACTGCCGCGGCGCCGTCGGTGCAGCCGGCGCCGACCACGCCGGCCCCGCAGGGCGCTCCGGTGCCGGCCGTCGCGCAGCCGGCGCCGACCACGACGCTCGAGGTGACGGCCCAGAACCAGCCGGCCCAGAACCAGCAGGCGCAGAACCAGCCGGGCCAGCCGACGGCCACGTCGGCGCCAGCCACCACGAGCGCGACCAGCCAGCAGCCGGTACCGGCCCTGCCGGCCGACCCGAAGGTCGCCGAGGAGATCCGCAAGGCCAAGGAGACCAGGCAGAGCACGGACCAGAACGTGCAGCTGCAGGCGCTGGCCGCCCTCGACTGCGCCGCGCCGGACCCGCTGGTCGGCAACGACGACCCGAACCTGCCCCTGGTGGCGTGCGACCAGGAGGGCCTGGAGAAGTTCGTCCTCGAGCCGGCGTTCCTGGACGGCGAGCGGATCGACAATGCGATCTCCGGCCCGAACCCGCAGGGTGCCGGCTACGTGATCAACCTCGAGTTCGACGGCGACGGCACCAAGAAGTGGGCCGACTTCACCTCGGCCAACGTCGGCCAGCGCTGCGCGTTCATCCTGGACAGCAAGGTGGTCTCCGCGCCGAGCATCAACGAGGCCATCCTGGGCGGGTCCACCGAGATCAGCGGCAAGTTCTCCCAGGCATCCGCGGCGGACCTGGCCAACGTGCTGAAGTACGGCTCGCTGCCGCTGTCGTTCGAGAGCTCGGAGTCGGAGACCGTGTCGGCGACGCTCGGGCTGGCCTCGCTGCGGGCCGGCCTGCTTGCCGGCGGCGTCGGGCTGGCGCTGGTGTTCCTGTACTGCCTGTTCTACTACCGGGCGCTCGGCGTGCTGACGATCCTGTCGCTGGTGCTGTCCGGCGTCGTCGTGTACGGCGTGCTGGTGCTGCTCGGGCGGTGGATCGGCTTCACCCTCGACCTGGCCGGCATCGCCGGCTTCATCGTCGCTATCGGCATCACCGCCGACTCGTTCGTGGTGTTCTTCGAACGCCTGAAAGACGAGATACGCGACGGCCGGACGTTCCGCTCCGCGGTGCCGCGCGGCTGGGTCCGTGCCCGGCGCACCATCCTGTCCGCCGACGCGGTGAGCTTCCTGGCCTCCGCGGTGCTCTACGTGCTCGCCGTCGGCCAGGTGAAGGGCTTCGCATTCACCCTCGGCATGTCGACCGTGCTCGACCTGGTCGTGGTGTTCCTCGTGACGCACCCGCTGGTGGCGGTCGCATCGAAGTCGAAGTTCCTGTCGCACCCGGCGATGTCCGGGCTGGGCGCCGTGCAGCGGATGGCGGCCAGGCAACGAGGCACGGCCACCCCTGCCGTGAAGGAGGTCTGACGTGGCGACCTCGGTTTCCGCGACGGGCGACACGACCGTCGTCAAGGCCGGCATCTTCACCCGGCTCTACACCGGCACCGGCGCGTTCGACATCGTCGGCCGGCGCAAGATGTGGTACCTGCTCACCGCGCTGCTGGTGCTTGTGTGCCTCGGCTCGATGGTGTTCCGGCAGTTCAACCTCGGCATCGACTTCGTCGGCGGCACCCGGCTGCAGTTCCCCGCCGCGGCCGCGGACGGCCGCACGATCACCGGCGAGGAGACCGAGCAGCTATTCAGCGACACCCTCGGCAAGGAGCCGGTGTCGGTGCAGACGGTCGGCCAGGGCGACGCGGAGAGCCTGCTGATCCGCTCCGACACCCTCACCCAGCAGGAGGTCGTCGAACTCAAGACCGCGATCAACGAGCAGCTGCGACCGCTGGACGCCGACAACCAGGCGACCATGGCGGCGATCAGCGACAGCGCAGTCAGCTCGTCCTGGGGCGGTGAGATCAGCCGCAAGGCGTTCATAGCGTTGCTGGTGTTCCTGGTGCTGGTGAGCCTGTTCATCGGGTTCTACTTCGCGCGGGTGATGGCCATCGCCGCGCTCGTCGCGCTGGTGCACGACGTGGTCGTCACCGCGGGGGTGTACTCGATCGTCGGTTTCGAGGTCACCCCGGCGACCGTCATCGGTCTGCTGACCATCCTCGGTTTCTCGCTGTACGACACCGTGGTGGTGTTCGACAAGGTGCAGGAGAACACCCGCGGGATCCTGGGGCTGACCAGGCGCACCTACGGCGAGGCGGCCAACCTGGCGATCAACCAGACGCTGATGCGCTCCATCAACACCTCGCTGATCGCGGTGCTGCCGGTGGTCGGGCTGATGGTGATCGGCGTCGGGCTGCTCGGCGTCGGCACCCTGAAGGATCTCGCCCTGGTCCAGATGGTCGGCATCCTGGCCGGCGCGTTCTCCTCGATCGTCCTGGCCACGCCGCTGGTGGTGGACCTATCCATGCGCAACCCTGCGTACCGGCAGCAGGCGCAGCGCGTGCACAACCGCAGGGAGTCGCTCGCCCGCAAGGCCGGCGCGTCCGCCGCGGCCGTGGCGCCCGCGCTTGACGACGGTCCGGTCACCGACGAAACGCTCGCCGCCGAGCAGCGCCGGGAGACGGCGCTAGCGGCGGCCGCCAGCGTGCCGGCCAGGGTCGGCAAGGCGAGTCCGGCCCGCCGGGCCCGGCCGGGCGGCCGCGGTGGTGGCCGGCCGAGCGGGAAGAAGCGGCGCTGACCAGCGGGCAGCCCGCGGCTTCCGGCTCGGCCGCCACCGGCCTGGCGCGGGTGCGCGGGTTGATCCGCGAGGTGCCGGATTTCCCGCAGCCGGGCGTGCTGTTCCGGGACCTCTCGCCGGCGTTGGCCGACGGGGACGCCTTCGCCGCCCTGGTGTCTGGCCTGGCGTATGGGCAGGCCCCTGTCGTGGTGCTCGGCATCGAGGCGCGTGGGTTCGTGCTCGGTGCCGCCGTGGCGCACGCCATCGGGGTCGGCATCGCGTGTGCGCGCAAGCCGGGCAAGCTGCCCGTCGTGGCGCACCACGCCGAGTACGCCCTGGAGTACGGCACCGCGACGCTCGAGCTGCCGGCTGGCGTGCTGGCACCCGGCCAGCTGGTGCTCGTGGTGGACGACGTGCTGGCCACCGGCGGCACCATGGCCGCGGCCTGCCAGCTGGTGGAGGCGGCCGGTGCGGTCGTCGCCGGGCTGGCCGTCGCCGTCGAGCTGACCGGCCTCGGCGGTCGCCGGCAGCTGGCCGGCCGCCCGCTGCGCACCCTGATCGAGCTGTAGAGTCAAGGGCATTGCCAGCCGCGACACCACCGCTTCGTGACGCCGGGCGGTTATCCTCAGTTTGAAGCCGGCCCCGATCGTGGAGCGTGCGTGACGCAGGATCTCCAGCCCGCCGCTTCGACGCAGCCAGCGGCCCAGCTGCCGCCGCGGCCGCCGTCGGCGACGAGGCGTGTGCGGGCGCGGATCGCGCGGCGGATCACGGCACAGCGTCCCGGCGCGGTCAAGCAGGTGCTGGAACCGCTGGTCGCGGTGCATCGGGAGCTGCACCCCAAGGCCGATCTCGGGCTGCTGCAGCGCGCCTACGACGTGGCCGAGGAGAAGCACCGCGGGCAGCGCCGCAAGTCCGGCGACCCGTACATCACGCACCCGCTTGCGGTGGCCACCATCCTGGCCGAGCTGGGCATGGACACCACCACGCTGGTGGCTGCGCTGCTGCACGACACGATCGAGGACACCGACTACTCGCTGGGCCACCTCAAGGCGGAGTTCGGCGACGAGGTGGCGCACCTGGTGGACGGCGTCACCAAGCTGGACAAGGTCAAGCTCGGGGCCACCGCTGAGGCCGAGACCATTCGCAAGATGGTGATCGCGATGGCCCGCGACCCGCGGGTGCTGGTGATCAAGCTGGCCGACCGGCTGCACAACATGCGAACCATGCGCTTCCTGCCGCCGGAGAAGCAGGCCCGCAAGGCCCGCGAGACGCTGGAGGTGCTGGCCCCGCTGGCGCACCGGCTCGGCATGGCAACGGTCAAATGGGAGCTGGAGGACCTGGCCTTCGCGATCCTGCAGCCGAAGAAGTACGACGAGATCGTCCGCCTGGTGGCCAGGCGCGCCCCGTCGCGCGACGTGTACCTGCGCACGGTCACCGAGCAGCTGTCCGTGCAGCTCGTCGAGGCCAGCATCGAGGCGGTGGTGGAGAGCCGGCCGAAGCACTATTACTCGATCTACCAGAAGATGATCGTGCGGGCCCGCGAGTTCGACGACATCCACGACCTGGTCGGGGTGCGGCTGCTCGTGCAGGAGGTGCGCGACTGCTACGCGGTGATGGGCGTGGTGCACGCGCTGTGGCAGCCGATGCCCGGCCGGTTCAAGGACTACATCGCCCAGCCGCGGTTCGGGGTGTACCAGTCGCTGCACACCACCGTGATCGGGCCGGACGGCAAGCCGCTCGAGGTGCAGATCCGCACCCACGAGATGCACCGCACCGCGGAGTACGGGATCGCGGCGCACTGGCGGTACAAGGAGACCCGCGGCACGCACAACGGCAAGGCGCTCGAAGTCGACGAGATGGCCTGGATGCGCCAGCTGCTCGACTGGCAACGGGAGGCCGCCGACCCGGGGGAGTTCCTGGAGTCGCTGCGCTTCGACCTGGCCACCCGGGAGATCTTCGTGTTCACGCCGAAGGGCGACGTGATCACGCTGCCGATCGAGTCGACTCCGGTGGACTTCGCGTACGCGGTGCACACCGAGGTGGGCAACCGCTGCATCGGCGCGAGGGTCAACGGCCGGCTGGTGGCGCTGGAACGCCCCCTGGACAACGGCGAGGTCATCGAGATCTTCACCTCGAAGGCCGAGGGCGCCGGGCCGTCCCGGGACTGGCTGTCCTTCGTGCAGTCGCCACGGGCCAAGTCCAAGATCAAGCAGTGGTTCGCCAAGGAACGCCGCGAGGAGGCCATCGAGTCTGGCAAGGACAGCATCGCCAAGGAGCTGCGCAAGGTCGGGCTCCCGCTGCAGCGGCTGGTGTCGGCGGACTCGGTGGCCGCGCTGGCCCGTGAGCTGCGCTACGGCGACCTGTCCTCGCTCTACGCCGCCATCGGCGAGGGCCATCAGTCCGCCCGGCAGGTGGTGCAGCGCCTGGTGGCCCTGCTCGGCGGTGTGGAGGACGCCGAGGAGGAGCTCGCCGAGCGGGCCACCCCCTCGACGGTTGCCCGCCGCCGCAGCACGGCCGACACCGGCGTCGTGGTGAAGGGCGCCACCGGGGTGTACGCCAAGCTGGCCCGCTGCTGCACCCCGGTGCCCGGCGACGACATCCTCGGCTTCGTCACCCGCGGCGGCGGCGTGAGCGTGCACCGCACCGACTGCACCAATGCCGACGATCTGCGCAAGTCGGCCGAGCGGCTGGTCGACGTCGAGTGGTCGCCGTCTACGTCATCGGTCTTCCTGGTGGCCATCCAGGTCGAGGCGCTTGATCGGCACCGGCTGCTATCCGACGTGACCAAGGTGCTGGCCGACGAGCGGGTGAACATCCTCTCCGCGTCCGTCACGACCTCGCGCGACCGGGTCGCGGTCAGCCGCTTCGCCTTCGAGATGGGCGACCCGAAGCACCTCGGGCACGTGCTCAAGGCAGTGCGGGCCGTCGAGGGTGTCTACGACGTGTACCGCGTGACCTCCGCCTCCTAAGTGCCCGCGCCTGACCCCGCGCCTCCAAGTACCACCATTACCCTTGTTGATCACCTATAACTACCACCATTGCCGCCGGGGTTTCGACCGCGAACGGTGGTAGTTAAAGGCCCATTTACCACGGAATGGTGGTACTTGGAGGCGCGGTCAGGAGGGATCAGGAGGCGAGGATGGCCTCGGCGATCGTGGTTTCCAGCTTGGGCTTGCCGTCGCCCTGGCCGTTGTCGGTGGTCGGGTCGACGCCCTCGGCGCCGATCTTGTCAAGTACGGCCAGGCCGGCATCTCCGATGGTGCCGAAGATGGCGTAGTCGGGCGGCAGGAACGTGCTGCCGAAGACGATGAAGAACTGGCTGCCGCCGGAGTTCGGCTGGCCGCTGTTGGCCATCGCGATCACCCCGCGCGGGTAGATCGACGCGCCCTGGGCACTCGGCGCCGGCTGCAGGCCGGTGGGCTTCTCGTCCGGGATGTTGTAGCCGGGGCCGCCGGTGCCCTGGCCGGTCGGGTCGCCGCACTGCAGGACCTTGAAGTTGTCCGAGCTGACCATGCGGTGGCACGGCGTGCCGTCGTAGAACTTCGCCTTGACCAGGTGCTCGATGCTCTGCACCGTGCACGGCGCCTTGGCCCGGTCCATGGTCACCGGGATGTCGCCGTTGTTGGTCTTGAAGGTCATCGAGACGGTGCCGGTGGTGACCTTCTCGGCCGGGTCCGCCGGCAGGTCGACCGGCTTGGCCGCGGGCTGACCGGGCGTCGAGGTGAACTTGCAGGCGCCCCCTGTGGTCTCCGGTGCGGCCTGCGAGGTGGTCGCCGCGCTGGTCTGCGCGGCCGGGGTCTGGTCATCGTCGCCGCCGCGCGAGGCGAACCAGAAAATGCCGCCAACGACCAGCAGCACGACCGCGATCGAGCCCACCACGGCGAGGATCCGCCGTCGCTTGGCCCGCTCCGCGCGGCGGGTGAGCTGACGCTCGAGCTTGCGCTTTGCAGCCTGACGGCGCTGCTCGTTCGTTGGCACCGGCGTTCTCCCGGGGGCTGGGCGGACAGACAGGTGATCGCGACGCAGTCTAGGACGCGCGATGTGAGGTGAGTGCGACGCCTCCCCGCGGCTACGCTGGCCCGGTGTTGGTGGCAGGGTTCCCGTCCGGTGCGTTCCAGGCCAACTGCTTCGTGCTGGCCGCAGGCGACGGGCAGGCGTGCGTCGTCGTCGACCCCGGCCAGGACGCCGCGGACCCGCTGCAGCAGGTGCTGGTGGAGCACTCGCTGACCCCGGTCGCGGTGCTGCTCACCCATGGCCACTTCGACCACGTGTTCTCCGTGACCCCGGTGTGCGACGGCAACGACATCCCGGCCTGGATCCATCCCGACGACCGGGCGCTGCTGTCCGACCCGCTGCGCGGGCTCAGCCGGGAGGCGATGGCGTTCTTCGGCGGCCGGCTGACCCTGCGCGAGCCGCGCGAGGTACGCACCCTGTACGACGGCGCGGTGCTGGAGCTGGCCGGGCTGCGCATCCGGGTCGATCACACCCCCGGCCATACGGAGGGGTCCGTGGTGTTCGGCACCGGTGACGGCGCGGACCGGCGCGTGCTGCTGGCCGGCGACACCCTGTTCGCCGGCTCCATCGGCCGCACCGACCTGCCAGGCGGTGACCCGCAGAAGATCATGACGTCGCTGCGCACGAAGGTCATGGCGCTGCCGGACGACACCCTCGTGCTACCCGGCCACGGACCCACCACGACGATCGGCCGCGAGCGGGTGTCGAACCCGTTCGTGCAAGAACTGGGTCTGGACTTGGGTACGGCACCACGCAGAACGGGACTATGAGCACCTTCACCGCCCCCAAGGGCAGCTACGACATCCTGCCACCGGACTCCGCGGTCTTCCTCGCGGTCCGCGGCGCGCTGGCCGAGCCGCCGCGGCGCGCCGGCTACGGCTACATCGAGACGCCGATCTTCGAGGACACCGCCTTATTCCGCCGTGGCGTCGGCGAGTCGACCGACGTCGTCACCAAGGAGATGTACACCTTCGACGACAAGGGCGGCCGGTCGCTGACTCTGCGCCCGGAGGGCACCGCCGGGGTGATGCGGGCGTTCGTCGAGCACCGCATGCACGCCGGGCAGCTACCGGCCAAGCTGTACTACGCCGGCCCGAACTTCCGCTACGAGCGGCCGCAGGCCGGGCGCTACCGGCACTTCACCCAGGTCGGTGCCGAGGCCGTCGGCGTGGACGACCCGCTGCTGGACGCCGAGCTGATCCAGCTTGCCGACCAGGCATTCCGCATCGCCGGGCTGCGCAGGCACCGGCTGCTGCTGAACTCACTCGGTGATCGCGAGTCCCGGGCGGCGCACCGGGCCGCACTGGTGGCCTTCCTGGCACGGCTCGACCTGGACGAGGAGACCCGCCGCCGCGCCGAGCTGAACCCGCTGCGGGTGCTGGACGACAAGCGGCCGCAGCTGCAGGACGCCTTGGCGCAGGCCCCGGCGTCGGTGGACTTCCTGACCGCCGACTGCCGCGCACACTACGACCAGGTGCGCGCCGCGCTGGCCGACCTCGGGCTGGCGTGGACCGAGGACCCGCGGCTGGTGCGCGGGTTGGACTACTACACCAAGACCACCTTCGAGTTCGTGCACGACGACCTTGGCGCGCAGTCCGCGATCGGCGGCGGCGGCCGCTACGACGGGCTGTCCGCCGCGATCGGCGGTCCGGACCTGACCGGTGTCGGGTGGGCGCTCGGCGTGGACCGGGTGCTGCTCGCGCTCAAGGCCGAGGACCCGGCGCGGTGGGACGCGCTGGCCGCCGGCGAACGGCTGGACGTCTTCGTGGTGCCGATCGGCGTTGCGGCGCGGCGGCACGCCCTGGTGCTGGCCAGGGACCTGCGGGACGGGGCGCTGCGGGTGGACCTGGCCTGGGGTGGCCGCGGGCTGAAGGGGGCGATGAAGGCGGCCGACCGGTCCGGGGCGAAGTACGCGCTGGTGCTCGGCGAGCGCGAGCTGGCCGAAGGCATCGCCCGGCTGAAGGATCTGTCCACCGGCGAGCAGCGCGACGTTGCGTTGGCCGCCGACGAGCTGCTCGCAGCGGTGCGCGCCGGGTGAACGGGTCGGGTGCCGTACCCGGTTGCGGGCCTGGTTCTGGGCCCGCTGCCGGGCGGCCGGAGGCGGTGGCGCTGGACCTGCTGCCGGTGGCCGTGGTGCGGCGGCGGGCACGGGGTGTCGCGGTGCTGGCGGCCGTGCTGGCCGCCGCGGCGGGCGGGGTGGTCGGGCTCGTCGGTGGCCGGGTCGCCGGGCTGGTGGCGGCCGCCGTGGTCGGCCTGCCGCTGGTGTTGCTCGCGCTGGCCGAGGCACGGCGCCGGACCTGGCTGGACGGCTCGGTGGTCGCGGTGCGCGCGGTCGGCGTGCGCCGGGTGGACCTGCGCCGTGGCGGCCGCAGGGACCTGCTGGTCTCCGAGGTCCGCGGCCAGCGCTCGGTGAGCCTGCTGCTGTCCGGGCACGGCGGGCCGGCGGTCACCGTCGCGCTCGCGCTGTACACCGCGGCTGGCGGGGTGGAGCTGGGCGTGCTGCCGCTGCGCCGGCTGGCGGACGGGCTGGCCGCCGGCACCGGCTTCCGCGGCACGGCGGACGGCGGCGGCGCGGACGGTGGCGGCGCGATGCTATCCGCGCTGCTGGTGGCACAACTGCGCGCGGAGGCCCGCGGTGAGCCCATGGGCGCGCGGCCGCTCTATCTGGCCGCGCGGCTGGTGGCGGCCGGCAAGGTCGTCCGCAAGGTCCACCCCGACCGGCTGGCCGCGCTCGTCTCGGAGTTCTCCTGATCCTCGACGGCCCTGTCCCGGTTGACAATTGATCGAACACGTGTTCGAATTGATCTCGTGAGGTGGGAGCGGCAACGCCTGGCCAGGGACGAGACGCAGCCAGCGCTACCCGGCATGCCGGGGTGGGTCCGGTCGGTGCGCACGCCGGAGTTCGCCGGCATCACGTTCCATGAGGTCGTGGCGAAGTCGGTGCTCAACCGCGTGCCCGGGGCGGCGGCCCTGCCGTTTCGCTGGACGGTGAACCCGTACCGCGGCTGCAGCCACGCGTGCACGTACTGCATGGCCGGAGACACCCCGATTCTGATGGCAGACGGCCGGACCCGGCCGCTGGCCGACCTGCGGGCCGGCGACCGGATCTACGGCACGGTCCGGGACGGCGGCCGGCGCCGCTTGACGGTCACCATGGTGCTTGACCACTGGTCGACGACCCGGCTCGGGTACCGGGTGACGCTGGACGACGGCACCCGGCTGATCACCAGCGGCGAGCACCGGCTGCTCACCGACCTCGGCTGGCGGTTCGTCGACGGCGGCTCCCGGATGCGCGGCGCCCGCCGGCCGCACCTGCGTCCCGGCAGCCGGCTGGTCGGCATCGGGGGGTTCGCCGCGCCGCCCAAGGATTGCACCGACTACCGGCTCGGCTACCTGTGCGGGATCGTCCGCGCCGGCGGGCAGCCCGTCTGGTTCGCGTACCCGCCGGGTGGCCGGCGGCGGGTACGGCTGGCCGAGGTCGAGCTCGAGGCGTTGACCAGGGCGCGGAAGTATCTGGCGGCCGCCGGGGTGGCGACCGACAGGTTCCTGGCGCCGCACCGGCC